>Ga0099364_10008686_pt1 | contig 14246 bp, 10 predicted proteins | sample TergutTh196P3_FD_73070 | JGI IMG/M metagenome (GOLD analysis project Ga0099364, IMG submission 73070) | Microcerotermes parvus P3 segment gut microbial communities from Pointe-Noire, Republic of the Congo - Th196 P3 | ecosystem: Host-associated > Arthropoda: Insects > Digestive system > Gut ... | reverse complement strand
GGATTGCTTCGCTTTGCTCGCAATGACGAGGGGTATTTGATTAGTCACGTATCGGCTCTCAAGCCCACAATATTGTTCGATACTGTTGCGACTGCTGATTACTGCTGTGTGACTGTTCGCTTGCGTGACTGTTGGCTTGCGTGACTGTTCGCTTGCGTGACCGTTGGCTTGCGTGACTGTTCGCTTGCGTGACTGCTGGCTTGCGTGACTGCTGGCTACAGTGTTTGTGACCGCTGCCATACGGCCTGCTTGAAGTTGATAACCTGGCGTTCGTATTCAACGCTCATTAACGGCGACGTTATCATAAAATCCGCAGATGCCCGGTTTGTTGCGATAGGAACGTCATAAACCAGGGCAATGCGCAGCAAGGCTTTTATGTCTGGGTCGTGAGGCTGGGCGGAAAGCGGGTCGGTGAAAAACACAACAAAGTCGATGCTCCCTTCCACAATCTTCGCCCCAATTTGCTGGTCTCCTCCAAGCGGCCCGCTATTGTAGCCCCTGACGGGCAAACCAGTTCGATCCGTTATCATCTTCGCGGTCGTACCCGTTCCGCACAAGAAATGCTTGCCCAGTATCTTTTTATTCCACTCGCACCAGTCCAACAATTCCGGCTTTTTGCCGTCGTGAGAAATAAGCGCTATATTTTTTTGCTGGCCGATGGTCAGCGTAATGTACTCGTTATCCATTATAATCCTCCATGTAATGCGCAATTGCACGCATTGTCTCCTCTGTGTCTTTTTCCACAATCAATTTGAGGGGCTTCGATAAGTCAAGGCTAAGTATACCCATCAATGACCTTGCGTCCAAGACATACCCGTCGGACATTAGGTCAAAATCCCCTTCCAGGGTAGATATTTGCGACACGAAACTCTGCACATCGTCAACGGTAGGCAGTTTAATATATACGCTTCTCATCTAATCCCCCCTTCTCATTTACAAATCTTTACAGCACCGATATAAAAACCATATTCAATGACTAAGCCTTACCTTTTATATCACAATTCGGTTTTTTTTACAACCCATCAGAACTCCAGTCAGAACTCCAGTCAGAACTCCAGTCAGAACTCCAGTCAGAACTCCAGTCAGAACTCCAGTCAAAAACCCTTTAGCCTTTGACCTTTGGAACTACAAAACCGGAAGCATAAAACACAAATCCAGAATTGAAAAACAAAAAACCGGAACCATAAAACACAGATCCGGAATTGTAATACGAAAACCATAAATACACTGTAAATTTATTATAATAATTTATGTTTTAAATATTGCAAATTAGCTAATACTTATATATGATATTTAACGAATAGAAGCTATGAGGGGATAAGGAAATGCTTAAGAAACTTGATACAACCATTAGCTCAATTGAGGACTGTATATTGGCACTGCTCCTAGGCCTGATGTCGTTGGCGGTACTCTCTCAGATAATCTTCCGCAATTTCCTTGGGTCGTCCCTACCATGGAGCGAGGAACTGGCTCGGTTTTGCATGGTGTGGATTGTGTTTTTTAGCGTGGGAGCCGGTATCAAAGACGGCGCCCACATGGGCGTTGATGCAATAGTGAATATATTGCCGATTAAATTTCGTTTTTTTGTAGTATTATTGGCAAAAATTATAATGGCGGCACTATGCGTGGTATTCTTCTTTCTGTCACTACAACTGACAATTGCCCTGTTTGGAACCGGGCAAAAGTCTGCAACTATGCTAATACCTATAGCTGCGGTGTATATGGTAATGCCTATAGGCTTTTTGAGCGGCGCCATCCGTAGCGCATTGCAAGCCGCCTCGCACATTCAGAACCGAAATATACATAGTGAAACTGACACAGGCTAAGGAACTATTTGTATTTATTCCCAAGCACGCTAGATTGTTACCATCTAGAACCCCTTCTTTGTCAACAATTTCGTCAACATTTTTGTCAATAATTTATGAAAAGGCATCTAGAAAGATCTAGAAAACTCTAGAAAACTTGCTACAGTTATGATATTTTATATTATCAAAGGGGGCGAAATCCATGAGTACAACGGAACGTGTGCTTGAATTGCTTGAAAACAATGTCGGGCAGAATATTTCAGGCGCATACATGGCCAAGCAGCTGGGCGTGTCGCGGACAGCGGTTTGGAAAGCAGTCAACTCGCTAAGGAAAAACGGCTATAGTGTTTCGGCAATAACAAATAATGGGTATTGTTTTGCTAATGACAACGACGTTTTGTCGGTTCAGGGCATTGCTCAATTTTTGTCGAAAAAAAGTGACCCCGGTAAGATCAATATCTTTGAATCTTTAGAATCCACGAACAAGACCGCAAAGGAATTCGCTGTGTCAGGGGCTGAACACGGGACGATAATTATTGCAGACAGCCAAACTGCTGGAAGGGGCAGATACGGACGCAGTTTTTTCTCCCCACCTGGGCATGGCATATACATGAGCTTTATTATTCGCCCTACAAACTGGCTATGGGCGAACGCCCCCACGCTCGTGACATTTCATGCGGCTGTGACGGTATGCGGGGCAATTGAATCCACAACAGAAAAAACGCCACAAATAAAGTGGGTGAATGATGTTTACATTGACGGGAAAAAGATATGCGGCATTTTGACGGAAGCGGTGACTGATATTGAAAGCGGCGGCATGCAATGGATAGTCGTCGGCATAGGAGTAAATTTTTCCTTGCCCAGCACAGGCTTGCCAGAGGGCATAGAACACACCGCTGGGGCCGTTTTCTCAGAGGGAAAACCGACTATAACAAGAAATCGGCTTGCTGCGGAAATAGCAAACCGGATACTTGGCGATGAGGGCAAATACAGCCGAGAATCGTTGCTTGCGGAATACAGAAAGCGCCTTATGATGATTGGCAAAAGGGTTACAGTTTCCGGGTGGGATGAGCCTTTCGAGGCCATTGCCGAAGATATTGACGAAACAGGCCGCCTTATCGTAAAGAAGGAGAACGGCGAGACCATGGCCCTCTCTGCGGGCGAAATCAGGATAAGGGAAGCAGGTTAGCAGGATAACAGCATATCAGCGCAACAGCATATCAGCGCAACAGCATGTCAGCGCAACAGCATATCAGCGCAACAGCATAACAGCCCGTGGCTTGGCAGGGGGGCTACCACACAATACATGGGGGCCATATTAGAACCCCCAAATGAATAGGATGGTTTGATATGAAAAAAAAGATTAAGCAACCTTTTAAGACAATAGCTGTTAAATATAATTGCAATTGTCCAAGAACATCAATATTTACAGTTGATGACAGCATTGGTGATTGGATAGATCCATGCAGTGATACTATTGCATGGAATGAATTCTCCGTCTATGGAATTCCAGATACGGAAGCAGATATGGACAACATTTATAATGACGATTTTACATCAGCAGTCATGATAGGAAACATACTTGGCTGCCATATCTCAAAATCACTCATCATTGACCTTGGCGAGGACCCATATACTGTATGCGACGATGAGCATGCCGATCTTGAGGCAATGTATTCTGTTCTTCAAGAACACGAAGATGATTTCGGACATCTTGACTTCTACGATGACATTTACTATATCCAAGAAATTGAACTGAATGCAGAATACTGCGGTTTAGGCTATGAAGAATTGTTACTGCAACAGTTGCCCGCGATAATTGTTAGGTCATTGCATGTCTTCCCATCATTATTATTGTATTTTCCCCAACCAACACGGTACGACGAAAATGAGAGGGATGAAGAATCCGAAGCTATTTTGAGGCACAGGATGAATTACAGAATGCAGAATTTATTAAAATCCGAGCGCGATGACAATATCTCCTTATTTCCACCGAAGCGCGAAGTGCCATTAAGTGAAATAAACCGTGTTTTGGGTCGGCGAAATCCTGGCGAACTCGTTCCGGCTACAAATCGAAATCAGGAACTCTATAGATTATACGAGTCTGTTGGCTTCAAAGAAATTGGTGAAACTGGTTGGTTGTTCAAAGCAATTACAGACGTATACTCATAAAGATGGAATGCATCATTGAGACAGAAAGTAGCTCTGCATAAGTGGCCGCTTAGGTACAGTATAAGTGGCCGATTTTGCGTTGCTTATGTGGTCGTTTTTACTCTGTCTAAGCTGTCGTTTTGGCACTGTTTAAGTGGCCGTTGTTGCTTAAAGTGTGGGATGAACCCAATGCCGGGGCGGCCGCGATACAGTGTGGAAGAACCGCCCCTTGATGGCATCGGTTAAACCGCCCCTTGAATGCGTCGGTTAACAGACGGTTGCCTGTTTGATGCGCTATGAATCCGCCGATATGTGCTTCGCTATTTTCTCCCGCAGGATTTCTGGCTTAAACGGCTTAACCGTAAAATCGCTGGCCCCGAGCGAAATAGCGGTCGTGAGGTTATCCATAGTCCCAAGGGAGGTCAGGAAAATGATCGGGGTTTTTTTATGTTCCTCATAGCCTCTTATTATGGGGATAAGCTCAAACCCGTTGATATCGGGCATTTGGTAGTCAAGCAGGAACAAATCGGGCTTTAGCTTTTTAAGAACCTTTTCAAGCTGGGTTGGCTTTGGAAGAGTGTAAACCTTGTATTCCCCACTCAATACGGACGATACGGAATTCAGAACAACAGGGGAATCGTCGACGGCAAGAATAATTTTCTTTTGGGGCCCGCCATTCTTTTCCGTTCGTTCCGAAGTGCGTTCTGCAACTTGTCCCGACGTGTGTTCCATAGCTTGTCCCGACGTGCGTCCCACCGTTTTATCCGCCGCGAGCCCTGCTGCACTTCCCGCAGTACTTCCCACCGTTTTATCCGCCGTTTTATCCACTGTGCGTCCTGCCGCGCGCCCTGCCATTTTATCTGCCATGCGTCCTGCCGAACGTCCTGCCGTGTGCCCCGCAGTGCGTCCCGCAGTGTTTATCTCCGTGGTTTTCTCCGTGCTTTCACCTGTGTTTTCACCTATGTTTTTCTCCGTGTTTTTCTCCGTGTTTTCATCTGTGTTTTCACCTATATTTTCATCCGTGTTTTCATTCACGTTCTCCGCCTGGAGCCCAAGGTATTTTTTTAGGGATACGGACATGTCTGGCGCGTTCTCTTCCCTCTCAAACCTTTTTGTAGCCTGAATTTGCGATATGAACTTTTCATAACTGGTAACCAACCCCTCAGCATGAACTGAAGCCAGCCTCCAGTTTCCGTTTTCATATGCCCCCAGCAATGAGTATAGCTTAACTGCTAGGGTTTCGCATCCCATGCTCCTTATAACAGCCGCTGTGTCGTTTATTCGCCTGTAAGCCACTATATCGCCATTTAACTTTAAGAATTTATGCAACGCACCGTCAACGTCAGGCTTCTCGTTAAGCAAACCTAATAGCATTTCGAAATACTCCCCTGCCTTCAGATCCGCCCCCTCAGCAAAATGCCGAACATTAAGGCCATCATGTGCTAGCAAGCCTGATTTGTCAAAGTAAACAACGTTATTTGAAATCATTAGTTCTTGCCCCTCCCCTTTTGGTTTAATTATTAAGCTCTTAATAACAGCTTTTCAATACACTCAGCCGCTCCGTCGTAATCCATAATCATCACCATATCCTTAATGTCTTCGATTTCGTCTTTCAATGCTTCTTCAAGGCCTAATTCTGACAGGTTTCCTATTTCATCGTCAATGCTTGCTAGGTCAGCCTCCCCAAAAGCTTCCAACAGCCTTCTAAGGATTGGGGGCAATTCCTGGGGTATTGCTGCTGGGCTGCCACTACGTGCGATTGTGAAAAACGCTTCCTCCAATTCATCATGAAGGCTGTGGAGATCTTCCAGCAAGGAGGGTAGGTTTTTTGCACAAAATCCGGCGTCCATTTTCGAGGACGCCTCCTCCAGCCCCAACGCCTTTACAGACAACTCCATTGCGCCAATATTCGCCAACGCCCCCTTTATGCCGTGCACTTCTATACGAAAATTTTCCATGTCATCTTCTGACAGGTATTTGGTCAAGGCCTTAATAGTTTTTACGCACTCCGCAACCATTAGCCTTAATGATTTTTTGTACACACCTCGCTGGCCGTCAACCCTTTCCAGCCCCTCCGAAAGATTAATATCCTCGATTTTTCCTACCTTAACCCAAAACTCCCTGTCCCCGTCGTCTATGACAGGGTGCCTGTTCATGTTTTCTATGCCAGGGCCCTTGTGCCCGTTTTCTATGCCAGGGCCTTTGCGTGGTTGCCTCTCTTGTGGGGATGCACTCGTTTGCCACTTGTCTGCTTGCTCCCGCCGCCAAGCTTGCATTTGTGTATAGGTCTGCTGGCCTTGCTCAAGTTGCTCTTGCACATACTGCGCTTGCTCATGCATCTGCCGATTATGTGGTGGCCCGTTCCACTGCACTGGCCCGTTCTGCTGTGCTGGCCCATTCCACTGCTCTTGCTCATTCTGCTGTGCTAGCCCGTTCTGCCGCCCTTGCTCGTCCCAATGCTCATGCTCGTTCTGTGCCAGCTCATTTCGGACTTGCTCATTCTGCTGCACTAGCTCATTTTGCCACGCATGATCATCCCCTTGTAGGTGATGCTGAAGCGGCGGCTTTGAGAGCTTATTTACAGGTATCCACTTCTTTAATATTTGCATTAGGCTCTGTTTCAGGATCGGCTTTGCCAAATAGTCGTCCATGCCTGCCTCAATCATCATTTCTTTAGCGCCTATCACCGCGCTTGCCGTAAGCGCTACGATCGGCACGGCATTCCCCATCTCACGGATAATCTTCGTTGCTTCGACGCCATTCATTTCAGGCATCATGTGGTCCATAAACACAATGTCGTATTCGGTTTTCTGAATCATTTCTATCGCCTGTCTGCCAGAAGTCGCTGAGTCGGGCGTTATCAGGCACAACTGCAAAAGCCCTATCACCACATTCAGATTTATCTGGTTGTCGTCAACAACCAGTATCCTTGCGTCGGGCGCATACAGGGCGATGTCTTTTTCGTCAGCTTGACGCATCAAGCTTTCGTCGCCTAGTTCCTTTGGTATTTCAATGCAAAATGTTGAGCCATGGCCGTAAACGCTCTCTACCGTGATGCGCCCCCCCATAGTTTCAACTATCATTTTCGTAATCGTAAGGCCAAGTCCCGTACCCGCCGTGCTACGGTTCCTGTGTATGTCCGCCTGTTCAAACGCATCAAATAGCTTCGGTAAGTTTTCCTCCTCAATGCCAACCCCCGTGTCGCTAACAACTATCTTTATCAAATCTTCCGTGTAGCTGATGGAAAGCTTAACATACCCTTTCTCCGTGAACTTAACCGCATTCCCAATTAAGTTCAAAAGCGCCTGCCTGAGCCGGACATCGTCTCCAAACAGGCATTGTGGGGCACCCTTCTGTAAGCTAAACTTGAATTGTATTCCCTTTTGCTCGGCTAGCAGCTGCGCAATTGATATAACATTGTCTATCAGCTCGGCAAACCCATAATGCACCGGTGCAAGGGTCAGCTTTCCTGCCTGCAGTTTTGAGAAATCTAATATGTCATTGATAATATTAAGAAGTGCCATCGCCGACGTTTTTATGTCAAAAACATGCTGATATTGCCGCTTGTTGAGCTTTTCTTGAAGCAATAGCTCGGACATGCCCAATATTGCGTTCATCGGCGTGCGTATTTCATGGGACATCTGTGCTAAAAACTGGCTTTTTGCTTCGCTTGCCGCTTGGGCAGCCTCTTTTTGAAGCTTGGCTTTTCGCTCCCTCTCCGCTGTTTTTTGCAGTTCCCTTTCCTTAGCTTTTATTTCGCGCAGGTCGTATATGAATACAAGGCCAATGTACTGCTCATTGGCCCTAATGCGCGTAAGCGTAAGCTCGCAGGGTATGAGTTCTCCTTCTGCGGACTTGTGCGTCCACTCGGTTATAATTATTTCGCCGCCTAAAGCCCGCCGCATAAGCTTTTCAGCGCTTTCGCGCGCACCACCTCCATCAGCCTGGTAGTCTTTGGAAAAAGCAAAGGGCTGGCGCAAATATACGTTAATCGTTGTATTTAGCATGCTCAGGAAGTTTTCATTTACATTCTGGAAGTTCAGCCCTTCGTCGAAAACAGCCAAGCCAACAGGGGCCGCTTCAAACAAAACACGGTTAAACTCCTTTTCCTCAAGCAGGTTGCGCTTCATTTCCACCCTCATGATGGTATTTGCGCACATAATCGCCGCAGAGCGCATAATGCCGACGATTTCCTGTTCGAAATAGCGTTCAGTGACAAGATCCTCAAACAGGGTAAACCCCCAAAACTCTTTGTCAATGAATATTGGAATTATCAACACGGACACGCTTCCGACCGGTTTCAGTGCTGAAACCTCTGGCAATAGTTTTATTGGGCCGTTAATCACCCCGCCATCGGCCAGCAACTCCTCCCATTGCGGTATGACTTCGGAATAAGGCACGCTTGCGTACTCTGGCAACGGCACGCCCGTGCCGCCCTGCCCTTTGAGCCAACGGTATATCTGCGACATATGTAAACCGTCGGGCGCCTGCACGTTTCGCCATATGGATATTCTGTCTAGTTTCAAGGCATCAACGAGGGCTTTTAGCCCAATCGTCATGTGTTCCTCAAATGATTCGTCGCTAAGCGAAAGGAAAGCGATCGCCATCTCGTTTAACGTACTCAGCATTTTCTCGCGGCATACTAGCGATTCCCTGTCAGGCCCAAAATACAAGGCGCACCGTTCCTCCATCCCGCTATTCGCTTCCCCCTGAGTGGGTTTGTTGGAGTTTGTCGCGCCGCTGGCGCCACTGGCACCGCTGGTACCGCTAGCATCGCTGGCGCTGTTGACGCTGTTGGCGCTGTTGGCGCTGTTGACGCTGTTGGCGGCACAGGCGCAGCCTATATCGCTGGCGCCGTTAGTGTCGCTTGCACCTCCAGGATCCCTTACATCGTTCGCGCCGCTGGCGTCGATGGTGCTATTGAATTTGTTGACATTGTTGGCTCTATTGTTTTTGTCGACATTGTTGGCTCTGCTCACTTTAGTGCTTAAAGGTTCCGGCATAATACACTCCTTCAGGCGGGCGGATGGTCTCCGCCGCTACGTTTCGCCTTGCCTTTGATGCCTGACCGTAAGCTATTCCGAACCTGCCGTCTGAGAACTGTTATCAGTTCCTAATACGGGCTGATGGTCTCTGCCCCTAGGTTTCGCATTGCCTTTGATGCCTAACCCTATGCTATTCCGAGCCTGCCACCTAATGTTCTGTTATCAGGTACTTAGGTAGCCGTATGATGTCCGCTCCTACTTTTTCATCAACGAAGCCAACTGTTCCGCTAATGCGGAGTTTATCCCGTCCCCGGTAGCGGAGCTTCTGCTCTGTTTCGCCATATAGTCGCGCACTTCGTGCTTTCCCACCTCCGATGCTTTGCGCTTTTCAAAGTCCGCGACCCGCTCTCTGTGTCCGCATATACAGAAGAAAGCCTTGTCCTTACCCTCTCCTCGTATCTCAAGTTTCTTATGGCATTCAGGGCAACGCGCATTCGATATAACAGCAACAGATTTCCTGAAGCCGCACTGCCTGTCCTGGCATATCAGCATTTCGCCTTTTTTCCCCCGGACCTCCAACAAATACCCTCCACAGTCCGGGCATTTGTCGCGGGTAAGGTTGTCATGCTTGTAACTCTCCGAGCTCGCAATAACAGAAGAAACCAGCTTTGACGCGAACTTTCTCATTTCAGCAATAAACTCGCTGTCCCTTGCCTTGCCTAAGCTGATCTGCTCAAGCGTCTTTTCCCATCTCGCCGTCAGTTCGGGCGATCGCAAATCTTGCGGGGCGAGATTTACGAGTTGTAGCCCTTTCGAAGTGGGTATGATCTCTTTGCCGCTTTTCCCCCCGCGTTCAACGTAAAACGAGTCAAACAGCTTTTCTATGATATCCGCCCTCGTTGCGGGGGTGCCAATGCCGCTTGCGCTTTCTATGACTTTCTGTAGCTCTTTACTGTCAATGAATTTGCCGGGGCGCTCCATAGCGGTCAACAGCGTGGCTTCCGTGTATCGGGCAGGCGGCTTTGTTTTTCCAGGAATCATTTTTGCCCCACCAAAGGGCAATTTATCCCCGGCGTTGATATTCGGGAGCTCCTGTAGCTTGCCCATGTCGGCCCTTTTCTGGGCTTCTGGTGAATCGTCGTCTTCGTCGCTATCGTCCAAGTCGGCGCTTCCCCTTGCGCCTGCTCCGCCCTTGCCAATGCCGTGCCACCCCTCCGACTTGACGGCTCTTCCCCGGGCAACAAACCTTTCACCCGAAACTGCGGCAGTCAGTACCGTTTCTTCATATTCGAATGGACTGCTGAGGACGCATAAAAACCGCTTCACAATCAGGTTGTAAATCTTGAGTTCGTCGCTGTCGAGCGCACTCAGGTTAACATATTGTTCTGTCGGTATTATCGCGTGGTGGTCGGTAACCTTTTTATCATCAACAAAACGATCGGTAGCCTTGACCCCGCCCCTGATTATGTTTTTCGCGTCAGCGGCAAATGCCCCCACGGCAATGCTTTTTAGGCGCTCCGCCAATGTAGGCACTATATCCCTCGTAATGTACCTTGAATCCGTCCTCGGGTATGTCACAAGCTTGTGCGTCTCGTACAGGGACTGCATTATGGAAAGCGTCTTTTTCGCAGAAAACGAATACAGCCTGTTTGCGTCGCGCTGGAGTTCCGTCAGGTCATACGCAAGCGGCGGCAGTTCCCGCTTGTACTGCCTCTTTACGTCGGTAATGGCAACAGGCTGGCGCGTATTGGCGAGCTTCCCCATAATAAGCTCTGCTTGGCTTTTGTCAAAGATGCGAGCGCTTTTAGTTTTCTGATCCTGCCACGTAAATGTAATGTTTGAAGCAATAACATTTATGTTGAAGAATTCTTTTGGCACAAATTTTCTTATTTCTTCCTCCCTGGCTACAATCATCGACAACGTAGGGGTCTGCACCCTGCCTGCCGACAACTGTGCGTTGTATTTGCAGGTCAAGGCCCTCGTGACGTTGAGCCCTACAAGCCAGTCCGCCTGCGCCCTGCAACTTGCAGACTTATAAAGGTTGTCGTACATGGACGCGGACTTCAGTGCCCGGAAACCCTCCAAGACCGCCTTGTCTGTCTGCGACGATATCCATAGCCTTTTTGCTGGCTTCCTGAACCCCACCTTTTCCATTATCCAGCGTGCGACAAGCTCGCCTTCGCGCCCGGAGTCGGTAGCAATAATAAGCTCGTTAACGTCAGCCCTTTGCATCAGCGACCTTACGGTGTTAAACTGCTTCGATGTTTTCTTTATTATTACAAGCTCCATTTTTTCAGGCAGCATTGGCAGCGTTTCAAGCGACCATTCGCTGTATTTGCTGCTGTAGGCTTCTGGGTCGGCAAGGGTTACAAGGTGTCCAAGCGCCCATGTAACGATGTATTTGGGGCCGTCAATATAACCTGCCCCACCCTGTCTCGAACCCATTACCCGTGCGATTTCCCTCGCCACAGATGGTTTTTCAGCTAATATCAATGTTTTTGGCATAGTCTCTTCCCTCTTGTGGCGCACGCCGCGCCACATATTTCCACTATATTGTCCGCGTTATATTGTAAGTGCCATACGTACTATACCTACTACACTCGCTATGGCGTCCAAAAGCTCTTCATGGCGTCAAGCGTCTTTTGCAACAGTTCGTCGATTGAAATGCCTAGCATTTCGGCCCCCTTTGATATGACTTCCCTTGAACAACCTGCGGCAAAGGCGGGGCTTTTAAACTTCTTTTTCAACGATTTCAGCTCCATATCCTCAACGCTTCGCGAAGGGCGCATTAGCGCCGCCGCGCCGATGATACCAGTCAACTCGTCAATGGCGAACAAAACCTTGTCCATGGTGCTTTCGGGGCTTACGCCGACCCCGGTCAGCCCATAGCCGTGACTGACACAGGAACTGATCAGCCCCTCGTCAATGCCCAGCCCCCTCATCATTTCCTGCGTCTTAACGCAGTGCTGTTCCGGATACTTCTCAAAATCCAAATCGTGCAACAACCCGACGATCCCCCAGTATTCGGGATCCTCACCAATCTCGGAGGCCCAATAACGCATAACGCCTTCAACCGTCTCCGCATGTTTTATATGAAACGTTTCCTTGTTGTGTTCTTTTAAAATCTCCAATGCCTGTTCGCGTGTAGGAATCATTCTCCCAAGCCCCCCAATCAGTTTTCCCGGCTATCGATGTACCTGCATAATAAAGCCGACTCTCTGAATATAATACCATATTAAAAAAAAAACCTCCACATAACACAATAGAATGGGTGCATTACATGTTTGATGTTTTCGGGCATATGCGATAGAATAAGTACGGTTAAGTCTATTTGTTCTCGGGTATGGATATAAAGAATGCGCCCACGGAGGAAAGATTGTGAAATTACTACAAATATCCGACTTGCATATCGATTCTTCAAACAGTATTGAAAATCTCAATCACAGGGTAGATACGCTTCACAAAGCTCTGTTAAAACAGCTTCCCAAAAACGATGAAGATGAACTGGTGTTGTGTTTCTTGGGGGATATGATTGACAAGGGAAAACCGGAAAACTATAAGGTTCTGGGGCAAGTCCTGGAACATTTTTTTGCCCTCTTTAAATCAACGGGCTTTAATTATTCAGTGGAATTTCTGCCGGGAAACCACGATCTATGTAAAAATGCCGACGGGGAATTAACGCTGGAACGGTACAACGAGTTCATTGGAAAATACGTTGGCTATACGTATTGCCCTGGTGCCAGCCTTACCCCGAGAGCCCATACCCCGTGCACTGGCGAATCCGTCCACCTCCGTGTATACGAAGACGCCGCCCTCCTTTTGGTAAGCACGGTGTCGCATAGCGAACACACTTATGGTTCTATTGATTTTGCCCAGCTAGAAAACCGGATTGACCTTCTCAAAGATGAAAATGAACGCCTAAATAAACCTTTTTTGGTTGTCGCACACCACGCGCTTATCAGTGCAGGCAACGAGGACGGGTCGCCGATACGCAATGCGGCAACGCTCGCCAAGTTGATGGGCGAGGAACATTTCATAGGCTTTTTGCACGGGCATACACATGGGTATAAGAACATCACGATTGAAAAATGCCGGATTATCGGCACAGGCCCTTTTTTCAAAGACATCTCAAATATCAATAACCAATTCAACTTATTGGATATCCGGGAGGGCATAATCCACTCAATCGACAACTACCGCTACTATGCGGACTTGAAACAGTATTCCCCCACGCGGGTTTTCCAACTAGACAACCGTCAGCTCGCTAACAGAGGCACCGCCACTACGACTTATGCCAGCGACGCCACTAACACAGTCTACACCGGCGGCTCTGTCAACACGGTTTACGCCGGCAGCTCCGTCAATACTATTTACCAAAAGATTCTATGCGACATGCAACACCATAGGCAGCGCAACAATTTGTTTATAAACATCAGAACCTCTATGCAAAACTTCGGGGGAGAGGTCGTTTCACATTTTAAAGAGCATCTCGAATACGCAAAAAACATGCTGAAGGACAAACCCCCTTCCAGCATGAAATACAACCATGGGCAATACTTGACGACAAAGTCTAACCAGGACGGAATGGATTTTATAGTTAACCTTCTTAAGGACCGCCCTTACAGCGTAAGGGCTATCCTACCCTTGGTCGATTTCGAAGAAGTTGTGGCAAGGACCATCGGCAACAGGGGCCGCGACAATCTTCCGTCGCTAACCATTATTCAATTCTCGCAGGATTTCAACGACCCATCAACGCTTAACATGACCATGTACTTTCGTTCATTGGAAGTTAACTATTTTTTGCGGGTCAATTTTTGCGAAGCGTATTTACTAGCAGAGAAAATTGCAAAGCAGATCCGGCAAATCAAATCACTCAATCTTACAATACACGCATTTAAGGCTGAGTATTACATACGCCATAGAAAGGGAAACAAGGTGAGCCGAATCGATTTGACGACGTCTGACTCATTGGTATATTCCCTGGAAAACGAGGAATATTCTGTGTTAGCCGACCTGTTTGAGGGTAAACGCGACACTCGCAATTTTGCCGACGCCAGTTTCATCAATAACATGGCAATTGCAATTGACAAAGTAAAGGAAAACGGCGATCTCCCAATGTGCATAAGCGAGTCGTTTCTGAGATTGAAGAAGACGACTGAGGAGTTTGTATACTCAAAAGAGCGCACCCCACGCGCAATAGATTTGGAAGAACATGTACAGGAAATTGAAAATGCGATAAACGATTTTATTAATGCCTTAAGAACACAGGGGGAACACAAGAGAACCATCCCCCTGTGAGACAAGA
>Ga0099364_10008685_pt1 | contig 14247 bp, 13 predicted proteins | sample TergutTh196P3_FD_73070 | JGI IMG/M metagenome (GOLD analysis project Ga0099364, IMG submission 73070) | Microcerotermes parvus P3 segment gut microbial communities from Pointe-Noire, Republic of the Congo - Th196 P3 | ecosystem: Host-associated > Arthropoda: Insects > Digestive system > Gut ... | reverse complement strand
GAAGGGGCGAAGGGGCGAAGGGGCGAAGGGGTGAAGGCGCGAAAGTGCGAAAGGGTGAAGGGGCGAATGGGCGAAGGGGCGAAGGGGCGAAGGGGTGAAAGGGTGAAGGGGCGAATGGGCGAAAGGGTGAAGGCGCGAAAGGACGAACGGGCGAAGGGGCGAAAGGGCGAAAGGGTATCCCGTCTCGTCATTGCGAGCTTGCGAAGCAATCCAGAGTCATGTAACCAGTTCATTATCTTATTCATAATTCTTAATTCTTAATTCTTAATTCCTAATTCCTCAATCCATCCTTGCGGTTCGGCTTGTTCTATCGTCCATTGGGCTACTGTCCGGTCTTCGGGGTACGGGTGAACGTCGCGGGCATGGTATTCAGTATAGCGAAGATAGCCGACAATGGTAGCAACATGCTCGGTCAGGTAAGTAGAGGTAACGCAATCGTCAAAGTTCAGACAGACGCGCCCCTTGAAATCTCCGAAATAGCGCACATTGGGATGCCAGACATCGGTAACGAACCTAAACTCCGGATAACCCCCGTTAGCGGCGGGATAGTTATTCGGAAGGCTGATCCGCAGAACATGCCTTTCGCCGAATACCGGTTTCTGAAGTCCCTGCGTATCAGCTTCTTCAACTCCTGTGATGGATTTGATACGGAAAACGATTTCGTAAGCTACTGGCAAACCGGACACATTCACTTTACTCACGGAGTAAGATACTACATCGCTTGCTTCGCAGGCTTCATGCAGTTTTTTCCATTCGTTTAGCAGGCGTGTCTCCCTTCCGGGTTTTACTTTGCTCCGAAATAGTTCTATTTCATCCATACTACAATTTCGATTTAATCATCACAGTATTAGCTGAAAAATCCATCACGGATGTCTTTATCAACTTTTCAAGCTGCAAAGATAATCAATCTATATCAACCTGCAACTACTTTGCGGATAATTTTAAGTTTATCACCCGGTCTCACGCCGTATCTCTCCAAACTTTGGTCGTCACCTCTCTCGCTCTTGTTATGAAAGATTGATTTGCCTTCCAGCTTTCCGAGATAATAGGTTACCCGATGTCCGTTAGGGTCAATTGCTGGCAAGAGCCAGAACTTGTCGGGATAGGTATTCGACAGTTTGCACAAGTTATCCATCGTTGTCCTTAGCGTATACTTAGGGTTTGCGCTAAACAAAACGGTCTTTTCCTGATAAGTAATAAAGACTTTTATTCGTCCTTCTTCGTCTAAAAATTCATCTTCCTGATTCATAGTATCAATATTTTTTTTTAAGTCGGGATGCAAAGGTAGAAATAAAAATTGAATTTTGATATAGAAAATGAAAAAAAGAAGAAAAATTTTTTTTCACTTCTAAAAGCTAAAAATCTCTCTCACCGCTTTTTTTAACATTATTTGCAAGAATATATTTGCAAAATGTTTCTTTTCCCTGTTTTATGATTATTTTGAGTAGCGACTATTTCTTTTACCTCATCTTCAAGATAAGTAACATCATATATTACATCAATAATTGAGATGACTTGCTCGTTTTTTCTTCTAACGCCGTATGCTGTTATTCTTGCAATTTTTTCATCATTGATCTCGTATATTTCTTTGACGTACCTTTTTATATTATTGTCAATAAACAATAATAACGAATATTGAGGTATTTTATTAATGTCTGAATAAATGATATGCACCCTATCCAAACATTTTTTATAATACCCTAAAAATATTACCTTATTTTTTTTCAAGGCAGAAAAATATTCTAAAGACATGAAAGAAAGTCCATCATAAATACCTGCATATTTTAAGTCATTACTATCAAAACCATAAACGACTACATTTTTTTTAGTTTTAGGCTCCGATTTGTATAATTTCCCTGGTTTATAACCACTTAATTCTATTTGTAGTGGGTACAAATTATAATGAAGTGAAGAAGACCAAATTTCTTTTTCTATTTTTAGACTACTACTCATCTCAAAATATTTCTCTTCATACTCATTATATATATTATCAAGTACGGCCCATTCTTCTTCAAATGTTTTTTCCATTTTTATCTTTTTTTAAGATTTACAATCGAATGTCTTTCCACTCTCCAATTCGTCTTTCAGTCCTTGCAATTTTGACGAAAACTCTTCTTGATTTCCTGCATTAATAAGTTCATCATAAACGTATTGTTTATAATTGTCACTATGTACCCCTTCCCCTTTATGTAGCGTTCTATCGTCAATACGGAAAGATTCATTTCGTGGGAGCCAGATGCCATTTTCTTTACTATTTTTATCAATACCGAATCCCTCCATTTTATCTCTCAATTCTATCATTCTTGGATCATTTGACCCTGCCATAACAATATGATGTGCATCGTGACCAACATCTCCTGCCCCCAAATTCTCACTTAAAATTTGAGAATTAGATTTTAATCCAAGTACATCCACCCAACTATTTGGGGCGTGTACGTATCCATAAAGCGTAAAACCACCATTTAATCCTATCGGATCCTGGCTAATATAAACCCCCTCCTCCGGGGAATAGTACCGAAAGCGGTTGTAGTACAGCCCGGTTTCAGCATCTTCGTATTGACCCTGGTAACGGAATGGGCAGTCGGTTTTGGTAGCGCCCTCGTAGTTGCGGACTTTGCCGTAGCTGTTCAGTTCGCATTTCCATACGGACTGCCCATCGGGGCGGTACATTGCTTCGGGGGTGCCCATGTAGTTGGTGGCGATGGATAGATTTTGAGAATCAGTGATCTTGGCTGCGGGGATAAATGTGCCTTGCTCAAATACCCACGTTATCAGTTGTGGCATAATGTCTTCTTTGCGGTTGGGGCGATCTTCGTTGTGGTTGTGCACATGTTGTTCGTGGAGGGGGATATTGCCATCCCAAACCCAGCGGGTCGACTTGTCTCCGAACTGCTTTTCGATGCGGCGGCCTAAGGCGTCGTACTTGAAGGTTACTTCTTTGGCGTCGGGACGTTTTACTTTTACTAACATGCCGGCGGCGTTCCATTCGTAGCGCCAGGTTGCGCCGTGTATGTCACTCTTGCGGATGAGGTTGCCGGAGCGATCGTATTTGTATTCCCAGTTTTGGGTCTTTATTAACTGACCGCCTTTGGCGTACTGGCGGTCCATCCGGTCTAAGCTCTCGAACAGGTTGCCCGACTTGTCGGGGTTTCGGTATTCTACCTGACCGTCTCCAAAGAATGTCTTTGACAGATTACCCCAGTTGTCGTATTCGTAGCGGGTCTCTTTGCCGTCGATAATGGTAGCAAGAAGTCTGTCGTTTGTGCCCCAGCGGTATGATTTTTCGGATATTGTGCGGCGATCTTTTTCTATCTGATGGCCGGTGACACGACCAAGACGGTCGCGTTCGGTGTTAGAGCGGAGGCCTCCTTCAAAAGAGCGGGCTGCTTCCAAGCCGAAGACGTCACGCTCGTAGGCTGTCTGCCAACCGCCGCCTGAAAGTGAAATTATGTCACCCATCAGGTTATATTCGGCGCTGATGTCGGCGCCGAGGCTGCTCGTTATCGCTGTGCGGTTATTGGCGATGTCGTAATGGCTTTCAACGATTTCGCCGTTGCATGTCTCTTTTATAATGCGGCCAAGTATGTCACGTTTTAATTCGACTTCAGCATGTTCGTTGACAGCGTTTGTCAAAAGTCCGTCCGGGCGGTAGGTGTAATTTTCTTCCATTCCGTCGCTGTAGGTTACTTTGGTTACACGTCCCATATCGTCATATTCGTAGGATACTTTGGTATCGTCAGGTCGATGAACCGACAGTACGCGACCTGCCGGATCGCGTGAGTAACGGCGGGTCAGGCCGTCAAAGCCTGTTTCTTCTATCACGTTCCCTACTTCGTCCAAGCGGAAACGGTATGTTTCGTTTGTTTCGTTTTCGACGATGCGCAGCCGGTCTTCCGTATCGTAATGGAAGAGTAGCGTAGCGCCTCGTTCCGAGCGTGAAGCTAATTTATTGACGCCGCAATAGGTGAAGCTTACATCGCGGTCGTTGTCTTTCGCGCGTATGATGTTGCCCACCTGATCGTATTTGAGTTCGCGTACATTTCCGTCGGGGAGGTGCACTGTTATCGCATCGCCTAACAGGTTATATTCGTAACCGGTCGTAGCGTTTTTTGCGTTCTCATAGCGGAGGCAACGACCTAAGGAATCGTATTGCCAGCGGTTTCGTCCTTCGTCGGGCGATACCACCTCCTTCAGGTTAAACTGATAATCATATTGCAGGCGTGTTTTTTGGCCTAACGGGCCGGTGAGGGTGGTCAGCAGTCCGTCGGTGTATTCAAATCCGGTCTCTGCGTTCAACGGGTTGATTCGTTTTATCAGGTTACCTTGATTGTCGTAGAACCACTGCCAGTTTCCGAAGGCCTTGTCGGTAGCCGAGGTCGGAAGGAAGGGGAAATCAGGGTTCTCATATTGTAATAGTACTAAACCGCCGTCGGGCGATACTTTGCGGGCTAAGTTGCCCCATTCGTCGTAGGTGGATACGGAAAAATTGCCTAACGGGTCTTGTATCGCTTCCAATTCGTTGAACGCATTGTAGTAGAAGTATGTCTCTGCGCCATTCGGGTCGATGCGTTTGGTTACTAATCCTTTCGAGTGGAAGTATATTGTTTTCGAGCCTAAGCTGTCGGTCACCTCCGTACAGTCGTCGGCCACATATTCCAAACGGTGGTGATAGATATCGCCGTCGCCAGCCAGTTCCATTACTTTGGCTTTTGTCCCCGGTTGGTCATAGACGATATACCAATTGAGGCCGTTGCGCCATGTTTCTCTGACTAACAGGTCGCCGTTGTACTCAAAATACATACTATGGCCTTCGGCGTTTGTTTGTTTGATGAGATGTCCCTGCCTGTCGTATTCGTAAGCGGCAATCACAAACGGCGCGCCATACGCGTCGGGTGAAGGGGCGATGATTTGGGTAATATGTCCTCTTCCGTCGTTATTTACCCTGAAGACGCGTCCGGCGGTATCGGTGATCTGCGCCAGAACGCCATCGCGGTTGTAGGCGAAGCGAAGGCTATAGCCATTGCGGTTGCTGATGCTTTGCAACTGATAGTTTATTCCATTGTTAAAGGGGTCGATATGTGGTTGGTCTGTGAAACGGTAGATAAGACCTTTATTGTCGCTCACATATAAATAACCATCCGGATGGTGATGCAGCCAAAGTTTTTCCGAACGGTCGAAAGAGCTTTGTCCTGCTTCCGGTATGACGAAGCCTGTCAGGCGTCCGTCGGGAAGGCGCAGGGCGGCAAGGCCCTTTCCAAGGTCATAAGACAAAGCCATATCATAGGAATGATGCCAGCCGATGCCAAGCGGACCTTTATAATTACTGTAAGAATAATAGATGCGTTTGAACTCTAAAGGGATAATCCCTGTTATTGAGAAATCGGTAGAGCGGGTATAAAAGTGACCCTCCGCCACATCGGCAGGGTGCGAAGTGCCTGTTCCTATCTCGGCTGACAGTTTTGTCCAATGCGCGCAGGTGCCATCTTTCCCTTCCTCCAATCCTAATGTCTTGTCTAACCCGGATTCCTTCAATGCGCTCTTCAGTGCGTTGATAAATGCTTCGCCTGCTTCCTGGGCGCTTCCCGCCCCCGTTTGAATCGTTGATTCGCCGGCATCTGAAATCGATATCATTCCCATATATGCACACGCAGTCTTGCAATCATCCATACAGGCAGGCATGTTAGCCATCAGGACATTACCTTTACCCGGCACCCATGGCATGATGGGCACCGGTATGCAGGGCTGCGGGTCTAAGACGCCCTGATTTTTTGCGGTGGCAGCAGCCGTAAGCGGATTAAGAATCGAACTGCATTTCCCGAATGAACCAATATTCACCATCGTCTTGAAATCCATAATATTCGCTCCGGGTTGGTTCACTTCCATGATTTTTTTGTCCGGCAGAACGCTTAACGTAGCAGTACTGTCCCCAAACGTACATTTCATTTTTGCACCGTTGCATACATAGAAAGCCATAATTGTTATATTTAACTGATTATTATAATTTTACCGTAGAATGTTTTTAAAATTTTTGTTTTTGAAACACTTCCAACCTTGTGATATGTCTTGAAATTTAACCTTAGGGTTAACAAAATTTTTGGTAACGGTAGAAGTATTCACTAATTTAATTCCTCTATCTTGGTCCCCAAAATCTTTCAAATGTATAAAGCCCATCGTCTTTTTTTACATAAGTTAATCTTTCTGTTTTTGTAATATCTTATCTCTTAATTCTTGAAATATTGTTTTTTGAGGAGTAATAGGTAAATCAACACAATGATTATTTTCATCTACTCTCAACCTGATACTTAAAAGGTTTTCTTTAAATTTCTGACCTTCACGTAATTTATCTTTTGAATCACATTCATAAACATCATAGCAAAATGGATCGCAAATAATCATACCTTTCCTAAAATACGATCCTCCAATCACGCCCGCCCCAATTATTACAAAAGCATGTTCTTTATTAATATTTACATAATCAATTGGACGCTCATTAATATAATTATCATATAAAAAAAAGAATGCAACGGCAGTATGTTCTTCACAATTTCCTATTCCAGAAAGTATACCTCTCCTAGCGATGCGTCTCCCTATTTCCATTTGATCGGTAATTCCTTCTTTATATATCTCGATCTCATCATTGATTCTATTTCCTACCACTACACCCTCCCCAAAATATTTTTCCGGTAAAGACCTATCTGATATTCTTTGATCGTTTTCGGGTAATCGAAAATAATTACCTGAACCCCGCTTGAGCACATTACGAGTATATTCGCAAGCATGACTGGCGGCTTGTAATGCGACATCAACATAATTAATTAGAAATCTCTCGTATATGTAATTACGAATACTTATACCCTTTACTTTAGAATATATATCGGTTATAATTTTTTTTCGATATTGTTCATTAGAAGATTCAAAAATAATATATTCAAGAATTCTTATTGGAGTTTCATTCACATTAAATTTTGTTTTATAAACAGGATTAAGTGTAAGTAGTATACTTTCTTTCGTTTGATCATCAATACCGGGAAACACTGTTTCAATTTGATCCATCCAAACTGAATATATAAAGTTAAAACGGCCAACACCAGGATAAATAGGATTTACCAACAGTCCATAGCGAAACTGATAAAACTCTTCTTGGCATTGTTCACAAAGTTGACTTGAGTCAATTGTGTAAAAATCAGATGGTTGAATATTTGGATGACAATGTTCACAATACATAATTATAATATTTGATGATTTACTACTTAGTTGATTTTCACCATACCTGCTTTAGCTTCCAACATACCGCCGCCGTCTAATTTCATGGAGGCGTTGGCTTTTTGATCGTGGGTAGTCGAGGAAATCTTCATTGACGAGCCGGCTTTTAGCTCGAAGTTTGAACCGGCTTCCTGCTTGATGTTTGAATCGGCCTTGACTTTTATGTCGGTTCCGGCATGGATGGAAATATTATTCTCTACATCAACGTCCTTGTTGTTGCCGACCTTGATTTTCATGTCGTTGCCGGCTTCCATGATGATGTCTTTCTTGGCGTATAGTTCAATATTGCCGGTCGATTCCAATTTGATCAGCTTTTCATCGGTCGAGTACGTCAGGATGTAATTTTCCTTTTCGTGATCGTAGATACGGATATAGCCATCGTTGCCTTCATCGTGTATTTCTATTGTATGACCGTTACGGGTGCGAATCGCTTTGATTTCGTTATTATCGTCGGGCCATTTTTTGCCGGGCACTTGTTTGCCGTGCCATAACGTACCGGCGACGTATGGTTTTTCGGCATTGCCGTTTTCGAAGTCCACCATCACCTCTTCGTCTATTTCGGGGATAAAATAAAATCCCTTGTCGTCGCCGCCATGCGGTTGGGCTATTCTCATCCACGGGGTCATCAGGTTTGAATCCTGTTCCTCCTGCCACAGGAATTGTGCGCGGATACGTCCCAATTTCTCCGGGTCTTTATTATCCATCACTTTGGCGCGTTGAGCTCCCGATACGGGGAACAGGTCGCTTTGATAGTAGGGCGGGAAAGCGCTTTTCGAAGGGTAAGCCGTGAAATAATTTGAATAATGTCCGTCTATTTCGGTCGTATGCGTAATGCCGGTAATCATCAGTTCGTCATGGTCTACATCTGAATAGTCTTTGTCGTTTTGATATAAATGGTCGATAATCTTTATCACGCTCCCGATGGTCAGGTCGGCGCGAAGGGTCGATCCGGAGCAGACCATCTGAAGCATTTTTTCACCGAGTAGTTGCGCTTCTGTCGATACCTTAAGTTCGTCCAAATCGTTTTCTTCGGCAATACTGCATTGCAGATGTTGAAACGTTTTCTTTTTAAAAAGTGAGCCTGACTTATCTACTGCCGTATTGGTCAAACCATGCCACGGTTTTGTCAGATCAGACACATCCGAATCGCTTTTTGACGGATTTTCGTATTTCAGGTAATCATGATGCGCATGTTGGAGTGTGTGATGTCTGAGGTCGGTTTGAAAATGATAGTCGAGTATGTCGTGTCGCGGGTCTAAATCCACCTTCGCTTTTTTCTTTATTTCACCGAAATACCACTTATTGCCGTCGCTATACATCCATTCTCCGAAACGACGCGCCAATCGGGTCAGGAATTGATAACTTGATTCATTGTATTGAACGGTATAAAGAATAGAATCTGTTGTACGTGGTTTTATTTCGTTTTGTATAGAAGAAGTATAGGGTTCGAGTGTTTTTGAGACTATACTTTTTAACGTCGCCTCTTCGTATGAGAAACAGTGCGGATGGTCTAACAGCAAAAAGTCCGGCGAACTGGCGCGAACATCAATCAACTGTTCTGATTGCATGTCTGCTCGATGACGGACATCGACATTGTAGACGATCCCTTTAAAATCCAATACTTTTTCATTGGTATCGTCGAAGCGTATGGCGTTGATTGTAAGTGTCACTTTGGCTCCGATCAGTTTCTTGGGTTCGGCAAATTTACTTTCTGCTATGTTCTCGCCGGCCAACCCTCTCTTTTGCAGGGTAAAACGGAGTTCGTTGGGTCTCAAAAGCTCCTGCACAAGGACAATGCCCATGACATTATAATCTTTTTTATAATCAACGCCGTCAATTTTAAGCTCGACTTTTTTTGTTAAAGTTCCCATACCTTTTAATTATTAGATTGACTGTTATTTTTCTAAATTTTTATTTACAAACTCTACTCCATCTTGAAATATGATTTTAGTAGGGCTAATAGATAATTTCATAAATAGCTGTTTTTCATTAAAACTGCTGTAAAAAACGTGCAGGTCGGTACAGTAAGCATTTTCGAACTTTAATTCCGTCACATCATGTTTTATACCCTCCGTTATAGGTAAGAAGAACGAGCCGCCTTTGGTTGTTGCTATACTCAATACCCAATCCTGAAAGAAACTATTATCTTTATTATTCGCGAGTATCGTAAAATTAATTATTCCGCCACCGGTAAGGCCTGTCGGTTTGCCCTTGTGGTCACTGGGCTGTGTAAGTCTATAATCCAAATCCTGAACATCATAGAATCTGCCTCCTTCAATTTGTAATGTAGCTTGAATCGCCATAAGTATAATTTTTAAAAAGTTATCTAATTATTTTAATGAATGTGGGTTATAAAAGTTATAGTACTAATTCCCACGTGTTCATGAACAATTCCATCTTGCCGACACTGATTTTTCGGCATGAAATCGTGATTTCTTCCCAATGGGCGAGGTCTTCGTTTTTCGTTGTATCGTCCCAATTTTCAACGTAGTTCACACAATAAGCGTCTTCAAAGATGAGTCGTTTCATTTCGATCCCGCTTGTAGTGTCAACAAATACAATAGCTCCACTTAACGCTTTCTGACTATCGGTCATCCAGGTTACCAGATCGGTACTGCCATCGTTTAACGCTTTCAACCGCATGGTGATTTTACCCCCGCGGACTATACTGGTCACTTGACCTTCAGGGTCGGTCGACTGATTGAATGTCATCTTGAATGATGCCACTTCTCTTCTTTTATGTTTGAAATCCTCAATGACGAGGGATACAGGAGTTTTAGCCATAATTTTTTTTGTAGTTTTCAGTTTTCAGTTTTTTTTCACTTCGTAAAAAGACACATTAATAAATTTTTAACACTAATGTACGTTCAGTTTTCAGTTTTTTGCTTTGTTCCTTGTAATACGATGTTTGCAATGTGCTGATTATCCGATTTTTCCGGATTGCTTCGCAAGCTCGCAATGACGGGGGGGAGAAGCAAAAAAAAAAGACGGGGGCTATCTGCCGGGAGGCTGTGATAGCCCCGTCTTAACATCTTGTTAGCTCCAATCGTTCTCGTAGGATACGGATTGATTGGTGATTTCCTTGCAAGTGATCGTGATCTCTTCCCAATGGGCTAAGTCTTCGGCTTTCGTCGTATCTTCCCAGTGTTCTTTGAACTCGACACAATAAGCGCCTTTGAACTCAACATCTTTCATTTTTTTGGTTGAGTCGGAGGAGTTCATAAATTCAATTTTGCCGCCTTTTGCAAGCGACTTGTCACACATCCAACTGAGTAGTTCGCAGTTGCCGTCGTTCAGGGCTTTCACCCTGATGGTTATTTTACCGCCACGCGGTATACCGGTCGTTTGACCTTCTTTGTCGGTTGCTTGCGCAAAAGTGTAGGATATAGCGGCTACTTCTCTGTCTTTGAAGCCGTCTACTAATAATGCTACTGGAGTCTTTGCCATAATTTTTTAATTTTAAATTGTTAATAGTTTAATAGTTAGCTCCAATCGTTTTCGTAGGTTACGGATTGATTGGTGATCTCCTTGCAGGTGATCGTGATTAGTTCCCAATGAGCGAGGTCTTCGGCTTTCGTCGTGTCGACCCATTTTTCTTCAAATTCCACGCAATAAGCGCCTTTGAACTCAATGTCTTTCATTTTTTTCGTTGCATCGGAGGAGTTCATAAATTCAATTTTTCCACCTTTTGCAAGCGACTTGTCGCACATCCAATTGAGCAATTCATTGGTGCCATCGTTCATCGCTTTTACCTTTACCTTAATTTTTCCGCCACGCGGAATACCGGTCGTTTGACCTTCCTTGTCGGTCGCTTGTAAAAATGAGTACTCTAACCAAGCTACCTCTCTCGGCTTGAAGCCGTCTACTAACAGTGTTACTGGAGTTTTTGCCATAACAAAAAATTCTTTAAAATGTTTATTAAAATGTTTATTAAAAAGGGTTTTAGAAGTTTTCAGTTTTCAGTTTTCAGTTTTCAGTAGTCAGTTTTTTTTCTGACAACTGAAAACTGACAACTGAAAACTACATCAAGATACATTACAGTCCTTGTCAAAGCCGGCTCCTTTGTTTTTGGTGGCCGACAGTTTGACGATGAAGTTTTTAGCCGAAAAATAGGGGGTGATGTTCATGTCTACCGTGATATTTTTCGTGAGGGGGTCTTGCGACGGGTTGCCTAAGGAGTAGTCCTGGAACAGTTTGCCGTAACCCTTGTGCTGGTTGAGGAAGTCCTGTATCTTTTCTTTCAGTATCTTGGGCGATTTGACGGTGTCCCAGTTCTGAAGCGCCTCGTCGTTGAGGAAGTTCATCAGCACTTTCTTGATCCAGTCGAAGACGCGGACGATCGTATAGGAGGTCATCGCCTTGTTGTCGCCGTTGAACAGGGTGGTGTCATTGAACGCCATGACTCTGCCTTCGGAGAAAACCATCGGGATCACCTGCTTATCCATCAGTCCGGCTATCTCGGATTTCAACAAATCCAAGCGGACACCCTTCACTTCGTTCAGCGTGCCGTGCTTCTTACCTGCCGAGGGGTCGGCGATGTTACGGGTTTCATCATACATCATGCCGGCCAAAGCGCCCGAATGAGGTACATACAGGTTGTCTTCCTCTAAGGCTAATTCCTCTTTCTTGCGGCCTAACAGCCAGTTGGACGTCAGGATGATATTCTGCAAAAAGACGTCGCTGTCGCGATACCGTTCCGTATTGTCGACCATGTTGTCGTATATCGTCTCGTCGGCATGGTCGGTCACTAACATCACTTTGTACTTGTGCGCCATCTGCGCCCATAACCGGAGGATGCTGTTGTCTTCGAAGATATAACCCGGCATGACCATCAGGCTATAACTGTCTTTCAGGCTGAGCCTGTCGTACGACAGTTTAAGCAGTTCGTTGATCTCCTGGATGAACTCCGAGTTCGAATCGGCCAATTCGTTTTTGTCTACATTGATTAGCCGGAGGTTGCGCACCTTATCGCTGCCGGTGTTTTTGTAGAACATATCTAATGTGCGGTATTCCGTTTCCAACTTCTTGATACACTCGGCCGCAATACTCAGGTTGTTCATGAACAGTTCCTTCGCTTTTTTCTCTTTCTGTTTGCATGATTCGGCAAATTCCATCGGCGTTTTCTTGTCTTCCGACAGCATCTCGATCCATTTTTTCAGGTCGTCGGCCAACTTTTTGCGTTTGTCGGAAAACCGTTGTTCGTTCAGGAAAATGTTGCGTTGCGCTTTGTTTTTAAAATCCAGGTTTTCGGTCTCCGGGATAAAACTTTTCAGCGCATTGAATCCGCCTATCTGCTGCAACGAATCTTCTATCCGCCGCGCCGCCTTTTTCTCTACCATTTGTTCGGCAGCTACCTGTTGTGCCGCCTGTTCGCTCATTTTTGTCTCAGCCATAACTTTAATCTTTAATTTAATGAACAATGAACAATGAACAATGAATAATTGAACAATGAACAATAATTCTTAATTCATTTTTCTTAGTTTTTTCCGTCAATTTCGTCAAGCAGGTTTTGCAGGACGTTGCGCAACTCTTCTTTCGATTGCTGTTTAGCTAAAAGGTCGCGCAGCCGTTTGTTCTGTTCGATCTGCTTTCTGATTTTAGCATTGGCCTCGATGTTACTCTTCGCTGAAAGCAGGAACGAGCTGTTTTGTACCAATTGTCCGCTTCCCTCGTTGATCTCAAAATCTTTCATCTCTTTGAAAGATAATGTTTCCTCTACTGCTTCACCCTCTTCGGTCTGAAACTCTACATTCGTTTGAGGTTTGAATTTCTCGAAAACCTCCTTAATCGTGGGCGCTTCCTGAAATAGTTCAGGCTCAGCTACCGTGTCCGAAAACTGCCCGATATAAAGCGTTTTGTTTTGTGAAATCGCGTTCACCTTACCGCCGGTTTCTTCATCGGGCGCATCTGAAATAAAATTTTCTCTTAAGCTCATACTGCGTTTGTTTTTAAATAATGATAGTATTAAAATGTCTCATAGTCATAGTAAAATTTTCTGCAAAGGTCGCACTATTCAAAATATCCTGCAATACTATAAATATATGAATTTTTACTCGAACTCAACATGCTGATTATTAGCTTCTAATTGGGTTTTTTCTTCTTTTTGCAATCTGACCGGCTCATATACTCATATATTTATATGACCGGAACGTTGCCGGTATCAAAAAAGGTAGTATCTTTGTATCAAATTTTTTTTTAACTTTGCAGCATAGAATCATTGAGAAATTGAAAATGACATGAATAAGCAGATTTTAACAGGCGTAGAGTCTTTTGAAGAGATAATCGAAGGCGATTATTTTTATATAGATAAAACTTTGTTTATCAAAGAATTACTTGAAAACAAGGGGAAAGTAACGCTGATAACCAGACCGCGAAGATTTGGGAAAACATTGAATATGAGTATGTTGAGGCATTTTTTTGACGTGAACAGGGATAGTAGAGCCTTGTTTGACGGACTTAAAATAATGGAACACAAAGACATCGTAGAAAAGCATCTGAATAAATACCCGGTCATTTTCCTCACGTTGAAGAATGTAGAGGAGGATACGTACAAAAATGCGATTGACAAGATCATGGAATTGGTTTCCTATATTTATCGACAAAATCGATATTTATATGAGAGTGACAGACTTAATGAACAACAAAAGGATTTTTTCTACGCCTTTTTATCCGGAAATGTAACCGAAAGCAGACTTAAATCCGCCTTGTTTTTTTTAACGGAATGTTTATATACATATCACAAAAAACGGGTTATCGTTTTGATGGATGAATACGACGTCCCTGTTGATAACTCAGTAAGAAAAGGCTTTTATAAAAAAATGATTAATTTTATGAGGGGTTTCTTAGGAAACGTTTTCAAAACGAATGATTACTTGGAGTTTGGTGTATTGACCGGTGTGCAGCGGATATCCGGAGAAAGTTTGTTTAGTAGTTTTAATAACCCGACAGTATGCGGGATAATGAATAAGGAATTCGCTACTTGCT
>Ga0099364_10008684_pt1 | contig 14248 bp, 14 predicted proteins | sample TergutTh196P3_FD_73070 | JGI IMG/M metagenome (GOLD analysis project Ga0099364, IMG submission 73070) | Microcerotermes parvus P3 segment gut microbial communities from Pointe-Noire, Republic of the Congo - Th196 P3 | ecosystem: Host-associated > Arthropoda: Insects > Digestive system > Gut ... | reverse complement strand
CGTAAGCCTTCGCGGACGCGACATTTCCTCAAGCGGCGTTATGGCCTTGAACAAGCCAATTACCTTCCCCTCTACGTTGATGAGACCGGCTTTGCGCCGACAACCTGCCACCCTTATGCCCGGGCGCAGGCAGGCCATAAGCCAACGTGGTTTGATCGCGCATGTGCGCAGCCGCAAGCAAGAGGAACTTCAACGCAATCATGGGCCACAAGCCAGGCCACGATGCTGGGTTGTCGAACGAAGTCACAGTTGGCTCAATCGCTTTCGCAAACTCATGGTACGTTATGAGAAATCTGCCGCCTCCTTTGAGGCTTTGCTGTCACTGGCAGCGGCACTGATCTGCTGGCGACAGGAAACCACTATTTACGGATAAGCACTTAATAACAAAAGTAAATTTATTCGCGGAAAGTACTATATACAGGCTATCTACATCCCTAGGGGTCTTGCAATCCCCAGGCAATTGATCCAATTGTTCCGCGCTTAGTTTCATGTCATCCTCCTCGGCTCACGCCTAAATTAACGGATGACACAGTTTAAATTACAGACCCTCCATCTCTCATCTCCTCTCGATGCCCGGCGTGTAACAATGCGCCAGAAAGAGGCCGGATATATGGGCGCAGTCGCACCTTCCCCACTTGTTTTATTTTTCGCTTCTTCCTTGCATTACAGGAGGAGTCCATATATGGGGTGAGCGGAACGCGAACCCCAACGTTTCGGCTACTCACCCAAACCTACGGACTGGATGCGCATAGGGGTCAGGAATATCAACAGCCGGTTGCAAAACCCCAATTGATTTTTTGCACCAGTTTTGAGCGGTAGTAGATATAGAATCTGTAACCACTATGCCAAGGTTCGCAGAAGCTAATTTTTGTTCCAGAAGTTGAATATTGTTGCGGGACATGCCGATATTGTGCAATAGCCTGGCGAAGCTCTGTTTTTGTGTAGGCTGGAAATGGAAACCAAGGAGGCTCTCCAATGTAATCACGAAGCACGCCCTTACGAATAACAAACCTGTCGCCTATCCGCTGTAGGTGTATCTCCGGCGCTAATCCTTCTTTCCAGCCGAACAGAAAAAAAACAGATTCAGCCTCTTCATATTGACATTCCATAACGGATACTGCACGCACTCGTACATCGAAATCACTTAACGCCGCTTTGCCGCGCGTGAGTATCGTCAGATGAGTCATCTCGCCAAGCGAGGATTCTCCGGGGTCCTCCCCATACCATGAAGACAATTCATAAGGACGGACAATCTCGGTTATGAGATCCTCTCCCGCATGGAATCCAATCCGGCGAAATGGCATGACATCCGCAATGCCAGCACGCTGCTTTGCGCACTTGTTGAGCCTTGCCAGCGTGTCTCGTGTAATGCGGTATGTTGGACTGTTTTGGTTGAGCGGTATAACAGGAGCATTCTTGAAAACTTTGTCCAGGCTGACGAACTCACCTTGGTGAAAGATCATAAAATTGTAAGTGTTGAGAACAGTCCCTCTGCCAGCCAACAGACCGCATTCATCGTCCGGTTTGATGCTAACGTTATAATACTCCAAGCCTTTATTATCCTTTCCGTCTGTCACTCTCCAGTCAGGCTTATCATCAATGCTAAACAATGGATCAACTTCCGCATACAAGGCCGTGTACCCACCCTGTTCATATAGCGAAAGCACACGAGATACACGATAAAATGTAAAACCACTGACTACAAGCCTACCCTCAAGAGATTTTGCAACTGCTTTTAATTCAGGAGATATACCCAGCTTGGTCGGTTTTTCCAAAGGTTCCGAAGATGCGCTGACGGCAACAAAACAACCAACAAGAAGCACCGCGAAATGATGCAGAAAGTTATGCATTCGATACTCCAGACTGAAAACTGACAATTTGAATTCTATATACAAATGCCGTTGGGGTCAAAAAGGGGCCATACTCGATTTAATTCGATGAAAACAGCCCGGTAGGTTGTGATGAGCGGAACGCAAACCCCAACGCGCAACGATTATGTAGGGGCGCGATTTATCGCGCCCTGAACATTGCTGTCTGCAAGACCGATTTACCGCGCCCTGAACATTGCTGTCTGCAAGACCGATTTACCGCGCCTTGAACATTGCCGTCGGCAAGACCGGTAAATCGTGCCCTGCGTTTTGCCGGAAACGCCACTATCCTCGCGTACCTCCCAACTCACACGCACTACTTAACCGCCACATCAATCCGTTGCGCCGCAGCAATTATGTAACTATAATCTGCCGCGCTGTTTAAGCGTAACTCCCCCTTGAGAGCTACAGGCTGGGATGAAGCGTGGCGTAATTACGGCGTTTTGGATTTTCGATAATGCTTGAAGCCGGGATTCCTCTTCGTTCCATCCCAGCCTGTGAGCTACAAGCCGGATTGCTTCGCTTCACTCGCAATGACGCTGTATCCACCTGAACCGAAACCACTCTAACATAATCTCAACCCGCTACCAGCCATCAACAAGAAAGCACGCCATGCGCGAAAAACTGGAAAATATCAATGTTGCGTCCTTCGACCAGATGCCCACGCCACGGGAATTGCATCGCAAACTGCCGATCACCGAAGCGGCGCGGCAAACTGTAAGCCTCGGGCGCAAAACCCTGGGAGCCATTCTCGACCGCAAGGATCCCCGCATCTTTGCGATAGTAGGCCCCTGTTCCATTCACGACCCGAAGGCCGGGCTGGAATATGCCCGCCGCCTGAAAAGACTGGCAGATGAAGTCGTCAACGAAATCTTCATCATCATGCGCGTCTATTTTGAAAAACCCCGTACCACCGTCGGCTGGAAGGGTTACATCAACGACCCTTTCATGGATGATTCCTTCCGTGTCGACGTAGGAATGGAAAAAGCGCGGGACTTTTTGTTGCAGGTTAATGATATGGGCCTGCCTACCGGCACTGAGGCGCTTGATCCCAACTCGCCGCAATACCTTGGCGACCTTATATCCTGGAGTGCCATCGGCGCGCGTACTACGGAATCGCAGACCCACCGGGAAATGTCCTCCGGCCTTTCCACGCCAGTCGGTTTCAAGAACGGAACCAGCGGCGATCTTGCCGTCGCGGTCAATGCCATTCTTTCCGCCTCCCGCCCACATGCCTTTCTGGGCGTTGACGCCGCAGGGCGGGTTGCTATTGTCCGCACCACCGGCAATCGGCACGGCCACATGGTATTAAGGGGCGGCGACGGACAACCGAATTATGATACCGTCTCCATTGCCCTTGCCGAAGAGGCGCTTGCCAGGGCAAATCTGCCCGCCAATCTCGTCGTGGATTGTTCCCATGCCAACAGCCACAAAAAGCCGGAAATGCAGCCGCTCGTCCTCGCCGATGTGGTCAACCAGATTTGCGCAGGAAACCGCTCTATCATCGGCCTGATGATCGAATCCCACCTTGAGGCGGGCAATCAGCCGATTCCTGATGACCTGGCGCAATTGAAATATGGTCTTTCCGTTACCGACGCCTGTGTGGATTGGGTGACGACCGAAAAGATGTTGCGCGAGGCGGCGCAGAAACTCTCCACCGCGCTTGCCAAGAGAAACGCATGAATGCCGCCGCCTGCATTCGCTGTCGGCAGGAAAACGGTCTGGCCACCCTGACCCTCGCCAATCCCGGCAAGCTGAATGCCATTACCCTTGCCATGTGGCGCGACCTCGCCTGCCAGATGCGGGCTTTGTCGGCGGATGCGACGGTTCGCTGCGTCATCATAGAGGGCGAGGGCGAACACTTCGCGGCAGGCGGTGATCTGGAAGAATTTCAGCGCGAACGCGCAACACTCGCGCAGGCGCTCGTCTATCACGAAGAAGTTGCCGATGCGCTCGCTGCCATCCGCCACTGTGAACATCCCACCCTGGCCGCAATCCGGGGGCATTGCATCGGCGGGGGTCTGGAAATTGCCGCCGCCTGCGACATTCGCGTCTGCGATACGACCGCCCGCTTCGGCGCGCCCATCAACAAGCTCGGATTCTCCATGTATCCCGGCGAAATGTTGGGACTCCTGCGAACCTGCGGCGAGGCAACCGTCGCGGAAATGCTGTTGGAAGCCAGAATTTTGAACGCGGCGGAAGCCGTCGCCAAACAGATCGTAAGCCGTGTCGTCGCGCCGCAGGAACTGGCGGGAGAGATCGAATCCGCCGCACGCCGCATTCTGGCGGGCGCTCCCAAAGTCGCCACCTGGCATAAATTCTGGATGCGCCGCCTGGCGCATGACAATCCGCTTACCGCAGAGGAAAAACACGCCGCTTTTGCCTTTCTTGAGACCAAAGATTATCGGGAAGGCATTGCCGCTTTTCTGGAAAAAAGAAAACCTCGCTTTACAGGGCATTAACCGTTTGTTGCGCAGAAGCCCTGTCATTCATGGATAGGTCGGCAAGGCTTGCGCCGCCGGGAAGACTGTATGAGAATCACAGGATGGCTACCCAAAACGATGACCAGGCAATCCTGGAATCCGAGCAGATTCATACCGGGCAACCCCGGCTTTATCGGGTGCTGCTCTTAAATGACGATTACACGCCGATGGACTTCGTAGTCGACGTGTTGCAGCGCTTTTTTGCCATGAACAAGGAACTCGCCACTACCGTTATGCTGCAAGTCCACCGCGAGGGGCAGGGCCTTTGCGGCGTATATCCGCGCGACATTGCCGCTACCAAGGTGGATCAGGTTTCTGCCTGGGCGCGGCAACACCAGCATCCACTCGCCTGCGTCATGGAGGAAAACGGATGATTGCCCAGGAACTCGAAGTCAGCCTGCATCTGGCCTTTGTCGAAGCGCGCCAGAAACGGCATGAATTCATCACCGTCGAGCATCTCCTGCTTGCGCTTCTGGATAATCCCACGGCGGCGACGGCGCTACGCGCCTGCGGCGCAAACCTTGAATTGTTGCGGCACGACATTTCCCGCTTCATCGCCGAACATACTCCTATCGTTCCAGGGCAAAACGATATTGATACCCAGCCCACCCTGGGCTTTCAGCGCATCATCCAACGCGCCATTCTGCATGTGCAATCATCGGGAAAAAAAGAAGTTAACGGCGCGAATGTGCTGGTCGCCATTTTTGGCGAGCGGGATTCACACGCGGTTTATTATCTGCAAAAACAGGGCATTACCCGGCTTGATCTCGTAAATTACATCTCGCACGGCATCAACCCTTCGACTTCCGCGCAAACCGCAAGGAATCGGGAGAATGCCACCGTCGGCGACAATGAAGCAGCGCAACCGCAGGCCAACCCGCTGGAGAGTTTCACCATCAATCTCAACCAGCAGGCAACCAAGGGCAGGATTGACCCGCTGATCGGGCGCGAGACCGAGCTTGAACGGGTCATTCAAACCCTGTGCCGTCGCCGGAAAAACAATCCTATTCTGGTAGGCGAAGCCGGCGTCGGCAAAACCGCTATCGCGGAAGGGCTTGCCTATCGGATAGTTGCCAGGGAGATTCCCGAAGTTCTTGAAAAGTCCGTGGTTTATACGCTTGACATGGGCGCGTTGCTGGCGGGAACCAAATATCGGGGCGATTTTGAGCAACGCCTGAAAAGTGTATTAAAGCAACTTCAGGAACAGGCCAATTCCATTCTCTTTATTGACGAGATTCACACCCTGATCGGCGCGGGCGCGGCTTCCGGCGGCACGCTGGACGCCTCCAATCTTTTAAAGCCGGTTCTTTCCTCAGGACAACTGCGCTGCATAGGCGCGACAACCTACAACGAATACCGTGGCATATTTGAGAAAGATCACGCCCTTGCCCGGCGTTTTCAGAAAATTGACGTGGTAGAACCCTCCCCTACCGAGGCGCTGGAAATTCTGAAAGGGCTGAAAAGCCGCTTTGAAACTCATCACAGCGTCAAATACTCCAATGCCGCCCTCTCCTCTGCCGTCGAACTTTCCGCGCGTTATATTACAGACCGCCATCTGCCCGACAAGGCCATTGATGTCATTGACGAAGCGGGCGCGGCGCAACGCATCCTGCCTAAATCGCGGCAGAAAAAACTGATCGGCAAAGGCGACATTGAAGAGATCGTCGCCAAAATCGCCCGCATTCCTCCCCGTAGCGTAAGCGCCGATGACCGTGATACCCTGAAGTTTCTTGAGCGCGATCTGAAAGCGGTGGTATTCGGGCAGGAAGAAGCCATCGAAACCCTGGCGCGCGCTATCAAGATGGCGCGTTCCGGCCTCGGCACTCCCGGAAAACCGATTGGCGCTTATCTTTTCTCCGGCCCTACCGGCGTCGGAAAAACCGAAGTCGCCCGCCAGCTTGCCTACGCGCTAGGCATTGAATTATTGCGCTTCGACATGAGCGAATACATGGAGCGCCATGCCGTTTCCCGCATGATAGGCGCGCCGCCCGGTTATGTCGGTTTCGAGCAGGGCGGCCTGCTTACCGAAGCTGTGACGAAAAAGCCTTACAGCGTTCTTTTGCTGGATGAGATCGAAAAAGCCCACCCGGATATTTTCAACATCCTCTTGCAGATCATGGATCACGGAACGCTGACCGACAACAACGGACGCAAGGCCGATTTTCGCAACGTCATCATCATCATGACCACCAACGCGGGCGCGGCAGACCTGCAAAAGAACCTGATGGGCTTTGTCGCCAACAGTCAGGGCGGCAGCGAAATGGCGGAAATCAAGCGGCTGTTTACCCCGGAATTCAGGAACCGCCTGGACGCCATCGTTTCCTTCAGCGCTCTTAATCACGACATTATCCTGCGCGTGGCGGACAAATTTCTCATGCAACTGGAAGAACAATTGCACGAGAGAAAGGTGGAAGCGCGCTTCACCGCCGCGCTAAAAGAGATGCTGGCGCGAAAGGGCTTTGACCCGCAAATGGGAGCGCGTCCCATGGCGCGGCTGATTCAGGATACTATCCGCGCCGCTCTGGCGGATGAACTTCTGTTCGGCAAACTGGCGCAGGGCGGCAAGGTAACGGTTGATGTCGACGAACATGACGGTGTACACCTTGTTTTTGCGGCGGAAGAAGAAACCGTGCCGCTTTAGGTTGTTTAAGGTTTTAATTGATCCATTCTGGACTCACGTGACCAATTCATCCGTTGTTAGGCGCTATTCGATCACTATGAAAACAGCAATCGTCATTCGATTTACTTTAGCTGCACTATTCGGCACGATTGCATGTATTGGCCTGTGCTTCAACGTCGCGGTTCTTTATGTTTTATGGGTAGTGCCTTATTTGTTATTGGCGGGGCGTTCTGAACTTACAAAACCAATTATGCGTAGCAGTTGGAAGTGGTTATTTCTTCTGATTGGCATTCTTATCATGTTACCGTTTTTGCATCTGCCAACACCAAATCAGACAGTCCGTACTGTCATTTCGATACCGATGTGGTTTTTGTTCATGTGGGTGATTTATCGTCTATGGCAAAAAGAGAAAGGACAAGCGGATGCCTAACATTTCATTCAACCCGGATGTGCTAAAGCACAGTAGGTTGGGGTAAGCAGAGCGAACCCCCAACATTCGCACTTTATTTGCAGAAACCACTGTAAATGCCCCTCCCTTCTTCCTTTTCCCCGCCTCCCTTTCGTCTGGTCATTAACGGCTATGGGCGGATTGGTCGCTGTTTTCTTCGCGCCATTACCGAAGCCGGACTGACAGAGCGCTTGCAGGTCGTCGCCATCAATGAACCGGCGGAACTCACCAGCATTGCCTATCTCACCCGTTTCGATTCCACGCACGGACGTTTTCCCGGCAACGTGGCAGAAACAAAGGACGGTCTTGTGCTGAACGGTTGCCCTATCGCCGTAACCCATGCCTATACGCCGGAAGGGGTAGACTGGGACGCGCTCAAACCCGATCTGCTGGTGGAATGTTCCGGGCAGTATCACCAACGCGTTGACCTGGCGCGCTTTATTGCCGCCGGTGTGCCGCGCCTCCTCCTCTCCCATCCGGCGGCAAGCGCCCCGGACGTAGACGCAACTATCGTGTTCGGCGTCAACCACACTCTTCTTGACCGGCAGGCGCAAATCATATCCGGCGCGTCCTGCACCACCAACGCCGCCATTCCTGTACTTGCCACCCTGCTGGAAGAAGTCGGTCTGGAACATGTACTTATCACGACTCTTCACTCGGCGATGAATGACCAACCCTTGATTGATGGCTACCATCACCCGGACTTGCGCCGTACCCGTTCAGCCATGCAGTCCATTATTCCGGTGGCGACGGGTCTGGCGCGGGGTATTGAGCGCCTGCTCCCGCAACTAACGGACAGGGTAACGGCAAAAGCCATTCGCGTTCCGACCGCCAACGTCTCCGCTCTGGATATGACCCTTGCCCTGAAGCGGGCAACGGACGCCACAGAGATCAATCAATTGCTGGAACATGCCGCCGCCGGAAAATATCGGGGACAACTGGCGACAACCAACACTCCACATGCCTCCATTGATTTCAACCACGACCCCCATTCCGCCATTATTGACATGAGCCAAACCCAAAATGTCGCGCCCAATATTGTCAACCTTCTGCTCTGGTTCGACAATGAATGGGGATTTGCCAACCGCCTGCTGGATATTGCTCAATACTGGTTGAGCGCAGACTGACCTGGAACATTCGCTCACGGAATATCCGCCGATTTAAGCGCAACCGGATCATGTACTAAAATGCGGCTTCGTCGTCCGGCCTTCGGGTTGTTTTTCCTTCCAGACTACTCATGATTCTTCCTCCTGCCATACTTGCCATATTGGGCGGCGGCCAGCTAGGCCGGTTTTTCGTTGCGGTCGCGCATGAGATGGGTTACGCCGTGTGGGTACTTGACCCGGATGCGGAAAGCCCAGCCGGACGTGTCGCTGATCGCCACATCGTTGCTTCCTACGACGACCACAACGCGCTCGCCGCAATTGTCAGCCATTGCGCGGCGGTCACAACCGAATTCGAGAACGTGCCTGCCACGACACTGGCGTTTTTGGAAGCGCGAATGCCGGTTTCCCCTTCGGCAGAGGCGGTGGCTGTCTGCCAGAATCGCATTACGGAAAAAAACTTTCTCCGCGCTCATGGTTTTCCGCATGGCAATTTTGCCATCATCCAGAGCGCGGCCGACATTCCCGCTCTGGACAATAGCCTCTTCCCCGGCATTCTGAAAGTTGCCTGCTTCGGCTACGACGGCAAGGGGCAGGCCATAGTAAACACCGCAAAAGAAACCCTGGCCGCGTATAAAACCTTCAAGGGCAAAATGGTGGTGCTGGAAAAAAAACTTACCCTTGATTGCGAGATTTCCGTGATCCTTGCGCGGGACAGGAGCGGCAATGTCCGCAGTTTTCCGGTGGCGGAAAATCAGCACACAAACGGCATTCTGGATGTTTCTATCGCGCCGGCGCGTGTGTCTGTTCAACTCGCCGAAGAAGCGCGACTTATCGCGGCGCATATCGCGGCAAAACTGGCTTATGTCGGAGTATTGGCGGTGGAGTTTTTTGTGAGCAGCGGGCGGCTTCTCGTAAACGAAATGGCGCCGCGTCCGCACAACAGCGGTCATTACACTCTGGACGCCTGCACGTTAAGCCAGTATGAGCAACAGGTACGCGCCATGTGCGGATTGCCTTTGCATGAGCCGCGCGCGCATTCGGCCTCGGTCATGGTCAATCTGCTCGGTGACTGCTGGTTTGCCGCAAATGGCAAAGCACGGGAACCGGACTGGAACGCGCTTTATGCCGTACCCAACCTCACCTTGCGCCTCTATGGCAAACGCCATGCGCGTCACGGGCGCAAGATGGGACATTTTACGGTAGTCGGCGCCCGTCTGGAGGATGTGCTACCCGTGGCGCTGGCAGCAAGACAGGCAATGGGTATTACCATAGCAATCGCATGAATGCCATTGTTGTAGGTTCTCGGGAATACTCGTTACGATCAATGGGTTACGAGGGGGGCTGTTCACAGGGGATTGATTTGTGTAGTTTTCTGTCTTTTTGGAGAGTTCCATGGAGACGGAAGACAAACTGCGTCTGGCGGACGTATTCGTATCGATCAGCGATCCGAGACAGGCGGGTAAGGTTGAGCACGATCTGGTTGAGTTGCTGGTGGTGGCGGTCAATGCGGTGCTGGTTGGAGCCGACACCTTCGTTGAGATTGAGCTGTGGGCGAAAGAAAAACTCGATTGGGCGGCTGTTTAGGTTATAGTGCTTTTCCTAAATAATCTTACTCTATCAACCTTCAGACACCCTATCCTGCAAGCGAGAAAGGGTAAAAATAATTACGAGAAGCACTATAATTGATCCAATAAAATTCGAGACTGCCTTTCGGCGCTGGGTCGGATCGATCCTTCCCGCGCTGGGGGCCGATGCCGTGGTGGCCATCGACGGTAAAAGTAGTCGGCGCACAGGCAAGCTGAATGCGACGCCGCTGCATCTGGTGAGCGCGTTCGCCGCAGGTGCCGGTTTGGTGCTCGGGCAGCGGGCAACGGCGGCGAAGTCCAGCCATTCCTGAACTCTTGGCTACCCTGGCGCTGGAAGGCTGCATCGTTACGCTCGATGCCATGGGTACCCAGGCCATCCGCAATCGTGGCGCCGATTACATCCTGGCGCTCAGGGACAACCAGCCGAACCTGGCCGATTCGATGCGCGATTTCTTTGCCCGGTTCAAGGCGGCACCGGACAGGACACCCCATGCGATGTCCGAAACCGTGGAGAAGGATCATGGACGAATCGAGACGCGGCGTTGTTATGCCTTCGATCAACTGGCGTGTCTGCATCAACCGGAGCAGTGGCCCGATCTGAAGTCCTTCGCAGTGATCGAGTCGCAACGCGAAATCAGGGGCAGGACGACGCTTGAGTATCGCTACTATAGTGCTTCCCGTAATTAAAAGGACTCCTTAATAATTTGCTCAATAGAAGATTGAGCGTTGTTTTGCCAGGCACGCTTGATGTTTGCCCATAGTTTTTCGATGGGGTTGAGGTGTGGGGAATATGGGGGAAGGAATAGCATCCGATGCCCGGCTTGATGGATGATCCGCATGGTTGAACGCGAGCGATGGAAGGTAGCGTTATCAAGGATGATGAGGGAAGGCTGGGTCAGTTCGGGCAACAGGAAATGTTTGAGCCACTCGTTGAACAGAGCGGTATTGCAGGTTCCCTCAAATAGCAGAGGGGCTATCAGGCGCGTCTGGAGATAAGCGCCCAGAAGGCTCGTCCGTGGGTGCCGGAAGGCTGCGCGATAGCCAATAACCTTTTCGCCTTTGGGGGCGCGGGCGTAGGGACGGTAGGTCGTCGGGGCAAAGCCGGTCTCATCAACCAGTACGGCAATTGGCTTGTTCAAGACCATAGCGGCGCTTTATGAAATGCCGCGTCCGCCTGGGATCAAGCAGGCTTTCTCCGTAGCGCAGAGTTTTTTTTACGGACAGTCTTCATCCGCTTTAACGCCAGAAAAATGCTGTTGATGCTCACGCCACGCGAAGCCGCCAATTCACGCAACAAGGCATCCGGTTTGGCCTTTACTTCCGCGCGTAGCGCTTCCTGGTCGTACTTGCGGCTTCCCTTGGGGCCTGGCTTTCCAGGTTTATGATCTGGCGACTGCTTCAGCCAGACATACACCCGTGAGCGAGCAATCCCAAATCTGCGGACAGCTTCTGTCTTGCTGCCCCCTTTTGCCACAAAATCCAAAACCAGGCGGCGAAAATCTTTACCGTAAGCCATTTCCATTCCTTACAAAAAAAGAAATCCTTGAACCTTAGCAAAAATAGTACCATATGTACTATTGAATGTCCTTTTATCTACGAAAAGCACTATAGTACTTTCCGTAAATAAAGCTACTCTCAGAAGCTTTGCTCACTTCTCCCAATCACGGCATAAAAGTCATTTTATTTGCGGGAAGCACTATAAACAGGTTCTGGAAGACCTTCGCCGCCCGCAAGGACTGCGTCGGGTGCTGGCTATCGCCACACTCAATGCGGTGGCGGAAACGCTCTGGCTGCGCGACGGCCCGCCTGCCGCCGCCGAACCGCTCGCAGGCGCGACACCTTCGACGCGCTCATGCTTGAACCCAGGCAGTCCACCGCGCTGGTGGGCGCATTCCCGCCCTACATGCGCGAACTGCGTCGGCGCAACCAGCCCTTCAAGGTGCTTGAACTCGACCCGACAACCATCAAAGCGGAGGAACTGCCTTACGGAGAAATGGCGCGAACGCTTTCGCTGCTGGCGCGGCAGCGTCTATCACGTATCGGCTTTGTCACCGATTCAGGCAACGATTGATCTTTCTTTTGGAATCATCTCTCCATGATTTGTGCAAAACCTGTTGGCGACACGCCCTGGCGCATTTTCTCAATCTCTTTTCCCGGTTTCCTCATTCGTGTCGCGCCGGGAATCAGGGGCGTCCGCCGCCACTTCTTCGCCGGTAAACGGAATAAAGACTTCGCCTGGCTTTATCATGCCAAGTTCGGAACGCGCGCTTTCTTCAATGGCTTCATACCCTCCCTTCAGATCACGCACTTCCGCTTCCAGCGCGGCGTTTTTCTGCTTGATCTTCTGGTTTTCTTCCCTGATCTGCTCAAGTTTCTGGTCATACTCCCAGACACTGAGCCAGCCGCCATCGCCAAACCACAAGGGATATTGCAGCAGCAGGACGAGCAGCAACAAACCCAGCGTCAGTCGGCTCATACGGGGACAAAAAATCAACGCAGGTTATAGAAGGTCTCCCGCCCCGGATAGGAAGCCGTATCCCCCAAATCTTCTTCAATGCGAAGAAGCTGGTTGTACTTGGCAATACGATCCGAGCGGGAAAGGGAACCGGTCTTGATCTGTCCGGCATTCAACCCTACCGCAATGTCGGCAATCGTGGAATCTTCCGTTTCGCCGGAACGATGCGAAATCACGGCAGCGTAACCAGCGCGCTTGGCCATTTCCACGGCGGCAAAGGTTTCGGACAGAGTGCCGATCTGGTTGATTTTGATGAGAATGGCATTGGCAACACCTTTCTGAATGCCTTCTTTCAGAATGCGCGTATTAGTCACGAACAGGTCGTCGCCCACGATCTGCACCCGCTTTCCAAGCCTGTTCGTCAGGTGTCTCCAGCCTTCCCAATCGCCTTCAGCCATGCCATCCTCAATCGAAACCACAGGAAACTGGTTAACAAGATTTTCCAGATAATCCACCAACTCTAACGAAGAGAGTTGCAGGTTTTCCCCTGCGAGGCGGTATTTGCCGTCCCGATAAAATTCGGAGGCGGCGCAATCAAGCGCAAGCAGGATGTCCCTTCCGGGCGCGTACCCTGCCTCTCCAATCGCTTGCAGAATGAGACGGATGGCGTCTGCATGGCTCGACAGGTTGGGCGCGAACCCGCCTTCATCCCCCACGGCAACGGAAAACCCTTTTTTGTTGAGGATTTTTTTCAGGGCGTGGAAGACTTCAGCGCCCATACGCAAGGCTTCGCTGAAACGGGAAGCGCCCACCGGCATAATCATGAATTCCTGAAAATCAAGGTTGTTGTTTGCGTGCGCGCCGCCATTGATGATGTTCATCATGGGAACCGGCATCTGCATCGGCCCCATGCCGCCGAAATAGCGATAAAGCGGCAGGCCGGATTCTTCCGCAGCGGCGCGGGCGACCGCCATGGACACGGCCAGGAGCGCGTTCGCCCCCAGCCGGGATTTGTTTTCCGTTCCGTCAAGGTCAATCAACGTCCGGTCAATGAACGCCTGCTCCTGCGCGTCCAGCCCGATCATGGCTTCGGAAATTTCGGTATTGATATGCTCAATAGCCTTCAGGACGCCTTTGCCAAGGTAGCGGCTCTTGTCGCCATCCCGAAGCTCTACCGCTTCCCGTGAGCCGGTGGAAGCGCCGGAAGGCACGGCGGCGCGCCCCATGACACCAGACTCAAGCAACACATCGCACTCAACGGTGGGGTTGCCCCGCGAATCCAGAATTTCGCGTGCAATGACATCTACAACAGAACTCATGAATTTCTCCTGCCAGTTTTGGGCAACAACGAAAAATATAATGATAACACGCTAAAAATCCCCAGTTTATGTATTGAGCGGCTCATTCAGGGCAATCGCATGAAAGTTATGTCAGCCCAAGCAATTGAGCGCGGTAGGAATCGGAAGTCGCGGCGATTAGGCGTCGGGCCTTGATGCCGCCCTTTCGTGGTATAGGGTCAAGGCGGATGAGGTTCAGGGTGATGTGCCTGAGCACGGCGAGGTTATGGGCGGCATGTCCGGTGCGAGCACGCATCTGATCGTCTGCGAAGACAACATCCATGCACCAGTGCAGGCGGTTTTGAGTCACCCCTGCCTGAAGGCAGGGGATTCCTCGATACGGTC
>Ga0099364_10008683_pt1 | contig 14248 bp, 12 predicted proteins | sample TergutTh196P3_FD_73070 | JGI IMG/M metagenome (GOLD analysis project Ga0099364, IMG submission 73070) | Microcerotermes parvus P3 segment gut microbial communities from Pointe-Noire, Republic of the Congo - Th196 P3 | ecosystem: Host-associated > Arthropoda: Insects > Digestive system > Gut ... | reverse complement strand
TTATTTGTAGAAAAGCGGCGTGCCTGTGCTGGCTGTGGACTGCCGCTCCCGGAAAGGGCTGAAAGCCTTCCCGGAGTTTGTGCGCGGCGCGCTTACGGAGCTTTTGGCGCGCAGGGAGTCAAAGGGGATGTCCGGGCAACCCATCAGGATGATGATTGTGGGCGTGCCGAATGTGGGGAAATCCTCGCTGATCAATCGGCTGGCGGGCGGAAGAAAGGCCCGCTTTGAGGACAGACCGGGGGTTACGCGCGCGGAGCAGTGGGTCAAAGTGGCGGGCAGCATGGAGCTTTTAGATATGCCCGGCGTGCTTTGGCCGAAATTCGACGACCCGGCTGTGGGCGAAAATCTGGCGCTGACCGGCGCTGTAAAAGATGGTGTAGTGGACGCGGAAAAGCTCGCGGCTCGGCTGTTGGAGCGGCTGCGCGCGGATTATCCGGCGCTGCTTGCAGTCCGCTACGGTATCAGCGCGGACGCGCTTTCGGAAGGCAGCGGCTATGACGCGCTTTGCCTGATCGGGCGCAAACGCGGTATGCTCCTGCCGGGCGATGCGGTCAATACGGAACGCGCCGCGATCATGCTTTTGGATGAGCTGCGCGGCGGGCGCATCGGGCGAATTACGCTGGAAAAGTTAAACAGCCATCTAACGGTAAACGCTTGAACATATAAAATGCGCAAAAAAAATGTTTCGCATGAAACAATTGTTCCGGAAATTATCGAACAATCAATAACATTACATCGTAGGGTCGGGGTTCCATCCCCGACCGCGAATATTAGATTTGACGCTGACGGGCGGACATGGAAGCCCGCCCCCCCTACACGAAAAATGTGTTATGTCGTAGGGGCGACCCTTGCGGTCGCCCGCATTGTACGATGCGATACGGTAATTTACGGGCGGCAGATTGCCGCCCCTACAAAAATTGTTTCACGTGAAACAATTGTTCCGAAAATTACCACACAATCAATAACATTGTATTGTACAATACGGGCGGGCATGGAAGCCCGCCCCTACATAAAAAATGTTTCACGTGAAACAATTGCAATGCGCAATGCATCTGATACCGTAATTATGAATTGCGCGTTGCTTCTTCCCTTACTATTTTCTAATTCCTATTTCCTATTTTCTATAAGCCCTTTCGCCGCGCTTAGCGCGGCTTTTGCTTTGGTGGGGTCGCCCATGCCGCCCATGGCGCTGTCGGGGCGTCCGCCGCCGCCGCCGCCGGTTAACGCGGCTATTTCCTTGACAAGCTTGCCGGCGTGGATACCCGCCTTGACCGCGTCTTTTCCGGCGAACACCAAAATACTGCCCTTCCCGCCGGAAACCGCGGTAAACACACCAACTATATCGGCGTATTTATCCTTCATCCTATCGGCGGCGGAGCGCAGGGCATCGGCGCCAACATCGCCTAAATCGGCGGCGATGAACCGCAAACCGCCCAGTTGCTCAATGCTGCCGTCAAGCGCGCCCAGATTTTCCTCCATGCGTTTTTGGTTGAGGGAATCAAGCTCCTTTTGCAGGCCCCTGACCTGTGACTGCATGGCGGCAATACGGCTTTCCAGTTCAAGCGGGCCTGTTGCTTTCAGCGCGGCCCCGAGCTTTGCAAGGATATCCTCATGGCGTTCCAGCAGTTCCAGAACACCGCAGCCGGTCACGGCTTCTATGCGCCGCACACCCGCCGCAACGGAGGATTCGCCGGTAATTTTGAAAAGGCCGAGCATGGAGGTGTTGGCGGTATGTGTGCCGCCGCAAAGCTCCGCCGATTTGTCCCCCGCGGTGACGACGCGGACGATATCGCCGTATTTGTCGCCGAACAGTGCCACCGCGCCGAGCTTTTTCGCCTCGTCTATCGGCATCTCCGCGGCGTGTACAGGCAGTGCCGCCATGATCATGCTATTGACAATGCGCTGTGTTTCGGCGAGCTGTTCGGGCGTACAGGCACTGAAATGCGTGAAATCGAAGCGGCAGACGCTGTCGCTGACATATGAACCCGCCTGTCTGACATGGCTGCCCAGCGTTTGGCGCAGTGCCGATTGCAGTAAATGCGCCGCTGTATGGTTGCGCATGATCGAGCTGCGCCTGCGCCCGTCCACTGCTGCCGAGGCCGGGTCGCCCACTGGTATGAAGCCGCTGACCATCCTGCCGATATGCATGGTATGCCCTGCGGGAGATTTACGGCAGTCAGTGACTTTAAAGATATTCTTGCCCGCGCTTATAACGCCGGTGTCGCCCACCTGCCCGCCGCTTTCGGCGTAGAACGGCGTTTCTTCTACAAAGACGATTGCATTGTCCCCTTCGCATATCTCATCGGCGAGCGCGCCGTCCTTTACCAGCGCCACGACTTTTGTATTTGCGGTAAGCGTGTCATAGCCCGTGAATTTCCCCGTAAAGCTGATCCCTGCGAGCAGGTCCTCCTCCCAGGACGCGACGTTTTGCTCTTCACGGGCTTTGCGGGCGGTTTCGCGCTGTTTGTGCATGAAGTGCAAAAAGCCTTCCTCATCCACCTTCATCCCGCGGTCCCTTGCGATTTCCACCGTGAGGTCCACCGGGAAGCCGAACGTATCGTACAGCCTGAAAACATCCTCGCCGGGGATGGTTTTTTCGCCCTCGCCTTCGCTTTGTGAGAGCGCGTCCATCACCTGCATCAGCAGCTCCATGCCCTGCTCCACGGTTTTGGAAAACCGCGCCTCCTCCGCCCTGATGACCTTGCGGATGTAATCGGCATCCTCCGAAAGCGCCGGGTAAGCCTCGCGGTTGAGCGCGATTACCGTATCGCAGACCTTGTAGAGGAAATCGCCTTTAATGCCCAGCAGCATACCGTGACGTGCCGCACGGCGCAGAAGTCGGCGCAGGACATAGCCGCGCCCCTCATTTTGCGGGACGATGCCGTCGCCCGCCATAAAAACGGTGGAACGGATGTGGTCGGCGATTACACGCAGGGAAATATCGGTTTTCTCATCCTGTTTATAGGTTACGCCGGAAAGTTTCGCAACATAGTTTATTATGTCCTGAATGGTATCGATCTCGAAAATATTATCGGCATCCTGCATTACACAGGCAAGCCGCTCCAGCCCCAGCCCGGTGTCGATATTCGGTTTAGGCAGCGGCGTGTAGGTGCCCTTGCCGTCGCTGTTGAACTGCGTGAAAACAAGGTTCCATATCTCTACATACCGGTCACAGTCACAGCCCGGGGCGCAACCTTCTTTTCCGCAGCCGTATTTCTCGCCGCGGTCGTACAGGATTTCGGAGCTTGGGCCGCAGGGCCCGGAGCCATGCTCCCAAAAATTATCCTCCTTGCCGAGCTTTATCACGCGCTCGGGGGCTATCCCGCGGTTTTTCACCCAGATGTCAAAGGCTTCATCGTCTTCCACGTAAACAGTCGGATACAGCTTTTGGGCGGGTATCTCCAGCGTCTGCGTTAGAAACTCCCACGCCCATTTTGTGGCGTCCTCCTTGAAATAATCCCCGAAGGAGAAGTTGCCGAGCATCTCAAAAAAAGTGCCGTGGCGGGCGGTTTTGCCGACGTTTTCGATGTCCGGCGTGCGGATGCATTTCTGGCAGGAGGCGGCGCGGTTGCCCGGCATAACCTCCAGCCCCGTGAAATAATTTTTAAGCGGCGCCATGCCGGAATTTATCAGCAGCAGGCTGGGGTCGTCCTTTGGGACCAAGGGCGCGCTTTCCAGCCGTGTGTGGTTTTTGCCTTCAAAAAAGCTCAGATATTTTTCCCTTAAATCATTTACGCCTGTCCATTGCATGGGAATCGCCCTCCGTGTAATATTTTATTGGCCGTTGTTTTCGCCGTCGTCATCGCCATCTCCATCGCCGCCGTCATCACCGTCCGGTTCGTCTACAAACGGAAGTGATGGGAATGCTTCGGGGTACGCGGCTTGCCCCATCTGCTCCAGGACAGACAGTGTGCGGAGGCTTTGGCGTTCAAGCACAAGGCTGTCGATATAGATATACCAATCCTGCAAAGTGGCCTGTAGGCCGCGGTAGAAGGAATTTTGTTCCAGCATTGTGATCGTGACAAACTTTTCATCCATGAAGATCAGGTCGATGGATTCAAAATCGGCGCGGCCGTCCCCGTTTGCATTTTCCTCGGGATAATGCCAATCGGTGAAATCCGCCGCGATATTGCTAAGCCCGATCAGCGACAAAAGCTCATGCTCCAGCGTCCCGCCCGTCGCCACGGTGAAATCAAGGAGCCGCAGGTACAACACGCGCTTGCTGCCATGCTCGGCGGCATATGGGGCGTAAAGCCTTTGCAAATCATCCAGGCGCCTTTGCAGGTCCACGGCGAAGCTTTCCCCGATATCTGCGCCCACATATGCCCCTTCAAGCAGCTGCGCCAGGGAAACATAGCTCTCACGCCATTCGCGCAGGTTCCTTGCGGGGGGGACCACGATTACGGGGATACTGCGCTCTGCTAAAATGGCGGAGTCGGATTCCGAGAGCTGCGTTTGTGTGAGGACCGCATGGGGGTCCAGCCCGAGGATGCGCTCGATATTGGGTATCTGCCCTGTGCCGCATTTTGTCAGCGCGGACACATATGCAGGGTAGTCGCAGTAATCGGAAACGCCCACTAAAACCGATTCAAGCCCGATGTCGTAAAGCTTTTCGGTTAGGGCAGGCGAGAGGGACACCAGCCGCGAAGGCCGCGCGCTGACCGCCGTGCCATAGATCACCACCGGGTATTCGGACAGCACGTAGTCCTCTTCATCAACAGCTTCGGGCTCGGGTTCTTCTATCTCCGCGGCCCCGCAGGCGGAAAAGCCGAGCGGCAGGAGCAATATAAGCACAAACGACAAAAAAAGCAAGGATACACGTTTCCTGCCCACAGCCACACCCGCTTTCGACATACTTACTTAGGACAAAACACTATTCATTATTTTACTTCTTTTGAGAGGGGTTTGTCAATCGTTGCGGGGGCTATTTAAAAATACAACAAATTCTGTTATAATGATTAAGCAATGCGAAATCTGTACGAAAGGAATGGGACCAACATGGTTTATGTCTTTTTTGCGCACGGCTTTGAGGAGATCGAGGCTATCACGCCCCTGGATATCCTGCGGCGCGCGGGGCTGGAGGTGCAGTCGGTCGGCGTGGGTTCAAAGACTATAACCGGCGCCCATGGCATTACGGTCCACTGCGATGTGTCGGACAAAGAAACGGCAGGCAAGGGGCTTGAGATGGTCGTGCTTCCGGGCGGGATGCCGGGCACGGCAAATTTGGGCGGATCCAAACGCGTGCAGTTTTGCTTAGATTATTGCATTGCGAAGGGCATTTGGATTGGCGCGATCTGTGCGGCCCCGTCGATTTTAGGGGCGCGCGGCGATTTAAAAGGGAAAACCGCCACCTGCTTCCCGGGATGGGAGGAGAAGCTGGAAGGTGCTGTGATTTCGCCGGAGCGCGTGGTGGTTGACGGCAAAATTGTCACAGCCAAAGGTGCGGGCGCGGCAAAGCAGTTCTCCCTCAAGCTGGTGGAATGTCTGTGCGGCAAGGAAAAAGCGGATGAGATAGGGGCCGCAATGCAATGAGCGGCGACCTAAGCCTACAGCGGCGAAAAAAAGATATGCGCAGCCACTTTAAATCTCTGCGGGATAAAATAGGCCCCGATGAAAAATCGGCGCTTGATTTACAGATATACCGTCACTTGGCGGATTCGCGATTGTTTCGCAGCGCGGGCTTGCTGCTGGTTTATATTTCGTTGCCGCAGGAAATCAGCACCGGCGAGCTTATCGGGGAGGCGTTCGCGCGGGGGAAAACCGTCGCCGCGCCGCGATGCTCAAGAGATGGGCGGGAGCTGCGGTTTTACCGGATAGACTCATTGGATGGGCTTTCCCCCGGGGCTTTTGGGATTTTAGAGCCGCACGCTTCCCCCGAAAGCCTCGTGGCTGATTTCCCCGGGTCGCTGTGTGTTGTGCCGGGGCTTGCCTTCGACAGATACGGCCACCGCCTTGGATATGGCGGCGGGTACTACGACCGCTTCCTTGCCGGGTACAGCGGGGCATCAGTGGGGCTGTGCTACAGACGTAATTTTGCCGATGAGATTATACATGGGCGGTTTGATGTGCCCTGCGGGTATATTGCTACAGAGGATGGGGTTTACCCGGGGATATAATACCGTTTAGCAATCAAAACAATGTTTTGATTGCCCGCGCATAGCGCGGTTGCGGCTTTGCCGCAAAAACGGATATTGAACCATAGCAGTGCCGCGTTTCACGCGGCTACGGATTGCCTTTTAGGCAATCCGATCAAAAAGCAATACTTGCTTTTTGATTGCGGCTTGGTATAAAAAAGCCAAAATGGACGTGCTTACATTTTGGCTTTCATTCCATAGAGTTTGCAAATTCTGCGGCACTGCGGTAAATAGCTAAATACCTGCGGTTCACTTTTGTACCGGAGCGCTCGCAATCAATCCTGTAAAGCCAATCTCCGCTGCGCCCAAATAAATCCTCCAAGCAATATACACCTAACGCGGCGAGGCGCTTTTTTGCGGCGGCACCGACCTTTGGGGCTTTTCGCACATCCGTTACAATTTTCATATCGCGGCGCGGCTTGCGGATGAGCATTTCAATATTTTCATCGGGGCAAAATATTGCTTTCAAGACGATTTTCTTTTTAAGCTTACCGCCCAAAAACTTTATTTCCTCCGAAAGATCGGGTTTTCTGTCGTATATGTAGCTGATTTCTATAATATTGCGGGGTGCGTCGCGAATTACCGTTATGTGGATATGCCCGCTGTCTTCCAGCGTTTCGCGTATAAAATTATTGCGGTCGTCCAATTCTTTTATAGCCAGTTTTTGCTTCGCTTTTAACGTTTTCTTTTTCTCTTCCGCTTGCTTTAGCGCTTGCCAATATTCCGGATTCAGCCTTTCAAACCTTGGGCATTTTTTCCCGATGCAATCGTGTGAGCTGATAAGATTTTTTGTCAGGTAGCCTCGGTGGATAAGCGCATGGCAGCGGGCAATAACCTTTGAAGCATCTACATATTGACCGTTAATCAAGCGCTTTTCCGGCAAATATGGCATTTTATCCATATCCCAACCCCCTGTCCCCGCACAGTAATTTCATGTCCTCATTACAATTTGGCGCACGGTGTGTAACGAATTCAAAAAGCCGATAATCGTTGTGATTATCGGCTTTTTGAAGCTTCCGGCCGGAATCGAACCGGCGACCTGTTCATTACGAGTGAACCGCTCTGCCGACTGAGCCACGGAAGCATAGGCACAATGCCCCGAGTCACATTGTACCAAAGCTTTTTAAATATGTCAAGCCGCGATTTGCGTGTTCACAGGCGCTCGTTCACTACATTTTGCGCGCCGCCGCCCAAAAACGCCCGCAGGTTTTCTTGTGCGATTTCCATCAGCCGCGCACGGCTCTCCCTTGGCGCCCAGGAGATATGCGGCGTGATGATGCAGTTTTTTGCGGTAAGCAGCGGGTTGTCCGCCCGGATCGGCTCCTCGCTGACAACGTCCACGCCCGCCGCGTAAACCTTGCCGGAGTTGAGCGCGTCCGCCAGGTCCTGCTCTGCAACAAGCTGCCCGCGGGAGTTGTTGAGGATGATTACGCCGTCTTTCATTTTCGCGATGCTTTCTTTGCAGATTATCCCCTCGGTTGACGGGAACAGCGGACAATGCAAAGATATGACATCGGAGCTTTCGAGAAGCTCATCGAGCGTGACATACTCCCCGATTTCCCTGCCGCTTTCGGTTTCCTGCGTGTCGTATGCGATAACGCGCATACCAAGCGCTTTTGCCGTGGCCCCCGCGCTTTGCCCGATCCTGCCGAATCCGATAATCCCCATTGTTTTGCCCGCAAGCTCAATCAGCGGATAATCCCAGAAGCAGTAATCCGGGCAGCTTTCCCATCTGCCGGCTTTTACCGCATCGGCGTGGTGGCCGATATGGTGGCAGATTTCCAGCAGCAGCGCAATTGCGAATTGCCCCACCGCCGCCGTTCCGTATGCCGGGACATTTGTTACGGGTATGCCGCGCTCCCTTGCGGCTGCAACATCTACAATATTGTAGCCGGTAGCCAGCACGCCTATGTATTTTATGCCGGGGCAAGCATCCATTGTTTCGGCGGTGACGGGAGTTTTATTTGTGATGACGGCACCCGCGCCGCCGATTCGCTGTGCAACTTCGTTTGCGGGCGTGCGGTCATAAACCGTCAGCTCGCCAAGGGATTCAAAACCCTCCCAGCTTAAATCGCCGGGGTTTTCCGTGTATCCGTCAAGCACGACTATTTTCATTTTCAGTCCTCCAAAAGCGCCCAGGCGCGGTTTAGTGTGCGTTTTGCATTTACGATTACGGCTTCGGGGTCCTCATCCTGCCAGGGCTTTACCTCAAACGACAGCACATAGGGGTCGTCCGCGTTAAAGAAGCCTTCATTTTTGAGCGCGCGCAGGAAAGCCAGAAGCTCCGGCACATCGTTGCTGCCGCCGGGGAAACCGAACCGCTGATGCTCATCACCGTAGCCGACGGCGGACGGGTCCGTGCAAACAGTATTGCCGATGTGGAAATGCGTGAGATACGGGCGCAATGTGCGCACGGTAAATTCCGGGGTTTCGTAGGTCATCGGGATGTGGCTGAGGTCGATAAGCAAGCCGAAATTGCTGTGGGTTTCGCGCACGTCCGCCGCGAACCTTGCCGCAAGCGGCGCCGCCCCGATCAGCGATGCCTTCGCGATGTCGTAGTCAAAAACTTCAAGCTCTATCATCATGCCCTTTGTTTTGGCGTACCCGCACAGATTGCGCGTGGTTTTGAGAAGCTGGGAATACGCAAAAGCTTTCGTCTTTTCGTCCCATTTGCCGGATAAAAACGCGATGCCCTTCGCACCAAGCAAATATGCTTCGTCTATCGCCTCCATCAGCGTCGCCTGTGCTTTTTCGCGCTCCGCCTCGTCGGTGTGGTTCGGGTTCAGCCTTGTTGTGAGCAGGCGCGGCTGCGCGCCGTAGCATACCGTCATCTTTGCCGTATCCAGGAGCTTTGCGGTCTTTTCCCGCGCATCGCTGTCTTTTATCCAAGTAAGCTCCACCGTATCGAAGTAATCGTCATAGGCGATCCTCTTGACACGTTCTAAAATATCCGCGTCCTCCCCCCGCAGACCGGCGGGATACGCCATAAATTCGATTATGCCGACCTTGAAATACTTGCCGATTGGTTCGCGCATTTGCATCCACCTTCCGTTTTGCTGTATGTACTATATTATATCAAAGCACGGTAAAAAAGCAACAGGCGCGTATTTGTATGAGCGGTAAAAAGTTTTTTCTATTGTTTTTTCTATCTATAAATGATATATTATATGTAAGATTTATATTAACAGCCGATAACGGCAAAAAGGGGAAGGCGAATGAAAAAGGAAAAGATCAAAATCGGTTTGATGCCAACTAAGCGCATCGTTTTCAACTGGCAGACGGCACGCGCGGAGTATGATATCATCATGCCGATTATACGCGCGCAGATGCCGGATTATGTCGAATTCGTGGATGTAGACGACATCTGCGAGCAAGGCATGGGGTCGTACCTTACGGATATCCCCAAGGTAGTCGACAAATTCACCGCCGCCAAGGTAGACGCCCTGTTCTTCCCGTTCTGCGATTTCGGCGAGGAATACTGCGTAACCGGCGTAGCAAAGGCGTTCAACCTCCCTGTGCTGATCTGGGGCTCCCGCGACAAGCTGTCTACATACGAGCGCCGCGAGAAGGAAACCCAATGCGGGATCTTCGCCGCCGCCAAGGTTTTGCGGAATTACGGCGTGTCCTTCAGCTATATTTGGAACTGCGAGGCGGACAGCCCCGATTTCGTGCGCGGGTTTGAAAAATTCGTCCGCGTCGCCGCGGCACTGAAAGCTGTGCGCAACCTTAATGTAGCGGAAATCGGCGACCGCCCCGCCGGGTTCTACAGCGTATTCCACAACCAGCTTGCGCTGATCCAAAACTTTAATATTTCCGTAAAGCCGATCGGGCTTGCGGCGATTGGCAACCGCGCGGCTCAAATCAAAGAGGAGAACGGCAAAGAGCTGACCGACTATATTGCCGATCTCAAAAGCAGGATAGACTGCTCCGCGCTTGAGGACGACAGCTATGTCGCCGGGGTTGCCGCCGGGACGCTTGCAATTGAGCAGCTCATGAAGGAAAATGACTGTAAATGCGCCGCCTTTGACTGCGGCGGGGTTCGCGGTGCGCTTGGGCTTAGGGGTTCCGCCTGCGCTATTGAGGGCGAGCTTGCCGACCGCGGCCTTCCGACCGCCTGTGAGTGCGACGTTTGGGGCGCTATTTCCGCGCTTCTCTGCCAAGCCGTATCTTTAGGCGATGAATCGCCCTTCCTTGCCGACTGGACCTACCGCCACCCGACAAACGACAACTCCGAGCTTATCTGGCACGGCGGCCCATTCGCGTGGAGCCTTGCCCGCAAGGATGTCAAGCCCGAGTATAAAAAAGTCGTTTCGCCGCGCGGGACGTTCTACGAAGCGCATTGGGAGCTTAAATCCGGCCCGATCACCATGTTCCGCATGGATGAGCTGGACGGCGATTACTACTTCTTCTGCGGTGAGGGCAAATCCTGTGAAGGCCCCGGCACAACCGGCACATATGTCTGGCTTGAGGTGGACGATTGGAAGCGCTGGGAGGAGAAGCTTGTCCTCGGCCCATACATCCACCATGTAGGCGGCGTGTACGGAAATTACTTTGAGATTTTCCGCGAGGTCGCAAAATACCTCAACAAGCCCAAAAAAGGCGTCAACATTGTTTTCGACCATCCAGGGCGCGAAGGGGATTATTCGCTGTAGCGGCGGTTTCGTCGCAGGGGCGGGCTTCCATGCCCGCCCGCTTTTTAGCGTGTACTATTCTGATCTATATCAAACCGAAAGGACTGAATGATATGAAAAACACATTGAACAGCATCACCACCACAAACGGGAGGAGTGACAACGCGTTCTGAGGAACGCGCTGATTTAGCCCTCCTGCAAATTAGGAGGATTTTTATGGCACTCGGTTGGATTAACCCGGAGGATTATTCCTTCAACAGTTTTCTGCTCTTAGAGCGGTTTCAGATTCGCTTGATGATGAAAATGGGCGGCTGGCGCAATGAAAAAGATGAGTGGAAGCGCAGCATGGGCGTCGCGCTGAACGCGAACCCTGCGGTTGCGTGGTATTTCAAGCGGCGCTGCCCGGAGTGTGCGGCATTGATTGATGAAATAACGAATGCCGCGCCGACGCTGACGGATGCAGATGAAATACGCAAGGCGGAGGTTTATGCCCTAATAAGCGTTGAAGACTTCACTATTTACACAACGCCGGAAAAAATGGCGGTAAATTGTGACTTTATTCGCGGCTGGGACAAAGGGCGTTTGTTTAGCCTTGCGGATTTGACGGGTAAAACCGTGTTGGATGTCGGTGCGGGGTCGGGCCGATTAACTTTCGCCGCCGCCGAAAAAGCCGCGTGGGTTTACGCGAGCGAGCCTGTTGGGACGATGCGTGAATTTATGCGTGACAAAATCGCTCGGGAAGGCATTAAAAATGTCCGCGTACTGGACGGAATTGTTACAGAGCTGCCGTTCCCGGACTGCACATTTGATGTAGTGATGTCCGGCCATGTTTTTGGCGAGGATTGGGATGCGGAGTTAGCTGAGTTTACACGAGTGTGCAAACCCGGCGGATGGCTGCTCGGTTGCCCGGGAGATGATACTCCCCAAAGCGATGGCAGGGTTGGCGAAGAAAAACATGATGAGCTTGCCGCGCGGGGCTGGGAGAAAATGCAGTATATCGGCAACGGCGGCGGTAATGTTTACCGCTACCGTAAGCAGATATGGAAAAGATGATTGTCCGGTAATTTCGGGACGTCGAGGACGCCGTCCCCTACGGCCTGCGGCAGGATTTAGGTTTTAGGAATGAGGATTTAGGAAGGTAAGAAATTTGTCGTACCGTCCTTTTCCTGAAACCTGAAACCTGCGCGAAACGCCGTAGGGGCGGGCCTGTGTGCCCGCCCGTTTACAGGCAACCGGATATTATCGGTCGGGGATGGAACCCCGACCCTACATAAAAATTGTTTCACGTGAAACAATTGTTCGGAGGATTGCCGCCGGCAAATTAATGTGTTGTGCCGTATAATGCGGGCGGCAGGTTGCCGCCCTTACGATGCATCGAATATAACGTTGAGGTAATTTCGGGACGCCCGGGTGTGCGTCCCCTACAGGTTTTGTGTGTTTTTTCACACGTTTGCCGTGAGATTGCAAAATGCAGAAATAAAGTCGGCGGGGGCTGCGATATATGATATATGACACAGCTATAATCGGCGGCGGCGCCGCCGGCCTGCTCTGCGCGGGATTTGCGGCGGGCAGGGGCAAAAAAGTTCTGTTGATTGAAAAGATGGGGCGCCCGGGCAGGAAGCTTATGATCACCGGGAAGGGCCGCTGTAACGTGACCAACAACTGTAGTAGGGATGAGTTTATCCGCGCCGTGACAAAAAACGGGCGCTTCCTCTACAGCGCGTATACGGCGTTCGGCAGTGCGGACACAATCGCGCTGTTTGAAAGGCTGGGCGTCCCGCTGAAAACCGAGCGAGGGAACAGGGTTTTCCCCGTTTCGGATAAATCAGCCGACATCGTGGACGCGCTTGTGCGCTTCGCGGCGGAAAGCGGCGCGGAAACCCGTCACTGCAATTGTACCGGGCTTATGATAAGTGACGGGAAAATTTGCGGGGTTGAAACCGGCGGCGGGCAGGTTTATGCGAAGTCTGTAGTAGTTGCGACAGGCGGCGCGAGCTATCCGCTGACCGGCTCAACCGGCGACGGCTACCGTTTCGCCGCGCAGGCAGGGCATACCGTCACGGAGCTGCGCCCGTCCTTGGTGCCGATTATATCAAACGAGCCTTGGTGCAAAGAGCTGATGGGCTTGACAATAAAAAATGTGACGCTCTCCCTTTACAAGGAAGGCAAAAAGAAGCCGCTGTTCAGTGAGCTTGGGGAACTGCTGTTCACGCATTTCGGCGTATCGGGGCCGCTTGTGCTGAGCGCGTCCGCACATATGCGCGGCGGGATAGGGCAGTACCGGCTTGTTATAGACTTAAAGCCCGGGCTTGCCGCAGAACAGCTTGACGCGCGCCTGTTGCGGGATTTTGCCGCCAATCAAAGCCGCGATTTCATAAACGCGTTAGGGGCGCTCCTACCGAGAAAACTAATCCCCGCGGCGGTAAAGCTTTCCGGGATCGGGGCGGGGACAAAGGTCCATCAAATTACAAAAGAACAGCGACGGGGGTTTACCGCGCTTCTCAAAAACCTTACGGTCACGCCAAAGGCGTTCCGCCCGATTGAGGAAGCCGTCGTGACCTCCGGCGGTGTAGACGTCCGTGAGATAAACCCCGCCACGATGCAGTCAAAGCTTGTGGGCGGACTGTCCTTTGCCGGGGAGGTGCTGGATGTGGACGCGTACACCGGCGGCTTTAATTTACAGATCGCGTTCAGTACGGGGTATCTGGCGGCCATGCATTTAAATGATTAGGGGGACACCGCAATGCCTGAAATAACAGCAATCGCAATCGATGGGCCTGCGGGCGCGGGCAAAAGCACTATAGCAAAGGCGGCGGCAAAGGCGCTCGGCTGTATTTACGTTGATACCGGGGCGATGTACAGGGCGGTGGGGCTTCACGCTTTGCGCTCCGGGGTTGGAACAAAGGATCCCGCCGCGCTTGCCGGTTTGCTGAGCGGGATAAAAATCACGCTTGGCTACGAAAACGGCGGGCAGCGCATATATCTGAACGGCGAGGATGTCAGCGCGGAGATCCGCCGCCCGGAAATGGGCATGGCGGCGTCTGATGTTTCCGCAATGCCGCAGGTCCGCGCGTTTTTGCTTGACCTGCAGCGGGATATGGCAAAACGCCACAGCGTTGTGATGGACGGAAGGGATATCGGCACGGTTGTACTGCCGGAAGCGCGGGTCAAAATATTTCTGACCGCCGCGCCGGAGGAACGCGCCCGCCGCCGTTATGAAGAACATATTGCAAAAGGCGAAGCGGTAAGCTATAATAAGATCCTGCAGGACATACGCGGACGCGACGCGCAGGACGAAAACCGTTCTACCGCGCCGCTTCGCAGGGCGGAGGATGCCGTGCTGCTTGACACCACGGGGTTTGAGCTTGAAAAATCCGTGGCGGCGGTTTTGCAAATAATACGGGACAGTATGCAATATTAAGGATTGTGATGCAAATTGCGCTTTTATATTTTTGCGAAGTGGCTTACATATATAGTCTTCCG
>Ga0099364_10008682_pt1 | contig 14249 bp, 12 predicted proteins | sample TergutTh196P3_FD_73070 | JGI IMG/M metagenome (GOLD analysis project Ga0099364, IMG submission 73070) | Microcerotermes parvus P3 segment gut microbial communities from Pointe-Noire, Republic of the Congo - Th196 P3 | ecosystem: Host-associated > Arthropoda: Insects > Digestive system > Gut ... | reverse complement strand
ATGTGGGAGAACCCGATTGAGGTTGATGGTAAGACCGTTAAGCGTTTTGAATATGTTGGAGATGACAGCTTATCTGAAATTCGGCACGACCTAAGTGAAGCGTTCAGAGCCATTGAATCTACCCTTAGTAAATGTGAAAAGGCGCTGACAAAGCTGCGCGAAGGGACATCACAACATACGCTGACAAAACGGAGAATTGAAGCATTCCGCATTGCGTTGAAGTTGATAAAAGATAAACTGGAGGCTATCGGAAATGGCTAAGAATAAACTGCGAAAAATGCTCGGTGACGTAAACGCGCCGTCATGTGTTGACCTTCGGGAACTAATCGACACACAAAGCAAAGACACTATCCGCAAATGGTGTCTTAATTACGCAGAGGAAAAAATTCTACCGATTTTCGAGAAGCACTGTTCCGGCGACATCCGCCCACGACAAGCGGTAAACGCTGCTCACGAGTATCTTGACGGCAAAGTGAAATTCCCTGTTGTCAAAGATATAATATTAAACCAATGCCATCAAGCCGCACGCGAACTTGACGCAAACCCCATCGCGCAAGCAGCGGCAAGGGCTGTAGGCCAGGGGTCGGCAGTTGTTCATACACTAACTCATTCACTTGGTTTATTCTTTTACGCGGCGGCGGCTGTCGCTTACGACCGTGTGGGGCTTGATGCGAGCGAAGAAATGTATGCCGAAATTGCGGAAGAAATCTGCCTTGACTATACTACCGCTCTCCGCAGCGTTGCCATCGAGGACGAACCAAACCCGGCGAAGCTCAAATGGAATTGCTAAGGTGAACTGTGCCCACAACCCAAAGTACCGTGACAGAATTCAGGAGTCAGGAGTCAGGAGTCAGAAGCCAGAATTATTGTGTCCGCTTCGCGGACGGATTTGATTTTCTTGTTTTTTTGCTCCTTTTGTCTTTAAGTTACTAATGCTACGTATGCAATATACTAGCCTACTAAGAAATGGAGGATTTATTTTGAAACCTGAAAATGTACTGAAGATAATGCTTGGATACGCCGAGCGTGATGAAAACATACGCGCTGTGCTAGCGGAAGGCTCGCGGGCTTTTGGCGCTGTTGACGAGTACAGCGATTTTGATATCGTCTATGTTACAGTTACAAGCGAACCGTATTTTGATGGGGCGGTTTTGCCGTTTCTTACGGATGAGTTCGGTGAAATCGCCGTAATGCAGACCCCCGACAATGGGGACCCGCATTTTGTGTATACGCACCTGATTCAATTCCAAAGCGGCATCCGCATAGACCTGACATTTAACTCAATCGAGTTTCTAAGCCGCACGCCTCTGGAAAGCGCGACTAAGGTTTTGCTGGACAAGGACGGGCTATTCAAAAACACCGCACCGCCAAGCGATTCGGATTTTTGGCTGAAACCGCCGAGCGAAGAGGAATTTCTCAGCAAGTGCAATGAGTTTTGGTGGTGCTGCCCATATGTCGCAAAAGCCGTGGCGAGAGGTCAGACGCTCCATGCGGTTGAGCAGCTCGGCGGTCTTATCCGTAAGGAGTACACAACTATGCTCGCTTACTTTGCCGGCGCAATAAACGGCTGGGAGCGCGTGAACACGGGTAAGTACCATACCGATGTCAAACGTTACTTGCCGGCTGATAAGACGCATTATTATGATGCCTTGATAGAAAGCTATGTTCCAGCGCACGAAAACACGATCTCAGCCGCGCTTGACATGCTAATGGAAAAATACAGCACCCTCGCTGTTGAAGCAGCAGAGCTGCTTGGTTATCGCTGCGATCATTCGGAAATGAGCAAATGTATGCGGTTTATTAAAGATAATTATTAGTTACAGGTCAAGGGGTCATTATAGATTGTACCGTGCCTTGCGCTCGGACAGCTATTTCTGCGCCCCTTGTCGCTCAATGAAACATCCTGTTTCAATTCGCGAACGCTCCACCATCCATGGTTACGCTCTGCGGGGCACAGAAACAGCCATCCTCGCCGGCAGTGATAATACCCTGTGACCTCATGATCTTTAACAATGAACCGTTTCCGAGTTCCATTTCATCCTCCCCTCCAAAAACACTGCTTAAGGTCTACGTTGCCGTTCTCTTTAAACACCACGCCCTCGGCTTCTAAAAACGAGCGCTGCTCTGACCAGCCCGGCACAGTGCGCCCTGCGTGATTTACGACTCTGTGAGAGGTGAGGTCGCGGGGCGCATTGGACATTATACGCCCGACAAGCCGCGCATTTCGAGGCGCACCCGCAAGCAAAGCCAGAGTGCCATAAGTCAGCACACGCCCGGGCGGTATCTCGGCAACTATATCATAAACAGCGGAAGCAAGTTCGTCATATGTCATAATACATCTCCTATGGTGGATATGATATCACAAAGCCACAGTTTGTTAAAGCAGAGTCTCTCCTCTATCATCATCATCAGATGAAGGGAATGTATTACAGATACAACCTAATATCAATGGATTTTTGGTATTAAATTTAGTTATATCTTAATCGTGGTATCTTTTAGGTGTTGTGATATCATAGTAATCGCATGACCAGTCATCCGTGATTAAAATTGTAGCAATCACCCTATACGCATGGCATTTACAAGGTGAAATGAATATGGTAAAATTCATATCAAGCGAAACGTGGGATGAGACCGAGCTTGCGCGGTTATTACCGAAAGAGCGGTGATTATTCCCGCTAACGCGATTATTATCAGAAATGTGCGGTGAGAAGCGGCTATGAACGATATTTGGCATAAAATCGAGCTCTATAAAGACGAGATAAGCAAATGCCGTCCTTTTGAGGGCGATATATTAAAGCAGCTTCGGGAGTATTACCGGATTGGGCTTACATGGTCGTCTAACGCTCTTGAAGGGAACTCCCTCACCGAGGTTGAAACGAAAGTGCTGCTTGAGGACGGTCTGACAATCGGCGGCAAGCCCCTCCGCGACACCCTTGAAGCTATCGGTCATTCGCGCGCGTATGACTATATGTTCGGTTTATTACGCGAACGTAGGATAAGCGTGGACGATATGAAATCCCTCCATTCTTTGTTCTATCAAGCGATTGACGAAGAAAACGCAGGCGTTTGGCGCGGTGTTCCTGTAATTGTCACAGGAACGGATTATGTATTTCCTGAGCCTGCTGAACTTGATAGTTTAATGGCAGACCTTGGTAAATGGATTAACAAGGAAAGGGATTCCATGCACCCGGTCAGATTTGCCGCTATGCTGCACCTAAAATTTGTAACCATTCATCCCTTTATAGACGGAAACGGCAGAGTAGCGCGGCTTCTGATGAATACCGCGCTCATACAGGATGGCTATTTACTGGCTGTAATACCGCCTATCCTGCGTGTTGATTATATTTCAGCTATACGGAATTATCAGCAGAATGGGCATCCCGATACATTCTGCGACTTTATTGCGGAACGTGTATACGAGTCCGAAAAAGAAATCATGCGGCTTCTGCATATACCTTTTCCATAGTGGAATTGTTAAGTATGTTCAAAGACTATAACCAACAAGAGCGAAAGCCGTGATATTGGAGGTTCATATGATAAAACGCATTCTTAGTATAACATTCTCACTCCTAATACTTTTGCTTGCCGCTTACGCTTGCGCGGACTCAGATACCGGGCCTGTGTCACCCTCGTCGCCTTTGCAGCCATCGCCGGAAGCCTCCGCTCCGCTTTCTGATGAGCCGCTGACGCAGAATGACACGCCTGCTGCCCCGCCAGAGAATCCGTCTGCGTCTGCGCAGCAAGACGAAACCTCGGGTGGACAGACGGGGAGCACAGGCGAACCCGACGCATTAGCGCCCATATCCGGCGAGGTTATCATCACGTTTAATTATGAGAGGATATCCGGCTCTGCAAGCAATCAATACGCTGTATGGATTGAGGATATGGAAGGCAACATCATAAAAACACTCTATGCTTCACAGTGGACGGCTAGAGGCGGGTATAGGACGCGCCCTGATTCTATCGCTCTCTGGGCTGAAAAATCAGGCCTCGCGTCCATGAGCGACAGCGAGGTGAATGCTGTAAGCGGCGCGACGCCAAGAACGGGAGCGCAAGAGCATATTTGGGATTTGACTGACGCAAGCGGAAACGCGGTTTACCCCGGTGAATACGGGTTTTTCGTAGAGGGCACCCTCCGGTGGAAAAACTACGTCCTCTACTCCGGCGTTATTACGATAAGCGATATGCCAAAGACTGTTCAGGCTGATGCAGAATATTTCTATGAGTCATCGGACAGATATGCTGCGTTAACAAGCGCGTCCTCTGAGAACGCAATGATCGGCACAGTAACAGCGAGTTTCATCCCTGCGCCGTCACGCTAATCTGAGCGGCAGATGATCTTTATACTCACCATAATTGACTGTTATCATTTGTGATAGTATATTCTAGCAAAACTCTAGTAAGGTGTGTGTCATATGGCAGTAATCGGAATCGACCTCGGGACTACAAACAGTCTGGCTTCGGCATGGCTTAACGGCGAAAGCGTCTTGATCCCCAACTCTCTAGGCAAATTCCTGACGCCTTCTGTAGTAAGCGTAGATACAGACGGAAGCATTATAACGGGGGAAACTGCAAAGCAATGCCTTGTGTCCCAGCCCGACAGGACGGCATCGCTGTTTAAGCAATTCATGGGAACCTCAAAGACATACACGCTAGGCAAGAAAACCTTTCGCCCGGAGGATTTGTCGGCGTTAATCCTGCGAAGCCTGAAGGCCGACGCCGAATCCTATCTTAATGAAAAGGTAGACGAGGCTATCATTAGCGTACCTGCATATTTCAACGACGCGCAGCGGTCCGCAACGAAAAACGCCGGCATCCTTGCCGGTTTGAATGTCGAACGGATATTGAACGAACCTTCGGCTGCAGCGCTTGCATACCGGCGGTTTGATATACGCGACGGTACAAGTCTTGTGTTTGATTTCGGAGGCGGCACGCTGGACGTATCGGTATTAGAAGCCTTTGACAATATTGTGGATATAATAGCCGTATCAGGCGACAACCGTTTAGGCGGCAGCGATATCGACAAAGCCATTATGAACGCATTTCTGCATGAGCATCCCGAGCTTGCGGATGTGCTCACGGATAAGCTGCGCGGAATTCTTCTTAAAAACGCCGAAGCGTGTAAAATCTCATTGACCGATCACAAGCAAGTCTTTATGGTTTACCGCCATAAAAGTAATGATTATTCGATGGTTCTTGATGACGAGAAGCTTATGCGAATATGCTCGCCCCTGTTCGTTAAATTCGGGAATGTCATAAAACGAGCCCTGCAAAACGCCGGGATACCGCTTTCCATGATAGATAATATGATATTGGTAGGCGGTTCATGCCGTATGCCGTTAGTGAGGGAGTACTTAACGCATTTATTCCAAAGAACAGTCCTCTCGGACATCGACCCCGACTTTGCGGTCGCATACGGAGTCGGTATGGCAACCGGGATAAAAAGCCGCGATGAGAGCATCCGAGACATGGTGCTGACTGATATCTGTCCGTTTTCCCTTGGGGTAGAGGCGGTAATGGATGGCGTAAGCGGGGTGTTTGACGCAATAATACCACGCAACACCACTCTTCCGGCAAGCCGCGTTCATTCATACACAACATTGCATAACAACCAAACGGAGGTCACCTTGAATATCTATCAAGGGGAGTCGCTTGATGCAGCAAGAAATCTGCGGTTGGGGCAATGCGAAATCGATGTCCCGCCGCTGCCTGCCGGCATGGCAACCGTCGATGTGCGCTTCTCGTATGATATAAACGGTATCTTGGAAGTCGAGGCTAACTGCGAGCAAAACGGCTCATCTGTGCGTGAGCTTATCATAGGAAACAACCGATTGACAAAAGGCGAGATAAACGCCCGCCTGGCCCAGCTTAATAAACTGAAAACATCTCCGCGCGGCGAAGATGAGAATAATCTTACAATAGCGCGAGGGCAGAGGTTGTACGAGGAATTTTCCGGCGAGATTCAAGAGGAAGTCATGCGTCAGTTAATGTTTTTCAAAGCAGTGCTCCAAAGCTCCGGTAACCCCGCAAGGATAGCCAGGCTTCGCTCTGAACTCAACGCTTTCTTTGATCGCTTAGATAAGTATTCAGAGGATTTTCTGCTATTCGGTAAACCTTTGGACTATGATTATTTCGAACCGGAGGAATAGCGGGATATGGATAGATATATGGGCTTTGGTGCGGATATTTGGGAAATCCTAGGCATCGCTCCCTATTCGGATATAGAAACCATACGCGAAGCATACTCCCGGAAGGTTAAGATTTATCATCCCGAAGATGATCCGGAAGGATTCAAGCGTATACGCATGGCATATACGCAAGCTATGCAAATGACACGCCAGCAGCCTTCAGCCCCCGATTTTTCGCAATACGGAGCAACTGATGATACCCCGAACAGCTATTATGCTTCTAAGCAAGCGGAAAGCCAACAGGTAGATGATGACCAAAAACATGAGTATTCGGATATTGAGCGTCAAGTAGAGGAAAAACGCGATGAGGAGCAGCGGACAGCAGACCGCTTTTTCGCCAGGCTTCGGCGGTTGGAAGCATCGGGGGAGCTTCATAATATCAAGACTTGGAACGCATTGCTAAGCCATCCCAGAATAGAAGAACTCAAATACAGCGAGGATTTTACGCGTGCATTTCTGGATTATCTGGCATCATCCAGTAACATCCCTACAAACATCTTTATCAAACCGGTAAATCAATGTATGATTGAATGGAGCGAGATTTGGCTTGGTACGCCTCTTTGGGCGGAGTTCTCGGTTATAAACAGGATCAACATAGTAAAGAGAGAAACCGCCGCGATGTACGCCCGGCGCGTATCAATCATTTCCGTACTAGTTGCAGCCGCGCTTCCGTTTGCTACGCGTTTCGTCATTGGTTTTGCACTCGACATTTTTAGCAACTCCGATGATAAGACTGAGTTAAGCGAGTTTCTGGCTAATTATGACACCGTGCTCTTTATGACAATAGCAGCGGGGATAATTAGCATCGCATTGCTTTCCATGCAAATCTATTGCTTTGTTCTCAACAGAATAAAGCTAAGGGGTTCGACATTTTCGAAAGATAGTAAAAAATTTACCAGATATTTTTTGGTGTTGGGGGTTATGATTTCGTTCCTCTATTTTCTTTCGATGCAGGGAAATATCCTTGATTTATCCCAGCATCCACGGAATCAAACACAAATCACCGAAAGCCAGCAGTCCGAGAATCCGGATCACAACCCTGAGCCGCAGGACGAATCCAGCAATGGTAGGTTTACAATAGGCTTTTGGAGGGTTATGGCGTACATAGGCATCGTAATAACGGTACTGGCTATGGGAGCCAAAAAGAAGCAGAAGAAGCAGAAAGAAAAAACACGGGCATAGTGGTGTGTGTCAACTAAAACTTTACATTATTGCGGACTATTTTCCGCAATACATCGTTACTCATCAGTAAAATTCCAATGGATATTCGCCTTCTTTGTGCCTAGTGCTGCGAAAAGTATCCTCGCAAATCATGTAAACATTTAGATGAAACACACCACTGGCACCCCATCAGCCTTGCGGAAAAAGGCGCTGTAAAGATGAAGGCAGGATTTTGTCCTAGACTTCCAGTGCTGCTTCTTTTACTTGCTATTTTAGTGACTCACAACCAATCAACCTGGAGATTTGAATAAAAATTAAGTGCGCGTAACGGATAAAGCAAATAAAAAGCAAAGTCCAAAACCCTTTATCAACAATCCCTCAATTGTGTTACTATTCCTTCTCAACCACAAACCCGCACCAGTTGTCTGCGTATTGCAGCAGCAGCGTCAGCGGGCGCTCGTTCTTCGCTACGGAGCGGTTATCTTCAACATACTGGCCATCGTGATAGACAATCGCCTGCGCTTCGTCCTCAGTTAGGTTGATGTACGGCAGCGCAAGGTATAAGCTGCGTACCGGCACGCTAAGATATGTGAGGTCTTTGTTGAAGTTGTATGGATATGTCGGGCCGTATCCGTATTGCCGCTGACGCTCGGTTGGCTGGTTCTTTATGTACTGCGCCCCTTCCGGAGTGCCCGCCTTCCCCAAGTCATGCAGCATCCCGACGATAACGCAGGACTCGTCATCAATAAGCGGGTATAAAGTATCCTTGAGCCTGATCAAAGTCTCCGCCACATTTACCGAGTGTTCTAGCAACCCGTATTCACGGCAAAGGTGAAAACGCGTGCTTGCCGGCGCGGTCAGCCATGCCGTTTTAGTTTCGATGAATTCCATCAGCTCGGTAAAATCATCAGCCCGGCGCGTGACTTTCGCTTTGAGCGCGTCGTATCTTTTTCTTAGTTCTTTGTCCATGTTTGGTACTCCTGTTCTTCTTTTCCCAGATGATGCCTTTATTAAGTATATCATAACTGTTGGTTTGTAGCATCTAAGTTTACAGATATGTAAAATAAGAATGTGCTTTATATGCAAAAGCCATATTAGAGTAGAATATTGCAATTAATACTATAGCATACAACGGAAGATTCAATACCGCCACCCTGCCTTCATATTTCAAACAAGCTCAGTTGTTCCGATGTGTCATTTGCTTTGTCTATTTCGTCATATGCAAGTAAATCCGCATCCCAATCCCAATCGATGGGGACCGCGCCTTTGCTTATCAGCTCCGTGTTCCCTCTGTACTCGGGGTTGTTCCAGCAAAAAGTGGCGCTCCTTTTACTTTTCAAGTTATTAATTGCTCCGCTCCAAGTCCCGCCTTTGTTATAATCGGATTTTACGACCACCGTGCCCTCTGACTGCGAATATATGTACTTATTTCTCATCATGGCAAATCCTGTCGAAAACCCGGCATCGGGCTTTGCCACCGATAGCACCAGCAGACGGTTATCAAGCACGGCGGTCACGACGGATTTATCTTTTATTTTCCTCACCAGCGAATCGGCGATATACTCAACGCAGAAACCGCCGTTTTCTATCGAGGCGGTTCGGGCGATGCTATCAATGCCTTTTGCCCCCCCTGAAACGACGCCAAAACCTTTTTCGTTGCATTTTTGCACGGTTTTAATGGTGAAATCCTCGTCAGTACCGTTGATGCTCCTCGAACCAACAAACCCAACGCACTTTCTTTCAGCAAGCGTGGCGTTGCCTGCGTAATAGAAAATAGGCGGGCATGATTTGGCCAGCTTTTGCTTCAAGGCTCTCGGGTAAAAAGCGTCAGCCCTTGTCATTATATAAATACCCATGCTGGCATATCGTTCGATTTCAAAAGCAATGCTGCCGCTTCTTTCTATCAGCCGGTTCATGCGGTCGATTTCATTCTGAGCAAAACCCAGCCTGCCTCTAAAATCATCATTGCAGAACGATAGAACCTCACAGGGTCTAATGCCCTCATTTACAAGCCGTTCAGCCAGTCTTGACCATTCCGCCGGCTCATATGGTTTTACATTCTCCCCAACACACAGATGACTGCAAAGAATTATTATAGCTTTTGAATCTAAACTCACTCCGGCTACTCCTCTTTCTGACTGCTGTCCGCCAATGCAAATGGAAACACCTTTGAGCATCCTGCTTCCCTCAGCTTATACCCGCACACGGTTAGCGTCCAGCCGGAATCTACAATATCATCTACCAGCAAAACATTTTCGGGCATATCCGAGCCTTCAATAACGCTGAAGGATTTTAATGCGTTTTCACACTGGTATGACTTGTTTAGCATAAATTTCTGCAGCTCGGCTTCGCTTTTTTGCAAAAGCGCGACATACTTCAAATTAAGCCGTTTTGCCAAACGAATGGTGAAATCCTCCACTATATCGCTTCGCAATGATGGCACGCATGTAAAGGCCATTATATTATTACTTACAATTAAACGTTCTAACTCGCTTGCGCTTTTGCCGACAAGCTGCTGCGAATACTGCCCGGTTGAGTACTTCCCTTCCTTGACAAGCGCGCCATAACCCGGGTCGCCGTATTTCGATATGCATATGCCGGTCTCGTTCTGGTGTGCGATTTTCGCCTGTTTGGTCATGGATGTAGCCGCCCATTGCTTGCGGGGTATTATCGGAATCATCAACCTTTCGATATACAGTTGTGCAATCTCAAGAAATCCCGCATCAACATCGGGTGGATACTCGTCGAACTTGAGACAGTTGGCGCATATGCCACAATTCTCATCGGTTAAATCATCGAGGCAGTTGATAACGAATTTGCTGTAGCAATCTTTGGTTTCAATCAGTTCAAACATCTGAGCCTGTTCCTTGCGGCGTATCTGCGTTATCGCGCTATAATGGGCATCATTATATGTAAACGCCTTAATGGTTCTGTGGTATTTGAATTTTTCTTTGTAAATAAAACCCTCGTTTTCCAAGAACATAAGCGTTTTTGAAATCCGCCCATATCTGCAATTCACATTAGCCGTTATTTCGCTAAGCCGCGAGCCTTGCTCGTTATTCGCGTGAATGTAGTCGATAATGCTGGTCGCTTCATCCCTTGTCGGAAATGCTGTATCAATGAAATAGTCTTGAATTTTCCTGTCTTCCTGCCCATGCATAAGAAAAGTATAAGCCCTTGGAATATTCCTGCCTGCGCGCCCAATTTGCTGATAATATGAAACGATGTTGGAAGGGTGCTGAAAATGTATTACGAACGCGATATCCCCTTTGTCGTAACCCATCCCAAGTTTGATAGTAGAAACCAGTGCTTTTATTCTGTTTTCCTTGAACAACTGCTCGGCGTTTTTATTTATATGCTCCTCCGCCTCATCCCGCGAGTAATATGACAGCGCATTGACGTTGTTTTTTTGAAGGAAATCGGATAAATAATCGCAATCTCGCCGGGTAAGGCAATATATAATACCGCTTCCGGGCAGGTTTCCAATATTCTTGAGTATCCATGCGTATCTTTGAGCAGTATCGGGAAGGTTAAGGATTTGAATAGATATCGACTCACGCATAAGCGTGCCTCTTGATATATGCACCGAGCCGCCAAGCTGCTTCGCCAGATCTTCAATTACGCGGTCGTTTGCTGTGGCTGTCGTAGCAAGTAATGGGATTGTCTGCGGCAGAGCTTGTATAACCCTGCTAAGCTGCGTGTATTTTAGCCGGAAGTCATGCCCCCAGTCTGATATGCAATGAGCTTCATCAATTACAAAGAATCCGATGTTAATATCCTTGATTCTTTTGAAGAACGCTTCGCCTAACAACGTCTCAGGTGTTATCAATAGCAAATCAAGTGACCCTGCAACCAGTGATTCTATTATATCATCCTGTCTTTCATTGACTGTGTTATTAAGCACATCGCATTTCAAGCCTAATCCGAATGCTGCATCAAGCTGGTTTTCCATGAGGACCAGCAAAGGGCTTACAATTATAGTCACGCCTCTTCCGGCATTTCGGAACAATTTTGTGCAGATGAAATAAACAAGGCTTTTCCCCCACCCGGTCTTTTGCACCACAAGGGTTCTTCTGCTGCTTATAGTCGCTTCGATTGCCTCATACTGCCCTTCGCGGAACTCGGCCTTGTCACCATACAACTCTTTGATTATAGACTTTGATGTTTTGAATATATCCGGTTTCGTTATTTGCATTCTCTGTTTGATTCTCACTTTCGGTTTTGAATGATTGAATACCGGACATTGTGATAACGCATACCAAGCTATTCTACGACATTTGCAACACTACACCACAATCCTCGCATATCTCTCGCTCATAAGCTGGTCTATCAAGCATTTATAAGGATCAAGCTCCCCTGACAGTACCATCTTTGCTATGTTCACCGAAAATCCCGATACCAGCGCGATGCCTAAATCGTTTTCAATCACAGGGATCGTGCCTGTCCGGCTGTTCACATTCCAGAAAATAAGCCTCGGCAGTTTGTACCCGCTCTGTTTATACCTATCAGCGATTACGGAGAAAAGCCTCTTGTCCGGATTGCCATCTACCGCGATATCGAACTCCATGTCGGACACAATCAGGATATTTTGCGGAAGCTCGGACTGCTGCATCTTTTTCTTTACCGCCGTTGTCAGGATCAAATCAAACACCGCTTCAATGTTTGTGTTCGCAACCTCGTTGTGTCTGAGCGCGAGTTCTATTTTCTCACGCAGCGACGAGCAGTTGCGGAAGTCGACAAGCTGCGGGCGCGCGCTGAATGTTATGTAGTTATCCTTGAACTGCCCGCTGCTTCTCTCAGAAAAATAAATAGCAAGCGCATTAGCTACAGACAACGCCATAACATTAGTACCGCCAACACCGCACATCATGCTGCCGCTCCCGTCAGCCACGACAATAGTATTGCCGTTTTCGCTCACAGTATCAGGCAAAGCTTTCCAGAGTTCTTCAAGCGTAACATCCTTCTCCTTGAGCGATATGCTGTAAACAGAGCCGGCATAATAGTTATGTACGATGTCATGCGGATAAAGAACGGAAGCATTGATTTTTGTTTCGCCTTTTGCTAGCGAGGCCAGATATTCCTTGCGCCTGTCTTCATCGTTACGCATGAACGCATCGCTGTAAATCAGGTTCGCCCTTGAAGGAACGGTTTCGTATTTAATGTCGCCCCACTGTTTGTCTGACATTTTTACTTCAACGACATCAATATATTTCCGCAGCCTTGAGAGCATTTTCCGATACTGCGGCTCATTCATGCCAAGGAGCTTTATTATTTCCCTCGCTTTGGCGACGGTATCTTTTGACGACGTATTAGGTGACGGCAGCCACTTCGCAAGAAGCGACACCGGCTTGCCTTCTGCCATGTTGCCCTCGTCTTCTTTTAGCTGGGATTTTATGATGTTTATTGCAATGTCGGTATGCTTTGTACCTACAATGCATAGCAAATCATCAAATCTGCCGTACTCAGGGATATGCTGTATTAAACCCATGACGACTTCGGGGTTGTGCCGGCAGAGATACTCAACGACAACCCGGAACAGCCTTCGTTCGCCCAAACCTTCCCTTGCGTCACGCGCATAAAACAGCCACTTGACCGCAAGCAGCTTGTCCTCGTAAAAAGCTTTCATAAAAAGGTCAACGATTTCGCTTTCATCTGCGCTTCGGAGGCTGGCGACCTTAAAGTTCAGGTCAAGGAGCGCCTGCCCGGTCGTACGGTAGCCAAGCGCTGCGTTTTCGGTTATAGAGTAGTTGTATTCTTCATTGAGCGTCTTCTTCATTTCGTTGATAAACATAGTTTTACTCACTTTCAAGACGCTTTAGGTTTCGAAGCCTATTTACCAAAAGAGTTGCTGTTAGCGTCTTATGAATTAATGGGGGTGCGGGCAGGACTCGAACCTGCGACCTACGGATTATCAATCATAGAACTGCTGTTAGAGTCTTATACAATACTCATTTTAAACGTTGCTCTACCAACTGAGCTACCGCACCCATTTTACAAGACTCGTTTAATCATTTGAAAGATGAAATATTGTTGCTGTTAGAGTCTTTCAGCGCAAGCATTATTATACGGCAGAAAGCAAAGAATTACAAGTTTTTTGGGTTAATTTCGGCCATGAACTCCACCAGCCTAAGAACGCAAAACCGCACCGAAAAAATAGCCGTAATAATCAAGTGAAATGAAATTGTGTTGAATTTGCTTTGTACCAATGCGGACACCCGCTTCCAAAATAGGTTTCACGAGAGGGGGCATTGCGCTTTCGGATTGCGAATATTGCGCTTCATGCGCGAATTGTACCATCTTGCAATCTTGTTGTCAAGCATATATTGCAATAATTTAATGATATTTCGCACAATTAGCAATCACCACAAATCTTTTTACAAAATCATGCAGATGATTATAGATATTTACGCAATTCACGCAATTTTGATAATATTTATTGCAAATATATTGACAACATTGCATTATTGTGTTTTAATATGAACCGAGGTGATTATATATGCTGCCCGCCAAAATAAAAATAACAGACCAGATACTGCATAAAATAAAAACCGCCAGAATCGAAAAACGAATACCGGCGGTGGCATTATCAAGAGCAATAAAACGAGACGACAGTTATATTTCGTCATTAGAATTGAGGCGTTTGCAGTCAATCAGTTCCGTAGACCTGGTGGCGATTATCCGAACTCTCTTTAGCATTTCGGGGGAAGAGGCAATAGCAAAAGCTACGGATTTTATAGGTATGGGGCAAAACAAAGACGATACCCCGCCTGATTCATACAGACGGGCTGCTACCCAATATAATACTAACGATGATGCGATGAGCGTCAATGAGAGCACGCCGGCATACCATCGCGAATCAAAAGCCGATTACTACGAGACTGAGCTAATCAACGATATGCT
>Ga0099364_10008681_pt1 | contig 14249 bp, 10 predicted proteins | sample TergutTh196P3_FD_73070 | JGI IMG/M metagenome (GOLD analysis project Ga0099364, IMG submission 73070) | Microcerotermes parvus P3 segment gut microbial communities from Pointe-Noire, Republic of the Congo - Th196 P3 | ecosystem: Host-associated > Arthropoda: Insects > Digestive system > Gut ... | reverse complement strand
AACGGTATTGACCGGGCAATACTTAAGTCCGGAGTTATTCCGATAACACTTTCATTGCAATTTGATTGGGTCACCGTGTTTTTGGCGGCGGTTCCCTGTGTGTTGGTATTCAGTTTCCTTACGGGAAGCGTGCCTGCATTGATCACAGCCAAAAGAGATATTGTAAACGTTTTAAAAGGAGAAATAAAATGATACGTCACCTAATAACATTAATATGGAACCGCAAGCGTAGCCTTGCATGGATTTTTATAGAACAAATACTTGTATTTGGAGTTATGCTGTTGGTTTTCACACTATTTGCAGAGGAACTTTCACGATATTATCAAAAAGGGAATATTGAGGTAAATAATGTTGTAAAGATACTATTTACCAATTTAGACAATGATAATTCCAATACTGAGGAAACAAACAGAGAATTTCGTTATATGGTAGAAAGTATGAAAAATTGGCATAGTGTTGAATTAGTTAGCATTAACCGAAATGGTGCAATACCCGTAACGCAAAACGCTTGGCGGGATTCTGTAAAATATATGGGTAAAAATTACAATTTAACAATTAAATATTGTGACGAAAATTTCTATAAGATATTTTCACCAAAATTAGTTGAGGGAGAATGGTTTAAAGATGTAGATGCAATATCGGATGTTTTGCCCGCTCTGATTACAAAAAATCTGTTAGATTATTGGAAATTAACAGGCAGTGCCATCGGCCAAACCGTTGAGTATAACGGAAGAACCTATCGTGTAATTGGCGTGGTTGAAGCTTTCAAAGACCGTAAAAATTCTGATCCGTTATATGCTTTATTTATTCCTACCTTTATAGATGTTGGTCATATAATAATAGACTACAAATCGTATCCTGAGTATGTAATAAAATATAAGCAAGGTATGCTGGGCGACTTTTCAAGAGCATTTGTTGCCGAGTTTTATAAAAACTTTCCGCGTGACCAATTCAAGCCGGAACTAATGGAAATTTCCAAACTAAACGACCAAACATTATTTCTTACTATGGGACTGCAACTGTATTTGATGGGTATCCCTGCTGCCTTTTTGCTAATATTTGCATTTATGGGAACATTCGGGGTAGTTTGGATGCAGTCGAAAAAGCGTATCGGCGAATTGGGTTTACGTATCGCGTTGGGCTGTCCACCTGCCCGTATGCAGCGTACTATTATAGCCGAAAACCTTATACTTACAGGTTTTGCCATGCTACCGGGTTTGATAGTTGCTGCCAATCTATTTGCTTTTGCTCAGGAAGGCTGGGAATTTCCTGTTGCAGTAGGTACGGCTGTTGTATTAATGTTGTGTTTTTCAGCATTTAGTGCGTGGTATCCTGCACGGCAAGCAGCAAAAGTGCAACCCGTAGAGGCATTGCGCGCCAATCAGTAGAATATCATTAGAATTAATTTTAGAAACGTTGATAACATTGATAATATCGGTGTTATCGGCGTTTTTTTATAATAAAAAATCCATATAATTACTTCTGTTTACGACATGAAAAATATGATTAGGATATGTTTCTGCAAATATTTTTGGTATTTTTGGCTTACGTTTTTCGTTCCATTTTATTTCGAAAGCCGTTAAAATACCGTCTGTTTCTTCAAGATAATCTATCTCTTGTTGTTGAAAATTCCTCCAAAAATAACATTTTACAAAATTTCTTTTGTTATGATTTGCTTTTATACGTTCGCTAATAAAATAATTTTCCCACAAAGCACCAACATCTTGGCGTAAACTAAGTGGAGAAAAATTTTGCAAAATGGCATTCCGTACTCCATTATCATAAAAATAAACTTTCTTTCCTTTTTTGATTTCATTGCGATGATTGCGACTATAAGCACTTAATCGGTAAATAATAAAGCATTCTTCTAATAAATCTATGTATCTCTCTACTGTTTCGGCATTTGCACGAATGGTTTGAGCCACTTCATGATAGGATACCTCGCTACCAACTTGCAGCGCCAATGCCATTAAAAGATTTTCCAATAGCGCAGGTTTACGCATACCTCCTAATGATAGGATATCTTTGTAAAGATAACCGTCAGCAAGATTAAGTAAACACTCTTTTTCTTCGCCTGCATAATTGATAACATCCGGATATGAACCGTATATCAATCTTTTTTCTAGTGCCTGTTGTTCTGCGAGTACACCATTTGCCTGCGCCAATTCACTTAAAGAAAAAGGGTACATGTAGTATTCAAATTTCCGTCCCGTAAAAGATTCTTTAATTTCACTTGCTAAATCTAACGAAGAAGAACCTGTTACCAACAATTGAACATCTTGAAATTTGTCAATAATTAGTTTCAGCGTTAAACCGATGTTTTTAACACGTTGCGCCTCGTCAATAATTACTAATTTGTGTTTTCCGATAACAGATTGTAATTTTTGAGTATTAGTATCGGTCAGTAGTAAACGTACTTCTGTTTCATCGCAGTTGAGCGACAAAGTAGAAGTTTTTATATCGGATGCTATTTGTTCGAACAAAGTAGTTTTGCCCGTTTGTCGCGAGCCAATCAAAACAATAGCCTTTCCTTTAAAGAGTTTTTGCTCTATAACTGTTTGTATCTCTCTCTTTATCATAATGTTAGAATATAATGTTCTTAAAAATATTTTGCAAAGATAAATAATTTTACGATTATAACAAAAATATTTTATGTAATTTTACGATTATAACCGAAATATTTTATGTAATTTTACGATTATAACCGAAATATTTTATGTAATTTTACGATTATAACCGAAATATTTTATATAATTTTACGATTATAACCGAAATTTTCTATATAATTTTACGATTGTGAAAAAAAAGTTTGCGCTCTTTGCGTTCTCAACTTTGCGACTTTGCGTTGAGATTTTTTTACCACGAAGTCGCACAAAGGATTCACAAAGGAACACAAAAATAGTGGTTAGTGGTTAGTGGTTAATGATTAGTTAGTGGTTGATAACTGAAAACTGAAAACTGAAAACTTCGCACTCTTTGCGTTGAGATTTTTTTACCACGAAGTCGCACAAAGGATTCACAAAGGAACACAAAAATAGCGGTTAGTGATTAGTAGGAGCAAACCTACGAAAATAATTGAAAATTTGTGTAATTCGTGGCATTTTTTAAAAAAATTTTTTTTGAGTTTATTTTGTTGTTTTCATAAAACAATTATGAGTTTATTTTGTTGTTTTCATAAAACAATTATGATTTTTTTTGTTTTTCAACCAGTTAAATGCCGTACATGAAGTAACGTCCTCGAAAAAAACAGATTTTACGGTAAATGATTTTTATCAGTTTGAAGTTGGTGGTAAAAACAAGGGCGCCAAACAGATTGCAGGGTTAGAAAATGCTTATTTAGCACTTGATAATGTTGAATATGGTTTTGGAAATAAAATTCCATTATGGATGTTCGGGTTTTTGTATTAATTTGCATTGAGATTTTTTTACCACGAAGTCGCACAAAGAACACAAAAATAGTGGTTAGTGATTAGTGGTTAGTGTTTAGTGATTAGTGGTTAATGACTGAAAACTGAAAACTGAAAACTGAAAACTTTTAACGCTCTTTGCGTCCTCAACTTTGCGACTTTGCGTTTAAAAATCTACCACGAAGGAACACAAAGGATTCACAAAGGAACACAAAAATAGCGGTTAGTGGTAAATGGCTGAAAACTGAAAAATCAATTATTTATTTGATTGGACAATAAAATTTAAAACATTGTGTACTTTGTGAAATCACTTTGCAACACTTGTGGTAAATTTTTAAAGAAGTATGGAAACAAATAAAGTAACAAAATTGAACTCTTAAAAATGGGTAAAAGGTTCTTTGTGTGGGCGATATCAGCTTCAACTAAGTTGTTCTTTGGCGAAAAAGTGTGAAAAATAAAAATAAATCGCAAATTGGCGTAATTGGACAACTTTTTGTATGTTCAAAAATGTTATTTTTGCAGCCGAATTAATTCAATACACTATGCGAACCGATACAGACGAGATTTATCGACAAAAAGTCAATCAGGTAATTGACTACATAAGTGCGAACTTACACCAGCCTTTGACAATAGATAGGTTGGCTGACTTAATTTCTGTTTCGCATCGACAACTCATTCGAATAATGAGGTATTCCTTAAACGAGAGGTTGTTTTCATACATTGCGCGACAACGTTTAGAACAAGCAGTATTGTACATGCAAACTGAGAAAACGAGTCTGACAAAACTTGCTGAAAGAGTAGGTTACGAAAATCCGCAATCATTTTCAAAAGCATTTAAAAAACAATTCGGAACACCTCCAAAAGCCTTCCTGAACGAATTACAGAAAAAGTTAGAAAATTTTAATAAAAGTTGTAGCAACCAGCAACGTCATCCTATACCCGAAATTATTGAAGAAGTCGATTTGGAATTGGTTTACATTCGGATTGTTGGAAAATACGGTGAAGAAGAGTCTTACGATGTGGCATGGAACAAACTAATTGTTTTTTTGGAAAATAATCAGGCATTATCTCCTGAAAACCGACTTATTGGAATAAGTTTCAGTAACCCTTATGTTACAAAATCAGAACAATGCCGTTTCTATGCCTGTGCATCAATACAAAAAAGAATTTTACCCAAAGGAGACTTCGGAATAATACGATTACCAAAGGGCAAATATGCCGTATATACGCTGAAAGGCAGTTATTTAGGGCTTCAAGAGTTGTACAACAACATTAGCCTTAATTTTCCGTACAAGTTACGATACGGAATGGCATTCGAGGAATACTGCAACAATCCCCGAAACACAAAAAAAGAAGTTGATTTTTTAACAAAAATTTTTATACCAATAAAATAAATCTATGGCAAGTGTAAAAGATTATAAGAAAGAATACAAGGAATTGTATCAGCCAAAAACAACGCCAACAATTGTAAATGTTGGAGAAATGCAATTTATTGCCGTTGAAGGAAAAGGCAACCCAAACGATGAAAATGGTGAATATCAACAATCAATACCCATTTTGTATGCCGTTCAATACACTATCAAAATGAGCAAAATGGGTAATAATGCACCAAATGGCTATTTTGATTATGTAGTTCCTCCTTTGGAAGGCTTTTGGTGGTTAGAGAATAACCAAGATTTTTCTTTGGAAAATAAATCTAAATATTGCTGGCTTTCGATGATACGGTTACCCGAATTTGTTGACTATAAAGTGTTTGAATGGGCTTGTCAAGAAGCATCGAAAAAGAAAATGATCGAAACACAAAAAGCACAATTTCTGAAAATTACCGAAGGATTGTGCGTTCAATGTATGCATATTGGCTCATATAACGACGAACCCAAAACACTGAAAATTATGAATGATTTTATCAATCAACAAGGTTTAAAAAGCGACCTTAGCGAAAAGAGAAGGCATCACGAAATATATCTTTCAGACCCGCGTAAAACGGACGTAGCAAAATTAAAAACTATTTTGAGAATACCGGTTATCAGTAAATAAGTGAATATGTGAATGAGTGAATGTGTAAATAAGTAAATAAGTGAATGAGTGAATGAGTAAATGAGTGTAGGGGCGCACCCTTGCGGTCGCCCGCCCTTAATAAATAAGTGAATGAGTGAATGAGTAAATAAGTGAATGAGTGAATGAGTGAATGAGTAAATAAGTTATTAACCACTAACCGCTAACCACTAATCACTAACCGCTAACCGCTAACCGCTAACCGCTAACCGCTAACCGCTAACCACTAACCACTAACTACTAAATTTTTAACATAAATAATTAATAATAGACAATGTCAAGAGCAACAACCAAAACAGATTTGATAATTGCCGCAAATGGGCAATTTGACAAGTTGTGGACGCTTATCGATTCGATGAGTGATGAGCAACAAAACGCTACTTTTTGCAACGAAATGACTTCGACAGGCAAAGAGGCGCATTGGAAAAGAGATAAGAATATGCGAGATGTCGTAGTGCATTTGTACGAATGGCACCAATTATTGTTAAATTGGATCAATGCTAACCGCAAAGGGGAAAACAAACCTTTTTTGCCCGAACCATTTAATTGGAAAACATATCCCGAAATGAATGTGCAATTTTGGAATAAACATCAACAAACATCTTTGATTGATGCAATAAAGATGTTAAATGGAAGCCATAAAGATGTTATAGCAATTATTGAAACATTTTCAAACGATGAATTATTTGCTAAAAAAGCATTTACATGGACAGGAACATCAACATTGGGAGCTTATTGTGTTTCAACTACTTCAAGTCATTATGACTGGGCAATAAAAAAATTGAAAATGCATATCAAAACAAGCAAATAACTGCCGGCGAAAGCCCGCTGTTAACAAAAAAGAAGCTATAAAGGAATAGGCTTAACCTGTACTACTTGTAAAAAATATTCATAGTTTCGCTGCATACCATATATCTGCGGATTGTTGTGCGTGTGCCCTTTACTGTGTACGTATGATTAATGCAGATTAAAAATTTTTTAACAAAAAATCCTTTTGTTGATTTGTATTTAAAAAATTTCATCTATTTTTGCATTCAAATTATAAAAAGAAAAAAATAATGGAAGAAAACGAAATGATATTAAAAAGTGTACTCGACAAAGCCCAAAGATGGCTTGACGGTGCGTATAATGCTGAAACGCAAGCAGAAGTTAAAGCATTAATTGAAAATCCTGACCCAACAGAACTGATAGATGCCTTTTATAAGGATTTAGAGTTCGGAACGGGCGGTTTACGTGGAATAATGGGTGCAGGCTCAAATCGTATGAATATTTACACTGCCGGAGCCGCAACCCAAGGTCTGTCTAACTATTTAATTTCGCAGTTTGCGCATCTGCCTGAAATTAAGGTAGTTATTGGACATGATTGCAGAAACAACAGCCGCTTTTTTGCCGAAAAAATGGCTGATATTTTTTCAGCAAACGGAATTACTGCATACCTTTTCGATGACCTAAGACCTACGCCGGAAATTTCCTTTACTATCAGAAAATTAGGCTGTCAAAGCGGAATCATCATTACCGCTTCCCACAACCCAAAAGAGTATAACGGCTACAAAGCATATTGGGAAGACGGCGCACAAGTGATTCAACCTCACGACGAAAATATTATAAATGAGGTAAATAAGATTAAATCCGTGGATGAGATTAAATTTAAAGGAAATCCCGAAAAAGTGAAAATTTTAAGTTCCGAAATTGATGATCTATTTTTGGATGTGATTAAAAATAATTGTTTAAATCCCGATGTAATAAAAAAACAAAAAGATTTAAAAATTGTTTTTACGCCAATTCATGGCACTACTGTTCGTATGGTTCCTGCGGCATTGAGGCGTATTGGCTTTGAAAATATTATTAACGTACCACAACAAGATGTCACAAGCGGCGACTTTCCCACCGTTATTTCACCAAACCCAGAAGAACCTGCCGCACTTAAAATGGCAATCGAAAAAGCCATTGAAACAAACGCTGAAATTGTTGCCGCATCAGACCCAGACGGCGACAGATTAGGTATTTCCATTCGAGACGACAACCAAAATTTTATTTTGCTTAACGGAAATCAAACAAATACAATTCTTACATGGTATATGATTAAGCAATGGAAAGAAAAAGGTTTACTTACTGGAAATGAGTTTACTGTGAAAACAATTGTTTCATCTGAATTGATTAAAACGATAGCGCAAAATAACGGAGTTGAATGCTTTGATTGTTACACGGGTTTCAAATGGATTGCAATGGTTATCAGAGAATTAGAGGGAAAAATGAAGTATATTTGCGGAGGTGAAGAAAGTTATGGTTTTTTACCGGGGGACTACGTTCGAGACAAAGATTCAGTTGGCTCCATTGCAATGCTTGCAGAAGTTGCTGCATGGGCAAAAGAACACGGAAAAACTCTATATCAACTCCTGAAAGAAATTTATATGGAAAATGGGTACTCCCGTGAAAGATTGATTTCAATTGTTAGAAAAGGAAAAGCGGGAGCCGAAGAAATCAACGAAATGATGACTAATTTCAGAAATAATCCTCCAATAAAATTAGGTGGCTCAAATGTTATTGCAATGAAAGATTACTTGTCATTAAAATCTTTGAACCCGCAAACAGGAAAATCAGAAACAATAAATCAGCCCGTTTCATCGAATGCGTTACAGTTTTATACCGAAGACGGCTCAAAAATTTCTGTACGCCCCTCTGGAACAGAGCCCAAAATCAAATTCTATTTCGAAGTAACCGAAGAGTTTAATAATATTGAAAATTTTGCTCAAACAATTGAAATTGCAGATAAAAAAATTGATTCCATCGTGGGGGATTTGAAATTAGTTTTTTAGAAGTGAATAAGTAAATGAGTGTAGGGGCGCACCCTTGCGGTCGCCCGCCCTTAATAAATGAGTAAGTAAATAAGTGAATGAGTAAATTAGAAAAACCTTATTTTTACCTTATTATTTCAACAAAACAACCTTAGTAGAAAAATAAGTGAATGAGTAAATTAGAAAAACCTTATTTTTACCTTATTATTTCAACAAAACAACCTTAGTAGAAAAATGAGGGAATAAGTAAATGAGTATAAAATCATTTATATGGCAAAAAAAAAGAAAAGCACAAAAAAAAGTGCCAAACAAAAAACCAAAATTGGTAAAAAAATAACTATTTGGGCATTTAAAGTTATACTGTTTTTTATTGCTTTTGTAATTGTTTTTATTGGATTAGTCTATGTTGGGATGTTTGGAAAAATTCCATCTGAAACCGAGCTTAAAAAGATAAAAACTCATTCTGCTACTGCCGTCTATTCGTCAAATGGTACAATGATAGGTAAATTTTATATCGAAAATCGTTTGACAATAAACAACAAAGATATTTCTCAAAATGTTTCAAATGCTTTGGTAGCAACCGAAGATAGCCGTTTTTTTGAACATAAAGGTGTTGATATCATTAGTACGGGGCGCGTTTTTGTGCGCACCTTGTTGTTCGGCGATAAAAAACAGGGTGGCGGAAGTACTATAAGCCAGCAATTAGCAAAAAATCTTTTTAGACGTAAGTCGCACGGATTTTTAACGTCACCTGTAAACAAAACACGCGAAATTATTATTGCAGGAAAATTAGAAAGCATCTTTAGTAAGGAAGAAATCCTCGGATTATATCTTAATACAGTTCCTTTTGGTGAAAATATTTATGGTATTGAAGTTGCTGCCAATCGTTTTTTTGGAAAATCATCATCGGCGCTGACAGTCCCTGAAGCCGCAACTTTGATAGGAATGTTGGCTGCTAATACGGCATATAATCCAAGAATTAATCCCGAAAGGTCGCTACAAAGAAGAAACTTAGTAATTGACCGAATGTGCAAAAATGGTTCTATTTCACTTGAAGAGGCTGAGAATTTCAAAGAAACACCTCTTAAATTAAATTATTCGCGCGTTGACCTCTATTTTGGACCTGCACCATATTTTATGGAACAAGTTCGTAGTGAAGCCGAAAAAATTCTCAAAGAAAAATATGGAACGCAATATGATATTTTAACGGATGGTTTAAAAATTCATACTACTTTGGATGCAACCCTACAATCTTTTGCCGTCAATGCCCTACGGACACACATGAAATATCTACAAAAAACTTTTGACGACCACTGGGGAAAACAAGATCCATGGCACGATAATCAAGCTATTTTTAAAAATGCACTCCAAAAAACAGAACGTTATAAAAGTTTGAAAACAAAAGGGTTAAGTGAAGAAGATATTATTAAAGAACTCGAAAAACCCGTCGAAATGACAATTTTTGCTTACGATGGTGAAACCAGAGTTTCCATGTCTCCAATAGATTCTTTAAAACGCTCGCTGCGTACACTACATACAGGTTTTATGGCGTTAAATCCTCAAAATGGACATGTTTTAGCGTGGGAAGGAGGCATTAATTTTAGATATTTTCAATATGACCATGTTTATGCAAAACGTCAGGTCGGTTCTACATTCAAACCTATAGTCTATGCGACTGCAATAAACAAAGGATACGAGCCGTGCGAATTTGTTTCTAATGAAAGAAGAGTTTACGAAAAATATAAAAATTGGTCGCCTGCAAATGCTGATAATAAATATGAGGGATATTATTCAATCAAAGGCGGGTTAGTGCATTCAGTCAATACCATTGCCGCTGAAATGATTGACCGTACAGGCAGCGACGAAGTTATTAAAACAGCAAGACGTATGGGAATTACATCCGAAATCCCAAACGTGCCCTCAATTGCACTCGGAACAGCAAATATTTCGCTTTATGAAATGGTTGTTGCATATTCTGCATTCGCAAACTACGGTCGTGCCGTTAAACCTGTTATTATACTGAAAATTGAAGATTTTGACGGAAATATTCTGTTTTCTGCTCCAAAAGAAGAACAACAATTTGAAAAAGCTTTTAATGACGAAACATCAAGAATAATGGTTCAAATTATGCGTGAAATAGTAGAAAATGGGACAGCAAAATCACTTCGCTCTGTTTACGGACTTCAAGGCGACTATGCAGGTAAAACAGGTACTACTCAAAACAACGCTGACGGCTGGTTTGTTGGTTTTGCACCGAATATTGTTGCAGGTGTTTGGGTTGGTGCCGAAAATCCCGCTATTCATTTTCGAACATTAGCATTAGGACAAGGAGCGCATACTGCACTGCCTGTCTTTGCACGTTTTATGCAACAAACCGAAAAATCTAAAGCACATAGTTATATCAAAAATGCGACATTTCCGCCACTGAATGAAGAGACTAAATGGGCTTTAAACTGCAATTATTATGAATTAGAAGACCCAACAATTGACTCTTTTTGGGAACAAATTTTTGGTGGCAAAGAACGTAAAAAAGATAAAGACGACAAACAAAAAGGGGGGATATTTGATTTTGTGAAAGATATTTTTAAGAAAAAATGATGTGAGTTATCAGTTTTCAGTTATCAGTTATCAGTTTTCAGTAATTAGTTATCAGTTGTTAGTGAATGAGTATTTTCCTGACATCGACACTTTTAAAAAATAATTTTTAATACACTGAATATCAATATTATAAGATTTTGGTTGTCCCAAAAATTCGTAAAAGTGGTTTAAAATGCCGATTTTACACCTTTTCAGATTTCTTTTATTCATTTCGGTAATTATTTGATATTATGTATATAACGCATTTAACTTTTGGAAAATTGAAATCTCTGTTTTATTGTTTGTATTAAGAGCTTTCAACAACAAAGGCATTCCCCAAATAATATTGCGCAAAACCCTTATTTTCAAAAAGCACCCTTAATAGAAAATCGGACACCTGCCAGTCATCCCTTATTCCCTTATTCAACTGAAAATAAGGGAATAAGGGAGAATAGATATCCGAAAAATAATGCTATTAAGGGGACCTCAAAAAAATAAGGGTTTACAAAAAAAATGAACGAATATTTTTTTTGTAAATTCTAAAAATGATGTCAGTTAAATTCCAAGAATAAAAGAACTCTGCCTTTTGGGTGTCGCATTGTCGAAGTCCGGAGTTTTTAGTTATCAGTTATCAGTGAATGAGTATTTTTATTAATTCGTAAAACAATTATTTTTTCTTTTTTTATTGAAAATTTTTAATAATATAAAACATTTTTGTACTTTTGCACTTTAAAAAAGTTTTCAGTTTTCAGTTTTCAGTTTTCAGTTTTCAGTGAATAAGTGAATGAGATAAGATTAGATTTTATTTAACAACTAAAAATATTTTAAAATGAACTCGACCGAAGAAAAGCCAACAAAAAGTGCAACAGGAAAACGCAAAAGGTTTACTATCAAAGATTTTTTGCATGGAAAAATTTTAGAATCACCATTTCTGAAAAAAAATATTCCATTTATGATTTATATGGTTTTTGTTGCTTTGATTTACATTGATAACCGTTTCAGAGTAGAATTACTACTCAAAGAGCAAATTGCTTTGTCAAATGAAATAAAAGAATTGAAATACGAGGCAATCACAACTTCATCTGAATTGATGAAAAAAAGCCGACAATCAGAAGTAGTAAATAAAGTACAAGAACATAATATTGGTCTTGAAGTATTGACAACTCCACCCAGACCCATTAAAGTAAAACAATAAAAAGTTAATTGTCGTGGATATCAAACAAAAAATAAAGTATCGTTTCAGTTTCATTTATATAATTTTGATACTTCCTGCATTATTGATTATCAAAGAACTATTTTGGCTAAAAACCTTTGACGCTGATAAATATCAATCTCCATTAAAAGGTGAGGTTAGTAATCTTATTGTCAATACCAACCGCGGTGATATTTTAGATATAACAGGGAAAAAAATAGCATGTTACGTACCCAACTACCGTATTTATATGGATATGAATGCAAGTGGTCTGACAGATGAAATTTTCAATAGAAGTTTGGATTCACTTGCACAGAGTCTCTCTCGTTTTTTCAGAGATAGAACAGCAGAGGCATACAAAAAAGAGTTACAGGCAGCACGTACCAAAAAAACACGATATTATTTAGTACATCCTCGACGAATTTCATACACTGACCTACAAGTTGTCAAAAATTTTCCGATATTTAAGTTAGGTAGGAACAACGGCGGATTTATCACCGAACAAAATGACCACCGCGAGTTGCCCTTCGGTTCGCTTGCCGCACGTACCATTGGAAAACTTTACGGCGAAGGCACAAAAGGTGGTATGGTTGGAATAGAAAACGCATACGATGACATCTTAAAAGGTGTCGAAGGTCTTGCCGTTTTGAGAAGAATTTCTGGAAATTGGATACACGAAGTTGTGGTTAAGCCCATTGAAGGCTGTGATGTAATTACTCATCTTGATATTTCTATTCAAGACGTTGCAGAACATGCCTTGCGAAAACAACTTGTTAAACATGATGCCCGATATGGTGTCGCAATTCTGATGGAAGTACAGACAGGTGCCATTAAAGCAATCGTTAATTTACACCGCAAAACACAAGGAATTTATATCGAAGACCACCTTAATTATGCCATTGCTGAAAGCACTGAACCGGGCTCAACCTTTAAACTTGCCTCAATGCTCGTACTTTTAGACGATGCAGGTATCAATATCAACGATAGCATTGAAACAGGAAACGGTACTTATACTTATTACGACAGAACAATGAGCGATAGCCACGGATATGGAACGATTTCTATTAAAGAAGCATTCGAAAAATCCTCTAATATTGGTATTTCAAAACTTGTTGTAAGTAATTATAAAGATAATCAGCGCCGTTTTATTGACAAGCTATATAAAATGGGACTAAATAAACCCTTAGGAATAGAACTTAAAGGAGAAGGTGATCCTGTTATCAAATATCCGGGAGATGTCTCATGGTCAGGAATCTCACTTCCGTGGATGTCAATAGGTTATGAAGTTAAGATGGCACCAATTCAAATACTTGCTTTATATAATGCAGTAGCGAACAACGGAAAAATGATGCGCCCAATGTTCGTTAAAGAAGTTACTAGAAATGGAAAAATTGTAGAAAAATTTGACCCAATTGTCTTAAATTCAGCAATTTGTTCAAAAGCAACTATTCAAACAATGCAAGAATTATTAGTTGGTGTTGTAGAAAACGGAACTGCAAAAAATATCAAAAACGAATTTTATTCAATAGCGGGCAAAACAGGAACGGCACAAATTGCAAAAGGAACAGAAGGTTACAAAAGTGGTGGAGTGGAATATCAGGCTTCTTTTGTTGGATATTTTCCTGCTGGTAACCCTAAATATTCGTGTATTGTAGTCGTAAATGGTCCCTCGAACAATGTTTATTACGGAAATGTGGTGGCAGGTACGGTTTTTCGCGAAATCGCCGATAGAGTTTATGCTTCCGACTATCGACTTAACAGGCAACCACTTTTGTCTGAAATTGAATGTCAAGGAGTTTTTCCTTTTTCAAAGGGCGGAAAATTAGAAGAACTGTCAATAATTTGTAAAGAACTTAAAATTAATTCAATATCTCATAACAACATTATCGATTGGGTAACAACACAAGCAACTGATTCTGCAATAATTATCAAACCTAAAGCAATAACAGACGGTTTAGTTCCATCCGTTATAGGAATGGGCGCAAAAGATGCTGTTTCTATTTTAGAAAATCTTGGTTTAAACGTTAGAATACAAGGAGTTGGAAGAGTAGTTTCACAATCATTGAAAGCAGGAACGAAATTTAAAAAAGGCGATACTGTGTTTATTGGATTAGGATAAATTAGTGGTTAGTGGTTAGTGGTTAGTGGTTAGTGGTTAGTGGGTAGTGGTTAGTGGGTAGTGGTTAGGGGTTAGGGGGTTGGGGTTTGTGGTTAGGGGGTCGG
>Ga0099364_10008680_pt1 | contig 14251 bp, 15 predicted proteins | sample TergutTh196P3_FD_73070 | JGI IMG/M metagenome (GOLD analysis project Ga0099364, IMG submission 73070) | Microcerotermes parvus P3 segment gut microbial communities from Pointe-Noire, Republic of the Congo - Th196 P3 | ecosystem: Host-associated > Arthropoda: Insects > Digestive system > Gut ... | reverse complement strand
GCGAAATTGAGGAAAGGAGATGATGCCAATGAAAGTTACATATCTTGTCGCACTGTTGCGGGCGGCGCTCGAATGGGGCGCGGTGATGGTCACGCAGCCAGCGTGGAGCATCACGGCTGCTTCGGCAGCCCTGGACTGGCTTCATCTTATCGTTAACCGGATAAAGAAGTAACCGCCCCTGCTCTCACAAAGCGGGCGGTTACCTCTTACTCATCTTGAGGACAGGGACGACAACCGAAGCACGGCAGCGTCACCTTCCATTTACATTATAACAGACCGATATTATTTTGTCAAGTTTTTTGCGGAAAGAAGGAAGCCCATGAAAACGAAGAAAAAAAGGCCCATCCTGTTGCTGACGCTCCTCTGTGCGCTGCTGTTTTCCGCCTGCGGGATGGAAGAAAAGACAACGGAAACGGCAACGATGCCCAAGACAATGAAGGAATTCACGACTGAAACGACAACGCAAGCCGCGCCGGGAGAAACCTGGATTGATCCATGGGACGAGAGCTATGTCCATCCAAGTTCAGAAGAGCCCATGGCGATTTGCAACCTCTTCCCGGACCCCTGGTTTGCGCTGGAGGTTGCAAGGTTGTTTGAAAAGGATGCAACAGACACTGTCACATACAAAGAGCTCGCATCGTATAACGGCTCAATTGGAGCTGCTAAAAGTCCCTTTGAGAGCTTGGAGGGTATCGGCTATTTAACAGGTGTCACTGAGCTCAGTTTTTATCAAACTGGCCTGAAATACATTCCGCCCGGCATTGGCAACCTGAAAAACCTGAAGCGAATTTATATTTATGGCTCTGACGTAGAAATTCTGCCAAAGGAAATTGGTGATTGCGAAAGCCTGGAGTATTTCGAGTTGATTTCTTCGGATATCACAACTCTACCCGACGAAATCGGTAAACTGAAGAATCTGAAGGAACTCATTTTGCGGGGGTGTTACGAATTGACTCGCCTCCCTGACAGCATCTGCAAACTGATCAATCTGGAGCATCTTGATCTTGCCTGCACCAAGATGGAAGGCCTGCCGGAGCATATGGGCAATCTACAAAATCTCGTCTATCTGCGACTCTTCAGCTGCCAATTAAAAACACTGCCGCAGAGCCTGCGGCAGTGCGAAAAGCTGGAATATCTTAATGTATACGACAATTTTGAGCTGGACGAGGCCTATAAGAATTGGTTCGCCTCGGAGGTGTATCTCTGCGGCGTTGATTACGGCTAATTCGCCTGCCAATATGGCGGCGTGGGCAGCCGCCTTTGCTATTGCGTTAACCGATTCAGAACCACATCCAGATCCAACCGAAGCCCAGGAAGAAGAGAATCCAGTTGAAGAACGTGGCCTCGTGCTTGGTGCTGAAGATAGTTTTAACGGGCGCGGGTGCGTCTTTATAGGTCGCGGTTACATGGAGCATAGCCCCAGCGGCGAGGGCGTCCATGTTATCGGTATAGTAGAACTGACGAAATTGCCTGCCGCCTGCTTTAATACCTATTACATGAAGAACCCCGGCAACGGCATGGAAATCTAACATCACCGCCACCCCGGAATACCGTAGCGCGTTTTACAAGCACCTGCTGGGGCAGGAACTCACCGACCCCGAAAGCCGCGCCATGACCGCCGCCCGCGCCGAACACCGCGCTGACGCGTTCAAGCTGTGCCGGGTTGACAAGGGACGTAAAGCGCAACACGCCTTTCAGATTGACGGCGTTTTTTGTCGCCGCCTGTACGCCCTGTTGCAAGGTGTCGGCCACGTCCAGCAAGCCATACAGGGGACTATTAACGGCATTGTCTTTCCAAATACGCGCGGCGGGTATCTCGACGGGCAGGCGTTCAATAAAAAGCTGAAACAGCTTATCGCCGGTACAACCCTGCCCGATATTCATGTCCACAGCTTGCGGCACAGCTGCGCCAGCCTGTTGATTAACAATCACGAAACAGCGGCGACGGTTTCCGCGCAGCTCGGGCACAGCAGCATTGATACCACAAACCGGGTCTATGTCCACAGCTTCAAGGCCGCGCAAGCGGCGGCGGCGGTCGGGCTTCAAACCCTGCTGCGGAAACAGACGACGGCAACAGGATAACGGGGCACAGAAAAACCCCGCCGAAAGCGCTAAAAAGCGCCCTCGGCGGGGTTGGTGTTTGGTGTTCATTTGGTGTTTATTGTGGTGTTTCGGGACGATTTTCGGCGCAGTACGGCGCAACAGCGAAAGCCTTGAAACGCTGTAATATCAACGAAAACGCGGCATACCGCTTCATTAAGAAACAATATGCCGCAGTGGCGGAGAGCAAGGGATTCGAACCCTCGAACGGTTTTAGGCCGTTACAAATAATCGTGTATACCCTATCGAACAAAAAACAGTGTGTTAAAATGCGCCTGACAGCAAAAAGTCCGCGACGTGCATCGTTATAATCCCCTCATGGTTGCCGCCCGCGAATTCATCCGTGCGCAGCACGTATTTGGGGTGATTGTCGCGAATGGCAAGCAGTCGTCCATATTCGCGTTCTTCGGTTTCCAGGGCAGCTATCTTTTGCGTGATCTGGACATACAGCTTGTTTTCCTGGCGGGTTGCCACGAAATCAATCTCCCCGCCCGGAACCTGCCCGATATTTACCTCGTACCCGCGGCGCAACAGATCCAAATAAACGACGTTTTCAAGCATAGCCGCCACGCTGTCGGACGTGTAACCCAGCACGCTGTAACGCATGGCGGGATCGGCGACATAAAATTTTTCCTGTGTTTTTAATATCTCCTTGCCTTGCAGGTCATAGCGCGAGCAGCGGTACAGAATGAACGCGCTTTCCAGCTTTCTGAGATAGTCATAGACCGTTTCGTTGTCAATGGCACGTTGCTGGGATTTGAGATATTTGGAAACGGAAGCCGCCGAAAAAGTTCTGCCAATATTGTCAAAGGCAAAGCGAACAATTCGTTCCAACTGATCTACCCTGCGGATTTGATTGCGTTTCACTATGTCGGTAAAAATGGTTGAATTATAGATGTCCTTAACTATCGTATAGGCTTCCTCAGTCGTATACTCCTGTAAGTGAATGGCGGGGAAGCCGCCGAAGCGCAAGTATCTCGCAAACTCGCTATACAACTCATGTGGCGTCTCAATACTGTATTCTTTTCTGAAGGATAAATATTCTTCGAAAGACAGAGGAAACACACGGAACTGTATATACCGTCCCGTGAGATAGGTTGAAATTTCCGAGGACAACATCCGGGAGTTTGAGCCGGTTACATATATGTCCACGTCAAAATCGACCATAAACGAGTTGACGGCTTTTTCCCAATCCTTCACCTCCTGAATCTCGTCAAGGAACAGATAAAACTTCAATCCGGGCACTAAATTTTCTGCAACTTCATCATACAATTGCTTGGCGGTTTTGATATGATCATATTGCATGGATTCAAAATTGTACTGAAGTATTTGCACGTCTTTAATCCCGCGCGCTTGGAGAACATCAACAATCATCTTCAGTATGGTGGATTTTCCGCAGCGGCGAACGCCGGACAGAATCTTGACAAAAGGTGTATCCGCATACACCATAATTTCCTCTACGTAGTTTGGCCGCAAAATCAAAGCAATCACCGTCCTTAATAGTAGTATAACGCAGAAGACCGGAATTGTCAAGGGTTTTGCGGTTATAACCAGAAAAACTTTTCTCCAGACTGAAGCACAGAGCGTTCATTGTTTATTCTAATAATGTATGGACTGAATTGAAGCCTTCACGCTGAAGACGTTCATCAATTTTCTTTAATCCGAACATCATAAGTGCTCGTGCATAGAAATATGGTGTAGTTGCCCCAGGATAAAGGGCCCGCAATAAATCCCTGAGCCGTCCATCACTATCAAAGCTTCCAACGTTGTAGTTGCTTCCGCCCCCATCCGTTATGGGATAAAAGATCGGGTCGATTTCATCAAAATGATTTTTCAACGCGTATGCCAAGGCAAATTTTGCGACGGTTGCAACATTTTCAAATCGTCCTGTTTCCACAAGCTTGTCCGCAACCGCATTGGCTTCGCTTGTCAAGCGAATGTTCGTCAGGTCGTCAGCCATCATCAACACCTCCTCAAATTGATTGTGCTTCAATGCACGTATGATACGATGTCTGTCTGGTAAGCCGGTATTCTTTTTTGAGCGACGCGCCCAGCGTCCTCCTCGCCTCCTGCTCATCGATTTCGCTTGTATAGGCCAACAAAACAATCTGTTCGGACATATGCGGCAAGGCACTTGTAATTTTCGCCTTGTGTGTCGGGTCAAGCCTGCCAAAGGGGGAGTCCATGATAATCGGTCCGCGTAACGGCGCGTTTTTATGCAGCGCGCCGATGAGGGACAATGCGACGATATGTTCATAGCCCGCCGAACGCATCGGAACCGTATCCCCCGAGGTGTGGATGATAGATAGTCCATAGTTATCATTGATTTTCAACCGCGCATAATCTGGATCGGAACTGATTTTACGGAAAAGCTCCGTTGCGTCACGTTCCACGTCTGCCTTGAGCTTATCGCGGTAAGAGGCAATGCCTTCCTCAAAGATGGCATGAATCTGTTCACATAAGTCCACCTTTTGCTTGGCCGCTTCCATTTCAGCGCCTTTTGATGCCTTATCAAGAATTTCGTAGAGCGATTTCAAAAGCTTTTTTGTGTCGCCTATGATATCTTGTTCCGCCCTCCGACCCTCTTCAAGATTGTTAATTTTACTGACGCAATCTGAATGTTCTCGCGTTTTGATCTGTATTCGATCAGATATTTCCCCAATCTCTCCGTATTTTTTGACGTCGCCCTCCAGCACCTTCAACCGTCTCTCGTTATCGCTGATGCTCACTATTGTTCTGTCTAGTTCCTGCTCAAAATACTTCAGTTTATCCTTTGAGGTGAAATGCCGCATGCTTTCCAAGGTTGCGCAGCGAGCCCGAAGCGCGCGCAAGGCCACTAGTTCCTCTACAGATAAATCACCAAACTCCGTTTCAGCATTTTGGATGCGCAAGACAAGCCTTTCAACAAATTCATCTCTAACATCCTGACCGCATATTTCACAATGCTTTTGCGCGGCGGCGGCCTTCATTCCGTCCAAAAAACGTTTCGCTACCTTTTGGGCGTTTTCTTTTTCCTCGAAGTCATTCAGCTGCTCTTGAAGCCCCGACAGAACCGCCTCAACGCGTGCTCCCACAAGCGCTTTCCATGCTTCTTTGGTTTCTTCGACAATGTTGGAGAGCAAAGTTTCCTGCTGCATATTCTTATCGGCGATAACGCCTTTCATCGTTTTAATTTCCCCAAGCAGCGTACAGATATGATCATTTTCCCGCAATTCATCCTCAATACGCACCAAATGTGCTTTCTCTTCAGTTAATAAACCCTGCATTCTCTCAAGCTCGATGGTATGTTCTTCCAATTTCGCTTCCGCGACTTCTATATGGCTTGCTGTCTGTTGTGTTTTACTATCTTTTTGTGCGGCCTTGTTCTTCGCTTTGCGGTAGGCGTCCAAAACAACATCTGTGTCTGTTGCCCCATTGGTCAATACAGGTACGCCAAGAATTTCCTCAATAGAGGTTTTTATCTTAATTCCGGCTTCCGTATCATCAGCCAACAGTTCCTCGTATTCCTGCAGCAATTCGCCATCAAACAAGAAAAAGCGTGCAACTTGTTCGGGCATAATCGTTTTGAGTATATGCTCTGCCTCGTCGAGAGGAAGAAACGTCGTTCCCTGCTTAAGAAACATATGCGGCTGATAATCATTATTCGTTTGAGGTATGCCGACGCCCGGCCGTACTTGGAATTGTCGGGTCAACTCATATGGAACACCGTCACAGGTCATGCACAGCTTGACAGAAAAACCATAGCGCTCCTCCTTTCGGCTTTCCCTGTTGGGCAAGGTGGTGTAATCGACAGGAGCCCCGTTGCGGTTTTGAAACCTGCCATAAAGGGCATAGCGAAATATTTTAAGCAATGTGGTTTTGCCGCGACCATTGTCGCCCCAAATGAATGTCACACCATTCTCATTGGTGAAATCAATGGTCTGCTTCTCTTTGAAGGGACCAAAGTCTTCGATTGTCAGGCTGTTGAACCTAAGCATTATTTAAACTCCCTTCTCCAAGATCGCCTACGACAGTTAGCAAAAACTCATCTATGAGTTTTTGCGTTTGACGCCGTCCCTGCGCGCGATCATCTTGATTCTCGAATTGTGCTTGCACAATCTGAGCGATCAGATCGGCGGATACGCCCGGATATTTCTCCGAGCGTATGACCTCAAGGACGTTTAGTAGTTCTTGTACCTCGACCTTATTCATCGTCATCTTCAATACCTCCATCAGCCAGGTTCTGGAAATCAATTTGAAATTCAATTGCGATGTTTTTCAGATCGGTAACGCAAGCGGGATTTTCTGCGCTTTTACCAAACTGAATTGCCCTGGACAATTCCGCCACAATAATGGAAAGGCTTCTGTCGTTCTCTTCCCCGGCAACAACAGGTAAAGCGATTGCATCATATAGTTTTGCAAAATGCTTATCCTTGGACTTGCGCAGGATGCGGCCTCTTCGCTGAATAAATTCCCGTGGGTTTTGTGAAGATGCAAGGATAAGCGCGTGAGTCGTCGACGGGATATCCACGCCTTCATCCAAGCATTTGATGGATACCAAGACGCCGCCGTTCAATTCGAAGTATTTTAATGTCGTCTCGCGGTCACCTGCCATGTCGGAGTAGTATTCGTAAGCGTCCAATCCTGCTTGCATTGCATTGTCCAGAACGGCCTTGAGTTGTACTCTGTTGTCGCAGTAGACAATCCACTTTTGCCCAGCCTTGAAGTTTTCAGTAAGGATATGTGTGGCCAGGGGGATTTTGCCGCCGGCGTTCTTCACGATGCGCGCTCGGTTGATGCATAGTTGCTTTAAGCGAGGATTGTTCGCAAAAAGTGTGCCGCCCTCATCATTTGTACTCGTACGGGCGATCAGCTTTTGGATTTCGCCGGTTATTTGGTTCCACTCCTCCTGCTCATTAGCAGAAAGGGAGAGGGTTTGTGGATAATAAAAGTATCGGGTCAGCACCTCTTTGTTGATTGCGTCTTCCAAAGTGAAAGGCGGCGAAATAATGTCTGCGAAATAGTCGAAGAGTACGCGAGTTCCTTCGGGGTCCCCATAGCGGCGCGGAGTGGCGGACAATCCAAGCCTTGCACCTGTGTCCAACTGTAATATTTGTCTGCGCTTTGTACTTCCCAGGCGATGCACCTCGTCTGCAACCACAAAAAGGTAGTTGCCCTGTTTAACGTTCTGTATGAAGCTTGGCTGGCAGGCGGTATCCATCGTCGCAAGTATGATCTTGTGCTGGCCGCTTGTCGGGCTTGTCCAAGAACGCAGCACGCCGGGTCGTTTCCATTCGGTATTGCCGTCGCCACAGAAAAGATATTGAATCGGAATATCCGATAATGTTTTTTGCAATTCGCTCTGCCACTGACGCAGCAAATCCCGCGACGGGACAAGGATGAGCACGACATCACCCATATCAAGCGCATGGCGTATAGCGCATATCGCCGTGAATGTTTTTCCGCTGCCAGTGGCGTGTTCGAAAATGCCGCGCCGCTCGTTGGCGATCCAGGCGTCCAGAGCGGCCGTTTGATGCGGGCGTGGCGTATTGCCGCCTGTTTTTTTGCAGGGCTTCCATTGGAGAGAACGGTTTTCAATCACTTGTATCTCGTCGAGCAACGTGTGCCAGTCCGCACCGCTTGCATGCTGTTTGAGCGTATTGCGTACCGCTTCAGGGAAGGGATATACGATTACGCCTTTGACCTGATTATGCCACAGGCGGTCAAAGTAACTGGTTGCTTGTGTGACACGGGTTCTGTCGCGTTCGTCATCCCAGCTTAAAAAAACATCAATTGACTCAATGTTACCGTCAGAGGAAAGGCCCTTGAATGTTTCGTTCATGGAACCGCGAAAGCCCACTATGTTACCGGCTTTGTCTGAAAAAAGGCCGACTTTATCGTGAAACAGCCGTTTTATCTCGGCATCAGAATACTTGCCAGGGATAGCAATTTGTACGTCAATTATACCCTCAGAAACAAGGTATGCCAAAAGCCTGTATGGGGCGGAAAGGGCTTTGTCTGAAAACATTGCCTCAACTTCATTGCGCAGGGAGGCGGCAATCACATCGCTGTTGCGGGCAGAATAACCCTCCGTCAGCGCGACTTCATCCTCCTGCGAGATACAAGGAGAACAAATAAGCCGCATTCGACCCTCTGCAGATATGAATTCCTTCAGTGCGCCCCAAGCGATAATATAGATGGTGCTACCGAAATAACCGGAGATACGGTCGTATTGATTGGAATTGCGCATACAGGGAAAGTAGAATTCGTCGGCGATATTGTCGTCAGCTTTATTATAGGATGGTTGAAACGAAAAGCGGTCAAGTCCCATTGGCTACCTCCCATTGGATCTGATCTTGCCAAATTGCCACACGGCGTTTAATCGCTGCCAGCAAATGTTGTGGTCTTGCGGCAAGCACTACCTCCGTATTGTTTCGTGTGCCTTCGGCCACCGCCTCACACATAGCGCTGATGATCGTTTCCCCTTTCACTTGTATGTTAGCGCTATATGAAAACTCCCTGTGCATATGTGCGTCCCACAGAACAAATACCCCATTTTGTACATTGCCATCAATACTTGCATAAGCAGCGAGGATTGGCATTCTTCCGTCGGAATAATCAAGCGAAGCCCTTCGCTCTCCCTTTTTGTGCTCAGGGAGTATGATTTGTGCCTTGAATTCATCAAGCGCCCGCCCGCCGGGCGGATTGGTGCAGTTGAAAAGGTATACACGCAGCCGCAGCGGAAAAGGATGACACAAATCCAGCAACAGAGGGGAGTCATTTGTATCACCGGTTTTTTGTACAGCACTACCAAGCCCATCTACAAACATCTGGTTTAGTCTGCTTTTTCGCAGTTTTTGTGTTCGCTCAGCCATCGTGATTTTTGTCCTCCCGCACAGCGGCTAAACGTGCGCGCGCGCCATCCACGTACTCCTGCTTGACATCAAAGCCAATAAACCTTCTTCCCAGCGACAGGGCCGCTACTCCTGTTGTTCCGCTCCCCATCCATGGGTCAACCACCAAATCCCCCCTGCCGGTAGCTGCTTTGATGTACTTCTCCGGGAGATACAACGGCTGGGTTGCCTGATGCACACCAGCAATGGACGAAACACCACCGCTGATGACATTTTTGGGCAAAGCGCCAAGCGGATGCGGTTCTATCCGTTTGTTATTTCTTACATAGCTCAATCCATTGGAGCGTGGCTTGTATTCATATTCGCCATATGTTTTTACACTATGCGATGTATATGGCCGACGGATCGCATCCAGATTAATTGTCCACTTGGACGCCTTGGAAAACCATAGATTCATCTCGTAAGCATCCTGACAGGCTACGCGCAAGCCCGTCGTAACGGGGTTTTCCTTCACCCAAATTTCTATATCGACGCAATACAACCGCCAACGATCCTCCAGCAGAATAGCCAATCGTTCAACAACAAGAGAACGTCTTGATGACGACGATGTACCCGACTTTTCCCTATTGGCCTTCACATTTATAACAACAAACCCATCGTCGCAGAGCTTTTGCATAGCCGCATCAATGAAGGGGGATATTTTTTCTATATACTCAGATGATTTCCAAATGCCATAGTCACGATCAGCGTTGGGATATGGAGGGGAACCATACACCAATTTGATAGACCTATCAGGAAGTTGAAGAAGCCCCGAGGCGCCGTCGCAACAAACCGTGGCAAAGCTGAAATTATCCAGCAGTTCAATCATTCGGCGCATCTCCTTCCAATTCGAGTTTGATACGGGCTTGTGCCAGCTCGCAGTATTCGGCGTTTGCATCAATTCCAATCCATCGACGATTATTCTTCGCGGCGGATACCGCAGTTGTCCCGGAGCCGGAAAAAGGATCAAGAACGATATCGTTCTTGTTTGTTCCTGAAAGAATAAAGAAATCAGCTAGTCCCAATGGGAACCGTGCAGGATGCGAGAATCCGTTTTCTTTGCATAGCCGCATCAATGCATCATTGCTGGAGGTGTTGCTTATAACAAGGACGCTTCCCGGGTCGGCTCCCCCTTTGTCGTTCCAGACCTTTTCGCAATTAAAATTATGGGTGCTTGGGCGTGTATTCTCGCTGCGCTGGCCCTTCCCTTCACCTTTAAGATATTTCTGCATATCTTTGCTATATGGTCTGCGAACGGGGTCGAGATTGAATGTCCAATTGTCTCCTTTGACAAACCAAAAGCAGTGCTCGTGAGATTTTTTGGTGCGTCCATAGCCGCCGCGAGAAAATACATTAGGCGGGGTTGCCGGGTTGTACCAGATATAATCCCGGACAAGATGGAATCCCACGCTTTTGCACAGAAAAATCACCAGTTCAAATACATAAAGATGCTGATATTTATTGATTACTTTATCATTAATGTTAAGAACGAAGCTGCCATTATCCTTAAGGATACGATATATTTGTTCCGCTTTTGGAGCGAACCATGTGACATATGAATCGGGCGAAATGAGCGACGACGCATGTCCGTAATCCCTCTGGTCCGCGTATGGGGGAGAGGTAAGGACGAGGTCAATGCTAGTGGAGGGAATTTTTTTCATCTCGTCCACACAATCGCCGACGATAAATTTATCTAAAAATGAATCAATCTTTTTCTGCGGCATAGGACACCTCTACTTTCAAAAAAGATTATAACACAGGATTTGGACGATTGCAAGATATTTTCAATCAATGACTTCCAGCAGTCACTTATCAACCGTATGGGCGAAACCGGGCATAAAAAAAGCCCCAACCCCTTACAGGTCAAGGCTTCTGGCGGAGAGCAAGGGATTCGAACCCTCGGTACGTTTTAGGCGTACACACAATTTCCAGTCTATTCAAGGCCATCCCGGCCAGTACCTTCACTTGCCTCCTGTTCCCCCACGGAACCTTTGATTCACAAGGCTTTGCGGGTTCGACCACCGAAATAATCTACCGAACCCTTGAGAGCCAAAACACACCGGATTTGCACCGGTTTTTGCAGAAGTGTTAGAACTTTGTTAGAACAGCGCCCGCCATTACAGCCATTCTAGCACTTTTCCGAGACGGCTCCTCTCGGCTTTCAGCACGGCGATGCGCTTCATCGCAATATGGCGAAAGGTCACTTGGTTTCCATGTGGCCTCTTTCCATTTTTACACATCGAACATCTCGTCTATCCCTACAAGGAACAAATTCGTCCGGCTCCACAGTGCCTGCGAAAACCCGCCCTTCGAGAACAGTGCGACCTCTTTGCGCCGAAATTGGGGAAACATCTCCGACTTGCGAATTAGCTCCGCCAGCACATCTTCGCCAACGCGCTCGCCGCGCCATTTGCACTCGCCAAACAGCGCCGTTTCTTTGGAAAACGCGATGAAATCAATCTCCTCCTCGCGGCGCTCCTTTGGGTTCGTACCCCACCATCGACCGATCTTCTGGAACGAAATCGGCGACCGCTGCGCCTTCAGCGCACGCCACATATGTTGCCTGGCGCACTGCTCAAAGGCGTAGCCCATATGGCTTTGCAGCGGCCCGGCGAACACCTCGCCGCAGACGGTTTCGCCAAGGCCCATCGTGATGCGGCTCAAATCCGGCAGCACAAAACGGTGCCAGAAAATAAACATCTGGTCATCCAGCAGGTAAAGCGTCTTTTTGGAACGCTGCTCAGTGACGGGGATTTCCTTGCGTACCAATCCCAGGCTGATGAGCGTCCCCAGCATTTTGCTGCATTGGCTGGTAGGGATATCTACTTTCGTCGCGATTTCATTGAGCTTGCTGCTTCCCTGGGCAATCGCCGTGATGATCCCGTTGTAGGTCTGCGGCATTTTGAGCTCCTGTTTAAGCAGGTTCGACGGCTCCTCGAACAGGCGGCCGGATGGATCGAAAAAGAGTTCCTGCACGTTTTCCCGCAGCGAGAGCCGATTGTCCACCCGAGCGAGATACTCCGGCACGCCGCCGGTGACGCCGTAGAGCGTCAACTGCTCCTCGCGGCTGAACCCGGGCAGCATTTGCGCGCTGTCAAAGTAATCGAAAGGCAACAGCTTGAATTGCGCCGTGCGCCGGCCGTACAGCGGGCTTTTGCTGCTCAGCACCTGCTGCTCCATGAAGGACATGCTCGACCCGCACAGCAGCAGGAAGAGCTTGCTGTCCGCCTGGTACCGGTCAATCGCCGCCTGCAGCACCGAGGAAACCGAGGCATCGCCTTCGGCCAAGTAGGGGTATTCGTCGATGGCGAACACGAAACGCTCCCGTTGCGCCATCGAAAAAACATAGTCAACGGCCTCGCGGAAAGAACCGAACGGGTTGCGCGGCGCGTTCGGGGCCAGCACAGACAGAATCTGCGCGGATAGGATCTCCAGGTTCTCTTTCATCGTAGATTGCACCGCGACGAAATAGATCGCCTTTTTGTCCTTGCAGAACTCATTGATCAGCGTGGTTTTTCCCACCCGCCGCCGACCGTACAGCACCGCGAACTGGAATTTTTCTTTAACGTAGAGCTTTTGCAGGCTTTGCAGCTCCTGATCACGTGCCGATTACTAATTGCGCGGTTAGTAACTATGGAAATAGTATACCACGCTTTGCCCTGATTGTCAAGTGCTTTTTAATATTATACCAGGCCAATTCTTCAACTGCACTGCCAGGTTTTCACCACGAAAACCTGGCTTTTCTCATTTTTTCACCGAAAGGAATTACTGCCATGTCATGCCTGCTCAAGTTCAACTGGGTCAAGCTGCCCCGCGCAATCCTGCCCGAAGGCAAGGGGTTAATGTCTGCGTGGGCGCGCCTGTCGGCACGGGCGGCGTTTCGCCCAGGGCAGGCCGACTACTGCGGACATCGCAACGATGTGGAACTGGCTTCATGGGTCGGGGGCATTGTCGGACTCAAGAGCATTCTCAGCATTAGCAATCGCCAGAAGGCGCTGGAGGCCATGGAGAAGCTGTCTGCGCTGGGCTACATCAGCTACACGCTCGACAGCAAGACAAAAAAATTCAGTTATACCATCAAAGACTGGGTAGTCGAATGCTCTGGCGCGGCCTGTGCTGACGGCGTCATCTATGCAACGGACGGCCACAGTTTCCTCTGTCTGCCGCGGAATATAACGCAGCGCCTGGTAGAGGCGCAATATGCCTTTGAGGAATCTGACGCTTGGCTGGACCTCTGGTGCCACACGGTGTGGCGGGATCCGAACAACGTGTTTTCACATATGGCTCCCGTAATTCAGTTTGACCGCGAGGGCGCGGCTCTTACCCTGGAAAAGCTCAGCGCCCGTTGGGGCTGGGAAAAGACGAAAGCGTGGCGGTTCCTCCAAAAGCATGGGGATGTCTTCCCGCTGCGCAAGTTGCCCGGCTCCTACGGCTGCCTGGTTTTCAATACACAATACCCGGGGCGCGGCATCCGTTGCGCCCGCGGACAGGGAAATTGTACGTTTATTGGACGAAATACGTTTTTTGAGCAGGAATACGTTTTTTGACGGCTCAGACAACCAAAGAATCAATCAAATGATTTCTGTCGTCAGTTGGCGAATTGCCTCCAAAAATCGTGTTGCACTTCCCTTATATACGTGTATCTTTCTCTGTGAGAATTGTAATCACTATGATAAGGACTGCTGGAGGTATTACTTATATGGACAACTACGAACAACAGGAGCACAGGCTTTCGGATCAGTCAATCGCTTTTTTGGGGCTGCTGCAGCGCCGCGGCATCTTGGCCGACGACAAGATCAGCGGCGAGGCCCGCCAGAAGGCGGACATGGACAAAAAACGCAAGGCATACCACAATACCCTGCTCATGCTGCAAAACTACCGCAATATCTCCTGGGCCCTCGAATGCTTTCCGGCGCAAATCGCCGAGGAACTGGATCGCCCGATGGAGAACCTGGACGCTCTGTTGAGCATGGTGGACGTGGAGCTCAGCCTGGGCAACCGCAAGCTGGAGGGTCGGCTGCAGAGCGTGCAGCGATCGCGGCTGCTTCTGGACCGCGTCAACGAAGCCCTGACGGTGCTCAAGAAAAGGCCCGGCAATGGCGAGCTGCTGTACCGTATCATTTATGAAACCTTTATCGCGCCGGAGTCCTTGAAGCACATAGAAATTATGTATCGTCTGGACATCTCCTCGCGGCATTTTTACCGCCTTCGCACGCAGGCCATCGAGATCCTTTCGTTGGGTTTGTGGGCCGCGCCCGCGGGGGGCCTGGGCCCGTGGG
>Ga0099364_10008679_pt1 | contig 14251 bp, 12 predicted proteins | sample TergutTh196P3_FD_73070 | JGI IMG/M metagenome (GOLD analysis project Ga0099364, IMG submission 73070) | Microcerotermes parvus P3 segment gut microbial communities from Pointe-Noire, Republic of the Congo - Th196 P3 | ecosystem: Host-associated > Arthropoda: Insects > Digestive system > Gut ... | reverse complement strand
TGGATGAATGTGAAATTAAATACATATTTTTACCGCCATATTCGCCAGATTTCAATCCAATTGAATTATTGTGGGCGTTTATGAAATCAATTTTGAGAAAACTGAAAGCCCGAACTCACGAAAAGCTCGAATATGCTATAAATATCGCTTTAGATTCTGTGGATTCAGGCTTCATTTCTAATTGGTTTGAGCGTTGCGGTTATGTTATTAATGTATAGGGGAATTGCTATAGTAAAACTTTCATTCAAACAAATATAGATGATTTGTCTGTTAGATTTCAAGAATTAGATTTATGTGACAGCTTTCCGATTGATGTTTTTACACAAAGAGCAGTAATTGGCATTACGAGTGGCACAAATATTCATTACAAGCTATTTCATCATATAAGAAATTGTTTGGCACACGGTTTATTTTCACTCCATATAATCAATGAAGATGTTGCTTTTGTAATGGAAGATAGAGCAAAAAAGGGTAGTAGCATTTCAAATATTACTGCAAGAATGATAATTAAAAAGTCAACTCTTTTAAAATGGATTGACATTATCAAAAATTAAATTTAAAATAAATTTCAACGAACATCCTATATTTGTATCGTCACTAATATTAATAACAGCGTACATGGAAACACAACCGCAATAGTTACAAGTAACGCAGTTAGAGTTACGGTAACGGAAACTCACGATAACATTTCAATCCGGATATTATAGTGTTTGAATCTGCGGAACGCGCATTGATCGGATTCGCCAATTGTGTTGCAAGCCTACAGAATGAGGGTTAGATAAATTGAAGAAAAAGCCGCTCTAAAAAAGAGCGGCTTTTGTCAAGTTTGGTGGATGTATACTATTAGATCCCTGTAGAATTTGAATTACGAAGTACCGGATACCCTGTACCGTCCGCTATATCCCAATACGCATCGAAATTCCACTCAGCAAACGTACTTTGCGTTTTCATTTCTAATGTTGTTTTGCTGTTGGCATGGCTATCAGTTCTGCCGGAACGATTATCGAAATAGCAGTTGCTCACCGTACCGCTGATTCGAAGACCTGTAAATCCATTTATAACCTTGTTTGCGGGACCGCTGATATTAGCCGCTACAGAATAGCTTTTGTCTATCGTGCCGCTGTCCATTTGTCCTACGAATCCGCCAATGTTGTCTACCGTTGCTGTAACATTCCCCGTTGCATATGAATTTATTACGGTGTTTCCCTCCATACGCCCGATGAATCCGCCTGCATGGAGCGTTCCCGTTACGTTGCCTGTAGAGTACGACCGCTCAATAAAAGCGTTACTTGTGCCAATAAATCCGCCCGTTCTGTCCTTGCCCGTTACATTTCCGGCAGAGCTTGAGCTGACGACAGAGCCGCCGAGATGTTCGCCGATCAGTCCGCCTGTGCGGTGTCCTCCGGTTACCGTTGCCGTAGAGGATACATTTCTTACGGTTCCGGTATTCGACCCAACAAGACTTCCCGTTCTGTCTTTTCCGATTATCGTTGCGTTTGTGATGTTCAGGTTTATAATTGTTCCTGAGCTACGGCCGAACAAACCGACATTGTCATCGTTCGGTTTCGTGATTTTAAAGTTACTGATTGTTTTACCGTTACCATCAAAAGTGCCTGTAAAGGGTGCAGAAACTGTGCCGATTGGCGTTATTTCCTGACCGCCTAAATCAATATTGGTCATTAAACGATAATTTTGCGATGGGTTAATGTTTAAAAATTCATCTGCTGAAATGATAAGATTCCAGCGGAAAACGGTCAAGGTGTAGTATCCTGTTTCAACACCCGTTACGGTTAATCTATAGGTTTCTCCTGCGGTTAGATTTACTTCAAGGGAAGAATTGCCGCTAACTCCGGCAATATGCAGATTAACTAAAGCTCCGGTTGTAGCAAAAGTGTGCTTACCTGAAATTTCCGCCGTGAATGTGTACCAGTCTTGCTTACCCTCTCTCAAAACAGAAAACATACGCATTTCGAGAGGAAGCGATGGAGCAACATTGCTTAAATCAGGCTTTTCTCCCATACTTCTTAACATCGGATAGTCCGTGCCGCTGAAATTCCATACATCGTTATCCCATTCTTCGTATGTATCAATATCATACATCTGCAATGTCGGTCTGCCGTTATCCTCATCGGTGCCGCCGATGTCGATGTTAAAATAACTGCTTGTTACAGTTGGCTCGCCTGTACCCACGAATCCCTTGAGACCGTTGCTAACAGCATAGCTGTACTCTATCGTGCCGTTCATAAACCCTGCAAATCCCGCAGAATTAGTGCTAAGCGGCATTTTGCTGACAGCGAATGAGTTGCTTATTACGATGGAGCTTGATTCTCCTCGCCCTAAGAAACCGCCCATTTCACTTACCGCACGAGTTATATTTGAAGTTGCGTAGCACTGATATATGGATACCGATGTGCCGCCCATATATCCTATAAATCCTCCGGCGAAGTTTACCATAGATTTAACATCACCCGTGGAATAAGAGTAGGATATTGAACCATTATCGTGACGCCCGACAAATCCACCGACATTATTTTGGCCCTCTACAGTTCCGGTTGCGTATGAAAATCCAACATAAGCAGTATTACTTCCGACAAATCCGCCGCTTCTATCTCTGCCGATTACAGCAACAGAAGAAGATGAATTTGTAACATTTCCATCTACACGGTTAAATCCGATCAACCCGCCTGTATAGGCTTGTCCGTTTATTGTGCCGCCGGAATTTGAACCATCTACTATGCCGAGATTATCGCCAATAAGCCCGCCAGAAAAACTTCCTGTTGCGGTGACGTTAGCCTGTGCCGAGCTTTGGGTAATGGTTCCGAAAATGATTTGAGATTGACTATAGTTGTTTAATCCGGCAAGACCGCCGACAACGGTTGTGCCTGTGACAGCTCCGGTAAAGTGGGAGTTTGTGATGGTACCGTTGTTGGTGCCAACGAGACCTCCGGTGTTGGAGGTGCCGGTTATTGAAGAAGATGTAACGTGAGAGTTTGCAATAGTGCCGTTGTTCCATCCGATGAGACCGCCTGTAGCGTTCCCCCCGACCACATTCACATTCTCAAGCGTGAGGTTCTCGATAGTGCCGCTATTCTGCTTGAACAACCCTATTTCAGCAACTCCCGGTTTATTTATGTACAGATTGCTTATTTTATAACCGTTTCCGTTAAGTGCGCCGCTAAATGAACTTATGGGCGTGAAATCATTTGTTAATGTTATGTCTTTCGTTAGGAAAAACGTTCCCCCAGTAATGTTTTGTAAATCTGATTCCGTTAGCACGGGGCGTCCATTGCGAACTTCGATAGTATAATTCCCCGATAAAGAGGGGCTTAATTCTAAATAATGTGTACCACTTGAAAAATCATACGTTATCATTGTGACGGTAGAATCGTTATCTTGAATAACATTTATTGTGGGCGTGGATTCATAAAGTGTAGTTTCTTTATATAAGTGAATATTATCAGTGTTAATCGCTGTTCCTGTGATGATAATAGTGTTAGTCCCACCTGAATTAAACTTATACCAATTAGGCGTTCCGGAAGAAAACACACCTTCTTTCGCAGCGTTAATTGTCAGAGTTTCGGCCTGTTCCTGTATGTTTAATTCTAAATACCCCCAATCTGAAGTTGTATTTGTTACTCGTATATAGTATTGTTCTCCGCTATCTAAGGTTGGTTTAAATATAGAATCATTTTCTAAGACACTACTTGTAAATATGGGGCTTCCGGTGATGTTTTTGTATATTGCCCAGTTGGTATTAACATCACTGTTGATTGTAAAGGTATGTACATTGTCTCCAATAGGAGTTGTGGGAGCCTTGAACGCAAACCATTTTACTTCGTTGCTGTCGAAGGTATGTTCTGATTTTCCAAGACGCAGATCGGGAATACGCTCTAATGCCCACTCTTGACTAAGATTGTTAAGGTCGAAAGTTGTTGTAGACAATGAAGAGTTATTGTTGTTGTTTAACGCATGATTAAATAAAGCCGTGCCCATAGGTAATAGATTAATTCCGTTATATTGATTGTATATTCTCCACCTTCGATCATTTGCTATGCCGTTTGCAACAGTGTTAATGTTTGTATCATTACTTCTTCTCAAAACTTGATCGTTATGCAGCGATGTTATTCTGTACGGACTGTTTGTTTCATTTGTCATTTGCTCAATTCTCCAGTATTGCGTTAATGAAGATGTATCAGAATCCTGCACACTAACTGCACTTCCATTCACGCCCACGCCGATATATTGATCCGTTGATACGCTTCTTATGCGATATATACCATCACTTACGGTATCGCTTGCAAGGGATTGTTCGGCTTTAATTTTGTAATATCCACTACTTTCTTGTTGAGTGAAAGATGCTTGTAATCTTATTCTATACAACTGATCTTTTTCTAAGACTGGTGTTACAATTTTTAAAGTTCGACCATTCCATACCTTAGAAACCCGCATCGTAGAAGTATTTATTGAATGATACATATCCGTATAAAGTTTACTCTGTAATCCATTAACATCATCGTATGCCCAAGAAGTTTCTATTAAAATATTATGTTTTCCTGATGTTGTCGGTGTAAACTCCAATTCATGTATATTGTTAGCTATACCAATAAGATCAGTTGTATATGTGCCATTAATAGGTCTATTAATATACACTATTTTTGGAGGAGATTGACCGTTTCGCCATATTGCATATAATGTTGTGTTTTTAGTCGGAACAATAGACTCGCCGGAGTTATAGATTCTGCTGTTTCCGTTTGGGTCTTCTGACCAACCTAGGAAGCTGTAATTACCGTATGGTGGCGGGCCGGGGAAATACAGATCGGAACTGGGGATTCTGACACCCTCTAAAGCATAATTATAAATAGGAGCAGGGGTATTGCCCGTTCCGCCGTTTAAGTTAAATGTAATCTTTGCAGACCAAATAGCGGTTAGAGTTGTATCTTTGTTTTCATTAAATCTGTCGCCTTTTTTATAGATTTTATATTTACTTTTATCTAACCAACCCATGAATGTCGTGTCTTGAGAAGATGGTTCCCCATTAGGCAAAATTATCGTTTCATTTATTGCTTTATATTGATCAGGAAAGTCGTTTTCATCCGTACCTCCGTTCAGGTCGTATGTGATCTTCACCCTCGCATCTTTAAACCTTGCCTGTAATGTTCGGTCTCTTACTGCATCAAAACTAAATCCAGTCGCACTTTCACCAACCCTATCTCCATTCTCATACCAACCATCGAAAGTATATCCTGCACTTTCAGTAGCTTTCGGATTGACCCTTGTTCCATGCACATACATCCCGCCGCCCGTGACCGTGCCGCTCCCCAGCGGTGATACGAATGTGGTTATGGTGTGAGGACCGGGTGTTGGCGGAGGAGGTGGCGGTGGTGGTGGAGTGGATGTGAATCGGGCTTCTATTGTTCGTTCGCTCGTTGCGGCAAATGTATAAGTAGCCCCTGCATTGTTTATCTTCGTACCATCCATCGAAAACATAACCATCGTTTGCTGTTGCAATTACCATAGCTGCGTTATGTACGGGATATATTCCATGTCCGGATGTTTTACCACCCTCCGGCGGAGTGATTGTTGTGGTAATGGTATAATGTGTCTCACTGTAAAATCTGAAAAGCAAAGCAGCAATTACTTTTTGTATAAAAGGTAAAGTTCCTCTTGTTGCAGTATTATACACATCAGGAATGTCAGATGGAAATCCGCTGGATAAAATACTTGGAGGATTAAATCTATAGTCAGTTATATACCAACGTGCATTCATTGCTAAAGAATTTATTGTAGCATCAAGGGTTGAATTTTTCACGACCTCATAATATGTAGCTCCTGTAATGTCATTCATTACACTTGAAGTTGCATGATTTGCAGTCGTAGCTGTATATGCAAAACTTGTACTACCTGATATTGCGCTATCCACCCAATTTTCATAATTGACGTGATCCGATAAGCCTGCAATTAGATTTGCAGCATGATGTGGTGCTCCGGCATCAGACGCATAATGGATAGCTTTTCCTAACGATTCCCATGCGTCTGTAATTTTTTTATTATAAAAATAATCAATGGCATCGTCATAATGTCTCTTGAAATTAGTTAATGCTGTGTTGGTATCATTTCCATCCCAACTTCTTCCAAAGTCTTCGGGGTTATAGAAATGACCAACAAAAGGAAAGAACCCAATCTCTTTCTTATCAGGCCAATCTGAATATTGCTTGATTCTCATTAACCCGTTTTCTTTGGCAAAAGATCTATAAATTGTACTTAACTCGCCAAAATCATTTTTAAGTATGTTAAATGCTTGAGCTGTAATGAATTGATGAGTTTTATTATTGCTTGATTGATAATCATCTCCACTCCACGCAGGGACAACAAGTGCCGCATCTTCGGGTAATTCCGGAGGAGGCGTAACGCCGAGTAAATGACCGTTATTTATGATTTCCCACTGCTCTTCTTCCGATAATTCGTCTTCTAAATTATCAACGTCAAAGTAGAAATCATTTAGCGGTTCGCCCAAGGGAACCTCGTCATCTGGAAGAACATCATCACCAATCTTAGATTTATTGGTTTCAAAAATTCCATCAAAATTATCCCAAACTAAAACACCAACATTGTCCTCGTTATGAAACGCAAATGCGTTAATGCTCATAGACAAGAGCAAGACCGAGACTAACGCAAGAGAAACCACGGATTTAAACATCTTTTTCATCTTCTAAAATCTCCTTTTTAAAATATTTTTTTATTTTATTGGTAATCTTTTTAATAATAAAGGCAAACAAAAGAATTATATATGGTGTTACTATCATAGGTGCGGATAAAAACAAGCACATATAAAAACCTTCTATAGTTCTGCTATTTATTAAAACAAAAAAAGCACCTACTGCGGTAAATATAATAGGTGGAAAAATATTGAAATTTTTCTTCTCGTGATAACTGATCACCATAGTTATAACGGTGGTTATTGCAGGAATATAAAAAAACGGTGAAAAAACTATATAAAGAATAGTACGCAAAAAACTCACTCTCCTATAACTTCATCAAAATTATCCCAAACCAAAACATCAACATTGTCATCATTTTGAAACGCAAATGCGTTAATGCTCATAGAGAAAAGCAAGACCGAGACTAACGCAAGAGAAACCACGGATTTAAATATCTTTTTCATTTTTTAAAATCTCCTTTTTATTTTTAATATTTTTCTTAACAACATAAGAAACTAAAAGAGTTATATATGGTGTTACAATCATCGGTACATACAAAACAAGCCCTATATCTCTAGATTCTGCTGAATACATATCAACTGAAAAAATTAATAACACAGATCCTAATATGGTAAAAAACACAGGGGGGAGAAAACTCAATCTCATTTCTTCAAATTGACAGATTATATAAAATATAACTGTAGTTATCGGAGGAATTGCCCATACAATAAATATCACTATAAACAGGTTTATAACAGTTGAGGGCATATCGACACCTCTTTCTTTCAAAATTTACATTCTTAAAGATTACCATGGTAATATTATACGGAAAATAATTCTGAATGTCAATGGTAAAAATTAACGATATATAGGGTTTCATTTTTTCTTGATATATCTTTAATGCGAGTCAAATCTGTTACAGATTCAAACAATATACCCTCAGAAACAATGTTGAAATACTCCGGTGCGTATTCTTTATTTACTTCACTGTATCTGTGGAAAAATGTGACGAGAACTGTATCGTCAGCAAAATCGTCATCCATAGTGAATGCGTTATATCTCTTTTCATCGCCCATATAATCCGCATAGTAATTTTCAAAATACTCATAATGGGAATCGGGTATAACAAATTCCTCCGATGCATTTACGGACATCACGCCGGAAAAAAGAACAGTGCTGAATATCGCTAAGGTTAAAATCGCAGATATAATCTTTTTATACATAATTTTTGTTTCCTTTCATTTTAAACATATTATTTTAATTTTTTATACTATATACTCCATTAACTCCTGCACTGAGAATATCATCACGCTTTTCTAGTTCTTTGATTGCTGATAAAACATTTTTCTTACTCGGGTTCTTCAATTTTAAAGATAATGATTTTCTATAACTTTCAGGATTGATCAACCATAATCGCATCCCGCCTGATAAAATCTCATTCGGCAGAGTTTGTATAATCTCATTCCATGCGACAGGGTCGCTCGTTAGTTCCAGCAATTCATAGGCGGTTATTTCGATCAAGTTTAAGGCGGCTTGCTGATTTACAATTTTTTCCCGTCCACCCACATCCAAGTCAATTACTTCGGCTAATTTAACTTCAGGAAAATCATCAGGTGTAAAAAAATCTTGCTCCCAGCTTTTCTGTCTGCTTAAAACAACATTTATCGTGTCGGTGGCAAAATCGTCTTCTATGGTAAATGTGCTATATCTCTTTTCGTCGCCCATATAATCCGCATAGTAGTGTTCGGAATAGATACTAATCGAGTCGTTTAAGAACAATGCCTCATATTCGTCCTCATACTCCCCGCTGTGTTGTAAATAAATCTGTGCTGTATCAAATATGTCGATCATATCGCTCATATACGCATCTTTTAAGTCAATAAATTCACCATCGCACCACACATCAATGTGATTGTATTCGGTAAATCTGAATGTCCAACCTGCAACCTCTTGTCTAATTAAGCTATCACGCTCACCTCCTTCTAACACCACTACAACGCAATCGTTGTAGGTGCCAAAATAGTGCAGGATATTCACGGTGTCGTTGCTGTCAATGTCATATTTAGTGCGATAGTCTTCGATTATCCGCTGTTCGAGTTGTGGACTCAGCTGAGGCGGAGGCGGAGTATCGTGTGGAACCATCATTCCGGCTTTCCCGCATCCTACAAACATACTCGCTATCAAGATCACCCCCACAACTAATATGGATATAATTTTTTTCATATAAACACTTTCTTTCTCTACATTTACTTTCACCTCCTACATCATATGAGCCTACAACGCTTTTCTTTCGTGTTGCAGGCTCATATGGCATATCCTTTTATTCAAGTTTTATAAAAAAAATACAGCTTGAGTGTAGATAAAAGCTACTCAAGCTGACATTAGCAACACAACTAACGAGACACCGAATTGTCCCGTTGTTAAAACAACTATTGTGTTGATTCCTGTGTTTGTTTTCCGCATATGCACTTCTGTTTAGAAAGTACATACATCATTTAAAATAACGATGTTATAAGTATTTCGCATTTTTTACATCCTTAATTTTTCTTAATATATATAATAACATATATTTCTAACGTTGTATATTCGCAAACTTGACAATGTTTTCGCTGTATAATTGTACAATATCACGAAAAATGTCCTACAATTTCAAATTTACTCACTTTTTATTCCTTATAAATCCAAAGAGCCCTCGTCCTCGTTTTGACGAATCATCTTTATTGCTGATGTTTGTTGTTTCCGTCTTCTCATAAAGTTTTCATGCGTTTGTCGTGGTGTTATGAAAAGAATTACTTGACTTTTCATTTTTCCTGTGGCATACTACTCGCAGGATTTGAAATCTGTAGGCAAGGATATAAAGGAGAACGATTATGAAAGTATTTCCAAGCAGTTTAAGCGAATTTCTTTCTAAAAACAGCTCATCGTTTTATATTCCACCGCTTCTGCGGCGGGATTATCCCGTCCTGACAGTCAGGCGAACGAAACCGACTTAACCGTGGCATACCGATGTGGGCGGTTACGTTGTCTGCGGATTAACCCCGACAGAGTGCGAGGTCTTTCGTATTTACCATATAAACCTATTATAAAATGTATAACTGACCCAAATCAATACAATCACACAAGACAGGCATATGCCTATTATCGCCAAAACTCGCCTTCTTGAATTTTTATAAAAACTAAGTTGTCCTAAAATTATACTAATAATTGCGATTGGAACGGACAAAAAATAGGCGCAAGAGAGTAATACCGAAAGACCGCCGAAAATTAACGACAATAACGGTAAAACTAAAGACGGATTTTCAACGGGTTGTGATAATGCGACTTCGGGGGTTAAAATATTATTATCCATTATGTAAAATCTCCTTTTCATTTATATGCGTTTAATTCTGTTGGACGAGAATCATATTTTACGCCTCTTGAGGCTTCACTTCTGCCGACAAAGCAAGTTGCGTCATATTTCCATATTACACCTTGTTTCCAATTGGAAATACTATCTATTGCAGAACCAATTAATTTCTCATTGTTATCATACACATTGTATCTAATATTGGCTCTTGAAATATCTTGACCAGAATCATTCCTAAGTTCCCCTGTTATGTGGAAAGTTGCTGAGCCACTCCAATGCGAACTGCTATCTTTGACAATATATGCCCACCCTTTGATATACATTTCATTGAGTGCGTTTTGAACAACATCCCTCGCTTCTCTGCCTATTCGGTCATATTCACTCCTTGAATTGGTTAATATTTCATAATTCGTCACAAGTGCTTTTTCTTCATCGTTTAAAGAACGATAAGCACTTTCCGCATTTTCAAGACCGTCTTTGACATTAGCGAGTTGACCCGTCTTGACTTCACCTATGTTGTCAATTAAAGAAATAGCATGAGCAACTTTTATTGCCGAAAGAGTTTCAAGCCCACTTGTCAAGACGTCAATATTCGTTATCAGTGCTTTGTCTTCATCTGATAAATCATTATATTTTTTCAATAGGTCATTCCATTGATTTTCATTTTGGATGGTCGGTTCTTCTAGTGATTCTATTTTTTCAATTATATCAATGATAAACAATTCGTCAATTTGTTGCCGTGCCGAAACAAGCGTTCTTCTGTTTCTGATAAATTTTTGCTGTAATTCTGATAATTCGTCAAATGCTGTTTCCGCTTCCGCTATTTGCTTTTCGCTATCAAGGGTTACATCCCCAATATCTTTTATTTGCTGACGGACATCCATAATTGCTTTTTCTTCCGAATATGTAAAGCTTACCGTTGGAAAAATCAAGGCAAAAATACCAAAAGCAACTACGATAGATAGCAATACCGAAACAACCTTCCTTACGCCGTTCCATCGGGTAATTCCTTACCGCATTTTGAACAGAACATAATAAAACCTCTTTCTATTTTTATTTCATACTCATTATAAACCATTATGGTTTAGTAGCATATTCCCGATATGAATTAGGCACAAGGGATATACCGTCACAAGCACTTATTGCTTTAGCAAAATACCACAACACAAGCATTGATTATTTAGTAGGGCTGACAGACGAAAAGAATCCATATCCCAATAAAAAGAATAAACAACATCACAAGTAAGTACAATAAAGCCGCCGTGGGCGGCGAAAACTACCGCCAAAACCGCAAAGCCGGAGATATTTGGTTTGATTTCACAATGCGTAAAAAGAAAATTTATCTCGACACATCAGTAATCAGCTATCTTCGTCAAGAGGACGCACCGAAAGAAATGCGAGAAACGCTGGATTTCTTGGAATTTCCATCACATGGAGAAATGTCAAGACGATTGATGGTGTGCGAATGGTTTGTCTTGCGAACAATCTCCCCCTTGTGGATATTTATGCCCCGTTTGTGTTGTTGGAAATAAAATAGCAAAAACAGCAGTAGCCTCTTTCGAGATTACTGCTGTTTTTCTTTTATCCGCTTAGTTCCAGCGGACTGAGTAATACAAAACCGTCGGCGGTTATCCGTGTCATCCTCATTATGAATGAAAATGATGAATGATTCGCTTTCGCTAATGATGAATACAAAAAATACCGTCTCTTGGACGGCATTTTTTGGTACGCCATCACGGACTCGAACCGTGGACCCATTGATTAAGAGTCAATTGCTCTACCAACTGAGCTAATGGCGCATATCATTATGATGTTTGACCGTGTACCTTGACAGTATACAATAAAATTATCGGTTAGTCAAGAAATATTTTTTTACCATTATTTTGAACGATTTAACTTCGTAAAAATAAAACCGGTTGCAAAAGATACGGCAAAACCCAACGGCAAATAATATTTCATGCTCCATTCAAAACCCGATTTGTATATCGGTTCCGGAATGGATGTCGGGACAATGTCGGGCGGCACAGGACTGTCGGACAAACGCAGTCTTTCCGCTTCTTTTTCCTCGAATTTCAGCTCATTAAGGAGTTTTTCTAAACGCCCCCACATATTGCCGTCTACAACCTCTATTTTAAGATCGCTCGTGTCTGTCCCGGTCACGCCCATGATATACAGAGGGCCGTGTTCATTATCGTATGCCATGAGATATATCTTTCTTTTGTCATACTTCTTCATGTGTATACGTTCATGCCGCAAATACTCTTGCTCAACCTCGACAGTCACGTCTCCCTTGATTTTTGCAACAGGATACACCGTGACACTGTTGGATTTTTTATCCACCGACACGATTTCACCGAAAAACAACAGAGCATCATCGCTAAAGAGCAGATCGTCGGGTACCGACCCCGCACACACAGAATCAGGAACAACAAGCATCACCAACCCGATTAACATAAGCGTGCATATTATCTTTTTCATTTATATCACCCTTGTAATTGTATATTGTCAATTTTTCTCAACCACGAAAATCACGAAAGACACGAAATGTTTATCAAGAACGGTACGCACGGGGGGTGCGTACCCTACAATTTGCAATAACCACGGATGACCGGGGGGCGGTCATCCCTACGCACCCTCTCCTACACTGCGATAACAACGGGCGGCAGGTTGCCGCCCCTACTGTAATTCACAGTATATATAGGGCGGTACGCACGCGGGTGCATACCCTACAAGACCACCCCGTCAAACACTATCGCAACTTTGTTGCGAGTGTTTGCCACCCCTCCCCATAGGGGAATTGGAAATTATGGTATGCAAGCCCCTATTCCCCTCTGGGGAGGGGTGCCGCCGCAGCGGCGGGGTGGTCGGTACGGATGACCGAGGGCGGTCATCCGTGGTTACCGCAAGGGCAGGGTGGTCTTGTAGGGGCGGCAATCTGCCGCCCGTGGTTACCACAACGGCGGGTGTTTTTCCGTCTACACATTCGCCAGGGGGTTTTTGTTGATCGCATCCTTGACATTTTTATCGGAGATGTGGGTGTATATTTCGGTGGTGCCGAGATTGACGTGTCCGAGTATTTCTTTGAGAATCCGTATATCGACATTACCGTGCTGATACATCAATGTGGCGGCTGTGTGGCGGAGTTTGTGGGGTGAGAACCCCATTTCCGACAGTTCTGCGTTTTCGAGGGCCTTTTGTACAATGATTTGCACCATGCGCGCAGACAGCCGCCGTCCTGTAGTTTTACCGAGAAAAAGGGCCGATTTATCGACGATTTTGTTTAATTTCTCCCGCTCGTTTGCTACATAGTTCTCTATGGATTTTATGCAGGCGGTGTTGAGGTGAATTTCACGCTCTTTGTTGCCTTTTCCGACTATTCGCAGCCTGTTTTCACGAATACTGCTCAGATTTATCGACACAAGCTCGGACAAACGCATTCCGCAGTTCAAAAAGAGGGTTAGAATGCAATAATCGCGTAGGGGAGAGGAGCTGTTTGTTTTAGTGAGAAGCTCGAGACTTTGCTCCAAAGTTAGATAAACAGGCAGACGTTTTTTCGCTGCTGGCACCTCAAGCTCTTTTGCGGGATTTTCCTTGAACAATCCCGCCTTTACGGTTAGATATTTATACAGTCCTTTTATCGAAGAAACCTTGCGGGAACGGGTAACCGCACTGTTGTTTCGTCCCGAGCTGACAAAATGCAGGAACTCATAGATGTCCGCTAAAGAGACCTCCGCAATAAAATCAACCCCAATGTCGCTGATGGGAATTTTGGCGAGTTCAGTATTTGCAAACTCAGGAATTTTGTGATGCTTTAAGAATCTGAAAAACATTCGCAGGTCGTTTTCGTAACCATGCACAGTGGTAACCGAGCGGCCTTTTATCGTTTCAAGATAATACAAATATTCTTTTGCGAATTTCGGAAGTGATTTCAAATCAATCTCCATAATACAATTCCTCCAAATATCATATGTGTATGACACGCACTCTGCAGATACAGTCCCCTGCCAATACCAACAAAATCCTGTCCCCTATTTCGTTAAATTTACATTTAACGAAATGCTGTGTTATTAATTTTGCCGTCTCACTTTCCCTAAATCCACGGATGACCGTGGTCATCCCTACTGCCCTCTCAGTCGGCGTTGCCGCCGACAGCTCTCCCAAAGGGAGAGCCAAGGAGACACACAGAATTTGCGGCACATTTTTTGCA
>Ga0099364_10008678_pt1 | contig 14252 bp, 15 predicted proteins | sample TergutTh196P3_FD_73070 | JGI IMG/M metagenome (GOLD analysis project Ga0099364, IMG submission 73070) | Microcerotermes parvus P3 segment gut microbial communities from Pointe-Noire, Republic of the Congo - Th196 P3 | ecosystem: Host-associated > Arthropoda: Insects > Digestive system > Gut ... | reverse complement strand
TGCGTTAATGTATAATACTTATAACGGGTACGAAGAGCTCCCCCTTTCTTGGAGCGTACATTTGACCATGCCGCTTGAACGAGCAAGCCCCGCAGGTATGCGTTTCCACGCTTGGTAATATGCCCGTTGCGCTGAATTGTTCCGGAGTAATCTAGCCGTGGGACAAACCCAATGTAATTGCTTACCTGCGCCCCTTTGCTGAATCGGCTGCCGTCTCCAACATGGGCCACGAATGCATAAGCAACCACAGGGCCAACTCCGGCAATAGTCTGCAGATTCTTCATATCCTCATCTTTTTTTGCTTCCTTGGTTATCTTATCCTTCAATTCTTTTATCCGCTGTTCATGCAGTTCAAGATACTTCAAAATCCATTCTGCCTCTTCGCGCTCAACCCCGCTCAATATCTTAACCGCTTCCTGCCTCCGCTGCGCCGTCGCAAGGTTTTTTCTTACTACGGTTGTATGCCCCTGATGCAAAAACATTGCGTGTAACGTATTTATCAGCCGCGTGCGGTTTTTCATTTCCCTGCCGTAGCTTGCAAGTATCTTCCGCCGTTCAAGTTCTTTCTCGCTCGGCAGTGGTACTAACGGCAGTTTTTCATCCTTCCGCTCCTCGACAAGGTGAGCCAGCTTCATGGCGTCTTCTTTGTCGGTCTTTGTCGGCGCGTCCCAGATAAAGGGCAGTTTTGCAGAGTTCAATATTCTCATCTCGCTGCCTACTCTCTCCATTATCTCCCTGGCCATTATGAACGCAAGGTTTCCCGCTTCCAGAGCTATTCTGTCTGACGCTTCCAATTTCTTGTACAATGCCTGCCGTCCATGAACGTTTGTTTTCCCAAGATGAATGCTCATCTTGCCGTTTGTGCCGATGATTGCCATTGTGTACTCCCGTTTTCCAAGGTCAATCCCTACATACCTTCTCTTTTCCTCTGTCATTTGTCTGCTCCTTAATATAAAATAAGGACCAGGAGCGATGTCGGGTGATTGGTTGCACCGTCCTCCTATTCGCAGTCTGCTTGTCCGGTTGCCTTTGGCAGCCGGACGACAGCTGCACTTTGTTTTACGGCGTCCGCAGACTAAAGTCCGGCTGTGATTAATCTGTCACTCGAGGATCACGGCGTTTTAACGCGCGTCCTCACGTCACCGTACAACCTGCTGCCGGCTCACTGATCCCGTCAGACTCGGACTTTAGTCCGCGTGTACCAATCTTTCCCCACATTTTATATCATAACAATCTGTCACCATTTTTAAGTAAAAAAAAGGCCGTCCTTCGGGACGGCTTTTTTTCGGTGACGGTCACCAATTTCGTCACAAAAAAATTACCGTATTACTCCAGGCTTTACAAGCCCTGCGTTTAATGCCCCGCAGCGGATGCCCTCGGTGATTGCCTCGCGGAAGCTGGCGCCGTCTTCGAGAGCGGAGGCAAGCCCCGCAGTAAACGCATCTCCGCAGCCAATGGTGTTTACCGCTTTTACGGGTTGAAAGTCTATCTGGAAGAAGTCATCCCCGCTTTCGGCAGCGAGAATTTTACGGCTGCCGTCTGTCAGAATGACGCGGCATCCGTATTGTTTACATATATCCAGCATGACAGATTTTACCCGTTCCGCCGCCGTCTGGGTGTCCACCGTAAAGTCATTATCCCTGACCAGTTCCGGCGCAAAGGTAGACACGAACTCATAAAGATTCGGCTTTATAATATCAGGTGAGTATTGCAGACTTTCGACTAAATCTTTTCCCTTTATGTCAAGGATAACTCTCAAGCCCTTGTCTTTTGCCTTGCGCACCATGTGTGGAATCACCGCGTCCGAAAACCCCGCTGCCTTTGTGCCGGAAATAATCAGACAGGAAAAATCCCCTTCCGCAGGTACGAGTGTGCCAAGCATGGAGTTAAACTTTTCCAATAGCCGTTCTTCGGTACCAGCCCCAACCGGCTCCGATTCTTCCACAAGCTCAGTTACGCCATTATCTCCTTTGGTAAGTACAGTGTAGCAAAACCGGATTTGACTCCCGCTTTCCACCCACTCCACGGATAACTCGTCCTGTTCGCACAGCGAAAGAAACAGGGGACGCATTACCCCGCCAAGCTGTGTGAGGTGCGCCGTTTTTTTACCCAATTGTGTAAGAACACGGGTAACGTTAATCCCCTTGCCGGAAACATCCAAACGGTGAACCCCGGTACGGTTGACAGTGCCGGGAACCACCGAGGAAAAACACAGAGTCTTTTGGAGAGTAGGATTAAGACAAATAGTTAAAAAAGGCATATATACATTTATGTTTACTTTATCCTTTTATAAGCCTTTATCTCCTGACGCAGTTTCGCAGCAAGCTCCATACGCGGCACACGTACCTGCTCCATTGAGTCACGGAAACGCAGGGTAACAGTGCCGTCTTCCTTGGACTGGTAGTCCACAGTAACACAGAAGGGTGTGCCCGCTTCGTCCTGTCTGCGGTAGCGCCGGCCAATTGCCCCCGCCTGGTCATAATCCGTGGCGTAGTCTTCTTTAAGCTCCTTGCGAATGTCCTGCGCGAGTTCCGCGAGGCCGTCTTTTTTCATTAGCGGCAGGACAGCGACCGTAACAGGCGCAAGACTTGGATGGAAGCGCAGGACTGTTCTCCAGTCATCGTCATTGCCCTTGTCGGCGACTTTTTCTTCGTCGTAGGCATCGCAGAGGATCATCAATACATTGCGAGTAAGTCCTGCCGAAGTTTCTACGATGTAGGGGATATACCGTTCGTTGGCATCCTGATCGATGTACTGCATATCCTTGCCGGAATATTCAGTGTGGCGGTTTAGGTCGTAGTCAGTGCGGTTGTGGATGCCTTCCAGTTCACGCCAACCCATTGGGAAAAGGTACTGGATGTCGTAGGCGTCTTTCGCGTAATGGGCAAGCTCGTCGGGTCCGTGTTGGTGCCAGCGCAGGTGGTCCATCTTTACGCCCATTCTTTCATAATATGCCCAGCGCTTTTGTCTCCATTCATTGAAAATTTCTTCGTCCGTGCCGGGTTTTACAAAGTACTGCATTTCCATCTGCTCAAATTCGCAGGTGCGGAAAATAAAATTCTTGGTAACGATCTCGTTGCGGAAAGCTTTGCCAATTTGCGCGATGCCAAACGGGACTTTCATGCGGTTGGACTGAATGATGTTTTTGTAATTGACATAAATCCCCTGAGCGGTTTCGGGGCGCAGATAGATATGGCTGGAAGAATCTTCTATGGCGCCGATATTGGTTTTAAACATCAGGTTGAATTTACGGGTATCGGTTAACTCGCCGCTGCAGTCGGGGCATTTTTTCGCCGTCAGATTTTCTTCGGGAATCATGTCCGCCCTAAAGCGCGATTTACACTTCTTGCAGTCAACCAATGGGTCGGTAAAATTTTCCACATGACCAGACGCTTCCCAAGTGCGGGGGTGCATCAATATGGCGGCATCCAATCCCACGATATTGTCGTGAAGCTGGGTCATTTCCCTCCACCATGAGGCGGCGATGCGGTTTTTTAATTCAATGCCAAGCGGGCCGTAATCCCATGCGCCGCTTTGGCCTCCGTAAATTTCCGATGACTGAAACACAAAACCCCGCCGTTTTGCCAGCGAGGTAATTTTCTCCATCGTTGCTTTTCCTTGATATTCTGTTAGTTCTGACATGGGTATATTCTACACAAAAAACCAAACTTATACCATATTGCTTGGGTATTGCAGGTTTTCTTTTTTGGGATTTCGCAGAATGGTAGCATACCGGCGAATTTCCCATTTTGCCATGTCCAGGTTTTGTTCCTGCCAATTGCCGCACTCAGTGGGGGAAGCTCCGGGAATTTGCCCTTCGAAATTTTCTATCCATTCAAACATTTCAATTAGCAGGGGAAGAACATCGGCGGACTGGTAATTGCCTTCCAAAATCACATAAAAACCCGTTCGGCAGCCCATGGGGCCAAAGTACACAACTTTTAGGCACCAGTCTTTGTGAGAACGCAGAAAGGTAGCGCACAAATGTTCGATTGTATGCAGCGCCGGCATATCCATAACCGGTTCCCTGTTTGGCTCCTTAAAACGAAGGTCAAAGGTGGTAAGCGCTAAATCTCCGAAATTATCCTTTCGTGAAACAAAAACTCCCGGCTTTAATCTAAGATGATCAACCTGAAAACTTGCTATTTTTTCCATTTAATGGCTCCTTGTAGATAGGCTACCGGAAAAGGAAAGCAGAGGCAAGGCTCTGTTCAACAACAGCGCGAAATATCTCTGTCACAAAAAATCATTCTGCCCATAAAGCGGCTATAGGAACAGCCCACATTCCATCGCCAAATGATAAAGTGTCTTCGCCGGAATATAAAACAATACCGGTATATGGCTTTTTGTTTTTCATTATATTTTCTTTAAACCATATTTGCGGAGCAAAATCTTCTTTGGATAAACTATGCCCCGCTTTAACTTCTATTCCAACAATTGCACCGCCGGTACGCTCAATTATAAAATCAACCTCGTGTTTTTTATGATCTCTGTATTGGTATAAATTGTAGTCACTATCCATGTCAATAAGAGCAGCCAATTCCTGAAACACAAATGTTTCCATAAGTTTTCCGCATCGATCAGCATCCCGTATTATGTCATTTTTATTCCATCCCAACACAGATGTCATAACCCCCGTATCTGTGGCATAAAATTTTGGGCTTTTACCAACACGTTCATAATCGGTACGAACCCACGGTGCAACTCTTTCAAATATATACAAGGATTCCAGCGCGTTTATATATGTTTCCAATGTTGGCTTGGATACCGCCAAAGAGCCGCCTATTTTGGCATAATCCATAAATTTTCCAGACCAGCCCGCCAAAATCAATACCAGTTCTTTTAATACATCCTGCCGCCTTATGTTGTTTATATCTTTTAAATCCCTGTTTATCAAATCGTCAATGTAATCTATATACCATTCTTTTCGGTCTTTCTGGTTTTTTAACCGGATTGCTTCGGGATAACCTCCGCAAAAGGCAAAATCAAAAATATGTTCTTTATCAAAACCCGGGATTTTTCGATTAAAATTCATGGTAAACGCACGTTCCAAAAACATAGGTTTTCGGTTTAGTCTTTCTCCAACTGTTAACGGACGCAGCCTTATTCGTTTATTACGGCCTGCCAGACTGTCGGTTATTATTGGCAAGGTTTGTATGTTTGCGGAGCCTGTTATCAGATATTGGCCGGGACGATTGTTTTTATCCACAACCAATTTTATTTCCGGGATAAGGGCCGGAACTTTTTGAACTTCATCTATAAATACAGTACCGGAAGAATTTTTGATAAACCCCTTTGGGTCTCCTTTCGCGGACTTTAACAAATTATCATCGTCAAGAGACATTAACACATCGTCTTTTGTAATAACCTGGGTTAAAAGCGTTGATTTTCCTGTTTGCCTTGCGCCGGATAAAACTACTACACGGCGTTTTGTAAGGGCATTTTTAATGTTTGCGACTTGCCACCTTAGGTATTCTTTTTGCATTTTTTAACCTCTTATTTTCATTATAACCCCCTAGGGGCAAAAAGTAAAGTAGAATAGGGGTAAAAAGTAAAGTAGAACAGGGGCAAAAAGTAAAGTAGACTAGGGGTAAAAAGTTAAATAAAACAGGGGCAAAATATTAAACACAATAAGAGCAAAAAGCTAAATATAATAAGGGCAAAAAGCTAAATACAATAGGGGTAAAATGCTAAATAGACTAGGGGTAAAAAGCTAAATAGAACAGGGGCAAAAAGCAAAGTAGACTAGGGGTAAAAAGGAATAATACCCTTATTAATTTCCTCACCTCGCTTCCTTTTCCCTATAGACAAAATCCCGTAAAAAGTCTATATTTTTCTTGCGGCAATGGTCTGTCTGAGCCACCGCACAAATTCATACTGTCAGACTAACAAACTTCGGAGGACTATTTATGAGCGCCACGATACGGCTCAAAAGATTCGGAACCAAGAAGCGGCCTTACTACCGCATTGTTGTTATGGACAAACTCGCGCCAAGAGATGGAAAAACTATCGAAGAGCTTGGCTATTATCACCCCATTGAGGCAGAAGACAAACAAATTGTTTTTGATGCCGAAAAAGCCAAAATATGGCTGGATAAAGGCGCTGCTGTTTCCGATACGGTACGCAGAATCTTTAACAAAAAGAACTTAGCTGTAAAGTAAATCTGGAATATCTTCCTGACAAAAGGTAATACTATGGAAAAAGATCTGATTGAATATATCGCGAAGTCACTGGTGGATGATACTTCCCAGGTACAGGTTAATATTGTCGAAGGTGAAAAATCGACTATTTTGGAACTGCGGGTAGCGGAAAGTGACATCGGCAAGGTAATTGGTAAACAGGGACGAATTGCCAAGGCTATCAGGACGGTGCTTCAGGCGGCCAGCGCCAGAACCGGAAAACATACAGTGCTGGAAATACTGGACTGAGTGTCATTAGAAAAGTTCGTTATAGGGCTGGTAGGGACTCCTTTTGGGCTTAAGGGCTTTGTAAAAGTCCGTTCCTGCTCCGGTGAAATTGAACATCTGTTAAAACTGCAATCGGTAATTGTCGCTAGGGACGGGAAGGAACGGTTGCTGCAAATCGAGGAAAGCTCTCCATCTCCGCCGGGGGTGTTGATTCGTTTTAAGGGGATCGACAGCCCGGAAGTAGCGAAAACCCTTGTGGGAGCGCGGCTGCTAGCGGGGCGTGAGCAGGCAGCCCCGCTGAATGACAACGAGTTTTATATCGAAGATTTAAAAGGGCTGTCGGTTATTACCGAAAACGGGGAAACCATCGGTCATGTTACGGATATAATCGAGGGCGGCGGCGGAGAATTGGCGGAGATTGAGCTTTCCGGCGGAGGAAAACGGCTGATTCCTTTTAGAAAAGAGTTTTTTAAGGAAATTTGCCCGGAACCTCCATCCAGCCCTGGCGAAGATTCCGGGAAAAATGGCAGGTTAGTACTGCAAAACCTATGGATTCTTGGAAACTCCGCCGAGTCCGTGGGATAAAGGCTCCAAGGATGAAGTATACTGTATTAACGTTATTTCCAGAAATAACTGACGCTTTTTTTGCTACTTCCATAATGGCAAGGGCTATAAAGCGGGGCATTATCGAATACAGGGCGGTAAATATCCGGGATTATGCCTATGACAGGCATAAAACCTGCGATGACGCTCCCTACGGGGGTGGTCCTGGTATGTTAATGCTGCCGGAGCCGCTCGGCTTGGCGTTAAAAGACATTCTTGGCGGGGATACTGCCGGGAAATCCCGTGTGATTTACCTTTCGCCTTCCGGGCGGTCTTTTAACCAGGGGCTGGCTCGGGAGTTTGCCATGGAACAGGAGCTTGTCCTGCTTTGCGGGCGTTACGAGGGTATTGATCAAAGGATAATTGACAGGTATGTTGATGATGAAATCTCTGTTGGGGACTATGTTTTGTCTTCCGGCGAGGTCGCGGCGCTGGCGGTGATTGACGCCACATACCGGCTGGTGGACAATGTAATCTGCGCGGAATCCCTTGCGGAAGAAAGTTTTTCCGATGGACTTTTGGAGTATCCCCAGTTTACACGCCCCGAGGTTTATGATACAATGAAAGTCCCTGAAGTACTGCTGTCGGGGCATCATGAACAAATACGTCTTTGGCGGCTTGAAAAAAGGGTTGAAAAAACCCTGCGGCAAAGACCAGACTTGATACAACGAGGCAGGGATATTGGGGTTTTTAACGGCGAAATTAACAAAGTAATAGACCGCCTGACCGCGATAAGGCAGGATGTTCAAGCAGAAGGAGAGAAAGATGAACGAAATTAAGGCTATCGAAGCCGCCCAAATGAAATCAGAACCCGGTAAATTCAAGGTTGGAGATACAGTTAAAGTTCATTTTAAAATTGTAGAAGGCAAAACCGAACGGGTACAGATCTATGAGGGTCTGGTTATCGCCATGAAAAATTCCGGTGTTGGAAAAACCTTTACGGTTCGGAAAATTTCCTATGGCGTAGGTGTAGAAAGGGTATTTCCTTTTTATTCACCCAGAATTGTCAAAGTAGAAGTAGCTCGTCCCGGAAAAGTCAGGCGTGCGAAACTCTACTACATCAGGGATAAAATCGGCAAGAGCGCGAAAATCAAGGAACTTATCATCAAGAAGAATCCTGCGGCGAAAGTTGCTGTCGCGGCCCCTGCTGCCGAACAGGATTAATTTCCCCCAATTTATTCCACGTGGAGATCACAAAGGCGCGAAGTTTTTTCCTCCGCGCCTTGGTCTGTTCCTTTAGAATAAGCTCGAATTAAATCTTTACGCTTCCAGGATTAAAAGTGTTTTTGGATCAAGCTTCATAGCCATGGATTTGGAAATAAGGGAATTTCTGTCTTTGGAAATTGAAAGCTCAACATGATCTGCCCTGGGTTGTAGGGTTATTATTATATCAAGGCTGTCAGTGAAATTGCCTAGAACAACCGGGATATTTTCCTTGTCGTACTGCTCGCCGTCATCTTTTACCGAACAACTGTACCATATACTGACACCCAATTCTGTGGCGAAGGTTTTAACAGCCATGACGCTTTCTTTGTCAGCGCGGGCAAAATCAAAACCGTCGATAATAATTGAGTCGGCTTTAAAGCCGCCTTCTACAATCATTGCCCGTAAACTTTTTATAATCTGAGTCTTTGTTACTCCGTCCTGATTAAAATTCATCAACACCCGGTTTTTTACCAGATTGTTTTTTACTTCCTCGGCGTTTTCAAGATTTTTTTTGCTGATAAACTGCGTAAATATATCCTCGTACCACGCAATTACATAATGGGCATGCTGGGTAAAGGAAACATGGATTACCTTTTTTCCCTGAAGCAGTTTGTCCAGGGCAAGCTGCACCAAAACAGATGTTTTTCCGATACCAGCCTGTGAAGCGATGACTCCTGTCTCTCCCGCCCTTAGACCGCCGTGAATAGACTGTTCAAAAATCCGTATAGGACTGCGCTGTACCAGTTCTTCATTTTCCATGTTAAAACCTCCATATTTTTGGGAATAGGGAATAAGTAGCACCTACTCCTTTTTTTAACTCTTTTTTCTTTTGTCCTGGGCATCCTTGATTAACGCATCTGATACGCTGTGTGGAACTTTAGCGTATTTTTCAAACTCCATTGTAAACTCCGCCTTGCCCTGAGTAAGAGAACGCAGCGTTGTGGAATAACCGAACATCTCGCTTAACGGAACCTCGGCTTCGACACGGGAAAAAAGCCCGTCCTCTACGGATGATAATATAATACCACGTCTTTGGTTAATTGAGCTAAAAATATTTCCCTGGAATTCGGTTGGGCCTTCTACCGTTACTTTCATGATTGGCTCAAGAATGCACGGTTTTGCCTTGTTGTACGCTTCACGGAAAGCTCCGATTGCCGCCGACTGAAAGGCAATGTCCGATGAGTCCACCGGATGGCTCTGCCCGTCATTGATTAAACAGCGGATGTTGACGATGGGGAATCCAATCAGGCTGCCTTTTTTAACGGCCTCTTTAAAACCCTTGTCGCAGCTTGGAACATATTCGGTGGGGATTGTTCCGCCTTTGATCATATCTACAAATTCGTAGTCGCCGTCCGAGAAAGGTTCCATATAACCTGCTACCCGCCCGAACTGTCCCGCTCCTCCGGTTTGCTTTTTGTGAGTGTAGTTGAATTCCGCTTTTTGCGTGATCGTTTCACGATAGGCAACCTGCGGCATACCGGTTTCTATATCGCATTTGTATTCCCGGCGCATCCTTTCTACATAGACTTCCAGATGAAGCTCTCCCATTCCCTTGATGATTGTCTCATTGGATTCAGGGTCAACATAAGTCTGGAAAGTGGGGTCTTCCTTGGTAAAGCGGTTCAGCGCTTTCGCCATTTGGTCAGCGCTTTTTTTGTCTTTGGGATTTAACGCCAGAGAGATAACCGGTATCGGTACAAACATTGTAGTCATGGCGTAATTCAGGTTCCCGCCGCAGAATGTATCGCCCGAAGCGCAGTCTATCCCGAAAAGAGCCACAATGTCTCCAGGGGAACCCTCGTTGATATCTTCCATACTGTCCGCGTGCATACGCACCAAACGGCCAATTTTGAATTTTTTGCGGGAACGGGTATTGTGAAGCTCTTCGCCTTTTTTCAGCTTGCCCTGATATATCCGCACATAGGTAAGCTGGCCGTACTGACCGTCCTCCAGTTTAAAGCCAAGAGCTACGGTTGGGCTTTTTTCATCGGAAGAAAGCTCAATTCGCTCCTCGTTATTGCTCAAGTCCAGAGCGTAATTTTTTATCTCGGTAGGGTTTGGGAGATAATGGGTTACCCCGTCCAGCAGAGGTTGAATCCCCTTGAACTTGTAGGCGGAACCAAGCATAACCGGCACGAATTGCTCGCCAAGAGTTCCCTTGCGAATTGCCTCGTGAATTATGTCTTCCGGGATTGCCTCACCTGCCAGGTATAATTCCATAAGCTCATCGGAAAACGTGGAAACAGCTTCTAGCAGTTCTTCCCGGTATTTTTCAGCATCAGCTTTTAGGTGAACGGGAATTTCAGCGTGACGCAGGGTTTCGCCGTGGGCGCCGTCAAAGTACACCGCCTTCATGGTTATCAGGTCTACCACGCCTTCAAGTTTGTCTTCCAGCCCGATGGGTATCTGAATCATTACAGCGTTCAGACCAAGCTTGTCACGAAGCTGCATCCGTACCTTGAAAGGATTTGCCCCTGTACGGTCACACTTGTTTACAAACGCTATCCTGGGCACATTGTAACGCTTTAGCTGACGGTCTACAGTAATGGACTGGGACTGCACCCCGCCTACAGCGCAAAGTACAAGAACAGCTCCGTCAAGTACCCGCAAGGACCGTTCAACCTCGATAGTAAAGTCAACGTGTCCCGGCGTATCTATTACATTGACAGTGTAGTCTTTCCACGTTACCTGGGTTGCCGCGGACTGAATTGTAATACCTCGCTCCCTCTCAAGTGCCATGTGATCCATTGTTGCCCCAACTCCGTCCTTTCCACGGACTTCATGAACGGCATGAATTTTCTTACTGTAAAACAGAATACGTTCTGACAGGGTGGTTTTCCCGGAATCGATGTGCGCGCTTATTCCGATATTGCGCATTCTGTTGATATCAATACTCATTTTTTACAAACTCCTTATTGTGCAAAAATTGCAACTACATGGTAATGTATAGCAATGATTGCATAAAATTGCAAGTACAAGCGAAAAAAATCGTTAAAAAGGCATAAGCTGATAATAAAGCCTGTCTTACATTTTCCACCGTTTTTCCACAAGACGGAAAAACATAGAATTATGGTCTTTTTTAAGACGCCAGGTTTTTTGTATCAAAAAAACAAATTAACCTGGCAAATACCGCATGTAATTCCTTACTATATAAGGAATTAGCTCAAACCGTTAGTTGAAGTATTTCCGTTGAGATAACAGATGGTATAAAAATTGATACACTCCGGCTTTATTCAGATACTATACACAAGTTTTCCACAATTTTCACTTACTCACCGCCAGGCTCAGGTAAAGCCTTCATTTTTTCCTTAAACTCCAAAAGCATGGCATCGGCGGTGGTATCCGATTTTTCCAGTTCCGCGAAACGTTTTTCCAGACTGGTATCTCTGGTTAGGTTTTCCAGTTCCTTGGATGCGTCCGCCATGGCCTCCATTTGATCAACCTTGGCCGCCATACGGTCAAACGCGTCAAACGCGCTCCGGTTACCGGACACATTGGAAATGGTGTTTTGAATCTTTTGCTGGGCTTCGGCGCGTTTTGCTCTGGCGATAAGCAGATTTTTCCTGCGCTGGGCTTCTTCAATCTTGTTTTGCAGTTCCTTGAGGCTTTCCTTTAGCTGATCCACAGAAACCTTCTGGGTTTCCCATTGCTTTTGATATTCCGCAGCGGCATTGTCGTATTCCTGCTTACGAAGCAGGGCTTCTTTCGCCAAATCGTCCTTGCCGCTGGTAACAGCCAGCATTGCCTTGCGTTCCCATTCTTTTGCCTTGGCAAATTGATTATCTTTTTCCCGTTCAAGTTTTTTTTCGTCCGCTATTGCCAAGGCGACCGCTTTCTTGGATTCGATAAGCTGTTCATTCATCTCTATAATGAGCTGATTCAACATTTTTTCAGGCTTTTCCGCCTTGCCGATTAAATCGTTTACATTCGAAGCGATAAGGGTTTTGAGTCTCGAAAAAATACCCATTTTAGGCTCCCTTTTTACCGGTTTCCGCCGGTTTGTCTCTATAGTTTGAAAGAATTGGATAATGCTCGGTTAACGCCATACTAAAAGAGTCAAGTGTAGCTCTGAACTCCTCATAATCCATAGTGTCGTATTGCAGAGTATTAAGCAGAACAATCTTTTTGTTATCCAACGCATAAGCGCCATGGATTACATCGGTGGCATTAAGTTCAAGCAGCTTTGTATAGAGTTCCAGAAGGTCATTTCTTGGAACATCCATTATTTCCGCCCTGACTATGACCAGCGGGTCGGCGTACATAACCGCCACTCCCTGCAATTCGTGATCTTCGTCATCCAATAACCAAAGATTTTTGTCAATTTGCTGATATGTCAGCACCGAATCAATTAAATATTGTTCAATTCTGTTGTCCGCCATATATCCCCTTACCCCAGTATAACCTGGGCTGTTTCGTTAATGTCAAGGATGTTTTTACATTCTGAACAGCGAAAACGTCCTGCCCTTACGGCTTTTAAATTTTTATAACATATTGGGCATGAAACAACTATAGGAAAAACAGAAGATTCTTCCAAAGGTTTGTCTGTATTTAGAAAACTAATGGAATCTTCAATATTATTCATGATATTGAAAATTTGCGAAAAACCGAGGAGTTGGAAAACTTCGTAAACCTTTGATTGAATATCCAGCATAACAAGGTTTCCGCCCTGCGGCTTTAGCGTTTTAATGAAGGAAGTAAAAGAATCAATGCCCATGGAAGAAACATAATTTAAACCGCCGCAGTGGAATATTAATTTGGGATAACCGGCTTCAATGGCCTTTTGGACGCGTTTCTGGAAAGAATAGGAATTGTTTGTATCGATATACCCAACCAAGGTTAACATAAGACACCCGGGTACATCATTAATTTTATGAAGCAATATTTTGAGACTCTCGTCCTTGTCATCATCGAACCCGGGAACGATGTCATTATTAGCCATGCCGCATCCTTGTTCTTTGTAGCGCTTCAAAACTTCTCCCGCCAATAGCGGTGAGATCCTTAATACTGAATGATACAAATTTCCTATACCTTTGTCAAACGCTGTTTTGAAGTATGGTATAATTAGAAAATGTTCTTACAGGATGTCAAGATTGTTCTTTGCCAGATTTCGGAAGCTGGCAACGCTGGGGCAATTTGCCGTGTTATGAAAAATATGGGGCTTTCGGAACTGCGGCTGGCCGCCCCGCGACCATTGGACATTGAGCGAATCCAGGCGAGAGCAGTTCACGCCTGGGATGTCTGGGAAAACGCCCGTATATTTGACAATCTAGCCCTGGCTGTTGCTGATTGTTCTATTGTGGTGGGCACTACCCGCCGCCGAGGCAGCCGCCGCAAAAGTGTTTCCATGCCCCCCAGAGCCTTGGCAGCCTGGCTTGCGGAACGACCGGGACCGGCAGCCATTGTTTTTGGCAACGAAAAAACCGGTCTTGAAGAATCTGAACTGGAGGTGTGCAATTTTGCTTCACATATTCCTGTTTCCGATGCCCAGCCATCCCTTAATCTTTCCCATGCCGCCCAGATTTATGTCTACGAGTTGTTTTTAGCCATGAAAGACCAACTGCCGGTGAAGGGAGAATGGCTCCCTATGAACCAATCGAAGATTTCCATTCTTGTTGAGTCGGTCACGGAGTCTCTGGCAAATTTGGGGTTTTACAAGATACGGAACAGGGAGGAACAATCCCGTTTTTTACGGGATGTCATTTCCCGCGCTGGTCTGACAGGCCGGGAAGGCGAATATTTTTGTAATATAATCACAAAAGCCGCCCGCCTGGGCAGTAAAAAGAACCGGGGTTTTCCCTGATTGATTGTAGGGTTGACTAATTATAGGATATGTGAGATAAAGAATAAGGGATAAAGGATAAATGAAAAAAAGACATTCCCCACAACACCACGCCCCAATACTTACCTGTCTAAGCGTGATGTCTGACAGTAATTCCGATTCTTCACATAACGCTAGTTGCTTCTTCTTAAAGTTTACTCTCACCTCCCCCCCCCCCCCTGAGCCCCCACCCCTCACCCGCACCCGGCATATCAACA
>Ga0099364_10008677_pt1 | contig 14254 bp, 7 predicted proteins | sample TergutTh196P3_FD_73070 | JGI IMG/M metagenome (GOLD analysis project Ga0099364, IMG submission 73070) | Microcerotermes parvus P3 segment gut microbial communities from Pointe-Noire, Republic of the Congo - Th196 P3 | ecosystem: Host-associated > Arthropoda: Insects > Digestive system > Gut ... | reverse complement strand
GCTGCAACCGAATATGCCCGGGCGAGAAAGGTCCTGTACGGCGAAGAGCGTCCGGTCCCTGCCGGAGAAGTGGGAGTCGAAGATGCCATGGCCCGGTCTTTGCAGGAAGGCCAGCCCAGAGTATTGCAGCCCCATTTCTTTACGCCTTTACGCCCGGAAGACGTGCCATAGACAAAGTCTTTCAGCAGGATACAGTGTGCCAGGGAAAAACTAAAGTGCCCGGATGCCCGGCGCAGACATTAAAATACGGAAGAGCAAATTTTTTCAGGAACTGTGCAATGCAAGTGAAGCAACTTTAATAAAGCACATGAAAAACACAGCGAAAGCACCTGTTTTTACAGGGGATTTAAATCCATTGCCGATGTTGGCAAGCAAATAAAAAGGAAATAATACATGCGAACAGTTTTACGTCTGATTTTCTGTACAGCATTCCTGGCAGCCTTTACAAATGCTGCTTTGGCGCAGGACATAGCCGTTCCGGGCGAAGTCGTTCTGCCATCTGGTGTGAAGGTACTGATGCTCAAGGAAGGAACTGGCCAGTCTCCCTCTGCGTCCGACAGGGTTACGGTTCACTATCGCGGAACGCTTGTTAATGGAAATGAGTTCGACAGTTCCTACTCCCGTGGCAGTCCAAGCACCTTTCCTTTGCGTGGCGTCATCCGTTGCTGGACTGAGGGCCTGCAGCAGATGCGGGTGGGAGGCAGGGCAAGGCTGACCTGCCCGTCTGCTACGGCTTATGGCCCGCGCAGTGTTGGAGGCATTCCGCCTAACAGCACGCTGATTTTTGAAGTTGAACTGATTGCCATAAACTGATTGACGGTGTACCGGCTTCCTGTCAGACCCTGGCCAAAGTCCGGGCCCTGACGGGAGCCGTAAAAATGCCTTTTTTGCACTTTTTGAGGTGAAAAGTCTTTTTAGTCTTTCCTGTCCCGTCTGTTCCGGGAAAACCTGAAATTTTCAGTTGCCTGCAACCCGGCGTACGATATGGTCTGCCGGGTTTGTTGTTTTTTGGCAATACCGGTACCTTTTGTTACCTGAATGCTTCATTTATGCGGAGATACAGTTTTTTTTTTACTTTTTTTTTAAAAAAAGGGTGGAACAGACTGTTTTTTAGGTTGTAGTAAGGATGTTATCAGTTAAAATAGACGTCCGCCTTTTAATAAACGATTACGGATGACAAAATATGAGAGCTGGAAAGAAAGCCCTCCTTATCCTGACTGTGCTGTTTCAGGCGATGCTGCTCGTCGTCCTGATGCCAGCTCAATCAGTGATGGCCAGGTCCCTGAACGATTTGTGCGTGAACTGTGTTGAAGTTGATCCATTGCAGGATGCAATAGACAGTTATTATCGCAAGGAATACGATCTGGCTTTTCTGCTTTTTCAGAAGTTTGCCTCTGAAGGAAACATCAGTGCCAAAAACAATCTCGGCATTCTGTATGAACGCGGCCTGGGTGTGGAGCGCAACGAAAGCCTGGCAGTCGAATGGTACAGAAAAGCTGCCAAAGCCGGACTCGCACAGGCACAGTTCAACATGGGCAGAATGTATTCCGGTGGAATTGGCATAGCACAGGATTATTCAAAGGCAGCAGAGTGGTATCGCATGGCCGGCGTACGTGGTCATGCCGAAGCGCAGAATAATCTGGCTGTTCTTTTCCAGAGTGGCCTGGGGGTGAGCAAAAATTATGCACAGGCTGCCGAGTGGTTTCGACTGGCTGCAGCGCAGGGTCTGGCTGAATCACAGAATAATCTGGGCGCACTGTACAGACTGGGCCTGGGAGTACCCCAGAACAATGCCTGGGCGCGCGACTGGTTTTCCAAGGCAGCAGAGCAGGGCTATCCGCTTGCGCACTACAACATGGGCGTTCTTCATGAATACGGCATAGGAGTTCGCAAGAATTACCAGCAGGCCGTCAAATGGTACCGTCAGGCCGCTGATAGCGGCTACAGCGTTGCACAATACAAGCTTGGCATGATGTATGAACGGGGCTATGGCGTACAGAAAGATGATGCAACTGCCTTTATCTGGTTTTTCAGTGCAGCCGAACAGGGGCATGTGGATTCACAGAATGCTGTGGGCGTAATGTATTACGCCGGAAAAGGTGTCGTCCAGGACCTGGTGCAGGCATACCGCTGGTTTTCCAAGGCAGCAGAGCAGGGCCTGGCCGTTGCTGAAAACAACCTGGGGCTCATCTTTGAAAGCGGTATCGGGCAGCAGCAGAGTTATGTCAAGGCAGCCATTCATTATCGCAGAGCGGCAAAGATGGGCAATCCCGAAGCGCAGTACAATCTGGCCAGGCTCTATGCGGGAGGCCTGGGTCTTGCCCAGGATGATGCCAGAGCAGTGATCTGGTTCCGCAGTGCTGCGGAGCAGGGTATGGTCAGTGCCCAGAACAATCTGGGACTCATGTATTCTCGTGGACAGGGTGTGCGCCAGGACGATGTTCAGGCCGTGTACTGGTATAGCGTGGCAGCGGATCAGGGGCTGCAGGAGGCCCAGTTCAATCTGGCCAGCATGTATTACGCAGGGCATGGGGTCGTGCAGAATTATGCCCAGGCGCATTCCTGGTACGAAAAGGCTGCAGCCCAGCTCATGGTAGAAGCGCAGAACAATCTCGGGCTGATGTATGAACGCGGCATTGGCGTCTCCCGCCAGGAAAATCAGGCAGTTGCCTGGTATCGCAGGGCAGCAGAGCAGGGTTATGCGGAATCCCAGAATAATCTGGCCAACATGTATTACAGCGGACGTGGGGTCAGGCACGATATGGCCCGTGCTTTTGTCTGGTATCACAAGGCTGCAGGCCAGGGTTTCGCTCCGGCGCAGAACAACCTGGGAGTGATGCACGAAAGAGGGATGGGCAACAGCCAGTTTACCGCCCAGGCAATCGAGTGGTACAGAAAGGCTGCCGAAAACGGCTGTCCGTCAGCCCAGTTCAATCTTGGCAGAATGTATGCAGCCGGAATTGGTTTGTCCCAGGATTTGCAGCAGGCGGCAGGCTGGTATACAAAGGCAGCAGAGCAGGGGCTGGCTGAAGCCCAGAACAATCTCGGCGTTCTGTACTACGAAGGACAGGGTGTCATGCAAAGCCATGCCCAGGCTGCTGACTGGTTCAGGAGAGCCGCAGCGCAGGGTATAGCTGAAGCCAAAAACAATCTTGGCAACCTGTATGTCAATAGCCAGACTGTCCATTTTGTCAGAGGAGCCTAAAGCCGTATTTTCCGGTCCTGACTGAAGTCAGGACCTGTTCTTTTCACGCTTTTCCCATTATACAAATGGCGCAGTTCCCGTCACCAGTCTTCAAAACGAAAAAAGTCACGCAACTGGCGTGGCTTTTCTTCGCTGTCTGTTTTGCACTGAAGTCCGGTCCGGTGCTCGCAGACAGCTACGCGCAGGGTCTTGCTTTCCTTGAGAAGGAAGAATACACGCAGGCGTTCAGTATTTTCAGTCGCGTGGCTGAAAAAGGCGATGCCAGTGCCCAGGCTGCACTGGGGTCCATGTACTACAACGGCAGTGGTATCCCGGCAGATCCTGTAAAAGCGGCGCAATGGTATGCCAGGGCAGCCGAACAGGGTGACGCTTCGTCCCAGTTAAAACTGGGTGAGATGTATGAAGACGGCGAGGGCCTCGAAAAAGATGACTTTCTGGCGGCATACTGGTACGAAAGAGCAGCAGTGAACGGTCTCGCAAAAGCGCAGTGGAGTCTTGGCGTCCTTTATTCTGAAGGTGCAGGAGTCGCCCAGGATGATGCTGAGGCATTAGGCTGGTTTTCAAAGGCTGCAGAACAGGGTTTGCCTGAAGCCCAGGCCAGCCTTGGCGTATTCTATTCTGAAGGCCGGGCTGTCGAGCAGAATGCGACCAAAGCCTTTGCCCTCTACCTCCGTGCAGCAGAGCAGGGACTGGCGATGGCGCAATATGAACTGGGCAATGCCTTCAGGGATGCCCTGGGCGTGGAAACAGATTACGGACAGGCCTTTGCCTGGTTTAAAAAGGCAGCAGACCAGGAATATGCGGATGCACAGTACGCGATCGGGCAGTTATACATGCTGGGCCAGGGTGTGCCTGAAAATGCAGAGCAGGCATTTCGCTGGTTTTCAAAGGCAGCAGAACAGGGATTGCCCAAAGCGCAGACCAATATCGGTCTGATGTATGCCATCGGCCAGGGTGTCAACAAAAATTTGCCCGCAGCAATTAAAAACTTCAGATTGGCTGCAGACCAGGGGTTTCCGGAAGCCCAGTATTTTCTTGCTGATTTATACTATACAGGCGAAGGTGTCGAGGCGGATGACCGCGAAGCGCTCAAATGGTTTGAAAAGGCTGCCATACAGGGCCTGCTGGAAGCACAGGACATGCTGGGGCTGATGTATACAAGGGGTCATGGAGTCCAGCGTGATCACGCAAAAGCGGCTGCCTGGTTTGCTCTGGCAGCGGGGCACGGTTATGCTGAATCCCAGAACAACCTGGGTTTCATGTATTCCCGCGGGCTTGGCGTGGAACAGGATTTCGAAAAGGCTGTAATGTGGTACCGCAAGGCAGCAGAGCATAATTTGCCTCAGGCGCAGTTTAACCTGGGGGGGATGTATCTGCGTGGTGATGGTGTCAAACAGAATTATCATACAGCTCTGGAATGGTTCAGAAAAGCGGCTGAACAGGGAATGGAAGAGGCGCAGGAGAGCCTGGAGCGCATTTTGAGAAGAGGGCAGACGACTACCCGTGAAGACATGAGTATCTGACATCTGCCTCAGGCTCTGACGGAAATTTCTGCTGTACCGGCAAATCAGACTTTGTATGCCTCAAACAGGGGCGGATTTATGTCTGTATTTGTCCTTTCGGAAAAGGCCCGTAACCGGGCAATTCGTGGTTAAATCAGGCGTTGCTGCTGTTTGCCAGTTCTTACAGGAACTGAATTTTTCGTCCAACCAGTTCTTTTCAGGATTTGAGGGTTCTCTTCAATGGAGTCAGTTTGCAAAACAAAAAACAGGAAACGGCATAAATCGCTTTTATTTTCAGCTGCCATATTCTGTTTCATTTTTACTGGAATTGCGCTGTTCGCTTCTCATGCGCTGGCACAGGCACCGGCCCAGCCACCAGCTCAGCCACAAGCAGCTGCCGGCGATGCTCCTGCCACGGATACGATGGAACCTGAGCCCAGTCCAAACGAGGTCACCTTTCCCAATGGCGTCAAAATGGAGGTGCTAAGAGAAGGAACAGGCCCCAAGCCTCCTCCCAATGCTGTTGTTCACATTCAGTATATCGGACATCTGGAGGATGGTACCGAATTTGCACGATCCTATGCACGTCGCCTGCCAACTATCTACGCGCTGGCTGATGTTATTGGCTGCTGGCAGACGGGTATACCTGAAATGAATGTCGGAAGCAAAGCCAAATTTACCTGCCCTCCTGGTTCGGCCAATGCAAAAAGACCGGTTGATTTCATCTGGGGTGATACTACATTGTATTTTGTTATTGAACTTCTGGATGTCGTCAGATAGGTTTTCCCAACATCAGGAACGGTGCCAAAACGCTATTAAAAGCAGCCTTCGGCTGCCATGAGCCTCAAAAGCAGCAATGTTTTTCAGTACCGGGCGAATTGCGATAAAATGCTCTGTGTGCAGTTGTGCGGTGCGTTAACTGCCACTTTCTGAATGGCCGGGCCTGACCGGATGTTCAGAAGAAACAGTCCATGCCTGTATATCCCATTTGCAGGATTTTAATAATGCTTCGATTTTGGGTTTGATAATGAAGGTTGAGATAAAAGATATAGCGGGAAAAATATTGTTTTCTCACGAAGTTGAAGGTAACACGGTCGCAAAAACGATAGAAAAAGCACTGGCCTCTGGCGTTTCACTGGAGAATGCCGATTTTGAAAATGCCCATCTGATGGGAGCAAAGCTTGCTGGCGCCAATTTAACCGGGGCAAATTTTTCCCGTGCCGCTCTATTTCGCGTTGATTTTACCAATGCCATTCTGAAAAACGCCAACTTTTCCCGCGGAAGCCTGGCTGGAGTAAACATGAGCGGCGCAGATTTGACCGGAGCCAATTTAAGCCGTGCAGTTCTGGAGATAGGAACGCTGGGCCAGGCAAATCTTTCCCACTCTGATCTGACTTATGCTGTTTTGGATGCAGCTGATCTGACCGGTGCGAGTCTCAGCCATGCCAATCTTGGCAAAAGTCGCTGCAGGAGGACTTCTTTTGCGCAGACAGACTGTACGCATGCCCGTTTTGATGGAGCAGACCTTGTATCAAACGACTTTGCAAAAGCCGATCTTGCCGATGCAAGCATGGTAAAGACTGCACTCAGAGGCTCGAATTTTACAGATGCCAGGCTGGCGCGGGCCAATCTGACTGATGCGACAGTCTATCGCGTTGAGTTTGTCCGTACTGATCTCAAAGAAGCAGTTTTTTCAGGTGCTGAATTTACCGATGTCAATCTGACGGATGCCGGCATGAGTGAAAATGCACTGTCGGCAGTACGCATGAAAGAAGTCATTCTGAAAAGACTTTAAACTCGGGCAGCAGCTCATTTTCCTTTTATATGACTTGCGCACGACTTGCAAAACCCGCTTAAAATCAGCGTTTTAAGCGGGTTTTTTAATGCTTTGCTTTAGGTGTCGTCCAGTTCCTGCAGCCGACTCATAAGTCCTGTGTGCCTCTGCACAGACGCTTCAATTCCCGCTTTGAGTACTTCAGGGCTGCAAACCAGTCTCACATTTTTTTGTGCGCGGGTTATCGCTGTATAAAACAGTTCTCGTGTGATGACGGGACTGGTGCGTACGGGCATCAGGACAAGCAGTGATTCAAATTCAGAGCCCTGTGACTTGTGTACTGTCATTGCAAAGGCTGTTTCGTGTTCCGGCAGACGCAGAGGTGAAATTGTGCGGAAACTGTCCGTGTCTGATGCAAAATACACTATCAGGTTGTCATTTTCATCTGGCAGGACTATGCCGATATCTCCATTAAAAAGTCGCAGGGAATAGTCGTTTTGCAGCACCTGGACGGGTTTTCCTGCAAACCAGTCCTTTCTGACAGAATGACCGGGTAACTCGCTGCGCAAATATTCGCTTATCAGTCTGTTGACTGCCTGGACGCCGTGATGTCCTTCGCGGACTGCGCAGAGAACACGAAAACGCTCGAATGCATCAAAAACCGCTTTGATGTTCTGCTCTGACAGGTTTTTCAATCCTTCTTTTACTGCAGTCATATACGCGGCATAGCCGTGCCGGATTTCGGATTTGACGTGGCTGTCAAGTCTTGTGGTTTTTTCCTTCGAAAGCCATGAAATGGACGCATCTGGCGGATTTTCCAGAGTTGCGATGGCCTCGTCTGCCCTCCCGTCGCGAATTGCCAGAGCCAGGCGGCTGATGCCGGAACTGGCTGAAAAGCGAAAGTTCCGTGTGAGCCATATGGTGCTGTCCGTCGTACCACCCTGGCCTGCAATGTGAGGCGGATTAATGGCCAAGACGCTTGTTCCGGTCATTAAAGCCAGGATTTTTTTGCAGTCTTCGGTCAATCCCGGATTCATGGACAGTTCCGAGAAGACAGCCCCTGCTTCGACAGCCGAGAGCTGATCCTTGTCGCCAAGCAGGATGATTCGTGCATGGGCGGGCAGTGCATCAAAAAGTCGTGCTGCAAGAACAAGGTCAATCATTGAGGCTTCATCGACAACCAGAACATCCAGTGCAAGCGGGTTGTCCTTGTGATGCCTGAAAATGCCAGGGCGTGCAGTTGCGCCCAAAAGGCGGTGTATCGTAAAAGCTTCTTCCGGAAGATTTGGCCGGTAAGGCAGAGCGAACTGGCGGGCGCGTTCCCGGATGGCTTCCAGCATGCGCATGGCGGCTTTGCCGGTAGGAGCGGCCAGGACGATATGCGTATTGGGGTTCTGCATCTGCAGGCAGCCCAGAATATTGGCAACCGTTGTCGTCTTCCCGGTTCCTGGTCCGCCACTAATGACTGTAAGCCGCTGTTGCATCGACAGGGCTGCTGCAATGCGCTGCCAGTCGGGTATTTCAGTATTTTCGGGCTTTCCGAAAAAGATATCAAGGCTGTTTTGGGCTGATGCGATATCAGTGGCCAGTGTTTCATTAAAAGCGAGAAGATGCTTTGCAAAAGTGCGCTCATAATCAAAATACCGGTGCAGATAGAGCCGGTTTTCGCCGTCGAGCACCATTGGGCGGTTCTCAGGCTGTTCAGGCGTGCCGACAAGCCTGCTTGCGAGAAGCAGTGCACGTGCGTCTTCTGGCAATGGCAGGCAGACATGACCATCTGATACAGCCAGGCTAAGACGTCTGGCGAGTTCACTGATACGTTTTTTTGCGTGCGCATCGGCATTGTTTTCTGCCAGCCAGACATTAACATAGGCAGCGAATGCGTCTGCAAGTCTGTATGCGGGCGAGATTTCAGGATCCTGGATCATCAGACTTCTCCTGTATGAACGAGCCTGAAAAGTGCTTCGATGACAGAAGCATTTGCCCGGTGAAAGTAAACGCCGTAGGGTTCTCCGCTTTCCATTTTCCAGTCAGGTCTGACTCCACGAACAAAAAGATAGAAAACGCCTCCGAAGTGCTTTTCGTATACGTAGTCCGGGATACATTGTGCCAGATAGCGGTCAAGTGCGAGTGAATAGAGCAGATGCTGCAGGTGATAGCCGTGTTTCATGGCCTGTTCGACTGAAGTTTTGTCATAATCGGATTTCTTTTGGCCGAGCCTGTTTGACTTCCAGTCCAGAATGTAAAAACGTCCCTCATGTTCAAAAACAAGGTCCATAAATCCTCTGATGTAGCCACCAAATTCCGGGAAGGCAAGCGGCGGAATGTCGTAGTGCCTGCGCAGAAGGCCGTTTAATGCAGCAGCGGACAGGTTTTTTGTGGGGAATACAAACTCGAGTTCTATGATTTTTTTGTTATTGTCGATTTCAGCAAGTCTTAAGCCATCTAGCAGTGGCGTATCAAAAACATTTTTCAGCATGGTTTTGATCATGAGAGGCCACAAAGCCTCATCGTCTTTGGCACCTGGCTCAGTTCGCCCGCGGGGGGGGTGATGGCGCAGTGCGTTTTCAATTGCCCTGTCCCAGGTATTCTCATCTTTAAAGTCCACATTTTCAAAAACTTCGTGCAGGCAGTTTCCTGCATATCTGTGTGCTGGAAAATGAAGGATGTCATCAGGTTCCGGTTTGGCCAGCGATTCTCTTTCCGGAACAGGGTCCTGTATGCTTTCATCATAGTCATTTCCTATTGCATCATATTCAGCACCAAAGACCAGACCGGTAAAACTGCTGATGCGCCAGCTCGCGGGAATGGTTTCTGTAACCTGGGCAGCCTTCAGCTGGACTTCAGACCTGTCCGGTGCTGGAATCTGCATTTTCTCATGAAGGGCAGATTCGTCCGGCAGCGGCCTGACGGTTATGCCGTTTTCTTTTTTGCCCAGTTCCTCCCACGCCTGATCAATCTCTGCAAGGCGGTTAATTCGCGCAGAAGTATCAAACCAGTCACTGGCAGGCGTGTTGTTGCCTGCTGCCAGCCAGTTCAGAAGGCCTCGTGAACTGTGCCAGGGAGTGGGGTCTCTTTGACCGCTTTGCAGATAGCAGCCGACAATGACATGGCAGCGGTATATCGCACGTGTGAGTGCGACATATAAAAGCCGCATGTCTTCTTCTCTTTGCTCGTCACGAAGGGCATTTTCTATCCGTTTCTTTTCTTCGTCAGTTATCGGGTTAAGATCAAAAACGAGCTTTTCACCGTCGTGGTATGACAGTCCCGGCAGGTTGTTGCGGTTTTGCCGCGGCCAGGCATCCCACAGATAGGGGCAGAAAACGATGGGCGCTTCAAGTCCTTTTGCGCCATGAATAGTCCGGATGCGTACGAGTTCATCATCGGATTCCAGGCGGAGCTGGGTATCTTCACTGTTATCCGGATTGTCCATCTGCTGCGAAAACCAGCGCACAAGTGCCTCAGGTGTACGATGCGTTTCTGCGGCAGCATTGACCAGTTCAGTAAGGTGAAAGATATTTGTCAGGCGTCTTTCGCCATCTGGCCGCTTGAGCATTTCGGAGTAAACGTTTCTTTCGGACATGAGCTGTCTTAGCATGAAACTGATGCCACGTCTTAGCCAGTTGTCATGATATTGTGTGAATTTTTCCAGCTCTTCCATAGTTGCCTCATTGTTATGGGCGAGCTGTTCCATTTTTTCTGAATCAAGTCCGAGAAGCTCTGTTGTAAGAGCCGCATTGATACGGGCACTGTTTTTCGGATGGAGGGCAGCGTAAAGAATCAGGGAAAGTTCTCTGGCGTCAGAGGTTTTCCACACGCTTTCCTGCGAAAACGTGACACTGGCTATGCCAAAGTTTTCCAGCATTGCCTTGATCAGGCTTCCATCGTTGTGTGAGCGTACAAGAACCAGTATGTCGCTGCCTGCAAGGGGTTTTCCTGCGATGGTAATTTTGCCTTCGCCTGATGCACGCAGCAGACGGGCGATTTCGCTGGCGACAGCAATGGTTGATGCATTTTTTGCTTCACTGCGTGTCAGGTGGGAGTGGTCAGTTCCCTGGGGCAGCTGCCACAGTATCATGCCGTCAGCGGGTTCTTCGGGACTGACTGTTGTGTCGACAAACGGCAGGCGCGTGCGTGCTCCGGCTGATACCTTTACATAATCCAGGCCATTGAGCATGAATGCCTGGCGGTTCTGCATGAAAAGTGTATTGCACGCATTAATCAGGCGCGGGGTTGAGCGCTGGTTATGCATCAGTGAATAATGTTCCTGAACCTGGTTTTTGGCTTTGAAATAGGTGTGCAGGTCAGCATTTCTGAACCGGTATATGGCCTGCTTTGGGTCGCCAACCAGATAGACTGGCAGAGCGGTGTCTTTATAGATTGCGCTGAAGATGGAAAACTGTACAGGATCGGTATCCTGGAATTCATCAATGAGTGCGGCTGTATATGTCTGGCTGATATGCCGGGCCAGTCGTCTGCCCGAATCGCCGTTTGCCAGTGCACTGTGAAGGTTGTACAGCATGTCGTCATACGATATGACGCGTCTTTCCTGTTTTTTGCGTCGAACGGTATCAATTTCGTCAACCAGCAAAAGCAGGAGCTGGCGGTAGACAGCTTCAAGATTTTCGTGTGCGGCAACAAGCTGTCTGATCCATTCTCCGGCAAGTTCAAAAAAAACATGGGCAGGTGTTGTGCCTTTGGCCCGGGTTTTTAAAAGCAGATGATTCTGGCTTAAAAGCAAAAGACGCTCCATGTTGAGTTTGCCGGACAGTGCGAAGACATCTTTTATCTGAAAGAGCCGTTCGTATTCGGAAAAAACCTGGGTAATGGCTCCTGCGGTATACGTCCTGCCGTCAAGGTCTTTGCCGGCTGCGGCAAGAATTGCTGAACGGATTGCAGCCTGGCTCTTTTCCCAGCACTGCAGCATTTTTGCAAATACTGTTTCCACATCCGGAAAACTGATGGGTTCACTGGTTACAGGTTTGTCGGGCATTCTGTGTTCGGCCAGCGGTTTGCTGTAGGAGCGCAGCAGAAAATCCTTGAGCGTTTGCGGACTGACCCGTTTCTGGATCAGATAGGCAAGCAGGGGGGGGGAATCTGCTGTATAGGCAATGTGTTTTCTCCAGAAATCATTGACTACTTCGGTGATGATTTCCTGGTCATTGGGTTCGACTGTTGCTGAAAAAGCCTGGCCGGCACTGAAGGCTTTTGATTTCAGAATTGTCTGGCAGAATCCGTGAATGGTAAAAATGGCTGCTTCGTCAAAGCTGGCCAGTGCAGTGCGAAGTTTTTCCTGAAGCTGGGTTTTGTCCTGGCCAGTCTGTTTGATCCACAGGTCGAGTTTCTGGAGAAAGGCGTCTTTTTCAAGTTTTTCCAGGATCTGTGTGTCTGTCGTATCCAGAAAAAACAGGACTTCTGCAATGCGTGAGCGAATTCTGTTTTTAAGTTCAGCCGTTGCTGCTGTCGTAAAAGTAACGACAAGAATTTCTGATACGCTGCGATACGGGAATTCAAGCAGAAGACGAAGATAAAGCGCACAAATATTGTATGTCTTGCCTGTCCCGGCTGATGCTTCTATGAGCACCATGGCATCAAGAGGGCAGTCAAAAATTTCAAATTCTGTCTGGGCGGTCATTGCGAGTTTCTCAGGTTCATTATCATGGGCTGCAGCACTGTATTGGCGTTACTGATGAATTTATCGTCCAGCGCGTCTGCAAGGCCACGTGTTGCCAGTCTGTTGTATCCATCGTCTTTTTCGCCTTTGCCTCTTCCGTCGTAAGGGGTATTCCACTTGCCGGCAGCTTTTTTTATATTTTCTCCGCTACTCACGTAAGCTAAAGCTGTTGCGGGGAAAAACCTGAGTGGTTCAGAGATGCCCTGTCTGTAAAGTGTCATCAGTTCATTCAGATGTGTTTTTGCTTCATTTGGTGAACAGGGTGTGAACCGGATGTTGCCGTCTCTGAACCAGCATGTACTGTACATTTGCGCCTGCCTGTCTGCTGGAGCTGCTGCACTCAAAAACAGGTGGCGGATCCACAGGCTGATTTGAAGCCGTGCGCTTGCAGAGCTGTCTTTTTTTGAAAACCGCCAGGCAAGCAGGCCGCTTTCTCTGACATCATTGAGGGAGCCGGAAAGTGTCCACTCTTCTCCGGCGATATCAAAACCAATCTCCTGGCTGACGGGTTCAACAGCCGGTTTTTGCCATTCATCAGAAAAATCTTTGGCGAAAATTTCGAGTTCAGCGAGGGTGTTTTCGATCTGCATTCTGCCGAATTCGCCTGACGGGAATTCCAGGCCTGAAAATGCCATCTCTTTTATTTTTTTCTGTTCTTCGCCAGCCAGGATCGGTGGGAGCAGACGTTCTGCAAGATGATATATCATCAGGTTGTCAGCGGTCAGAGGTTCATCAGTTGGCAGTGGCTGGTCAATGTCAGAAATGATGACGCCCAGGCGGTTTCTGAGAAGGTAGCTGGCGGGATTTCTGAAAAACTGTACCAGGGCATCAAGACGGACATCGCGCCACATTGGGTCTGGCTCGGAGAGTGTTCCGACGAAAAAGGGCAGGTTCAGGGAGTCAGGGATAAATTCCCCGTCACTGTCACCATCGTCATCTTCGTGTGCAAATTCAGGTACAGCCTTTGGTGACACTGCTTTGCTGAGTCTGATTTGCTGTGCGTCGCAAAACTCGGTGTGGGCACTCTGGATACGCTCGCCTTTGCTCCCGTCAAAATAGCTGCTGGAAAAGGGCTGCAAGGGGTGATATCGCATCAGGTGGCTTCTTGCCTCATCACTGACCTGGGTCATTGTGTCATACGTTTTGTTTTCCTCATCTGGCGAACGGCCCTGCAGCAGGGCGTGGGTGATGGCATCGATCAGTTCTGTTACCAGGATGGATGGCAGTTTTTCCGTGTTGTCCTGGACACTTTTACCGGTATAGCTGATATAAAAGCGTTTTCTGGCGGAAAGGAGCAGATCAAGAAAGGCGCTCTTGTCGCTGTCTCTGCGGGAGACATCGCCTGGTCTGGCTGCATGGCTGATGAGATCAAATTCCTGGGGTGCGGCTGATGATGGAAAGGCGCCATCATCCATTCCTATGACACATATTGTGTGATAGGGAAGATTGCGCAGATTTGCCATGGAAGTGAAGGTAACAGCACCTGTTGGCGCAGCACCGTGCCGTGAAGGTTCATCAAGTGCATCAGCCAGTGCAAGCCGCAGGACATCTGCGTCAATCAGGGGTGAGCTGTTGAATGTGCCCATGCATTCAAAAAAATGGTTGACAGCCAGTCGTATTGACAGTTCGTCATCCAGGGATGTGCTGTTTCGGCAGACAAAGTCTTCGAGTGTTTCGTGTACGATCTGTCTCCAGCCATCGGCATCTTTGGGTGCTGCCAGTTTTATGCGCAGGGCCTGCAGTCTGTCAATGAAGAGCCAGAAGCTGCCCAGCGCAATGGCGCGGGACCCTTCCGGATTGCCAGCGGGCAGGCGTGAACCAAAAGGCTCCCTGGTATCAGCGGGCAGTGCATAGGCTAAAAGCAGCCTGTAAAATCCGTCGTTAAAACTGCGGCTTTCATCAAAGGGCAGCCCCATGGTTTCTTTCTGTTTGCCATCAAAGCCCCAGCAGATGCCGGATTCTTCAATCCAGGCGTGGACCTGGTCGAGATGATCTTCCAGGTTAAATCGCCGGGAGATGAGCGGCTGCAGGAGCAGATCAAACACGTCAGAGGCACTCAGGCGTGAAGAGGCGAGCTTCAGTGTATCAAGCAGTGCCTG
>Ga0099364_10008676_pt1 | contig 14255 bp, 9 predicted proteins | sample TergutTh196P3_FD_73070 | JGI IMG/M metagenome (GOLD analysis project Ga0099364, IMG submission 73070) | Microcerotermes parvus P3 segment gut microbial communities from Pointe-Noire, Republic of the Congo - Th196 P3 | ecosystem: Host-associated > Arthropoda: Insects > Digestive system > Gut ... | reverse complement strand
TACGTAGCAGATTGGCTTCCCGGGAGACTTGCGCTCTATTGCTTCGCGGTAACGTCCTTCACTGAGAAACTCGCATCCTAGCCCGACTATGAGCGCACCGTATACATTAGGGTTCGCGAGTAGTCCCGACAATATGTGCAGCGTGCGCTCGGTGTCAGCGCCGGTCTGCCCGCATCCGTAGGGGTTTTGCAGGTAAACCGCATCTGTAGCATAGGCAATTCTCCGCGCGGAGACATCCGCGCATATGACGCCGGGCATGACAACGACGTGGTTTCTGGCGCCGGTTCTTCCGTCCTGCCTCCTGTATCCCAAAAACCTCATAAAAAAGAATTTCCTTCCTTCATCGTAACTACTCAGAACCGGTGAGGATGGCTGTTTCTGTTCACGCAAAACGCAATCAATGACGGTGGAGTGCTCGCGAATAGGCGCATGGATGCGCCAATGAGCGATTGCGGGAACAGGAATAGCCGTCCGAGCGCAAGGTTCTGAGTAATTACCCTTCATATTTGACTTAGGGCAACTGACCACTGACTCATGGTAACTGACCCCTCGCAGTTAGTAGGCTGCATTATCTCCTGCTTCCCATGTTATGTATGTGTATATGCTCTCCGGGCCCGATGCGCTCAAGCGCAACGCCAATTTCGGCGCCATACTTGTAAATGCTGCCGCCTTCTTCCACAGACTCTATGGCCATCTTATGCCAAATTGGTATGCACGCTGACGTGGCAACGCTTCTTTCCACACCGCCGCAAAGATAACTGACAGTATCTCCGGCACTGGCATTATCGGTAAGCGTGACACAGTTGTCCAGAATATTCACATATACAGCGTTAATAGTTTTCATAAAGCGCTGTTTCGTAGTGTTTTGCCGCAGTGGGCATGATATACTGGCTTCTTTTCCGTCATGTATAAAGCTCCTTCTTCATTAAGCGACCCTAGGGTCGAAATAGCAGACTAGGCACTGGACGATATGATTCATTTCTTCCGTTTCCGCAATCGTTCCGATCCGTTTGCCTAAAAGGCCCTTATCGATCGGGCGCACCTGTTCAATCAGCGCAATGCTTGGCTGCGCCAATCCATGCCCTTCAATCCGGATATGCAGCCGGTCAATTCGCTTTTTTGGATTGGTCGTCAGGGGTATCGCGTGAAGTATGGTCGAATTGTCGATAACCCGCACGATAACAACAGGCCTGTAACCTCTGATGATATGGCTTGCCTTACCCGACCGGCATTTGGCCAAATATATGTCGCCCTGCTTGATACTCATTGTTCCCCATCTCCTTTTGTTGTTTTCATCACACTGTCTAATCCCATGTGTGAATATAACCGCCACTTCTTATCGCGAAAATTTTGATATAGATGCTCTATCTCCTTTTTCATCACGCTTTGAAGTCTCTCGAACTCCGATATTATGCTAATTTGTTCTTCGAGGGGCGGTAAAAATATTGACATTTCTTTTAAATCGCTGTTTTTCAACGTGATAATTGACGTTCCGACCTGACGGTTTTTTAAATAGGCCTGCCCGACGGGACTGTCTAAAAAATATTTCAGATAACGCGGATCGCACCTATCTTTATCGAGGCGGATTCCGACAAAATTCAGCGAGAGACGATGGAGCCAAAACCCCCGTCCCCTCGCCCCTGTCTCATATTGCAGACAGTACTCCGCCTTTGTCTGCGGAGGTCACCTGTGCAGCATAACGCTGAAGATATCCTGAAAGCTTTCTTGGCGTATAGCTCCATGAGGCGCGGCGTCTTTCCATTTCATCATCATCCACATGGAGCGTCAGAGTTTTCTCATTCACATCGATTGTTATTTTGTCCCCATCCCTAACGAGCGCGATCGGCCCGCCTACAGCAGCCTCGGGAGATATGTGCCCAACAAAGCAGCCGTTGTTTGTTCCTGAAAATCGTCCATCCGTAATAAGCGCTGTGGATTTTGCCAAGCCTTGGCCTACAAGGATTTTCATCGGTTTGTACAACTCTTTCATCCCCGGACCGCCCTTCGGCCCTTCATAACGTATGACAACAACGGAGCCCGGCACGACCTTGCACGCCTCGATCGCCGCAACGCATTCATCTTCTGAATCAAAGCAAACAGCGGTACCTGTGAAGCGACGCGATTCCTTCGCGATAGCAGCCGGTTTTGAGACACCGGTATCCGGGCATAGGTTTCCGCGCATTATGGCAAGCCCGCCTAGTCTGCTGTGAGGGTTTTCCAGCGTGCGAATTAGATTCTCATTTTGCGAATATTGGTTCACAAAAGCGTCAAGGTTTTCTCCAAGCGTTTTTCCCGTTACCGTCAGTTCATCTAAATAAAGCAATGAACGGAGATTTTTCATAACCTCAGGTACTCCTCCGGCATAATACAAATCCATCGCATCGTAGTCATGCGTGGCAGGATTAATCTTCGCCAAGAGCGGTATCTTTTCGCTGAAGCGGTCATAGCCGTTAAGAATCTCAGATGCGTCAATACCCAACTCATGAGCAATGGCGCAACTGTGTATAACCACATTAGTCGATCCGCCTACAGCCATCATTAGCATGATTCCGTTCTCTAACGCATTTTTCGTCATGATCTTGCGTGAAGTTACGCCTTCTTTGACCAGCTGGACAATACGTTCACCGCTCGCCATTGCGCTGCGGAGACGTTCATTGAAAAACGCCGGTATCAGCGCACCTGCGGGCATAGTCATACCCAGCGCTTCCGCCAGACAGCACATACTATTCGCGGTTCCCATAAATTGGCAGGAACCGCAAGTTGGTGTGCAGACGTCACTCAATCTTGCAACTTCCGCTTCGGACATCTCCCCTATCTGCACACGGCCCATAGCTTCGTTGCAGCTTGTAGAGTCAGAAACTGTCCGGTCTGCATAACCGGATCCCGATAGCATACAACCTCCCGGAACGAAGATACAAGGCATGTCCAGCCGGGCCGCCGCCATAAGCATACCGGGCACAATTTTGTCGCAACTCCCTAGAAGCACCAGCCCGTCCAGCCTGTGTGCTTCTGCGATTATTTCCACCCCATCGGCTATGTTCTCTCTGGAGGGCAGTACATAATTGTTCCCGCTATGCCCGGATCCCAACCCATCGCAGCAGGCAATGACGCCGAATTCTGCAGGCGTACCTCCCGCGCGGTATATGCCGTATTTAACATGATCCGCCACTTTTCGCAGGTTTGTATGCCCAGGCACCATGTCGGAGAAAGAATTCGCTATACCGATTATGGGTCGGGACATATCGTCATCAGAGTAGGCGGAGCCTTTCCATATCACCTGATTGCCAATTCTCGTAATATCTGCCAAGGGCGGGACATTATTGTTCATTTTGACTTTCTCCTCGCCGGTTCTGAGCAGTTAAAAAACGCTGTTATAGGTCAATGCAGGATTGTGCGCCGAGTTAAAACACTTACTCCCCAAGCTGGGAAGGATGCTTCTTGAAGAAGTCAACACGAGGCTCAAGAAATTTGAACCTGTGCCCCGGTTCTACGAAGAAAGCGAGTGGCTCGAATATGTACACCCAGTCCCATATCCGCTCGTCCACGCCGAGGTAATCGCGGATTATCTCGCAGCCGGCCGGTGTAACCGGGTGCAGCAGCGACGCGGCGGTTCTGACCACATGGAAACTATCTGCCAGCAGACGGCCTATATCCTCGTGGTTCTCGCTCTTACTCCTTGCGGACCAGTCCTTGCTCGCATCCCTGAGATAGATGTTGAGCAGTTCAAAAACCTTATCAAACGACAACTCTGACATAAATCGCTCATATTCCAGAATCGTCTTATCCGCTTCATTTTTGTTTTTTTTGCTTACCTCATGATCCGGGATAACTCCTCCGTTGTGCTTCTGTACGGTATAAAAACACGAGCGGACGAGCCTGTTGAACACATTTGTAACCAAGTTGCCCTCGCTGAGCACCGTGTCAAACCCATCGCTGTTTTTCATAAACGCCTTGGGCTCAAACCCCACGCTGCGCTCGCTCAGGCTTGCGTTCATAAAATGAAGCCTGAGTTGCTCGACCGTGTAGTGCTCAAGCAATTGCGCGGCTTTCGGCGGTTTTATGTCTCCACTGCTGGAAGCTTTTGTTTTCCCAAAAAGAATATGCCGATTCGGGACCACAAGCGGCAGCCTGTACCCCTCATCAAGCGCCATAAACATACCCATTTCTGCAATTCCGTAGAAATATATGTTGTCCTCGCCTATGAACTGGTATACCCTCGCATCATCAGATTTCCACCATTCTTCCCAGCCGGTGCCGACCTTTCCGTCGCCCAGAAATGTTTTTGAGAACGATATCGGTGCCCACAACGACTCCGGCCAGACCCAGAAAGTCAGCCCCTCGATGCCATCTTTTTCGGGGACCGGAACCCCCCAGCCGACGTTGCCCGATAATCTGAACGGCACCAGCGTCTTGCCCGTGCGGTATCTGATCGCGCTCCCGGACAGAACCGAAACAGCCTTCTCCCTAGCATCCAAATCCTCAAATTCTAATGCCCATGAAGGTTTTGCACCGTCTTCGATCACGGTAAACGGAGGCATTTCCTTTATGGCTTTTATTTCATCGACTTGCTCTTTCTTTACGTAAACAGCCGGTTTTTTCAAAAACTCCCGTATGACATTGAGCAGCGTTTTCCTGCAAGCGGGATCTTTCTCCCACTGATCAACAGCGGTCTTCAGCCGCTCGCCGTATGCAGGGAGGTCAAAGAACCAGTTGCTCACAGGGACCCGGTCAGGCGTTTTCCCAGACAGGACGCTGACAGGCGCGATGAGTTCGTCAGGCATATACTGATGACCGAGGGAACACTCGTCAGCGTAGGCGTTCTCGGACTTGCAGCCTTGTATAGGGCAACGTCCCTTGACTTGGCGTCCGTTGAGGAAAACGCCTTTTTCCGTATCATAGAACTGCATCGTCCGCTCCAGTTTTAAGAAGCCTTTTTCATAAAGTCTTTCAAATATCTTTGCCGATAGGTCGGCATGTATTTCCCCCGATTCGCCCAGTGCCGAGGCAGCATATAGGCTGAGCGAAATCTGATACTCATTGAGTATCCCTTTTTGTATCGCATAGTTTCGCGTCACGAAATCGGTAATGCTTCCGACATACCCATCGGCTGCCGCCTGCTCATAGCCTAGCTCGACCCCTGCACCATAGCAGTCTATGCCGGATACGAAAAGCACGTTTTCAGCGCCGATTCGGTCACGCATGAAGCGAGCGAATATGTCCGCATGGATGAACACCCCGCCGACATGGTGAAAGTAGAGTTCTTTTTCTCCGTATGGCATGCCTCCGGTAATGACTGCTCTTTTCGGGAATTCCGGTCTTGAAAATGCTGTTTCTTTCATAATTTTGCTATCTTCCTCCGCTACGGTCTTCAGCCGCGAGTTTTTTGTGTAGAATAACTATATACCATATTTCAACCGCTTCGTCAAATGCTAAGAGTGCAAGATGCATCGTCATTGTATTTCTGCAAAAGTTTTGCTATACTGTTTCATGCAAGCGAGCGAACAAAAAATTCTGATATGCGATAAGGAGGAAGCCGGGTAATGCAAAAACAGTCTACGCAGCAATCCCCGGTGAAAAACACACTGCCGGCAAAACTGCTGCTTGTGCTGACCGCATTTATACTGATGGTCGCCTCAAGCTGTTTCATAATGTTCCGCACGCTGAACACAAAACTTTTAAACACTGCGGAAGACATTATGGTAGACACGGTAGTTTTTATATCGCATCTTCTAATAGAGCCGGAATCGACGCTCAATTTCATTGCCGGCAATATCGAAGGGATGCATAATCGCGGAGAAGGGTATGACGCAATAAAGGCGTACATGACTGAATGCTCGTCGCAGGAATTTAAGGATAGGGCCAGAATACTAAGCTATTACAGTGTTTTCGGTTTTTTTGATGAGAGCGGAGGATTTTTTGATGGCGGCGGCTGGTCGCCTACAGATGGCGATGGTTATGACCCAAAGGAACGTTTTTGGTATACTGCGGCGATGGTAGCCGAAGACAAAGTTGCGATCACATCCCCATACATTGACGCGGATTCCCAAGAACTCGTTATCGCTTACGCCCGGCGCCTCTTTGACAGCACGGGGAGCCCTATAGGCATAATATGCATTGATGTTAAAATTGAATACATAAGGGACTTGGTCATAGCAACGCGCATCACCCCAAACAGCTATGGATTCATGGTGGATGATAACAATAATGTGATCATTCATCCGAATAATGAGATACAAGGCGAGGTTTTGGGTGATTACAATAATGAAATGAGGCGATTTGCGGATGCTATATCCCAAGGCGCGGATATTTCACTGCAAAGGGTGGAAAACTATTTCGGCACACAATCGGTTTTATTCGGCCGCCGGCTTGATAATGGCTGGTATCTGCTGATAATGATCCCTGAAAATGAATACTATAGAGAGCTCTACGACATGATGCTGTTTGTCAGCGCATTGGGTTTAGTTTTGGCAGCGGCGGTGATGAGCGTATTGGTTCGCCTTGAAGTGGCAAGGAAAAAATCAGACAAGGCTTTTCATGAGCAGAGTCTGCAGATTGCCGTTATGGAAAAAACATATGAATCGGACGTCAAACTGAAAAATGCGCTGGATGCCGCAGAAGAAGCAAACCGCGCGAAAAGCGATTTTCTTGCGAATATGAGCCATGAAATCCGTACGCCGATGAACAGCATCATGGGCTTTGCTGAGCTTGCGCTCGACGTTCCCGATAAGGACGTCACGCCTCAGGTTAGGGATTATTTGAGGAAAATCACGGACAATACTAAATGGCTCCTGAATATTATAAACGACATCCTTGATATTTCAAAAATAGAATCAGGGAAAGTGGAGCTGGAAAATCTGCCTTTTGACCTGCATGAAGTTGTTGCGCGCTGTGAGTCGGTCATACTGCCCGAGGTGAGGGAAAAGTCTCTTGATTTGAGAGTTTACGCAGAACCGCTTCCCGGCAAAAAGCTGATTGGCGATCAGGTCCGGCTTTATCAGGTGCTTATGAATCTTCTTGCCAACGCGGTCAAGTTCACAGACGCCGGAACGGTAAAACTATCTTCCGCTGTAATTAGCGTGCATGACAGCGCACCCTCCAATGTAGCAGGTGCAACCCCTGGCACAGCAAGCAGCGCCACCCCCGTGTGCGAAGGGGGGTATGCCAGGGTGTATTTTGAAGTTAGGGACACTGGTATAGGCATGAGTCCTGCGCAGATCAAAAGAATTCTCGATCCGTTTATACAGGCGGATTCCAGCACTACGCGTAATTATGGAGGCACCGGGTTAGGGCTGACGATAACAGCGAATTTGATCCATCTCATGGGGGGGAAACTTGCGGTGGACAGCGCGCCCGGCATGGGCAGTACATTTAGTTTTGAAATCGTTTTTAGCACGATGGACGTACTAGAGGACATGACCGGCAGCATAGAGCCTCACGAGCGGGAAAAGCCGTGTTTTAGCGGCTTGGCGCTGGTCTGCGACGACAACCCGATGAACCGGGAGGTTATTTGCGAGCATCTCGCGCGCGTGGGTCTGGAGACAGTGACTGCTCAGAACGGGAAGCTGGCCGTTGAGATAGTTCAGGATTATGCAGATGCAGGGAAACCGCCTTTTGATTTGATTTTCATGGATGTGTTTATGCCGGTTATGGACGGATTTGAAGCGACATCGAAAATCATCGAACTGAACACCACAAGCCCGATAATTGCGACAACGGCGAATGTTATGACCAGCGAACTGGAGAAGTATAGAAGACTCGGGATGTCGGACTGCCTGGGAAAACCGTTTACGGCACATGAATTATGGCAGATACTGAGTAAGTATTTGATGCCCGTCGACAGTGAACAGGGATCAGAGGACGTGTGGCAGGGGACAGGGGTCAGGGATCAGGGGTCAGGGGACGAAGTTGCGGGTCAGGGGTCAGGGGACAGCGGTCAGGAGACGAGGGGACGCGCGGGCGGCGGCCTGGGCGGGGGTTTGGAATTTGAGGAGACGCTGCAAAAGAAGCTGCGGGTTAGTTTTTATAGGAACAACTTGAACAAATATGCTGAAGTTGCGCAAGCTGTTGAGTCGGGGGATATTTCGCTTGCGCATAGGTTGGCGCACAGTTTGAAAGGGAACGCCGGGCAGATAGGAAAAACAGCATTACAGTGTATTGCTGCCGAAATTGAGGGATTGTTGAAAGATGGGAGCGTTCCGATACCGGACGGTGGAATGAGTACGCTCAAAACGGAGTTGGATTTGGTTCTTGATGAGCTCAGGCCGCTGGCTGAGGAGCTCGCAGCGAACGCCGGGGCGACTTCCCTGAGCGACGAGCAAATGAGCGCATTGTTTGATAAGCTTGAACATATGCTGGAAAATCTAAACCCTGAGTGTGCGTATCTTCTTGGCGATATCCGCGCCATTCCAGGTACCGAAGAGCTCGCGCGACAGATTGAGGACTATAATTTTGAAGACGCCAACCAATTGCTGAAGGTGTTAAGATCCAAGTTAATGTAACATGGAACGCGGGGACGGTTCTCCGTCTTAAAAGATTTCAAACACAGCGCAATAGGAGCCTTGGACAGAAGTCCCAAAAGACGAGCGTTTGGGACTTTTGTCCAAGGCTCCTAGGTTTGTCGTAATCGTCAATCAGGACTACGACGCTATTGTCATTTAGCCAAGTGCGACAGTATCGCATCCGTTGAACTTCGCAAAGCGTTTGAAACATTTATCCAGCGACGAAAGGTATCTTTTCGATGGGTTCACCCCGTCCTCATACCAGATATTCTTGATGTGCAATGTCTTCGTTTTACGTTCGCAGACCGCTTCAACGCGGCCTACAAAACGTTCTCCATACAGTATCGGCAATACATAAGCGCCATACTTGCGTTTTACATCAGGTGTATAAATCTCCCATTTATAATAAAAGCCGAACAGCGCGCTGACGAGCTTCCTGTCCCAAATCATACAGTCAAGCGGCGCGATAAATTCGGTGCGGGGCGTAAGCGCCTGTCCCTGCATAACTGCTTCCAACGCGGGCATATCCTCCGTGCGCATATAAAGCAGGTCTTTCAAGCCCTCAACCTTAACCTCATAAAGAGCGCCTTTCTTTAGCAGATATTCAAAAGCCAATGCCCGTTCGGCAGATTTTAGCCGCAGCCCGAGCCACGCATCGCTTGCCTTGTTCCGGAGCAGACCTACCGCGCCGATCCTGCGTTTTACATGCCACGCAAGGCGCTCTTCTTCGTTGCCATATACCGGCGCTGCATTCAATATATCCGCTGATATTTGGTCTTCCATGAGCGCGTAGCTTTTATTCGTGCCTGTTTTATGGTGAATAATCAACTCTCCGCGAAAATACATAGACTCCAGAGCCGCACGCGGCAGGGATGCCATTATCCCCCAATGCCATTCAATCGTTTCGTCGATTTCAACTTCTGCGGCGGAAATATACCCGCGTTCTTTGATAAGCCGCCGGATCAGCGGCTCAATTTGCTTGATTGTATCGCCGACCCGGTTATCATACGCCTCGGCGTAGCCGCCGCTCAGTTTACTGCGCCGAAATGCCGGTAAATCTTCCACGGGGAATATGGATAGGTTCTTGTCGAAAAAATCCACCAGCCGGCGGTCTTCATACAACAATTCGGCGAGCATGTCTTTCGTATATCCCTTGACACGCGAGTTTAGGGCGATATCAGCGCTTCTTCCGCACACGTCAACGGGGTCGAATTGGATGCAACCAACTTGGCGAATATAATCCAGCACACCCTGTTTCCCGATAAACGTATGTTCACCCAACAGACCATGCTTTGACAATAAGAACTGCCGCGCTTGACGGTTTGTAATTTCTATCATTATAATGCCTGCTTTCTCCGCGCCGCAGAAACGTCTGATTATCATTATATCATGTCGGAGCATCAGAATAAATAAAGAATTATATAGCATAATAAGAAAAAATCTGGTAAAATCACATTATCTATACAATTTGAATGTCATCCGCATCTTCAGCATAAACCACTTCGATCGTTAATGGAATGTAGTTTGATGAAATAAATCTTATCAAAACGGGGGGCGTAATTATGGCGTTAGGGAGTGATTTTACAAATCATGCTGTAATTATTTACGACAATGGAGGCAACATAGTTGCTGAGACTGTAGTAGTTGACTGCGATAGAGCGTTATCGATTATTGGAGTTGAAGTGCAGTTTGACCTAAGAGCAGGGGATACCGTTCAGCTTGTGATATTTACGGAGCCTGTTCCGTGCTCCTTTCAAGGCAAACTGATGGCGCGGTTGCAAGGCATTCAAAGAATCTCTCTTAATAGCGGGCATTTAAAGGAAGATCGGCAGGCTGCCAGACATAAAATCGACGCTCCCGCCATAATAGAAAGCGTAATGCGCGATAATGAATTAGTCGCCGCAGATGCATTTACAGTTAAGCTTATGAATATTAGTCAAAGCGGTGTACGTTTTATTGGCGTGCCAGGCAAACTTAGAATCGAGGATCAAGTTCAAATGAAGTTGATGAGGGGTACTGTCGACCATACCCTTATCGCAGAAGTTGTTAACTCAAAGGACACGGGCCGTGGTTACTTAGAATATGGATGTCGTTTCTTACAGCGCGGAAAACTGACATGATTGTGAAAAAGGAAGATAGACATGGAAAATGCATTTGAAAAATTCCCGCATCTGCTCTCCCCGATAAAGATCGGCGGCGTGATGTTCCGCAACAGGATGTTCTGCGCCCCGACGGGACACACCGATATTGTGTATGACGGACAGCCCGGCATCGACGCAATCATGTACTATGAACGAAAGGCGATTGGCGGCGTAGCGACGGTCACGTCCGGCGAGGTCGCTGTTGATCCGGATGAGTTCTATCCGGGAAGATGGCCTCAGGAAATAACAAGGCCGGGGAATCACAATTTTTCGCGGCTTGCCGGTGCAATATCAAGGCACGGCGCGGTTCCTGTAGTTGAACTTGCGTTCACGGGATTCAGGTCCCGCACCAGAGGGGCTAAGCGCGATGACCCGCCGTGGGGGCCGATAGAGACCACGCTGCCTAGCGGGCAAAAGGTCATAGCCATGACTGATGAACGTATTCAAGAAGTTATCGAGGGATTTGGCAAGGCCGCTCTTGCCTCGAAAAAAGCGGGATTTGGCATGGTCTGTATACATGCCGGGCATGGTTGGGGCTTACAGCAGTTCATGTCGCCGTATCTGAACACCAGAACAGACAAATGGGGAGGGAATACCGAAAATCGCTGCCGTTTTACCGTTATGGCGATCGATGAGATACACAGGGTTTGCGGTCGGGATTTCCCTGTGGAGGTGCGCATTAGCGGCACTGAAGTTATAAAAAGCGGCTATGATATAGAAGAAGCGTGCCTTATAGCCAAGCAACTCGATGGGCACGCCGATATTCTTCACGTCACGGTCGGCAGCAGCGATACCGATAGCGCGGAGTCATTTGCGCGTACGCATGTGAGCATGTTTTATCCGCATGGGAGAAACATTGAATACGCCGCGGAGATAAAGAAACATGTAAAACATTCGTTTGTCGGCACGGTCGGCGGATACAGCGACCCTTATTATATGGAAGAGATTCTTGCTTCGGGCAAGGCTGACATGATCTTTATCGCACGCGGCCTAATATGCGACCCTGATCTACCCAATAAGGTACGTCAGGGGCGTCCGGAAAACATCCGCAAATGTATGCGCTGCCTGACCTGTTACAGCGAAATCTTGAGCCACGGCGATTTTCTATGCTCAATCAATCCGGAAGTCAGCCGGGAACGCGAGAGTTACTACGCCCTGCCGGTGCCGAAAAAACAGCGGGTGCTTGTCGTCGGAGGCGGCGTTGCCGGTATGCAGGCAGCGCTCACCGCGAGCCAATGCGGCCATGACGTGATTCTATGTGAAAAAAGCGGCGAGCTTGGCGGCCAAATACTGTGTGAGAAGGACGTTCCGTTTAAAAAGCGCCTGCACGAATATATATTGCAGCAGGAAGCGCTGATAGCAAAATCCGAAATTGATCTCCGTCTGAACACCGAGGTCACTACGGAGTACGCAAAAAACGAGCGTCCGGATGTTGTTATAGCTGCCGTTGGCTCCGAGCCGGTTATTCCGGATATTCCCGGAATCGAAAGCCAAAACGTGTATCAGGCGATCGAGATATTCAAAAATCCGAGTCTTGCAAAAGGCAAGACAGTTATCCTTGGCGCAGGGTTCGTCGGCACCGAGCTGGCTATCTATCTTAAAGAGCTCTCCGGCATCAATGTCGAGATAGTCGAAATGATGGGAGAAATAAGTGACGGCGGAAACGATCATCATATGTGGGCAATTGAGGATATGCTTGAGCAAAACGAGATACCAATTCATTTCAATACAAAAGCAATCGGGATAACAGACGATGGCGTTGAATGTTCGGGGCCGCAAGGCAAGGTATTTTATAAAGCGGATACCGTGATTCACGCCGTAGGCATGACCCCGCTGCAGGATGAAGCTGTAAAGTTTAACCAATGTGCTGAGACTTTCCATATGGTGGGAGAATGTCAAAAGGCGGCGACCTTACTTTTCGCCAACGGCACAGCCTATACCGCTGCAAAGTTCATTGGGAGATATCCTAAATAAATTACAATAAAATAAGTAACTATTCAGCACCCAGTTCCCGTCTTTGCGAGGAGCGTAGCGACGAAGCAATCCAGACTGCGAAATACCTGAGTTGCTGTGTCTATCATCTGCGCGGCGTCTGGATTGCTTCACTAACGCTCGCAACGACGAGGTTACATGCCCTGCTGAGCAGTTACTAAAATAAATGATAGAGGGAAAGGTTCATATGACACAAAGAAAAATTATAATCATCGGCGCGGCAGGCAGGGACTTTCACAATTTCAATACTGCTTACCGTAACAATCCCGCATGTAAAGTAGTAGCCTTTACAGCCGCGCAAATACCCGACATAGCTGATCGCAAATACCCTGCCGCCCTCGCCGGCGGTCTCTATCCTGATGGAATCCCGATTTATGCGCAAGATGAGCTTGAAAGGCTGATCCGAGACTTTGATGCTGACGAATGTGTTTTTTCATACAGCGACATATCCTATTCCACAGTGATGGGTATTGGCGCAAGGGTGAATGCCGCCGGAGCGGATTTCACCCTGCTAGGGCATAAAAACACAATGATAAAGAGCACAAAGCCGGTAATAGCAGTGGGAGCAGTGCGTACAGGCAGCGGTAAAAGCCAGACCTCGCGCCGCGTCATAGAGGTTTTAATGGCCAAGGGCTTAAAAGTGATTGCCATCCGCCACCCAATGCCTTACGGTGATCTTGAGGCGCAAAAGGTACAACGTTTCGCTGAGATCAGCGATTTGGCTAAATATAAGTGCACTATTGAGGAGATGGAGGAGTATGAGCCTCACGTCGCGCGCGGCAATATTATATATGCGGGCGTAGACTATGAAGCGATCCTGCGCGCGGCTGAAAATGACCCGAACGGCTGTGACGTTATCCTGTGGGATGGAGGAAACAACGACTTTCCGTTTTATAAGCCCGACTTGATGATTACGGTTGTGGATCCGCATCGGCCTGGTCATGAGCTTTCATACTATCCGGGCGAAACAACACTTCGAATAGCCGATGTTGTTGTCATAAATAAAATCGACAGCGCAGATTTTGACAATATTCAAATTGTCAGAGAAAATATAGCGAGTGTGAACCCCGGAGCCATAGTTGTAGATGCCGCATCCACTATTAGCGTGGACAAACCGGAGGTGATTCGCGGAAAACGGGTACTGGTAATAGAAGACGGTCCGACACTTACGCACGGCGAAATGAAAATCGGTGCAGGCATTGTTGCTGCCCATCGTTTTGGTGCAGCCGAAATCGTTGATCCGCGGTCCTTCGCTGTGGGAAAACTGTTAGATACATACCGCACATATCCGGACATCGGTACGGTACTTCCCGCTATGGGTTATGGCGAACAGCAGATGAACGATCTCTCCGCGACAATTGAACGAACTGAATGTGATTCGGTGATCATAGCCACGCCGATCGACTTGGGTAGGGTAATAAAAATCAACAAGCCCAATACGCGTGTCGAATACAGCTTACAGGAAATCGGTCGCCCGAACATCGAGGATGTCTTAGCTGAGTTTAAATAGGAGTAACCTGTACAGCACCCCCACGTCATTGCGGGCTTGACCCGCAATCCCCTGCGCAATTCGGGGGATTGCGGCTCGAAGGCCGCAATGACGTGGCTTTTTAGTTTTTTGGCT
>Ga0099364_10008675_pt1 | contig 14255 bp, 11 predicted proteins | sample TergutTh196P3_FD_73070 | JGI IMG/M metagenome (GOLD analysis project Ga0099364, IMG submission 73070) | Microcerotermes parvus P3 segment gut microbial communities from Pointe-Noire, Republic of the Congo - Th196 P3 | ecosystem: Host-associated > Arthropoda: Insects > Digestive system > Gut ... | reverse complement strand
AGACCCCGACGAAAAATTGCATTTTTCAAACATGCTGATAATGACGAGTTTGGAAAACTTGTCATTGGTACCGAAGGGAGAACCCCGAAGGGCTCGACGCAGTCAAATCTAACTGAAAACTTTTTTTGTTTGTTTTGTAAAAAAGTGTTATTTTTGCGGCGTTGTTAATTTTTTAGTTGAACATTAAAATAAAAAATAATATGAAAGCAAGGCATGCCACATGGGAAACCATACAAAAAGAGTATCCTGACAGATTTGTTCTTTTAGAGAACCCTGTTTTTAGTCCTCGTCCACACCTGAAAGAGGCGGTATTGCTGTATAAGCACAAGAGCCGTAAGAAGGTCATAGAAAAGGAATTAGAACTGAAACCACGATATTCAGCAGTTGTATATACGGGCGGCATCCGGTTAGACCGTATTGATGAAAATACACTAATACTATGACGCACGAATTGTTGATTGAAAAGAGAAAACTTCTTGTTTATGCAATAATTGAGGGCGTTAGTGATAGTAAAGAGTTAAAGTTTATCCTTGATACTGGCTCAACAAAAACCATCATTGATAATGATGCGGTCACTCGGCTCGGTTATCAATTGTTCCGGTTAGAAACGGGCGACAGGTTAACCACAGCCGGCGGTAAAGTACATTCGAAAATACTGAAATTGCCGAAATTCAGTTTGTTTGGAAAAGACTTGATAAACTTTGAGGTGAACGTTATCAAATTTCCGCTCCAAATAACGCTTTTAGCCGATGGTCTGTTAGGAATGGACTTTTTATTGAAGTTCAAAAACCTCAAGTTTGATTTTGAGGCAAAAACGATAGAAACATAAGAAACGCATCCGGTTATTAGAGTTTAGAGTGTAGTTGTTAGAGTTTAGAGTAACGATTTGTTACGTTCCTTTTAGAGCCGCTGCATTTTGGCTGCATCGTGTTAATCATGCTTTTTTTGTAGTGGGTGGTGTGTTCGTTGATTGGGTAAGTAAAAAAAAATCTGCGCTCATCCTATAAATCTGCGTCATCTGCGTGCCAAAAAACCTAATTTTCACCTAATCATTTTCTACTGTAACGAATACACCTTTTCGCGCACCAGCGCAGCCCAAAAACTGTAATTTTCTGATTTGTTGAATGTTGTGTGTGGTATTGGGGTTCCGAAATGTAGGCGCAAATGTTGTCCCTTTTGTTTGAAAAATTCATTTACTAAAAAAATCATCTCAATATTGGCTTTTATTCCAAGCCTTTTACGCAGATTAGCAAGATTATAGAAGAAGTTTGAGTTGCGTCCCTCAAAATATACGGGTACTACGTCACGCTGGTATTGCACTGCCTTTTGAATAAAATTTTTGTTCCATTTCAGGTCTACTATTTTTCCGTTTATTTTTCGCGAGCATAATCCTGCCGGAAAATACAGTACTTGCGCTGCGCTTGAATATGTTTCGTCTATTTTTCGGGCATATTCGGTCGATTGCCGTCCATGTTTGTTTACCGGTACGAATACAGGCTCAAAATTTTTTAGATTTAGCAGTATATCATTAACAATGAAGCGAATATCAGGGAACACTGTTCCTATTGCGTCCATAAGCGTCAATCCGTCGAATCCTCCCAGCGGATGATTAGAGGCGAAAATGTAGCGTCCGTTAGCTGGAATATTCTCCAAGCCTTCTATTGAATAGCTCACCTTCATGTCTTCGAGTATGCTGCGTACAAATGCCAGACCATGCCGGTGGCGGTAATCAAATATGATGCGGTTCACCTCATCTTCATGGATAAGCCTTTTCATCAACGATATAACAAATCCGGGCATCATCTTCGTCAACGCTGGATTTTTTTTGCGAATGATTTCTTTTATATCGATAAATTTTTCGAAGTGCATTTTTTAGTCAAAAAGAGTTTCTACTTTGTTTTCAATTCGGCGCCGGTTGCCAACTATATTCAGAATTGACCAGTAACCGCGACCATATTTTTCAGAAATTTCATCACACGCGCGTTTTTTTGAAAATCCTTTTTGTTGTAGCGAATAAAAATCTGAAATAATTTGTTTCGTTTCGTCATCTGACAACGGTTTACCCTTATTAAACAGTTTATTATCAGGCACTGTGCGTAGTTCGGACAATAGTTCGCCTGATTTTATTTTTTCTATTTCTTTGATTTGATAATCGAACGCTTTTTTATTGATTTCAAAACCGCAGGCGTTCCTACCTAAGCCGATTGCTGCTTTTGCAGTAGAAAAACTTCCCAAGAAGAAGTCGCAGACCATATCATCGGGCTTGCTCGAATACAAAATCATTTTTTTTAGCAGCGTTTTGGGCAGTTCGTTTTTATTTTTCACCTGTCCGGGCTTATATTCGCGGTTAATAATCCAGACATCTTCCCTGTCTTGATAGTTCAAGCTTCCGCCTTGAGCGCATTTTTCATAATCGGCAAAGAACGCGTTTGTATTGAAAGTCGGCTCGCCGCCCGGTTTTATGTAGTACAAAATATGATAATGCGAGGAAATATATTTTTTCGCTGCATAGACTCCGAAATTATATTTCCAAATAATATGATTTTTTTCTTCCAATCCGGTGTTTGCCAAAGCATTTAGAATATGCCTCAATTGCGAATAGCCCGAAACGATATAGATACTTCCGCCCGGACGCAAAACTCGTTCCGCTTCTTTTATCCATTTCAACGAAAACTCGGGATATTCTTCGGCGGAAACTTCCACGTAACCGTGAAGCACATTACTTTCATCCCGATTGTAGTGCTTATCCAACTTGTCGCCGTTAATTCCATAAGGAGGGTCGGAAATAATCAAATCAATTGAATTGTTATGCAAATATTTTTTCGCTCCTTGTATACAATCTTCGTTATAGTATGACATCTTTTTCACGCTGCAAATTTAGAAAAAAAATTTTTTTCTACAAATTTTTTTACGAATTTTCAAAAAATTATCTAATTTTGCCGGTAATAATTTTTTAAGTCATGAAAAGATATATTTTTGTTTTATTTTTTATAACCTTTGGGATGTTCTGTTTTGCGCAGGATTACATGCATTACACGGGCAAAACACTTTCTAATGTTGATTATCATCACGGACAGTTGACTCCCGCAGTAGGTACTCACAATATCCAAACTCTACGTGTAAACCGGCAATATCCCGAACTTAGCGACGGTTTCGGATGGACTTACAGTCATGCTCCTATGCTTGCCTATTGGAACAGCACGTTCTATCTGCAATATCTGAGCAATGAAGTAGGCGAGCATGTTCCTCCGGGAAAAGTATTTCTTCAAACATCTAAAGACGGCTACAACTGGACGAAGCCGCAGGTATTGTTCCCCATATATAATGTACCTGATGGATACTCAAAAAACGGATTGGGCGTTGCGGCTCAAAACATGAAAGCGGTGCCTCATCAGCGCGTGGGCTTTTTTACTTCCTCAACGGGCAAATTGCTGACAATGGCATACTATGGGGTATCTCTTGAGGGAGCCGACAGTCCAAACGACGGAATGGGCATAGGTCGCGTGGTTCGCGAAATAAATCAGGACGGCACATTTGGACCTGTATATTTCATACGCTACAATAAAAATTTCAACGAACGCAATACCGATTTTCCCTTTTATACCGCAAGCAGAGACAGGGCATTTGTAGCGGCTTGCAACGAATTGTTAAATTCGCCGCTCTACATGATGCAGTGGGTAGAAGAAGCCGATAGAGACGACCCGCTGATACCGCTTCAACAAAATCATAGAGCGTTCAGTTACTACCATTTAGACGATGGGCGCGTTGTTGGGCTGTGGAAAAACGGTATGACTTCTATAAGCGCCGACAAGGGGAAAACATGGGCTAACGTGATACGCGCTCCCGGACTTGTAAACGGGAACGCCAAAATTTGGGGTCAAAAACTTAGCGATGGCAAATTTGCCACTGTATACAATCCGTCGGAATTTCGATGGCCCCTTGCTATATCGCGCAGTGAAGACGGACTGAACTACAACACGCTCTGGTTAGTGCATGGCGACATCACGCAGCTTAGATACGCAGGCGAACATAAATCCAGAGGACCGCAATACGTGCGCGGTATACTCGAAAACAACGGCGCGCCGCCGGATGGACATTTATGGGTGACATACAGCGTAAACAAGGAAGATATATGGGTATCGAAAATACCGGTTCCGCTAACTAACAAGGCTTTAGAACACGCCGATGATGAGTTCGACCAACTTCCGAAAGGTAAAGAACTCGACCTGTGGAATATATACAGTCCGCTATGGGCGCCGGTTTCAATAGAGCAATACGAAGGAAAACGATGGTTGAGATTAAAAGACGGAGATTTGTTTGATTATGCAAAAGCAGAAAAAATTATTCCGGAATCAAAAAATTTAGATGCGTCGTTTGCAGTTAAGCCAATGCAAAATGACGCTGGAAACCTGCAAATAGAATTTCAGAACGCAAGAGGACAGGCATGCACTCGTTTGATTTTTGACAGCGACGGCATTATAAAATTGAAAACACATTATAGATATACAAATCTGATGAACTATCAGCCGGACGAGCTCTATGCGTTCAACATCAGTTTATCTGTCAATACCCGCAGTTTGACCGTTGAAGTAAACGGTAGAAGCGTTTCACGTCTGTTCTTTGCGCCGATAGAATCCATTGAGCGCGTAGTGTTTCGCACCGGAGATATCCCTCTGATTCCCACAGCCAACACGCCATATACGCCCGATGCCGACCTGCCAAACGCAAGCGCGCTCGATACGAACGCAGCAGTATATTACATATCTCATTTGAAAACAAAAGAAACAGTTAAAACATCAGCTATTCTTGATGCAGACGATTTCAAACATCATGTAGATTATTTCAACTCAATGGAAGACGAGAACGTTGTCAATTTCATATCCAATGCCGCTTCGTGGGATTGGATGAAGAAAAATATCCCTCTCTTTGAATGTCCGCAAGCAAATTTCGAGCAAATGTTCTATTATCGTTGGTGGAGTTTGCGAAAACATATCAAAGAAACGCCAATCGGGCTTGTGATGACCGAATTTATTATCTACCGCTCACATGCCGACAAGTATAACATGATTTCGTGCGCACTCGGACATCATATCTATGAATCGCGCTGGCTGCACAACCAGGACTATATCAATCAGAACGTGAACGCATGGTTCAGAGGCGAAAATGGAAAACCTATGGAAAAACTGCGAAGATTCAGCAGTTGGACTGCCAACGCATTGTACAATAAATATTTAGTAGACCGCGATTTGACTTTCATTTCAAACATGTACCCCGATTTGATGCAGGAATTTGAAGACTGGAGCGACCATAGAATGGCTTGCGGACTTTATGAGCAGGAGGACGTGCGCGACGGCATGGAAGAATCCGTAAGCGGTGCGCGTAGAGTGAAATTTGCCCGTCCAACAATCAATTCATACATGTATGGAAATGCACGGGCTTTGGCAGAAATGGCGCGTCTGATAAATGACCAAACAGCAGTTCAAAAATATACGAATTATGCTGAAAACCTGAGAACAATGATACAGGAGAGATTGTGGAATAATGAAAGCTATTTCTTTGAAGCCCTAAATCCGGCGGGCAATTTTGTTGAAGCGCGCGAAGCAATCGGTTATATACCATGGTATTATAACCTGCCCGACGACAAGGATGATATCGCTAAAGCATGGGAACAAATCACCGATACGCGAGGTTTTCTGGCGCCTTACGGGCTGACAACTGCCGAACGTCGCCACCCTGATTTCAGAACAAAAGGCTGCTGCGAATGTGAATGGGACGGAGCAGTCTGGCCCTTTGCTACATCGCAAACAATGACAGCGCTCGCAAACCTGCTGAACAATTACGAAAATCACAGAATGAACGACAGCATCTATTTCAGTCATTTCCAACTATATGTAGAAAGTCAGTATCATCGCGGACGCCCATACATTGGCGAATACCATGACGAAATAACAGGATATTGGCTGAAAGGCGACCAAGAACGAAGCCGTTACTACAATCACTCAACTTTCAACGATATGCTGATTACCGGATTGATGGGGCTGCGTCCGAGAGCCGACGATATTTTAGAAATAAATCCGCTGATTCCCCACGATAAATGGGACTGGTTCTGCTTAGACAATGTGATGTACAATGGAAAAATAATCACAATTGTATGGGACAAAACAGGCACAAAATACAATCGCGGAAAAGGATTTTATGTATTAGTAGACGGAAAACTTGTTGCAAGAACAGATAAACCGCAGAAAATAAAAGTTAGTTTTTTATAAAAACGAAACCTTTTTGAAAAAAAACAGTATAATAAATAAATATAAATGAAAAACCAAATTCAAATTGCAAGCGAGCCGAAGGACAGTAAGCTCGCAAGCACGTTGGCGCACGAAACGCGCAAAAATAACGAAAGTAGAAAACTCTTTTTGAGTTTGTGCGTTGTAGTGGCGCTTGCTGTAGCAATGACATTTACATCGTGCAACCCCGATGACAACGGGGACCCTGACGTTGATGAATTTGCACTTGCATTTGACCCGAGCATAACCGGTAATTTTGATGGAACAATTACGGCGACAGTCGAAAACGTAAATCATTCAATAAATCGTGTGCGGGCATTCATTTGGTCCATTGATGGTTACACCACAATTACGCTTAGTTCGACTGATTATGATGGCGGGTTTTCATTAACTCTTCCGCAATCGGTAGATGAACAATATCTTCAACCTGTTACAAATTTTAATAATTTTAGTCCGTTACTAAATCCCGGAATAAATATCAGTGATAATGCAAAAATTGCAAGAATTGAATCTTTTTGGGCATATAGTTCTGCTTCTGGTGATTTTGGCTGGGCCGACTTCCTTGGTGACTTTTATCATGTCAAAGAAGAAGGACTATCTCAAACATTCGAAAAATACATCTATTCTGATAGAGATGTAGTTATTACGGGTTCGGCACAAACCGTAACTATGGAAGGTTATCCCGCAACTCGAAATTACTGGATTTCATTAGGAACCGGTTGGAACCTTGTGTATGAAATATTTCGAATGTCAAGAAACAATAAGCTAACAATTACAATGACAACCATTCCCATTGATGGCTTGTATTGGGATTTTATAGAAGATATTGAGTAGATTCCGAAGGAGTTCAAACGTGGATAACGGGTCAGCCGTAAAAGTTGTGGGTTAAGCATAAATTTTAGTTAATCTATACAAAAAGAATTCTAATGATTGAAAAGATTTTTTTTTCAAAAAAATTTTGGAAGTACAAAAAATATAATTATTTTTGCAAAAATTTTTAAAATCGAAAATGACGAATTTCCGTATTTTGAAAGATAAAGTTGCAGGCGGTGTGATGTTTTTTCTCGCCCTGACGGCTTTGCTTTTGGTTGTGGTTATGGGAACGGGGCTTTTTTTAAAATCGGCTCCTATATTTGAAGACAGGACTTTGGGCGAGTTGTTGCTTTCGTCCAATTGGCGTCCTCTCAGAGGCGAATTTGGTTTTTTGCCATTCCTTATGGGAACACTTTGGGTAACGGCAATAGGCATTATTTTGGCATTTCCGGTAGCCTTGCTTACAGCCATTTTTCTTACCGAATACAGCAACGCAATGGTAAAAAAATACGTATTTCCGGCGCTTGATATTCTTGCCGGAATACCTTCGGTTATATATGGCGTGTGGGGCGTGATTCTTATTGTTCCGTGGATTTCGGAAAAACTTGCGTCGCGCTTTGTCGATTTTTCTACCGGATATACTGTGCTTGCGGGCGGCATCGTGCTTGGCGTGATGATTTTGCCGTTGCTTACAAGTCTGTTCATTGAGTTGTTTTCGTCGGTCACAGTGCAGTTGCGCGAAGCATCCATGTCGTTGGGCGCAACTAAATGGCAAACAGTAAAGAAAACAGTGCTGCGACAAACGTTTCCGGGTATCCTTGCGGCAGTAATTCTTGCCATTTCGCGTGCATTTGGCGAAACAATAGCCGTGTTGATGGTATGCGGCAACCTTCCGCAAATTCCGCGCTCGCTGTTCGACCCCGCATATCCGTTGCCGGCGCTGATAGCAAACAACTACGGCGAAATGCTTTCGCTGCCGCTATACGAAGCAGCGCTGATGTTCGCAGCATTGATACTTTTTGTCGTAATACTGCTGTTTAACATAGTATCGCGCGCAGTTTTGTACAGAATAGAAAAAAGATTTATTTGAAGTGGAAAATATTATAGACGGTTTCGTCGAAAAGTTATACCTGCGCATGCAATCCTACAATATGGGACTGCCCTCGCCTCAACAAATAGAAGATTTTACAGACGGTATTACGCGATTTATGTTTCCGTTGCTCTGCGGCAAAAATATGACGGCAAGTTGTTTGAACGATGAATGGGAGCGGTTGCAGCGTCTTTTTGCTGATTTGCTTTCGTCTCTCAATCATGCTGATTTGCCGGAGAATTTGTCGCATCGTTTTTTTTCGGCTATTCCGTCAATTCATGAACAATTGCTTGAAGAAGCCGCCCATTTTCTACGTTGCGACCCTGCCGCAAAAACCGTAGAAGAGGTGATACTGTGCTATCCGGGATATTACGCAATTGCTATTTACCGTCTCGCCAACGAACTGTATCGTATGAAAATACCGGTTCTACCCCGCGCTATGTCCGAATATGCCCACAGCAAGACCGGTATCGATATTCATCCCGGCGCAACTATCGGGCGCAATTTTTACATCGACCATGGAACCGGCATCGTGATAGGCGAAACGACCGAAATAGGCGACAACGTGAAAATATATCAGGGCGTCACATTAGGCGCTATGTATGTGGAAAAGAGCATGCAAGATACAAAACGGCACCCCACGATAGAGGACAATGTGATTATTTATGCCGGAAGCGCAATTTTGGGCGGCAATACAGTGATAGGGCACAATACCATTGTTGGCGGTAATGTTTGGCTTACTGAAAGCGTTGCGCCCAATTCCGTTGTTTTCCACAAGACAGAAATAATCATCAAAAACAAAAAACGTAAATTAATAAAATCCGAATCAACATGAAACCGGAAACAGCTTGTATACATGCAGCAGTAGACAAATCACATTCCACCGGCGCAATAGCCGCCCCCATATATCAAACCGCAACTTTTGCACATCCCGGTTTCGGACAAAGCACCGGATATGATTATTCGAGAACGCAAAACCCCACGCGCGAACATGCAGAAAAACTGCTTGCCGCATTAGAAGGCGGAGCAGGAGCTGCGGCATTTGCAAGCGGAATGGCAGCAATTGCAACCCTCATGGAACTATTTGCGCCAAACGATGAAATTATCGCTACCGACGACCTGTATGGCGGCTCAATACGGCTCTTTAACCAAATATCAGCAAAAAACGGCGTCAAAATACAATATGTGGACACATCCGATTTGCAGACAGTTGAATCCGCTATAACAGAGGCTACAAAAGCAATATTCATAGAAACGCCAACAAACCCAATGATGAAAGTGGCTGACGTTGCAGGCTTAAAGAAAATTATCGGCAATCGGGATATTCTGCTGATTGTAGACAACACATTTTTAACGCCCTATTTCTTTAACCCCCTCACGCTTGGCGCAGATATTGCAGTTCACAGCGCCACTAAATACCTTGCAGGTCATAACGACACGCTTGCAGGGTTTCTCGTTGCAAAATCGGAAGAACTCGCCGACAGGATTCATTACCTGAAAAACGCTATCGGCAGCGTACTGTCGCCTTTTGACGCATTTTTAGTTGCACGCGGCATAAAGACGCTTGCCGTTCGCATGGAAAAAGCGCAGAAAAACGCTGTTGTTATAGCCGAATGGCTTGAAAAACAACCGACAGTAACAGCGGTTTATTATACCGGTTTGCAATCTCACCCTGATTATGAACTGTCAAAACGTCAAGGGCGGGGATTTGGCGCTATGATAAGTTTTAGGGTAGACAGCGCAGAAACAGCAAAAAACATTCTGAACAAAACAGAACTTGTTCTCTACGCCGAAAGCCTCGGCGGAGTAGAAACGCTAATAACATTCCCCGCTACCCAAACACACGCCGAAGTGCCCGAAACAGAACGAATAGCAAGAGGAATAGACGACAAACTACTACGCCTGTCGGTAGGAATAGAGGCTGTTGAAGATATAATAAACGACTTGAAAAGAGCGATTTGAAATCATCTAAAGGACATACGAAAACGATATTGTATGCGCCGTTTACTCCACCTATTTTTTACATTGAGCCGATAAAATCAGATTATCCCTTAAAGGAACAATTGCTCGTACAATCGGAACAGTCGTGGCATCTGCTGCTTGTCGGCTTGCCCTTTTCTGAATAGATTCTGCGAAGCAATACCGCTGAAACAACGGCAATGCTACCGCCTGCCAATATTGAACTGAATGTGCTCAAAAACTTTTTGCGTGTCATTATGTTGTTCGACATCATGTTCATATTCACCTTTTTAACGTCTGGTATCCCATATCCACACCTGCCCTTGGCGTTGCGAGGATATTTGATTTAAATAATTTATTGCCTCGGCGTAGGTGCTGAAACCGCCTGCCGACACTCTGAACTGCTGGTTAAAATTAACGACTCTGAAAGTGATACCCTCTGACTGCACACTCCTTCCGAATGATTCGGCAGCCGAATTTGAGCCAAAACTGCCTATTATAACCTCATATCTGCCGCCCGAAGCGGAAGCTGTTGCCGGTGGCGTAGACGTTGACGGCGTTGATGGCGCCGGCGTTGATGGCGTAGCTGCAGCCGGAGTTGATGGCGTAGCAGTAGCCGGCGTTGATGGCGTAGCAGCAGCCGGCGTTGATGGCGTAGCAGCCGGAGTTGTTGATGCAGGCGTCGTTTGCGGCGTTTCAACCGTTGTAGGCTGACTATCATCGGGGTTAAGTGCAACTCTCTTATCGGTCGCATCTTCCAAACCTTGTATTATTTCAACATTGAGGCTGTCTGCTGCAAATGCGTCTTCGTCTTCGTCAAAGGTTGGCGTTTCTTCGGGTTCTACTTCTTCTGCTTTCTCTTTTTGAAAGAAAGAGGTAATTGTTGAAACCTCCGGAATGTATGACTTGATATACGGATATCCGTAATATCCGCCAACGCCCAATATCGCTGCAATTAGTAAAATCCACAATACCCATCCGTGAGATTTTTTTTGTGACTTTTCTTTCTTTTCTTTTCTTTCTTTTTCTCTTTTCTGAACTCTTGGAGGCTTTGCAGCTTCTTTTTTTCTCGCTTGTTGTTGTGACACTGGCGGTTCATGTCTTTGCACTGCCGGAGCGGGACGTCGCCGTTCTGTATTTTCACGATAGCGCGTGTTATCGCCTAAGTTGAACAAACTTTCGCCGCTATCAGCTTTAGGTTGAACCGGTTGCGTTTCATTTTGGGGTTCAACGGGCGTTGAAACCGGCAAATCGGGCGTTGTTTTAAATGACGGCTCAGGTTCCTTTACAATAGGTACAATAGGAGGCATAACAGGCTCAGGTTTTGCTTGTACCGGTACCGGTACGGGAATAGGCGCCGGTTTTGTTACGGGTTCCGGTTTCACAGGCAAAGGCACAGGCGCAGGAGGCTTTACCGATACCGGTTTCGGCGGTTCTATCTTCGGCGCAACGGGCGCAGCAGGCTGCTTTTTTGTTTCGCCCGAAATATACCCATTACCAAGTCCAAAATTGTCTTTAAAAATATCGGATACCGGCTCAAATATAATATTACCCTTGACTAATAAAAATGTTCCGAATTGAGCAAAACTAATCGTTTCTCGTTTTATAGTCAGCTTTTGGATAAAATATTTGTTGTAAAATTTTCGTACCTCTTCAGCAGCTTGTTCGGAAGTAATTCCTTCCTTTTTTGCCACGTAATACGTAAAGATGTTGTCATCTTCGGTATTTTCGCTGTCAAAAGCAACGGTTTTGACCGGAGGAAGCGCAACACCGTCTTTTATTTCAGATGGCTTTTGAACAATAGAAAAGCACCCCAAATCGGGAACAACTATCGACGTCTTGTACTCTACTAAATAATCGTAGATATATTTACTTATTTCCACAATAACAAAATTTTATTAAACTATTATAATATCTAATACATGTTATACGCAATTTTTCAAAAAAAGTTTCATTTTCAGAAAAAAAATTATTCATCATATCTTCGCAATTGAAATTTTTCGCCTAAGTACAGTTTTCTTACTTGTTGGTCGTCTGCTAAATCTTGCGCTGTGCCGGCTTTGAAAATTTTTCCTTCTATCAGCAGATACGCGCGGTCGGTAATTGAAAGCGTTTCGTCCACATTGTGGTCGGTTATCAATATTCCGATATTTTTCTTTTTCAACTTGTGTACGATGAACTGTATGTCTTCTACTGCTATCGGGTCTACTCCCGCGAAAGGCTCGTCCAGGAGAATAAATTTTGGGTCGATAGCCAGTGCGCGCGCTATTTCCGTGCGGCGGCGCTCGCCTCCCGATAATTGTATCCCAAGACTTTTACGTATCTTGGTAAGCCCAAATTCCTGCAACAATTGCTCGGTGCGTTCGCGCTGTTCAGACTTGGGCAAATTGGTCATCTCCAAGACAGAACGAATGTTGTCTTCCACGCTCATCTTCCTGAATACTGAAGCTTCCTGAGCCAGATAACCTATTCCGCGTTGAGCGCGCCTGTAAACCGGTTGTTTGGTTATTTCGAAATCGTCGAGAAATATTTTTCCCTCATTTGGCGTTATCAAGCCTACTATCATGTAGAAAGATGTGGTCTTACCCGCCCCATTGGGACCAAGCAAACCAACTATTTCGCCCTGTGAAACCTCTATTGATGCGCCTTTGACAACTGTGCGACTGCGATATTTCTTTACTAAATTCTCCGTACGTAGTACCATAATAATTGAATAATTGAATAACTGAATAACTGAATAACTGAATAACTGAATAACTGAAACTTTTAAAATAAAAACTCTTTTAATGCGGTGAATTTTGCAGGCAGTTCTACGGTTTGTTTTATTCCGTCGGCAAAACGGGCTAAATTCGGAGGTAGTGCAATTTTTTCATCGATAACGTTTTCTACCGTTTCGGTGAATTTTGCAGGATGAGCGGTTTCAATAAAGAAGCCCGTTTCCGAAGGATGTTTGTCCAAATAGTTTTTCAATGCGCGGTAGCCTGTCGCTCCATGCGGGTCGAGCAGGTAACCATGGCGGGTATATACCTCCTTTATTGTGGCGCGTATATGCTCGTCGAGGCAAACAAAACCTTCAACGTCATTCAAAATTGCCTGATGCGAATTGCCGTAGAGTTCGAGTATGCGCGCAAAATTGCTCGGATTGCCAACATCCATGGCATTCGCAATTGTTGCCATCGACGGGCGTGGACTGAACACCCCCGTTTGCAGATATTGCGGCGCTATATCGTTCGCGTTGGTGGCAGCAATGAAACGCGCGATTGGCAATCCTAATCGTTTCGCTATCATCGCGGCGCAGATGTTGCCGAAATTACCGCTGGGAACGGCGCAAACAATGGAGCCGGCATTGCGTCCCATTTGGGCGACGCCCCAAAAATAGTAAAACGACTGCGGCAACAAACGCGCCCAATTAATGGAATTTGCCGAACTCAACCGCATCTTTTTGTTCAAATCGTCGTCGGCAAACGCCTGTTTTACCAACGCCTGGCAATCGTCAAAAGTTCCCGCTACTTCTATCGCCGTAATGTTTTCGCCCAGCGTAGTAAACTGTTTTTCCTGAATAGAGCTGACTAAGCCCTTAGGATACAACACAAATACCCGTATTCCCGGCACCTTGTAGAACCCGTTGGCAACGGCGCTACCCGTGTCGCCCGAAGTAGCAACCAGCACGTTAAGTTCCTGCTGCTCGCCGCCGATGAAATAGCCTAACAAACGCGCCATGAAGCGAGCGCCAACGTCCTTGAACGCCATCGTAGGACCATGAAATAACTCAAGGGTGTGGATTTTTTCGTTTATATGTACTAAAGGAATAGGAAAATTAAGGGTATCGTACACCATGCGCTTCAATTCAGCCGCCGGAACATCACCGTTCAGAAAATGCTCCGCCACCACTAATGCGATTTCCTGCAAATCCATGTCATACATACGCTTGAAGAAATCCGCTCCAAGTTTGTCTATACGTTCGGGCATATAAAGACCGCCGTCGGGGGCTAAACCAACGGTTACCGCCTCCCGAAGCGTCGCAGCCGACGTCTTTTTATTGGTACTGTAATACAACATTTTTTTGTAAAAATCGTGAAAATAAACAGCCGCAAAAATAAATATTTTTT
>Ga0099364_10008674_pt1 | contig 14255 bp, 14 predicted proteins | sample TergutTh196P3_FD_73070 | JGI IMG/M metagenome (GOLD analysis project Ga0099364, IMG submission 73070) | Microcerotermes parvus P3 segment gut microbial communities from Pointe-Noire, Republic of the Congo - Th196 P3 | ecosystem: Host-associated > Arthropoda: Insects > Digestive system > Gut ... | reverse complement strand
TAAGGGAGCAGACAAGGCAGGCCATCGAAAACCTGAAAACCATCTTGGATTCCGCGGGCAGCGGCCTTGGCCATGTTGTCAAGACAACATGCTATCTGGCTGACATGCAGGACTTCGCCGCGTTCAATGAGGTATACGCGGAATTCTTCACCGGCAAACCGGCACGTTCATGCGTGGCGGTGCTTGGCTTGCCAAAAGGCGCGTCAGTGGAAATAGAGGCCATCGCCGAATTGCCATAATCTCATGCGCTCTGCGGAGCGCATGAAGTCAGAATTCAGTAGTCAGAATACGGGGGTTGGACGAGGGATTTTTCTTGTTTTTTGTTGCGCAAACGTAGGATTAAGGTAATAATTCACCCGCAGCAGTCGCCGCATTGGAGGTCGCAGCCGATAATGGGAAGCGCGTCCACGCCCTGTTTCTCGTAATAATCCTGTATTGCCGCTTTGATGCCCTGCTCGGCAAGCACCGAGCAGTGTATTTTTGCCGCCGGTAGGCCGTCCAGCGCTTCTGTGACGGTCTTGTTTGTGAGCCTGAGCGCGTCCTCCACCGTTTTGCCCTTGACCAACTCCGTGGCCATGGACGAAGTCGCGACGGCGGCGCCGCACCCAAAAGTCTTGAAGCTCGCATCATGGATCACATCGTCTTCGATCCTAAGGAATATTTTCATTATATCGCCGCACTTGGAATTGCCGACTTCCCCTATTCCGTTGGCATCAGCCAGCTCCCCCACATTGCGGGGATTCGAAAAGTGTTCCATCACCTTGTCAGAATACATTGGATGTCTCCTTTATTTGTATCTATTTATTTTTCGTACGTGTTCAGTACCTTGCGCGAGGATGGCTATTTCTGTTCTCGCAATCGCTCAATGGCGCATCCATGCGCCAATTCGCGAACGCTCCACCGTCCTTGGTTGCGCTTTGCGAGAACAGAAATAGCCATCCTCGCCGGTACTGAATACTATCATTCATTATACGACGGATTTCGGGCTATGTAAAGAAATGGTGCAGATTTCACCCGCGAATAATACGAGTCACTTGCAGTTTATTTGTTTCTTTTGACAGGGTCAATTCGGAATTGTATAATGTGGAATCCGATTGACATCTGTTCAAATCAAGCGGACACAACAATAATCATCACAGAATAGGAGGCATACAAATGAAACGAATGATTCTTGGTATTTTTCTGGCTTTCGCGCTGCTTGTAGCCGCACTTCCGATCACTTCCGCGCCATCGGCGGTGGCGGCACAGCCCGAGCAGACACTTGCAGACGCATGCGGGGCGTACTATGATGTGCTTATGTCGGCCGTGAATGAGTACGGCATTGCCCCAGACCCTAACCCATATGCCGTCGACTACGATGCGGCTTTTGAGGAATGGTCCAATAAGGCCAATAGCGGTCTTTATAGCGGGCTGGGCGTGTATTGCGCGGAGTTGATGTACTTTGGGGACAGCGTGTTGCCACAATTGATTTTCATCTATGACATCGGCTACGGCCCTGACGGGTATCTTAGCTCTGCCAATGTGTATGGCTACTCTTCAGGCGTGGTGCTTTATTCCGCTGACAGTGATTTCGGTGACGGCTATTTAATTGGCGGGGATAACCCAAATGGCCGGTTGTATGTCGTTACCGGCCGCAACGGTGAGCCATATCTGAACAGCGCCATCGGCAGCTATGATTACGTGGAAAACGAAGACGGTTATTCTGAAGTTGACTATAGTTACGACACTTATTACACGGTTAGAAACAATCAATGGGTGGAAGTGGCTGAAGCGCAGATAGGAATAGTCGGCAAACGCGAGTTAGTCTATTCCCCCGGTTCTGTCCACGCTGCCATCGCCGAACTCCAGTCATTGCAGAATGCACCCACGCCCCAGGCAAACACGCCGTCTGACTGGGCCCGCGAAGAGGTGGGCGCAGCTATGGCGGCGGCATTGGTGCCGGACTCCATTTCGGGCTCTGGATGGCAGAACCCAACGTCGCGGCTCGCCGCTGCGGACGCGATAGTATTGCTCATTGAAAAATCATTGGGCAAGTCGATGGCTCAAATCGCAAACGAACGGGGATGGGATTTAAACATGAACCAATTCTTGGACACCAACAGCCACGCAGTCACTTTCCTGAAGTACGCCGAAGTCACGGCCGGCGTCGGCGGCAACAGGTACGAACCGAACGGCGACTATGACCGCGCCCAGATCGTTACTATGATAGGCAGGACCGCCGAAGCGTTTTTCGGAGCCACTGCCCGGGGAACCAACCCATTCTCAGACGTGCCGGACTGGGCGGCCCCGTATGTAGGCTACGCGGCGGAAAACGGCATAACGCAGGGGGTGGGCGGCGGCATGTTCGATTCCTACGCTGTTCTGCAAAACCAGCACACGGCGGTATTCTGCTACCGCGCCTACAATGCGTGGGGTTAGGAGCTGTTCTTGTTTTTTCTTTGTGATTATTGAATGCAATAGCATAATCGCTGCTTGCCTAAGAATTACAAATTCAAGTTGCATGGTGGCATGAAGGAGTTAATAAATTGAACGTTCGTAAATATGATTCCAAAGACTGTAAAAGCATCGCAGAGTTATTTCATGATACCGTCCATTCTGTAAACGCTGCAGATTATTCTGAAACTCAACTAAATGCATGGGCGCCAAAAGATATTGATTTATTAGAGTGGGATAATGCATTGTCAAGTAATTATTCCATTGTCGTAGAAAAAGACGACACAATTATTGGATTTGGGGTTGCAGACAACACAGGATATTTTGATCGTTTATACACCCACAAAGATTACCAAGGAATCGGCGTAGCGACTTTGATTGCAGATGAAATTGAAAGGTATTTTCGCCGTTTAGGTGTTCAAATCGTTACGACAGCAGCGTCCATTACAGCAAAACCTTTCTTTGAAAAGAGAGGATATGTTGTTTTGACAGAACAGTGCGTCGAACGCAGAGGCGAATTACTTGTAAATTATGCGATGAAAAAGATTTTATCTACATGAACTAATGAATGAACTAATGAATGAGCTAATTAATAAAGGGTTAGATGCATAAGATAAGCTTGCTCTGTAATCTGGCGTTTCTGATGTTATTCCGATTGATTTTATTAGAACATTACAGGATCAAGCATGAGAACTGACAGCACGAAGAGGTGGTTTTTTGTTGGATCATTTTTCACTGAGCGCCAGTAAACTATCTAATACCAACAGGTTAAGTTTATTTATCGTAGGGGCGCACATCGCGCGTCCGTAACAATGCGCCATTCCTTGCCAAAAGGCGGACGGCCAATGGCCGCCCCTACACTGCCATTTTTGCTAACCTGTTGACATTGGTAAACTATCCCTAACGAGAAGCTTAGCTGACGCTCAGTACGCTGCCAGCGAATAATGACTATGCGATTAGCTTATTGCCGTTTTATCTCCCTAACCGGGCGCATTTCGATGTAGCCGCGCCAACCGTACGGCGCAAGCTGCATTCGCGGCGCGAGCTCGTCGGCATACTCATACCCGTATACTTCGGGATTGAATTTCTCGATGCGCTCCCACAGCATGGCGATTGCCTGCTCAAAATCGCTATCGTCAAATGGCTCGCCTTGGAAAATGAGCAGTTTGCACGGCGCCAGGTCTATAAACTCGAACCCCTCTGGAGGCGCGCCGCTGTAATCAGCGGGAAGCTCTACCCCTTGCGCGTAAACTCCTGTTCCGTCTGGGCGCATATTGCCCGGCAGCCATAGGCCAACGGGTTCATATAGCGCTTCTTTGATTCCGCTGACAGTTTCCCACGGTATCGAGCTGCCGGTTTCATCGTCCGCGCAGCCAAATTCCTCGCAGTAGCCGAAATAATCCTCGGCGGCCTTTGAACGCCGAATCAATAGCTTTCTTGCGGGGCGTTCCACGATCTGCGTAAAGATGATTGCTGTTTTCCCTGCCATGTTCGTTTCCTCCAAAACTTTATTACGGAGACTGGAAACTTGGAACGGAATAATCCAGCCACTCGGCTCCGGCACAGACGCAAAGCGTTTCGGGGCAATGCCAAACGCTTTCGTAAACGCCCTTGTAAATCCCTCGTGGCTGTCGAACACGAAGTCAAGCGCAACGTCAATGATCTTCGTTTTGCCGCTTCTAAGAGAAAGCGCGGCGTTGACGAGCCGCCTCTCGCGGATGTATTCAAACGGCAACCGGCCGGTATGCTGCTTGAATACCCGCGCCGCGTGGTACTGCGAATACCCCGCAGCATCCGATAGTTGTTTGGCTGTGATCGCCTCTCGGATGTGGGCGTCGATATACGCTTTCATCCGCATGGCTGCGGCGGACGTGCCTTGGTTCATGTTTCCCATTCGTTTTGTGCCTCCTGAATACAGTATAGCCCGGTAGGAAACTGTTTTCTTGACCGAAAATGCGATTTTTCCATCGGCGCCATCATGGTGCCATCATTATACCAGATACCAGCATCAGCATCAGCCATGCGCGGTTTGCGTTTCGCCTTTTTTGAGGCGGCGAAACAGACATGGGCTTAGACGTCGCGCAACTCCAACACGGCAGCCACCTCCTCCCAACAGTTTACCACACGACCGATGATTGCTTGGCACGAAAGAGCTAGATGGTTTGATGCGTTTCACATCACACAAGTCGAGCGAATTTGCACTTTTAAAAGAGTATGATATTGCATTCTAAAACCATGTATAAAAAACAAGGTATTTTGCTCTTGATTCTGAGTTCTGAGTTCTGAGTTCTGGGTTCTGGGTTCTGAGTTCTGTGTTCCTTGGTTTGCGGGCAGAGCCTGCCATGTGATAAAATTGATCAAGCGGCTCAACGAACCGTGCCGCAAAGGGGGCTGCTGCGAATGCGGCGATTCAATGTGACAGGGCTGTGCGTGCCCGAAAAACACTATATGGTCGATATAAGCGATAAATTGGCAATAATCAAGGAGATGGTGGACAGGGGCGACTATTTCACGATAAACCGCGCGAGGCAGTACGGCAAGACCACGACGCTGCTCATGCTAGCGAAGACCCTGCCGCCGGAGTACACCTGCATAAGCCTCAGCTTTGAGGGCGTGGGGGAAGCGATGTTTCGGAGCGCGGAGCGTTTCTGCCAATCTTTCCTATTGCATATATCAAAAACCCTCGAAACGGCGGAAAGCGGATATTTGACGTTGTGGTGTAGGATTGCATGTGGTGTAGTATTGCAATTGAAATGAATCCAGCCGAATTATATCATTCGCCGACATTGCGCCTGGCGGTATGAAAGGAGCGTCGCGATTAACTACGCAATAATGCATAAGAATAACCCGGTTTTAGACGTTGAAATAAACGAGCCCGCTGTCGCAATCGTCGCCATCGGCACGGTTCACGACGCGCTTCGCGTTCCTCTCGGCGTCGCGTCGATAAAAGGCGGCATAGCCCTTGAGGAACTGAATGACTGGTTCAAAGGACGTTCTATCCCCGCGAGCCGCGACGGAATACGGAACTTGTACGCGCGTCTGGGCAGGGAGTCAACCGAGTACCTGATCCTCAAATGCTACGGGTTGAGCCTTTCAGACCACTACTGGCTTCGCCCGGCAGGATCCGCGGTAGGTTGGCGTGACGTGAATTTCTTTGAGAATGGCTTTTCGCGCGATGTGGGCGAAATGCTGTTCGGGCGCGAACCTGCCGACAGAAAACGAATAAACCTAATGTCGCCCGACAACACATCAGACGGGCGGCTCAAAAAGAAGTGGGCCATCTCTGGCGGCAAGCGCAAGCTCGTCAAGGGTGGCAGCGAGCCTTTTAGGCAAGAGCCTTTCAACGAGGCCATTGCGAGCGCGATCGCGCAACGCTTGGGGATTCCGAACGTCACGTATACGCTGACGTTCGACGAGGAGGAACCGCTCTGCGCGTGCGATAACTTTCTCTCCGTCGAAACCGAGCTTATTTCCGCTTGGAGAGTGTTCCATTCACAGATGATGAGGGATTCCGATTCGGAGCATGCGCATTTTTTGCGTTGCTGCGATTCGCTTGGCATCGTCGGCGTCCAGAACGAAATCGACAAAATGCTCGCGCTTGATTATATTATCGCGAACGAGGACAGGCATTTTAGCAACTTCGGATTTGTCCGAAACGCCGACACGCTTGTATGGGTCGGTTTCGCTCCGATATTCGATAGCGGCACGTCGCTTTGGCACAATTCGCTTGATATTGGCGAGCAGAGGAAATGCCAACCTTTTGCCCCAAGCCACGAGAAACAGCTCAGGCTCGTTTCTGATTTGAGCTGGTTCGACGCTGGCGCCCTAAAAGACATCGGCCGCGAGATTGAGGAGATATTTTCGCGTTCTCCTGTGATCGACGAAGCGCGGCGCAACGCTATCGCTGCGGAGGCGCTAAAACGGGTCGAAGCCGTGGAGCAAAGGAAACGCGAGCTTCATCGTCCCACCGCATAACGCCTACGGCGTTTGAAGGTGGGGTGGTTTTTGGGTATAGACCCCCGCCTCTCTAATCGGTAAATGCTATTCGCGCCATTGGCTCCAGCCGAAAAAGCAGGACATCAATGGGCGCCATCTCCGCTGCGCATTCATAGCATCGATGAGGCGTCTTTGTCTAGCAGCCAGGTGACGTCCCGATGCAATTGCAATACGCTGGCCGGCACAAGCTCATTTACCGGCCCGTTGACGGCCTTGCGCACGATCGCCGCCTTTCTTGGGCCGGCCGCGACTACTACGACGCTTTGGCACATCATGATGCTGCGGATGCCCAGCGTCAGCCCGTGCGTAGGCATCTTGTCCATTGGATAACCATACAGCCTGCAAAGATTGTCCTTAGTAGACTGAGGCAGCAAGCTAAAATACGCGTAACTGCCCATGGGAGAGCCCGGAAAATTAAACCCGATGTGCCCGTCCTCGCCCAGGCCAAGAACCTGCAGGCGTATGCCGCCGCGGCGGTCGATGGCGTCCTCATACTGCATGGGGGCGTCGCTGCCCGCGTAGCGATCCGGCAGAAGCGCCTGCTCATCAGATAGCCGCAACGGCTGCGCTAGCTGGCGGCGTATCCGCTCAGAGCAAGACGCCGCGCTCCCTTTTTCTACGCCCACGTAATCGTCCACAGCGCAGATCGCGAGCGCATGCGTGTCGAAAGGGGCGGCGGCGTATAGCTTTGCCACCGTTTCGTGGATTGGCGCGGTCGTTGTGCCCGTGGAGACGCCGATTAATCCGCATCGATTGCTAGGCCCGCTTACCGCGCCCAGCGCGCCCCCCTCACCAACCGCGCGCGTCACGCATCCCGCGCCCAACACGCCACCCGCGCCCAACACGCCTCCCTCGCCCCCCGCGCCCCCCGCGCCCAGCATGGCTTGGATAAGCAGCCAGGCGGCGGCGGCGTGCATTTCCTTGGGGCTGTCGTATACTCGTATCTTCGCGCCCATCATAACCCCTCTCCAGCGCAACGCAGCAGGCCAAGCCGCTCGGCGCTGCGCTCCACGTTTTTTTGCCATTGCCCCGTGCCCAAGCGGAAGAGCCCCATCACCGCGCCGCCCACGATAGGCTCGTAGCGCGCCTGCTCCACTTTTGCGCCGGGCGCGACGCCAGAGGATAGCATGGTTTCCATGCGTTGCCTGGGGATGCCCGGCTTTCCCTTGAATACGCCGCCGGAAAGCACGACGCGCACTGGCGCGGCAGGGTCGATGCGCAGCAGGCGCATCACCGATGCGCACAGTTTCGCCCAGCTGTCCCCGCATCCCGCTAGGATCCTCGCCGCCGCCGCGTCGCCCTGCGCCGCCGCCTCGAACACCAGCGGGCACAGAGCAGGAACCGCGACGTCTTTCATCCTGTAGCGGTGCATGAGCAGTTCGTCGACGCCGCCGTACCCAAGCCGCGCCAGTATCATCTGGGTCAGCATCGTCGGTGGCTCCTTGAAGATATGCGCGTCAAATACCGCCTGCAAAGCGTCCTGGCCGATGGAGCCCGCGCCGTGGAACGGGCCGTTCGCATAGTTGCCGAGTTGCGCGCAGTCGCCGCCTGCGCTGACGCCGCCGAGGTTCAGCCCCGTGCCCGCGCAGCACACAACGGCCGGCCCCGCGAACACGCCGCCCCACAGCGCCGCTATGCAGTCGTTGTGAACGAAGACGCTTTCGACGCCGAAATGCGTTTGCAGCGCACGGGTCAGCAGCGCTTGCTCGTATGGGTAGTCAATGCCCGTCAGCCCGCCGGATATGGCGACGACGTCCGGCCAGCCTGCGCCCGCCGCGCCGAGTGCGCGCTGGGACGCCTCGCGCATGCGGAGCAGGGCGTCGTCCATGCCTTGGCATGTGTGGAGGCTGCCGTCTGCCTGGCCCAGCGCCAGGAGGTTGCCTGAGAGGTCAGCGGCGACGGCGTGCGTTTTCGTGGAACCTTGGTCCAAACCTATCATGACTTGCATCTGGCACCTCCTTGGGAGCTGTTCAACAACAACCTGTTCTTTATGCCTTGTCTTTTCACCGCCATGCATCGTTGCCAATCCTTGCAAGGCACAAAGCATTGCTGCGGATTGTCGCCTTGCCTGGCACCGAAAATCCGGCGGCCTAATTGAACAGTTTATTATTGAACAGCTCCTTGCCATTTGACGTCAACGGGAAGAAGAGGGGCAGATAGCCGCGGCTTGCTTCGAGCAGCTCGCTCAGCAGCGGGACGGCCCGGTCGACGTCCATGACGAGCGGATGCGCGGCAAGCGCCGCCAGCGCCGCGCTGCGGTCGCCCGTTAATGCCGCTTCCATTGCGAGCTGCTCATAGTTTTTCACCGCGCACACCAGCCCCCACACCTGCTTTGGGACGTTAGGCTGCGGCAGCGCGCGCACGCCTGCGGCGTTCACGAGGCAGCCCGCCTCGATTACCGCGTCGTTTGGCAGAAACGGCACGGCGCCGCAGTTCGGCGTGTTGCAGACCATCCATGTGTCTTCGTCGTTGCGCATGGCCTGCATTGCGCCAACCGCTACCTGCGAGTACCCGCCGCCGCCGCGCTGGCCGAGCTCAGGGGGAGGCTGGTCGCGAGACGGATCCGCATACGCGTCGAAGATGGCCTTTTCAAGCGCCAGCACCCGTTCGCCGCGCGTTTCCGGCGCGGCGCGCATCTCCTCCAGCTTGTGCGACGTTCTAAAATAGTATTGCGCGTAGGAGCTTGGAAACAGCCCGCACGCGCTGATCCACTCGGCCGTCGCTTCGCCATGCCTGCTTTCGAGGACCTTGCGGAGCGCGCATTCAGGCAGGGGTTCGCCGTTCACCGTGAAGTTGTAGGCGAAGCTTAGATGGTTGAGGCCGAAATAGTCGTAGCGCACCGCATGCTCAGCGCAGCCTGTCGCGGCGGCGGCCTCCTGCGCGGGGCGAATGCCGCCTGCGCATAAGCCCACGACGCGTATCGGGGAGCGCTTCGACACGGCTTCCGTGATCATGCCCGATGGATTGGCATAATTTATTAATACCGCGCGGGGGCACAGTTCTTGCATGGCGCCGGCGAGCGACAGCGCCACAGGGATGGTGCGCAGCGCCTTCATCATTCCAGCCGCGCCGGTAGTCTCCTGGCCGATGAAACCGTGGCGCAGGCATATGCGCTCATCCAGCGCGCGCGCCCTGTTCCCGCCCACGCGGAACTGCGTTATGACGAAGTCCGAGCCCGGCAGTGCCTGCTCCCAGTCGGTGTGATTGGTGAATCTCAGGTGCGGCATGTTTAGCGCAAGCGCGTATCGGCGCGTGAAAGCCGACATAACCTCCAGGCGCCTGGCGTCTATGTCGTGCAGCGCTATCTCATCGACCGGCAGCGCCCCTTGCCACGCGCCGCCCCGAGCCCCTTTCAGCGCGCCGCCGCGAGTTGCAAGCTCCTTGATGATTTCCGGCGTGTATGGGCTGCCCGCGCCTATTATGGCGATCTTCATTCGTCTGCACCGCTCTCAGATTATAATGCCACCAGTATAACCGATCGCGGCGCAAATGGCTATTGGGCGCCTCACTGAGTGAGCGGCGAGCCGGCGCGCCGGCGATTGGTTTGCGATGCGCCAGCGATAGGTTCGCGATGCGTCGGCGTTGGGTTCGCGATGCGTCGGCGTTGGGTACGCGATGCGTCGGCGTTGGGTACGCGATGCGTCGGCGTTGGGTTCGCGATGCGTCGGCGTTGGGTTCGCGGCTTTCCGCGCCGTGTGCCGCGAACAGCGCGCGGGGGCTCATGTTTACGGAAATGGCCAACGCGAAGGGCCTATGCTATAAAGACCGTTCGTTGATTATCGCTGATGCTTTTTTGGCATCATCTTGTTCGCCGAAAATAATTTTACCCCACCAAACTGCTCTGTTTAGTGCAAATAAACGTGCTATGCAGGCCATAAGCATGAGTAGCCGCATCGATGCGAAACCCAACCAGTTTTAGCATTTTCTCCATTATCCAGGCATATGTGGGGTATTCGTCTTTAATGCAAGCGACCACAGCTGACGCTGGCTTTTCACCAGATGCCTCTCGCGTATTGGATACCCATAAGTCCACCGAGTCGAAAAAATCGTTGATCTCCACAGAAATAACTGCGTCTTTTAAAAATAGCCGTCCGCCGGGTTTTAACATATCATGCATTTTTTTCGCCGCAACGAACTTCCAGTGATCGGGCAAGTGGTGCAACGCGAACTTGGTAACCACGGCGTCCAAAGCCACCGCAGGGCAGTACGTCAAAAAGCCCGCCCGGGCAAACTCAACGTTGTATCGCCCCATTCGCTGAGCTCTAAGCGATGCGAAGTCTAGCATAGCCTGGGATATATCCACGGCATACACCTGCGCGCATTTAGCTGCCAAGTCAATAGCCAGCCTACCCGTCGCCGTTCCAATCTCAAGAACGCGATCCGTCTCCCGCAACCCGAGAGCGTCCACAATCTCGTTGCAGTTGTCGCGTTGATTTATGCCTCGCCCAATCTCTTCGTCGTAGCGCGCCACTTCGTCCGCGCTTCCAAAATCAATGCCAACCTGCTGGAATTCATCGTAATACCAATCTCGCGTCGAATAATCTGCCATGAAAATGGATCCCCCTCGGTTTCTAATTTAGTGACGATGGCAGGAGTTTTTTTGCATATCCGTACTCAGCAAGGGTTTGGTTGATGATCTCCATCTCCCGCTCGCCAATTCCGCCCCATTGCAGCATTTCGCGCCCGCTAAATCGGTTGAGCCACGCAAGCGTCTTTATTTCCTTGTCGGCAAATGCTTTTCGCGCAATTGGCTCCAACCGAACAAGCAGGACATCAATGGGCGTCATCTCCGCCGGTTCCTTTAGCGGGAAAGTTTTATTGTATTTCTCCGCTGCTTCGGCGTTGACATTGAACGCCTCGTCTTCATAGAACGCCCCTGCCACGCCGTCTAACGCGCCGGCGAAGAGCGGCATGGCCATCAGCGCGTCTCTGTTTTTGCCGTCCGGCGTCGCGATGCCGAATACGGAGGCGTTGCGGAATCCGAAGCGCGGGTAGTAGTCGGGATGTCCGTAAAATACGATCGCCTTGTATCCCAACCGCCTTGCCTCCGCGATAGAATGGCGCATTAACGCCGACCCGACGCCTTTATTCCAGAACGAGGGCAGGACGGAGAGCGGCCCAAAGGTCAGAACCTCGGTTTCATCCCCATCAGGGGCGGCAACCTTCGCTTTGGAGTACATGACATTGCCGATGAGCATGCCGTCCGCCTCAGCCACAAAATCCAATTCCGGCACGAACGACGGGCGCTCACGAAGAATGTGCGCGAGATAATGCTCGTCACAGGTCGGTTCGGTGAATCCCCAAAAGGCTTCGCGAGTGAGTTCTTCCACTGCGCGGTGATCGGCGGTTGTTTCAAGCCGTATATGGATGCTAACATTATCAATCATCTTCCATAGTCTCCAATTCGGCTAGAGTCTTTGTGACTATTTCTCCGCGCTCCGCTTGTGCAATGGAACGCCGAATACGATTCAACCTTTCGCCTGTGTAATAATCATCATAAGGCTTAAACTCAAATGGTATTGCTTGTTCCCGGATTGATTGACGGAAAAACACGTTAATGGCAGCTGACATATTCAATCCAATTCTGTTAAATAGGGTCTCTGCCTCGCGCTTAATATCTTCATCAATACGGATTGTCAAATTGGTCTGCGCCATAATTAATCACCTCGCTAGTTTATCATTGCACTAACATATTGCATCATATCGTGCGCGTTGTCAATGCGATACAGCGTGGCCCAGGTATCGCCATCTCGCCATCTCGCCCATCTCCTTGCGGGCTTTTAGATAGCCATGCCCATTGCATGCTGCCTTCCATATCGACGGCGGGAGCTATGCACCGGGTAGCCTTCGGTCCGACATGCATCAAGCCGTCGCATGGCTCATGCCGACAAGCCTCGCCCGCTCAAGGGCTCTCGCGGCAGCCTGCCGCGATATGCCATCATCCAGCCGTCAAGCTGTTGTCGATCCTGAGGCTTTCCAGCCTTAGAAGCTCTTTGCGGTCTCTTTACAACAGGGCATCTGCATACCCCTCCCCCCCTCCGCCGAACAGAATTCTATGACATTTTGTTATTGACAACAAAAGCGACATTAAATATAATTCAGACATGAACGATGCTATCTATTTTACAAACCCAGACGCTTTCTAGCTGCGCCGGTATGAAGCGCGGAGGGCCGCCTTGGTTGGCTGGCTGCCCGACAAGCTAATCGCTGGGCGCTTCGGGTTTAGCACCAACTATGTCAGCCATCTGCGTTTCCGTATCCGGGAGGAAGGGGGGCAATAGGCCGGAGACTATATCCCGAATTTAGTTGTTCACGAAGGGAGAATCGGTGATGGTATCAGAGTGAACCGTTAACAGCAACGGGAGTCCGTTAATTCCAGACAGGTGGGTATTTAAAGGGTGTTTAGGTTGTTGTTTATATTCTTTGAGGCAGAGAAAGTGCGTGAGCAAAGAGAGACTATAATACTGTGTGAGGAGTTAGACGAAATGAAAAACGTAAAAATGGTAGTGAACAAGAATAACATCCTAACTATTAGAGTAGATTTAAATAAAAACTATGGAGATAGTAAAAGCGGGAAGAGTATAGTGATCGCTTCCACAGAGGGCAACGTATCCCTTGATGACGAATTGCCCAACATCAAAATTGGCCTTAATGTCTACAAACAACTTTATAGCGGGAGAGATTGGGATCCTGTTGATTAGCTAGGTTCAGTGACGTACTCCCACCACTTACGCCTTTGGCGTTGAAGTGGGGGCTTCTTGGGAACTCCCGCGCAACCGCAAGATGTCTGCCAAGCTATGCACCCTGCACCCTGCACCCCTGGTGAATCGCAAAAGCAGAGTTCAGAGTGAAGCAAGGCGGCTGTTTGCAAAGCGTTTATCTGCTAAGAGTAAATTGACCTGCTCGCAAATGCCCTTTTCAACTCCATCGCGCTCGTATTTGTTATATCCCATGGGTTCCCGCGAGCACGCGAGCACGCGAGTTCGAGCACGCGATCCCGCGATCACGCGAGCACGCGAGTTCGAGCACGCGAGTTCGAGCACGCGAACCCACGAGCTCGAGCACGCGAACCCACGAGCGCGCGCGGGCTATAGCTGCAACACGTGGTCGCAGAAACCCAGCGACTGGTTTCGATGGGAGGTCAAAAGAACCACGCGGTCCTCTTTGATGCTGAGCAGGGCGTCGCGCAGCTTCCCCTCATGTTCGGCGTCCAGGGCAGAGAATGGCTCGTCTAGGATCAGAATAGGGCGCCGGAAGAGAAGCGCCCGCAGCACGCACAGCATCTGCCTCTGCCCGCCGGAAAAGTTCGCGCCGCCGGTTTCCACGCCGTAATCGAGCCGCCCCGGCAACGAGCGGAGCCAATCGCCGATGCCGATGGCGTCGGCCATATCCTGGCATGCCTTTTCGCTAAGCCCGGCATCCCCCAGCGTCAGGTTCTCGTAGATGCTTCCCGCGAACAAGAAGTGCTCCGACGGGACGAATGAAACCAGGTCGCCGACCCGTCCCTGGTCCACGCGGCGCCCGTCCAAGGAAAAGCTCCCGTCGCCGACAATATAGAGGCCCAGCAAGCACTTGATCAAAGTCGTCTTGCCGCTGCCGCTTTCACCGGCGATGTGGTATATCTTCCGTTATCTCAAACCAATACAAAACTGGACAAATATATGCAAATCTATCCATTTTTAATGTTGAGTTCCTGCTTCACAGAGGTGATAGTTTCCACTAACTCTCCACAGGCTGACACTGTGTAACTCACAGCATAGTTTCTTAAGTTAATAGCGGCATTGATGTCCCTGTCATGATGCGTGTTGCACACCGGGCAGAGCCAC
>Ga0099364_10008673_pt1 | contig 14256 bp, 9 predicted proteins | sample TergutTh196P3_FD_73070 | JGI IMG/M metagenome (GOLD analysis project Ga0099364, IMG submission 73070) | Microcerotermes parvus P3 segment gut microbial communities from Pointe-Noire, Republic of the Congo - Th196 P3 | ecosystem: Host-associated > Arthropoda: Insects > Digestive system > Gut ... | reverse complement strand
GTTCATTGATTTCCTTGCGACCGACGAGATGCAGGAATTGCTGTGGTGGGGCATCGAAGGCGAACACTTCCAAAGAGACGAAAACGGCCGCCGTTACCTGACCGCCGAGCAATACGACGAGCGCGCGTCAGATGTACTCTTCTCCAACAACACCGGTATCGGCCACGATTTCGTCACCTCCTTAGTCAGCCGCCCCAACCGCGGTACGGAATGGCCGGACGGCTCCGGTGTCACCGACCCGAACTCGGATACCCTCGTGCGTCCGGCGCTCATCTTCAACGACATGGAGAAAACCATCCTGTCCAACATGGGCTGGGACAACTTCCTGGGCGGCATGGGCGACCAATGGGTGTCCCCATACGGCTTCGCTTGGGATATTAACCTACCGGAAGACGACGACCACCTCAACGATGTTTGGGAGAAGACGCACGCGGAAGGCGAAATGTACCAAAACTTCTTTCAGCATATGATTATGGCCGCTTCCGAAGAGGATGCACTGGCGATTTGGGACGACATGCAAGAGCGCCTCATCGCCGACGGCATCCAGGATCTGGAGGACTATTTCACCGAGCGCGTACGTCAGCGCGTAGCGGATTGGAACTGACAGCAGAGGCTTAAAACATCTTAGAAAACGGGCGGGAGAATATCCCGCCCATTTTTTATTTGTCCATGTATATTCTACTAATACTTCGGCTTCTTACGCGTGGAATACGGATGTTGGCCGTCGTTTTTGCGTTCGCTGCGATAGGGCCGGTTGCTCTCGTAGGGCTTTTTCCCACCACCGGAGCGGTTGCCGCCGGAGTAGCCGCCCCCGGAACGGCCGCCGGACGAGCCGTACTGACCTTTGCCTCCGTGCTGATCTTTACGATTGTACTGACCTTTATGCTGTCCTTTAGCACGCTCGTTCTTAAAGAAGGGTTTTTCCTCGCGAATTTCCGCAAGCTCGTCGCCCAGCTTTTCCTTCATAAAGGCAGCGGCCAGCTCTATCGCCGTGAAATCATATTGCTCCATGGCCTTACTGATACGGGCGATGGTTTCGTCTAAGTCCTGCTTGTCCATGACCGCTTTGGCTTCAAGGATGATTTTATCCAGCTTGGCGCGGGTGATGTCCGCCGCCTTGGGGATGTTGCGTTCCTTTATTGTGGTATGGAAAGCGCGTTCGATGTCGCGTATCTTGTAGATCTCGCGGCCACTGACCAGCGTGAAAGAACGGCCCGAGCGCCCGGCCCGGCCGGTACGCCCGATGCGGTGAACATAGTATTCTATGTCCTCCGGCACGTCGTAGTTAAAGACGGCATCCACGCCGCTGATGTCCAATCCCCTGGCAGCGACATCGGTGGCAATCAGGAACTGGCATTTGCCTTTCTTGAACATCGCCAGGACATTGTCACGCATATTCTGGGTCAGGTCGCCATGCAGGGCCTCGGCCATGAAGCCGCGTACTTTTAATTCCTCGCTCAGGCTATCAACCATGCGCTTGGTATTGCAAAATATCAGGGCCCTGCCGGGCTGATAATAGTCTATCAGGCGGGCGATGACTTCCATCTTGTCTTTTCTTTGAACGCGGTAGTAGGCTTGCTTGACTAAGTCTATCGTCACTTCCTTGGGGGTCACGCGGATGAACTGCGGCTCGTTTTGATAGGCATGGGCGATGTCCAGGATGGGCTGGGGCATGGTGGCGGAAAAGAGGGCCATCTGCCGCTTTTCGGGTATGTCTTTTAAAATGGTTTCTATGTCCTCGCGAAAGCCCATATTAAGCATCTCGTCGGCTTCATCCAGGACTATCATCTTTACCGCGCCCGTGCGAATCGTGCGGCGGCGCATATGGTCCATCACCCGGCCCGGCGTGCCGACAACAATCTGGACGCCGGCGGACAGGGCTTTTATTTGACGGTAAATCTCCTGACCGCCATAAACCGGCAGCACCTTTATCTGATGCATATACTTGGCCAGTTTGCGTATTTCCTCGCTCACCTGGACGGCCAGCTCACGGGTCGGACACAGGACCATTGCCTGGAGGCGCGAGTCGTTTGGGTCTATCATTTGTATCATCGGGATGCCAAAGGCGGCTGTCTTACCCGTGCCGGTCTGGGCCTGACCGATGATGTCACGGCCCGCCGTCAGATGGGGGATGGCCTGTTCCTGTATCGGGGTCATCGTCTCAAAACCCATCACCATGACGGCCCGGCGGATGCGCTCATCCACCTCGGCATCGTGATAATGCTGACGCTCCGGCTCGTTTTGCGTTCCTTTATCTGGCGATGCTTCGCTTGCGGGCGCTTGTGCTGTTTTTTCCTTATCGTAGGTACTCATGGCGTTTCTCTTTCCTTTACGTTAAATTACGTCTGTTATTTTATCATCGTTTATCTGCTTTTCATTATCCATGGCGGATGCCGGATTTTTCAAGTATTCTTCGATGATAAAACGCGGACGGCCTTTGGTTTCCATGTAAATTTTGCCGATATACTCCCCCACTATCCCCAGCGACAGTATAATCAGGCCGCCTATCGCCCAGATGGAGAGCATCATCGTCGTCCAGCCGGGGATGGTCACGCCGACAAAAAAGCTGATCAACGCATAGATGAGCATCACCAGGCTAATGATAAAAATCACAAAGCCCAACAGGGTAATCAGGCGCAGGGGCCGTGTGCTGAGGGAGGTAATGCCCTCTATCGCAAAAGAAATCATTTTAGCCAGGGGGTACTTGCTTTCCCCGGCAAAGCGTTCTCCGCGCTCATATAGAACAGTATCCGATGAATAGCCTATCAGCGGCACAATACCGCGCAAAAATAGGTTGACCTCGTTAAACTCCGCCAAGCCCTCCAGGGCGCGCTTGCTCATCAGGCGGTAGTCGGCGTGGTTAAACACCGTGCCGGCACCCATCACATTCATAAAACGGTAGAAGGCCTCGGCGCTCATTTTCTTAAAAAAGCTGTCCTTCCTGCGGTCATTGCGGACACCATAAACTATATCGATACCGGCCAGGTATTTATCGACCATTACATCAATGGCGGCTATGTCGTCCTGTAAATCGGCATCCATGGACACAACCATGTCCGCTTCGTCCATGACGGTCATAAGTCCCGCCAGCAGGGCGTTTTGGTGGCCCCGGTTACGGCTTAGGTTGATGCCGCGGATAAAGGTCGAGGTGAGGCACAGCTGGCGGATAATCTGCCAAGTGTCATCTGCGGAGCCATCATTCACAAACACAATCTGGCTGGCGGCGGATATTTTTTCCCGCCCCAAAAGACTGCCCAGCTTCTCCGTAAGGCGCGAGGCAGTCTCCGGCAGGACTTCTTGCTCATTGTAGCAAGGTAGCACTATGTAGAGGGTGTTGTTCATCATTTATAATTCACAATGTTGCCAAAATCGGCTTTCAGCGAGGCCCCGCCCACCAAGCCGCCGTCTATGTCGGGCTGGCCGAACAGTTCGGCCGCGCTGTCGGCAGTGACGGAACCGCCATATTGGATGCGGATGGCGGCGGCCGTGTCCGGGCCGTAGAGCTCGGCTATCAAGGCACGAATGGCCCCGCATACTGCCTGGGCCTGCTCGCAGGTGGCAACCTTGCCGGTACCTATCGCCCAAATAGGCTCATAGGCGATGACAACGCCCTTGGCTGCTTTGGCATCCACACCCAAAAAGGCAATTTTTAGCTGCTGGCGGACAAAGTCTATTGTCACACCCTGTTCCCGTTGGGTCAGGGTCTCGCCGCAGCAGACTATCGGAACCAGGCCAAACTCCAAAGCCTTCAGGACTTTTTTATTGACGCCCTCGTTAGTCTCCGCAAAGTACTCCCGGCGCTCGGAATGGCCGATGATAACATAACGCACTCCGGCATCCGTGAGCATGGGTGCGGAAATCTCACCGGTGAAGGCACCGCTGTCCGCATGGTACATGTTCTGGGCCCCGATGGCTATATCCGTGTCCTTTGTCGCATTCACGGCCGCGGGAATGTCTATGGCCGGCACACAGAAGACGACGTCGGCCCCGGCACCGGATACCAAGGGCTTTAGTGTGCCAATGAGCTTAAGTGTTTCGTTTGGCGTCATGTTCATTTTCCAGTTTCCGGCAATGATTTTTTTTCGCATTGTTTTCTCTCCTTATGTTTATTCCTGACCACCACACGGCACGTCGGGGTCATCGTGCCCTACGGATTGATCACAAATTATTTGTCACTGGCTGCGGCCACGCCGGGCAGTTCCTTACCTTCCAGGAATTCCAGGGAAGCACCGCCGCCGGTGGAAATATGGCTCATCTTGTCGGCAAAACCCAGTTTAATGACGGCCGCCGCCGAGTCGCCGCCGCCGATGATGGTCATCGCGTCGGTTTCGGCCAAGGCCTGTGCCACACCCAGGGTACCGGCAGAAAGGACGGGGTTTTCAAAAACGCCCATCGGCCCATTCCAGACCACAGTTTTTGCTTCTTTTGCCGCTTTTGCGTAGAGGGCGGTCGTTTTGGGGCCTATGTCCAGACCGATCATGCCGGCGGGATGGGCCTCGCAGGCCACGCACTCCACCGCTATTTCGGCATCTATCGGGTCGGGAAAGGACTTAGCCGCCACGGTGTCAATCGGCAGAAGCAAATCCTTACCCAGGCGGGCGGCTTTATCCAGCATTTCCTTACAATAATCCACTTTCTCGTTATCCACTAACGATGAGCCCACCTCCAGGCCCTTCGCCTTCAGGAACGTAAAGGCCATGCCGCCGCCGATAATCAAGGTATCGCATTTTTCCAAGAGATTGTCGATAACAGCCAGTTTGTCGGAGACCTTCGCCCCGCCCAGGATGGCGACAAAGGGACGGACGGGATTTTCTATGGCATTGCCGAGGAAGTCTATCTCTTTTTGCATCAAATACCCGACCGCCGCTATGTCTTTTAGGCTGGCAACCCCCACATTGGAGCAGTGGGCGCGGTGGGCGGTGCCAAAGGCATCGTTTACGAAAATATCACAGATTGAAGCCAGGTCCTGCGAAAAAGCTTCGCCCATCTTGCCTTCTTCGGGCCGGAAACGGGTGTTCTCCAATAAGACCACCTCACCATTTTTCATCGCGGCGATGGCGGCGCGGGCATTGTCGCCAACCACGGTGTCATCGGCGGCAAACAGTACCGTTTGCCCCAATAATTCCGCGAGCTTATCGGCCACCGGTGCCAGGCTCAGGGACGGGGTCGGCCCCTTGGCCTTGCCCAGATGGGAGCAAAGAATCAACTTGGCCCCATCCGCCAGCAGCTTCTTGATTGTCGGCAGGGCGGCCACCAGCCTGTTTATGTCCGTTATCTGCCCCTCTTTCATCGGCACATTGAAGTCGCAGCGGCACAAGACGCATTTGCCGCCCACGTTTATATCGTCTATGGTCAGTTTATTAAGTTTCATGTTTACCCTTCCAATGTTTAGATTCTTCGCTTCGCTCAGAATGACACTACTTTTAATGTGTCATTCTGAAGGAGCGCTTGTTTGCGCGAAGCGCAAGATGCGACCGTTATTAATCCAATTGACACTACTGACAGTGTTGCGGGTCTGGCCTAGGCCAGACCCGCAACACTGTCTTGCTTACTTCAGATCCGAGAAATACTTAATCGTCCTGATCATCTGGCTGGTGTAGCTGTTTTCGTTGTCGTACCAAGATACCACCTGGACCAGCGAGTTGCCGTCGTCCATCTTGGACACCATCGTCTGGGTGGCGTCAAAGAGCGAGCCGTAGGTGGAGCCGATGACGTCATTGGAGACGATTTCGTCTTCCGTGTAGCCGTAGGACTCATTGGCGGCGGCCTTCATCGCGGCATTGATGCCGTCTTTGGTGACAGCGCCCTTCACCACGGCGATTAAGATTGTCGTTGAGCCGGTCACTGTCGGTACGCGCTGGGCGGAGCCGATCAGCTTGCCATTCAGCGCGGGGATGACCAGGCCGATGGCCTTGGCGGCACCGGTCGAATTGGGCACGATATTCACGGCGGCGGCACGGGCGCGGCGCAAATCCGCCTTCGGGTGCGGCCCGTCCAGGGTCATCTGATCGCCGGTGTAGGCATGAACGGTGGTCATGATGCCGGATTTGATCTCGGCAAAGTCGTTTAGGGCCTGGGCCATCGGGGCCAGGCAGTTGGTCGTGCAAGAAGCGGCGGAAACCAGCGTGTCCTCTGCTTTCAGGATGTCATGGTTGACGTTATACACAACCGTCTTGACATCATCGCCGGCGGGGGCGGAAATGACAACCTTGCGCGCTCCGGCCGCCAGATGGGCACTGGCCGCGCTCTTCGAGGTGAAAAAGCCCGTACATTCCAAAACGACATCCACGCCCAATTCTTTCCAAGGCAGATCCTTGGGGTCGCGCTGGGCGTAAATCTTGATGGTCACGCCATCGACGGTAATGGAATCTTCACCCGCCACTACCTTGTCGCACAAGGCATATTTGCCCTGGGCGGAATCGTATTTGAGCAAGTGGGCCAGCATTGTCGGGCTGGTAAGATCGTTGATTGCTACTACTTCATACCCGGCAGTGCCGAACATTTGGCGAAACGCCAGGCGGCCTATGCGGCCAAATCCATTGATTGCTACTTTTACAGACATCTCTCTTCCTCCTGACTTGGGGTCTCGGGCCCAGAACCCATATGCCGAATTCCGACACCCGACTCACGTTTACACAACAAACATATTCTAACTGTTTTTGTGCCAAAATGCAAGGAGGAAATCTGCTTTTCCAGCTTTTTTGCTTAAATTTTTATTCCAGCTTTTTTAGTTTCGCAAAAGCGGCGTACATAATCTTCGTGCCTGCCGTGTCAAAATCGACCGTGACCTGATAATCCTTGGGTCCCCGGGCGATGTCCTTCACCGTACCCTGTCCGTATTTTATGTGGCTGACGCGGTCTCCGGCCCCATAGTCCGGGCTTTTTCCCATTGCCGGCATCTCTTGCCCGACCCCGCCGGGGGCCAAGGCTTTTGTGCCGCCGGCTATATAGGGCCTGTTTTCCGGTGCGGTGTATTTTTTCACCGGCACCGTGACCTTCATCTTGCGGAAGGCACTCACGCGGTTATCCATCAGCTCCGGCGGTATTTCTTTCAGAAAGCGGCTCACTGCATTATAGCGGGTCTCGCCGTGTGTCATCCGCTGTTTGGCGCAGCATAGCGTCAGATCGTCTTGGGCGCGGGTAATACCGACATAGGCCAGGCGGCGCTCCTCTTCCATCTCCGTTTCCGGATCCTCCGCGGCAATACTCATATAGCTGGGGAAAACACCTTCCTCTAAACCGGCAATGTAGACATGGGAAAACTCCAGGCCCTTGGCGGCATGGAGGGTCATCAGCAAGATGCGGCCGCCATCATCACTGACTAAGTCTATATCCGCCACCAAAGCGACCTCGTCCAGAAAATCCGCCAGGGTGGCCTCCGGATGCTCATCCTCAAATGCCACGGCCTTGTTGACTAGTTCGTCTATGTTTTCTATGCGCCCCAGGGCGTCTTCTTCGCTGCCCGCTTCCAAAGCGGCGATATAATTCGTTGCCCGGATTACCTCGTGAATCATGTCGGCTATGCCCAGGTTTTCCATCTTTTCCCGCAGCTCGACAATCAGGGCCACAAAGGCGTGAATTTTTGCCACTGCCTTGGTAATGCCCGTGATTTTATCGGCTTCACACAGGGCGTTAAATAAGCTGATTTCCCGCCCGGCGGCATAGTCGGCAATCCGCCCCATGGTCGTTGGCCCTATGCCCCGTTTGGGTACATTCACGATGCGACGCAGAGCCAGGTCATCGCGGCCGTTGGCAATCGTCTTAAGATATGCCAGGAGGTCTTTTATCTCGCTGCGGCCGTAGAAGTTCACACCCCCGACAACGTCATAGGGAATCCCCCGCAAAATGAAACGTTCCTCGACCAGGCGTGCCTGGGCGTTGGTGCGAAACAGTACCGCACAGTCACTATAGCGGATAACACCTTCTTTTTGCTTGTCATATATTTCATCGCAGATAAATTCCGCCTCATCCAAGGCGTTTTCAAATTGGCGAAAATGGATGAGGCCGCCGGAACCCTTGTCCGTCCACAGGCTCTTATCCTTGCGGCCTACGTTGTTTTTGATGACGGCATTGGCGGCATTAAGCACATTTTGGGTGGAGCGGTAATTTTGCTCCAGCTTTACCACCAAGGCTTCGGGATAGACCTTCTCAAAGCCGAGGATGTTTTGGATGTTGGCCCCGCGAAACCTATATATGGATTGGTCGTCATCGCCCACGACACAGATGTTCTTATACTTGGCCGCCAGCAGACTGATGAGGACAAACTGGGCGGTGTTGGTGTCTTGATACTCGTCTACCATGATGTAGCGAAATTGCTCCTGGTATTGCGCAAGGACATCGGGATGGCTCTTAAATAGTTCCACCGCCTGCATGATTAAATCATCAAAGTCCATCGCGTTATTTTGCTTTAACAGCCGTTGATATTCATCGTATACATCACATAAGCGGCTTGCGCTAAATTCGCCTGCGTTTGCCTTCCTGAAGGCCCGCGGGTCAATCAACTCATTCTTCGCATTGGATATGGCGCCAAGAAAGTATCTTTCCTTATACTTTTTTGCGTCTATGTCCAGTTTTTTTAAGATGTCGCGCATCAGGGTCATCTGATCGGCGCTGTCATAGATGCTAAAGCCGCCATCATAGCCCAGGCGTTCTCCAAAACGCTTGAGTATCCGCACGCAACTGGAATGAAAGGTGGCCACCCAGACACTGTGCGCCCCCGCTCCTATCATCTTATCCACCCGCTCGCGCATCTCGCCGGCAGCCTTGTTGGTGAAGGTGAGCGCCAGTATGTTCCAGGGTTTTACCCCTTTTTCCTCAATCAAATAGGCGATCCGGGTGGTCAGCACCCGGGTCTTTCCCGACCCGGCGCCCGCCAATATCAAGACGGGCCCCTCGGTCGTGAAAACGCCTAGTGTTTGTTGTTCGTTCAAACTGTCATAATTACTCATAAGCTCAGTATACGCCCAAACCATGCTTTCGTCAACTATCTAATCGTCTAATTGGGATAATCCGGGTGGCCGGGGTAGATTATGTGGGCCCCGATGATTTGCTCATTCAACATACCGCAGCCCAGGGCCCAACGCAGTATTGTCTCCGTGGTCATGCCGCAAGAGAGGTCGCGGGGGAGGGCGTTTAGGGGGAGGTTGTTGCAGTTTAGCGCCCGGGGGAGGGCATTTAGGGGGAGGTTGTTGCAATTTGCCTCGGGGCGGGAGTTAAGGGGTTTGCCGCCGCAGGAGGCTTCATATTTCATGCCGCTGTTACATTCTTTTTTGCTGCTATAAACATGGGAGGCAGCTGGGTGATTGCAGCTTGTACAAACGGAAACATTTCCCCCAAAATGATCCCACCATACATCTTTACGTCCCGTAGAAGTACAGCCACAGTTACTGCCCGGTTTTACAGAATAGCATCCTCCGGCTTTGGAACTGCTACCCGTATGCACATGAACGGTATAATCCCCCTTCCAGCAACCATCTGTCGCATTACGTGCCGTTGGCTGGGCGGCAGGGCTGTGCGTATGCCCCGCATAATCCCCCTGATAGCAACCTGTTCCCTGCATGTCCGAACCAGTATGCTCATGGCCCAAAAAATCACCCTGATAGCAACCGGTGCCTAATATGTCCACGCCTGCGTGTTCGTGGCAAACGGCGCTGGTGTAGCAGCCCCCGGATATCGGCTGTTCGCTGGTCGTCTCCTCGCCATTTTGGTTTTTATGCATATGTCGATCATAGAAGACAAAACCGTCCGGGTATTCAAAATTTTGCGGTATTGCAAGGATTGCAGCTTCTATTTCCTTAAATGTGGCATTGTCGGCGACCATGGGGCCCTTCGTCAGCAACGCGGTCGCGAGTAGCTTTTTACCGTTACTGACAGATTGAAAAAGTGTATTCCTCATATATTCGTCCATGGCGGCCAGCTTGTCGTCCACATTGGCCGCATCACTCACAAATATATTTTCCACGTTGATGAACTTGTTTTCCACTTCCTGCCTAAACGAAGCCATACCCGTGTTTAGTTCATCCATGCGGTTCTTTATCGCGGCATCATGGGCGGCTATTTGATCTTGCGTGTTACCAAAATTATCGGCATTGGAGGCATCTTGCAGCATAAGCTGCTCCTGTACACTTTCAAAACTGCTCTCCCTCACGCTGTCTTGCTTATTAAGCCGCTCCTGTACATTATTGAAGGCCGTCTCATTGGCGTTATCTTGCAAGCTTAGCCGCTCCTCCACATTGGCAAAGGCGCTCTCGTTTACCCCGCCTTGTGCGGACAGTTTATCTTGCATATCGGCAAAATTGTCTTTTATGTCCACATCATGCTCCGAGATACGCCCGTGCATCTGCTCAAAGCCATCCGCCATCGCATCATCTTGCTTTGTAAAGCGCTCCTTCATCTGGGCAAAGCTTTCAGCCAGGCTGCCATCTTGCCGCGACAGTCTGTCTTGCAGCTCGTTGAAATTGGCCTGCGACTTTTCCTGCAACTCCTGTGCCGCGGCGTATAAGCTGATATTCAACTGCTCTATGCCCGCGACTATCACCTCATCCTCCATGTTTGTCATCATTTTCTTTAGCGTTGCCAGCAACGCCTGTTGATGTTCACCGGCGGTCGCATCCACGGCCGCAAACAGCTGTTTTAGCTCCTCATGTGTCGCTTGGTAGTAGTTTTGAATGTCGATGAGGTTTTTGTCCAATGTGAGCAGTTGTTCGCTTATCTCCTCATAGTGATATTCCTGGTTGCCCTCGATCATGTTCATGATATTCACGGTTTCGCTTATGGATTCGTCTATCAGCCATTTCAGTTCCGACATATGTTCCGCTAACTGGTAGAAATTTTCCTCCCATGCCTCATACTGGGAAAAGTAATCCGACCCTTCCCCGCCAAGCGTCTCCGTATCCTCTATCCTGATCTCTTTCCAGCTGTCATTCACGACGCCTTCCAATTGCGTAAGATACTCCCTGGTTTTAACCAGCTCGCCCATGATGCTTTCCTTGGTATCATGCAAGGCTTGGCTTTGATCGGGGTAGTCTGTGTTCCGATTAGAACCCACGACGGCCATGACGAGTAAAACGGCGGCAATGAGCATTAGGGCGATGCCCGGCACTATCAGAACCATTTTTTTGTTTTTCAGCAATTTGTCCAGTTGCTCGTTGATGTTTTCACTAAATTTCATAACTAATGTTTCTCCTTTCTTGTTTGCTTAATAATAAGTATCATTTCTACAATAGTTACCTGCCCCCATCTGACTGGCAAAGCCTTTGAGGCAAAATGTGATGAGGCCCCGGAGTACCTCTTCACGCCCCAGCCCGGGACATAGGGCGGCTATTTCCTCTAATGAGCGGGGCGCATAGTCGAGACCGGAAAAGATTAGCTTCTCCGCGGAGGACATCGCGGAAGGGGCCGCACTTTGTGGCATGGGGGGCGCATTGCCTGCCGGCTGGGTTTTACACTGCTTAGTCTTAAGATTGGTGCTTTTCTTTAAGGCTATCATTTCTGCCTCGATTTTTTGCCTGTGACCTTCCACAATGTCCGCCACAAACTCATCCAGCGAGTATATCAGGCCGGCTCCTTGCCGGATGAGGCGGTTGCAACCGGCGGACAGGCCATCCACCAGGCGGCCAGGCAGGGCGTAGACATCCCGCCCCTGCTCCAGAGCCATATCCACGGTAATCATCGTGCCGCTCTTCTCCTTGGCTTCCACCACCACAACCACATCTGATAAACCGCTGATAATGCGGTTGCGTGCGGGAAAGTGGCCGGAGCTGGGGCCGGTTCCGGGGATATATTCGGAAATAACCCCACCACGGGCAATGATCATGTGATACAGGTCCTCACTCTCTTGCGGATAGACTACATCGGCCCCACAGCCCAGGACGGCAAAGGTAGCCCCGCCCGCCTCGCACACCGCCCGCTGGCCGATGCCGTCTATCCCCCTGGCCATGCCGCTTACCACCTGCACACCGGCATCGGCCAGCATCCGCCCCAGTTGCTTTGCCATCGCGGAGCCATATCCCGAACACTTTCTTGTGCCTATCAGCGCCACTGCCGCCTGGGTGGCCACTGGCAGTGTCCCCCTGACAAACACTGCCGCCGGCGGGTCGGGTATGTAGATGAGTTTTTCGGGATAGGACTTGTCGCCATAGGGGTAGAAGGCCATGCCCTGCTTCCTGAGCTTTGCATACTCTGCCTCGACATCGAAGTGGCTGCGGCTCTTTAACAAGCCGTCCAGCTGCGCGGGGCTAAGAAACCAGCTTAGGTCATGCCGATTTAAGCCATATACGGCCTCGGCGCTCCCCACGTATTTCCTCAGAGTGCCTATCGCTTTGGGGCCAATGCCGTCGATAGTTATGAGCCAGTATAGGTATGCTTTTTCTTTGTGGGTCATACAAACGCCTTTCTGAACTGCTGCCCCCTGCGAAAACCCGCAATGCTTGGGTCCTGCCGCTTTTTAGGCAGGCCCAAACTTGCACCCGGACGTAGTCCGGGCTACCAATATCTGCCGTCGCTCAGGCGGAAATGGACGGCCTCCAGGATGTGTTCTTCGCCTATGTCCTCGCTGTCCGCCAAATCGGCAATAGTGCGCGCCACCTTCAATATCCTATGGTAGGCCCGGGCACTGAGGTTCATCGCCCTAAATATTTCCGCCATCAGGCAAGACTCCTTTTCTCCCAAGCGGCAATAGAGGGGAATGTCCTTCACGCTGATGTCGGCGTTGGCCTGACAGTTGCTCTTTTTGAAGCGTTTCTCCTGCACTCGGCGGGCACTATTTACCTGATGCCGCATGTCAGCGCTGCTGGGGCCGCCGCTTTCATGGTTTAAGCTGTCTATCGTCGTCCGCTGGACCTCCGCGCAGATGTCTATGCGGTCCAGGATGGGGCCGGAAATGCGGTTTAGATAGCGTTTTACATCCTTGGCCGAACAAGAGCACTTGGACTGGTCGGGGAAATAGCCGCAGGGGCAGGGATTCATCGCGCCAAGGAACATAAAGTCGGCGGGGTAGGTAAAAGAACCCGAAGCCCGGGCTATTTGCACTCGCTTATCCTCGATGGGCTGGCGCAGTATCTCTATCACCTGGCGGTTGCATTCCGGTAGCTCGTCCATAAACAAGACCCCACGGTGGGCCAGGCTGACCACGCCCGGGCGCGGAATCCGCCCGCCACCGGTAAGGCCCTGCGCCGATATGGTATAGTGGGGGTTTTGGAAGGGGCGGTTTTTCATCAGCGCTTCCTGGCTGTCAAAGAGGCCCGCAATGCTGTAGATGGACGATACCTCTAACGCCTCTTCCTCCGTAAGCGGCGGCAAGATACCGGGGATGCGGCGGGCAATCATCGTCTTGCCTGTTCCCGGCGGCCCTATCAGCAAGAGGTGATGAAAGCCGGCAGCGGCAATAACCGCCGCCTTTTTTGCCATCTCCTGACCGGCTATGTCGGCAAAATCCAGTATGCCCGCCCCTGTTTGGTCGCTTTCAACCTGCTTTGGCGCACATGCTGCGGCATCTTTTGCGGGCGGTTCCTCCCCTTTGAGCCAAGCAATCGCCGTTTCCAAGGATTTCGCCCCATATACGGTGGCTTTGCTTATCGCCTGGGCTTCGGCAATGTTTTCATATGGCACGAGGAAGCGCGTGTAACCGGCCGCGGCCGCTGCCCGGACGATAGGCAACACCCCGCTCATCTTTTTCACCTCGCCGTCCAATCCCAGCTCACCAATAATCAACACCCCCTTTGCCGCATCCTGCGGGATAAACCCCGCCGCCGTAAGGACTCCCACGGCAATCGGCAAGTCAAAGGCGCAGCCTTCTTTGCGTAAATCTCCCGGCGATAAGTTGACCGTGATATGCATGGGCGGGATGAATAGGCCGACATTCTTTAGCGCCACCCGTATCCTTTCCGCCGCCTCCCTTACCTCCGCCGACAACAGCCCCACCATATAAAAGCTGGGCATGCCGGCCGTCGCATTGACTTCGACATGAACTAAATAGCTCTGGACGCCTAAAACGGCGCCGGACGTGATTTTAGCAAACATGGGATACCTCTGGGTAAAAACGAGTACTACCGAACTACTTGAAAAAACTTAAAAAAAGAGCTTGCTCGAATGAGCAAACTCTACTCTAACACAAGATTATCAAAAGTGCAAGTACTTTTTTAAAATTTTTTGGGAGATGTACTTTTTTAAAATTTTTTGGGAGATTTTTTAGAATTTTTTTAGAAGGGGTCAAAGCCCCTGTCCCCCCGTCTCCCCTGGAATTGCTCGTTCAAATAT
>Ga0099364_10008672_pt1 | contig 14257 bp, 8 predicted proteins | sample TergutTh196P3_FD_73070 | JGI IMG/M metagenome (GOLD analysis project Ga0099364, IMG submission 73070) | Microcerotermes parvus P3 segment gut microbial communities from Pointe-Noire, Republic of the Congo - Th196 P3 | ecosystem: Host-associated > Arthropoda: Insects > Digestive system > Gut ... | reverse complement strand
GATTGACGCTGTTGTAACTTGTCCTATCAATAAAGAAGCTATTAATATGGCGGGGCATAATTTTGCAGGGCACACAGAGATTTTCGCCCATTATACAGATACCAAAGATTTCGGGATGCTTCTAACAGCTGGAAGCGGCGAAAACAGCCTTAATGTAATTCATGTTACTACTCATGTTTCGCTTAGGGGGGCTTGCGATCTTATCAGCAGGCAGCGTGTTTTAAAAACCATTCATCTTGCGGATAAAGCGTTGAAGCTCATGGGGAAGCAGACGCGCCGTATTGCGGTGGCAGGGCTTAATCCGCATTGTTCGGAAAACGGTCTTTTCGGAAATGAAGAAAAGGATGCAATAATTCCCGCCGTCAACGAAGCGCTATCGCTTGGGCTTGATGTTACAGGTCCTGTTCCGCCCGACACGGTTTTTACAAAAGCCCTTGGCGGCAGCTTCGATATAGTTGTTGCAATGTACCATGATCAGGGGCATATTCCTCTAAAATTAATCGGGTTTACCGTTGATAAATCGACAGGGGCTTATTCCGGAGTTAGAGGAGTCAATGCTACAATCGGGCTTCCCATCATCCGCACGTCGGTGGATCATGGGACCGCGTTTGATATCGCTGGGAAAAACCTCTCAAACGAAGAAAGTCTTCTTGATGCAATTGATATGGCTGTTACTTTTGTTAAAAACCGAGAGTGAAGCATACAGTGCATTAGACTCAAATTTTTAAGAATTTTCATATTCCTTATATAAAAAGCGTTTAATTTTCTGCTGTGCATTTTTTTCAAACGGCTCTTTACGAATGGTAAAGTCGCTGATTTTTTTGTAGACAGGCAGAGAACGGTTAACTTCTTCCACTTCTTTTTTAATCAATTCATGGATAAAGGCATCGCCGGTTTCTTTTCCCGGGTGATCTTCTTTGATAAAATCGTAGTTTGGAACTATTACGCCAAAAATAAATTCATCGCCTTGAGATTTTCTGCCTACGACAAGAATTTCCGAAATTGTACGGGAACCTTGGAAATGACCTTCAACTTCTTCAGGATAAACATTTTTCCCTCCGGAGCCGACGATTAAATTTTTCTTGCGTCCCTTGATATAAAGGAAACCCTGTTCATCGATGTAACCAAGATCGCCTGTTAAAAGCCAGCCGTCTTCTGTTATAACTTCTTTTGTCGCTTCATCGTTATTAAAATAACCAAGCATTACAGACGGCGATCTGCAGGTAATTTCGCCTATGCCTTCCGGCGTAGGATCAATAATTTTTATTTCGGTATGAATAACCGCAAGCCCTACAGATTCATTAATCTTATAACGCGGCGTATTTACAGCAATAAGCGGAGAGTTCTCACTCATCCCATACCCCTGAACAATATTAAAACCAAGAGAATCAAAAAAATCCGCCGTTGTTGGATGCAATGGACCTCCGCCTGCAACCAGCATTTTTATTGTCTGAAGCCCCGCCTTCTTACGGATAAATTTTAACATTTTTCTTCCAAATTCAGGGTTCCCCTTTCTTGCCTGTTTTAGAGAAATGTTTCTAAGCAAATTAATCGGTCCGCGGATAATTGGGTTAAGTTTTTTTAAGTTGGAATCCAAAGCCGCCATTACTTTATCGTAAAGCAGCGGGACTGCGATAAGATATGTAACTCCTCCATCTCTTACATCATCCACAATTACTTTTCCTACAATCTTTTCTGACATTACGATTGGTATACCGATAGAGAGCGGCGAAATAAATGCACATGTTGTGGGATATGTATGATGTAAAGGCAATACACTTAGAAACACATCGCCTTTCATTGGAAATAACTGACGTACTGCAGCATTTGAGTTGGCTAAAATATTTTTATGTGAAAGGGTAACGCCTTTTGCAAATCCTGTTGTACCTGATGTAAATATAATAGAAACAGGATCATCAGGCGAAATGCTGTCTGCAGAAGGCAGGATTTGGTTTTCAGCGCCGACGCCGAATTTATAGTACTCGGTGTCTTGTGTATGAGAAGCGTCTTCTATATCATGGCTCAAACATACCGACACATTTAAAGCAACACCGTTAGACGAAAGCGACGCTGCAAAATCTTTTTTCCTTCCGGAATAAAAGAAAGCTTTAGCTCCGGTAAGTTTTAATATGTTAAGACATTCCTGTTCCGTTATAAGAAAATCAACAGGTACAATGTAGAGCCCTGCAATAACAGCTCCAACCCAGACAGCCATCCACTCGGGGCGGTTCTCTGACCAAATTGCAGCCCGGTCGCCTTTTTTAAGCCCAGAGGCAAGTAAACCGCGTGCTATCCTGCGGCATTCATCCCCGAACTTTTCATATGTCCAGCGGGTAAATTCTTTTTGCTTCCCGGAACGGTATAAAACAGCATCACAAGCGGAATGTTCTTTTGATATTCTTTCCAGCCAATTAATAAAATTGACATAGGTAAAATCGGGTAAATCTGAAACATAATCCTTATATTCCAACATTTTACAATTCCTCCGTTCTTAATAATAGACGCTTTTTGCAAAACTGTCAAGAACAATATTGTCAACAATACTGTCATGAACACGGAAATCAATTTTCAGATTTCACACGGATGAAATTTCACACGGATTGACACTGATTAAATTGATTTACACGGATTTTTTTAATATCAGCGTCATAAATTCTGAACGGTTTTTAACATTTAACTTACGGTAGATACTGGTAATATGAGTTTTTACCGTTATCGCAGCGCGGCTGATACGCGCGCCTATTTCTTCACTGTTAAGTCCTTCGAGCGCCATTAACCGGGCAATTTCCGCTTCTCTTTTGGAAAGCCGGTATTCCCGGAAAATCTGTTCCATTGATGCAGAAGAAGATCCCGCGGAAAAAGATTCCGCAGAAAAAACCGGCACGGGAAGCGGTTTTGGGAACAAAATCCTGAAAGACAAGACAAAAAAGATAATCGCCGCAACGCCTGCAAGTAATACGGAAAATTCCGTACCGGAAGGTGTGTGCCGTCCAATCATGCCGGAAAAAGTAAAAATAGAGACAAAATAAACAGCGCTTACAATACTGTAATACCAAACGCCTCCTGTATAGTTTTCTACAAGCGCGGAAGTAAAAACAATCCAAAACATAAAATGGAAAAAGCCTACCAGAGTATTAATAATAAAAACAAAACTCGTGTAATCTTCAAATAAAGGCAGACAGGGAAGAAGGATTAAAAGACATATTGCAGGCGGAATTATCAATTTAATGAATCGCTCTATATTACGACCTGCAAAGAATGAAAAAACAGGGAGGGCAAGGCCAACCACAAGAAAATACGGATGAAAAGTTACCGTTGAATATCTAACACCGGGCATTAAATGTATATCTGTTACCGCATGAAGAATTTTTAAAATCGATGCAAGGCCAATAAGCCGGAAAATCAAAGACCAGTTAGTCTTTTTGCTTATACCTATTTCAGCAGAAACTGCCGACATGGCTATCGATGTTTTAGAAAAAAAGAAACAGCACAAACCTGCGAATACTCCAATACAGGCTTTTATCCATCTTATTATATTAAAAGTAAGGTGCGTTAAATTCCCAAGGACAGGATTAGAAAAAAAGAATGATAAATATCCCAATGCCATTGCAAGAGAAAATAGAAATGTAGAAGTGCGGCGTTGTTTATGGGTTAGGAAAAAAAGCCCAAAACATAAAGGATACAGCATACCGGAAAGAACGGAAGCAATAGCTCGAACCGGTAAAAAGCCAAAAAAAACATCCGCGCCCAAGCTCCTAAGTATAACATTGGGAATTATAATTAAACCGATAAAAGTAAAATTTAAAAACAGCGGTTTTTTTGATATTACAGAACCTGCTGCAATAGACGGCAAAAAGAACCGGCACAAAAGTGCGCTAATAAAAACACCGCAAAAACTAAAAAGACCGACCTCTGTAATAAGCTCCCTTGGAGCCGCCGGGGTATTGTTTAGTATAAGAAAAAAGAAATAATTAATGAAAAGATAGACTATACCCAGAAAAGAAGCAATTTTTGCGAAAGTTAACGGGTTTTTATAATCAACAGCCTTAATCACTTTTTTCATATATCCGTATATTATAACCCCAAACCAATACTTTAGTATAGAAAAATTTACATTTATTATACGAATTATACTTTCGTATAATATGAATTTTAGAAAATTACTCCCACAATATTTATGGTGAGTAAAGATATGAAATTGCCTAAAATATTAACTATAAAAATCTTCGCCATCGCGGTTACACTGCTTTCTGCCTTATGCCTGCACGCGCAGGAAAACCGAAGCGAGGCACCGCGCTCTGTCTTTTTTGCCGCGCCTGCCATAGAAGCTGTGATGTACGGGCGGACGCCGCCTTCGATGGGGTACGGCTTTGCGCTCGGATCAGAAGGCAGGGTATCTTTGGGTTTGAAGGGGATGTATGTAATGCCTCTTGAGGAACACGATATAACAACTCTTGAAATAACGCTCTTTTTCCGCGTGTACATGAAAGAAGAGGCGAGCGGTCTTTTTGCGCAGTTTACTTACGGCGCTGCAATATTTTTAGGCGAAAGCGCAGTATTGCTCCCTGCGGAAAAAGGCGCATTTTCAATCGGGATTACGGCAGGCTGGCGGTTTCCGCTTGGCAGCCGCTTTTTTATAGAGCCGTACATAAGGGGAGGCTATCCGTACTACGGAGGCATCGGGCTTTCAACAGGAGCAAGGTTTTGAACAAATGAAAAGAGAAAAATTAAAAGAGAAAAAAGTGAGGGATGAGAAATGAAAAAGAACAGTAGACAAATAACCACGATACTTAGAGTTAGTCTTGCTTTTTTCTTTATTCTCTGTTCCGTAGGAGCAATTTCAATTTTCATTGGTTGTAAGAATCAATGGATAATGGATCTTACCGACAGTATGTTTTGCGAGGATTGCGGCAGGACGAATGTAAAGTGTATCTGCGTTCCTGTTGAACCGATAGTAGACCTTGTCAGCATTACGGTTACAGCACAGCCGGTTCTTGTGTATAATCACGGCGATAATCTTGACCTTTCCGGTCTTGCTGCAAGGCTTACTTACAGCGACGGCACCACCGGGGATGTTGCGTTTGCAGATTTCGGCGCACACGGAATAACCGCAAACCCGGCGCACAACACCCAGTTAAACCGGACAGAGCATGACGGACAACCTGTCTTAGTTATGCACGGAGATATTACCGCCAGTACAAATAATCTGACTGTCAATCCCGCGCAAATAACAAGCGTTGCGATCACTGTAACTCCGCCGGTATTGGGCGAGACTCCCGACACGGCGGTTTCCGGCACGGGCAATTTCACTGCAGGCGCGGCAGCATGGACGCGGACGGATGGCGGAACGATGGACGACGTGTTCATCAGCGGAACGCAATACACCGCATCGGTTGTTCTTACTGCAAACGCAAACTACACTTTCCCGGCGGGCTTTACAGTGCAAATAAACGGCGGAGCGGCGGCGGTTGCAGACAACATCGGCGCGGAAGTTACAGTGTCGCGTTCCTTCACAACAGAGGCGGCAGTCGTTACCGGCATAACAGTTAAAGCACAGCCGGCAAAGGCTCTTAACAGTTATACGCACGGCGACACGCTCAACCTTGCTGGTCTTGAAGCAACTCTTTCCTACAATGACGGCTCAACTAAAGACGTTGTGTTTGCCGAGTTTGGGAATAACAATATAATCGTAAGCCTTGTAAACGGTACGGTATTAAAACGCACTACGCACAACGGCCAATCTCTTACAGTGTCTCGCGGCAGCGGCATTTCAGCTACTGTTGGCGCATTAACTGTCGCGCAGGCCGATCAAGCGGCATTAACCGTAACCGATCCCGGCGCAAAGACATTCGGCGATTCTGATTTCCAACTCTCCGTTACCGGCGGCAGCGGAGACGGCGATGTAACTTATGCGCTTGTTTCCGGACCGGGGACTGTTACAAGCAATACAGTTACAATTACCGGCGCGGGAAGTATTGTTGTCAGTGCAACAAAAGCAGGTGACAATAACTTTAAAGAAGTTTCTTCCGCTGACCGTACCATCACAGTAAATCCGCAGGCGATAACAAGCGCTGCAATATCCGTTACCACTCCTGTAAACGGCGAAACGCCTGATCCGGATGCATCTATCGGTACGGTTAACTTTACCGTAGGCGCGGCAGTATGGACGCGGACGGATGGCGGAACGATGGACGACGTGTTCATCGGCGGAACGCAATACACCGCAACGGTTGTTCTTACCGCAAATGCAAACTACACTTTCCCGACAACAGGCTTTACAGCGCAAATCAACAGCGGAGCGACGTCAATCGCAGACAACACCGGCACGGCTGTAACAGTGTCGCGTTCCTTCACAACGGAGGCGGCGGCCGTTACCGGCATAACAGTTAAAGCACAGCCGTCAAAGGCTTTTAACAGTTATACACACGGCGAAATTCTTAACCTTGCCGGTCTTGTAGTAGAACTATCCTACAATGACAGCACAACCAGGGATGTAGTATTAGCCGATTTTGGTGATAACAGTATTACAGTAAGCCTTGCAGACGGTACGTTATTAAACCGCTCTACGCACAACGGCTTAATGATTACTGTGTCGCGCGTAACTTTATCGGCTAATATCGGCGCATTAACTGTCGCACAGGCGGTTCCCGCAGCCCTTACACCGCCTACAGCAAGCGCCATTACTTACGGCGCGGCATTGTCAACATCAACTTTGACAGGCGGCTCAACCGGCGGCACTTGGGCATGGGCAGCATCAGCCAACCCAACCACAACTATACCTCCTGTTACCAACCCAGGGTATAGTGCAACCTTTACTCCGACCGATACGGCGAATTATAATTGGACAGGCATAATCTTAACGCATAATATTTCCATTAATGTAAATCCGCAAGCGATAACAAATGCAGCAATCACTGTTACCGCTCCTGTTAAAAATACAGCGCCGTCTACAACTGCAACCGGTACAGGCAGCTTCACTGTAGGGACTGCAACATGGAGTTCAGCCTCCGGTGTATTATCAGGCAATTTCCTTGCAGGTACACAATACACTGCAACTGTTACGCTCACGGCAAATGCGAACTATACATTCACCGGCGGGCTTTCAACTGCAACTATTAACGGGTTTACCGCAACGGTGATCAACAACGGCGCAACCGCCGTACTGAATTATCAGTTTGCGGCAACAGCAGCCGCCGTAATCAACATTACCGCAAATCCTGCGGCAACAACAACATTAACAGCGGGAAGCATTACCGCAACCAACACACTTTCAGTTGCCGCATCCGCCGATGAAGGCGCAACGCTCAGTTACCAGTGGTACAGCAATACGAGTGCAAGCACTACCGGCGGAACGGCAGTTACGGGCGCAACAAGCGCAAGCTTCCCCATCCCAACAACACTTACAGCGGGAACTTATTACTACTTCTGCGAAGTCAGCGCAACTCTTGGCGCAACGGCTGTACGATCCTTTGTTGCAACAGTCATTGTCCAGCAGAATGTTTCCTTCACAATCACTTACGCGGAAATTACAGACGATGCGCCTACTCCTCTTGCAACCGGTGAAACGCTGTCCCGTGCAAGTAATGGAAGCATAACATTTACTGTAGCCGCCAGTTTTACCAATATTGAATGGTATGTGAACGGCGAGAAGGTTGGCAGTGAAAATTCAAATTCATTTACTGTTACGCTTGATCCGGATGATGATGATTATATCTTTGACTTCGACAGGGACGGTCTGCATTTGCTGACGGTGTTTGCTGATGGCTATAGTAAAGTGGTTAGTTTTGAGGTAGTACCATGACAAAAAAGCAATTAGCAAATAAGGAGAGAAAGATTATGAGTAAAGACCAACAAATATTAAATAGTAATAAGGAGGAAGATATGCAAACAGCAAAGATAAGGGAAAAGGGAAAAAGGACGCTTGCTTTGCTATTTGTTACCTGCTATTTGCTATTTGTTCTCGCTTCCTGTCCCAATATTTTTACGCCGGAATCGGAAGCGCCGCTTCCCGGGTACGGTTATTTTTCTATACAGATGGACGAGAATGCGGCGAGGACTATTTTACCGCAGACTGTGCTGGCGAATTTTCTTGCATACAGACTTGTGTTTACTAACAGGGATGATCCCAGCGATGTTGTAACAGTAGACCGTACTAACAGCGACTATACCAATCCTGTTACGCTTAGAGTCGGCACATGGAACTTAGTTGTTACAGCCTACATGGATGCGGCTAGAACTTTGCCTGCGGCAACGGGGAGCCTTGATGGTATAATCATCATTGCAGCGGGAACGACCAGCGGCGGCGCTGTTACTTTGAATGCAATCATAACCGGCACAGGAACTGGCAGTTTTTACTGGAACATCGAACACCCTGCCAATGTAACGGTTACCATAACAATTACTCCAAGAGCGGGTACAACGGCAAGCGACATCATCATACCTAACGCGGCGAAAACCGGCACTCGAAACGATATTCCTGTGGGACAGTACACTGTGGTGTTTAAGCTGGAACTGGATAATCATAGAACCGTAAACCTGCCGCAGATAATGTATGTGTATCAAAATATGACAAGCCGTTTTCCTGATACTGGTAGTTTTAATTTTACCAATTACTTTTTATCTGATTATTTTGATATTACCTTTGACAGCAATGGCGGTACGAATTTTAGCGATTTGTCTGTGCCTGTTATGTTTGGAAAAACTTTTGCGGAAGCGGTAACTGATTTGGTAACTGATCTTGCTGACTATGTTCCAACGAGAGTCAACTATATCTTTGACGGCTGGTACACGGAAGACGCTTTAACAAATCCATTTAGTATTAATGCGCCGGTTAACAGGGACATTATCCTGTATGCAAAGTGGGCAAGCCTTAGCAATATCACAGGCGAAGAAACCACAGAGTATGGCGATCCAAAAGGTACACTGACATTTGATCCTGCGTTAAGTTTATCCGGTATGCCTTCGTACCAGTGGGAGTACAGCGCAAACGATACTGATTGGACAAGTCTTGGAACAGGAGCGACATCGGCAAGTTATACGCCTCCCGCCGACTTGGATATAGGCAATCACTATTACCGATGTGTTGTGAGTAACAGCTCCTTAAACGGCGGACTTACCGCAACAGCAACAAGTAATATGGCTACAATTACCGTTATCCAATTAACAAGGGTGGCGAGTGTAAGTATAGGCGGTGAGACAAAGAACTTTGAAACTCTTGCGGATGCGTTTGATAGCGTAGAAGAAAGCGAAACAGCGATAATTACATTGTTACAAGATATAGAGCTGGATGCTCCCATTACCCTGTCAACAGACAGGACAATTACGCTGACAAGCGGTGACTCTGTCAGGAGCATATCTTATGCAGGCTCATATACCGGAAACCTATTTACTGTAACCGCAGGAAACTTCACACTACAAGGCGGTTCCGGCACAAATACCTTAACCCTTAATGCAGGAACAGGCATTGCGATTAATAGTGCATCCTCGGGAAAAATTACCGTGTTAAACGGCGCATCAATTACTTCGGCGAACACACAAGCCGGGCAAGGTACAATTTTGCTTACTGGTACAGACACAGGCGTAAGGCTTCAAATTGATGGAGGCACTGTACAAAACACCGCAAATAATGCCAGTGCAAGAGCAATTTACAATGACACCACAGGCGGTATAGAGATCAACGGCGGTATAGTTCAGGCAACGGCGGCAAACGCTTATGCAATTTATAACAACAACACTGGAGAACTTACTGTTTCAGACGGCACGGTACAAGCAACAACGGGCAGGGCAATTCACAATGAAGCTGCAGGCACCATTACTGTTAACAGCGGCACGGTACAAGCAACAACGGGCAGGGCAATTCACAATGAGGCTGCAGGCACGGTTACTGTTTCAGGCGGTACAGTCAGCGCAACAACGGGCAGGGCAATTCACAATCAAGGTGAGGGTACAATCAATGTTGATGGCGGCAAAGTTACTGTAACAACTGGCAGGGCAATTCACAATGAAAATGCTAACGGCACGGTTAATATCACAGGAAGTTCTGAAGTTATTGCAGGCACGCCAGATACGGGATACTCGATTTATAATGTCAGTACAGGAACAATAACTATCGGTGTGGAAGTAAACCAAGAAACTCAGATTATTGGGCGAAAATTTCCATCGGCAATGTTAATAATAGACGAAACAGAAATCGAAATTAATTTTACAACCCTGGATGATATTATTAATAACAGCATAGGTAATAATACAACAGCAACCATTGAGTTAACAGAAGATATACAAGGACGGTTTGTGTTGGATTCCGCTATAGGTAAAAATGTTACCATAACAAGCAAAGGAGGCCCAAGGACTATTCGTAGAAGTACCGGTCTTACCGTAAACGACGGGCTTTTTGAAATATCAAGCGGAGTAACCCTTACACTTGAAGGAGAAAGCGCAGCCAACTCTTTAACGCTTATAGGAGGCAACGCTTCTAATGGCGGTGCTGCTGTTATAGTAAATAGCGGCGGAAAACTTATAATGGAAAATAATGTGACAGTCCAAGAAAGTACCGGTGCCATAAGAGTAGCCAGCGGAGGAGAATTTGAAATGAAGGGCGGTTCTATAACAAATAATTTATTTGTTTCAAACAATGCCCGCGGTGTGCTTGTACAAGGAAAATTTACTATGAGCGGCGGAGAAATAAAAAATAATAATAGGAATACTAATGGTACTATTGGCGCTGCTACAGGTTCCAGAGGCGGCGGTGTCTTTGTGGACATAACAGGAGACTTTGAAATGAGCGGCGGCACTATAAGCGGCAATAGCGCCTATAGAGGCGGCGGTGTGTATATAGAGGATGGAAAATTTAATATGGGAAGCGGCGCAGTTATAGAGAACAATACTGCTCTTGATGACGCAGCAAATCCTAGAGGCGGCGGGGGCGTATATTTAGCAGGAACAGGAACTAATAACCCAACTTTTGCGTTGAACGGCGGCATCATAAGAGGCAATTCTGCCCCTAGAGGCGGCGGAGTACTCATATCTGCAGGAACATTTACTATGAATAGCGGATCTATTGAACAAAACACAGCCAACATAGGCGGAGGATTATATTGGATAAATGATGGCGGCGGTTCTATACCAAAATTTGTTATGGGCGGCGGAACTATTTACGGCACAAATAATTCTGAAAAAACAAATACCGCAAGCGACGGCCTTACTGCCGCTGCTTCTTTAACTACTGGCAACGATTGCACATGGGGAAATGGAACCACAGCAATTGGCAGCTCGCAAATAAATACTACTATTAACGGCGGCAATCCAGGCACGATTTCTTCTCCATAGCAGAGGCAGTGAGTAAGGAGAAGGTTTGGGTTAGTCTTCTCTTTGCACAAACAGAGCCATAAACTCGCCGCGGGTATTTACATTGAACTTCTTGTAGATACTGAAAATATGAAGCCTTACAGTGCCGGGTGTAATAAATAAACGATCGGCTATCTCTTTGGCGTTCAACCCTTCGTTGATAAGTAAACCTGCAATGCCGATTTCACGCTTTGATAACTTTACCTTCCTGAAAGCAGATTTGGCATCGGTGTAATACTGATGAGATTCTTTCACTGTATCTGCATTAACAAATGCGGCGACCTTCCAAGTCGTATCGGTTATTTCAAACTCTGTCATCCCGTGGTTCTTCCTGCAGATTGCTTTAACAGAACTAAGCCCCGCACCCTCATTCGGGATGCTTGTAATGCGGGTTTCTTTTTCCACACTGCGCTCGCCATGCCATTGACCATTGAAACTGTTGATTACCTCGATCTTCAGAAAACCGTCTTCGATACAGGAACTGATGCTGATAAATCTTTCTTCGTTCTTGATAAAGCGGGTATGGTCAAGCGCATTTTCCAACAGATTGCCAATTATGATACAAAGATCAATCGACGAAAGACTGCCTGTATCTTTTGAGATATCAAGCTCCGTCTTAATCGGAACGCCTTCCTTCTGTGCAAGATTAATGAAATATTGAACAGTTGAGTTTGCCGCCGGGTTTTCGCAATAAGTACTGTCTGCAGGGTCGTGTATTTTGAGGCCGAACAATTTAATAATTTCAGCATAATACTCCCGCTTCCTTACAAGCTGCTGTTCGATTATGCGCGTCTGTTCTTTGAGCGCTGCGTTTTCAGCCGCGGTTGTTTTAAGCTCTCTGAATGTAACAATAAAAATGGCTCCGGCCTGACACAGCGTAAGCAAAAACATCGCAATAGAAGTTTCATCTGAGGCGTTAAAAAAATTAATACCTGTGTAATAATCAATAGCTTTAATTGCAGACCACGCAAATATAAATACACCGGCAAGGAAAACGCATTGTTCAAGGTTGAGCTTTCTAAGCCTTATAATAAAAATGATAATAAGATACACAATCGCAGGGATATACACCGCATAGCAGTACAACACTACATGGCTCATAAAAACCGTATCTCCAAACAGGAAGATACCGGAGACTAAAGCGGACACGGCGTACAGAGCATATCGGAAACCTTTATGCAGTATCTTTGGAAACAACAGGTCGAGCATGGCTACAATTAAGACAGCGCCAATCGGGATTGCCATGTACTCTATACGGAACTTAGCTGCCCAAGTCATAAAGGGAAAAATATGCGTAAAGATTTTCGGCCATGTAACCCCTGTTCGTAAAAACCATGTAAGGCACAACAGGGCAAGATACAGATTTACCTTAACTCTGCGAAACAGGATAAAAAGAAAGATATGAACTACAAAAAGCGCAAGATACGCTCCAAGTAAAACCGAGTTGTAAAAGTCGCTTACTATAAAATATGCGAGGTCTTGCGGGGCAATTATCCAATGACTGTGCGTGCCGCCGTCTTTGTGAGCAAAGTTCGATGACTGTTGAATGAGTTCTATTACTCCGTCCTCGGCTTTTAAGATAACAAAGACCTGTCCCGTATCGTGTATGGTTGTTTCCCTGGTCTCGCCCGGGCTTCCCTTTTCCATCGCCAGTTCGCCGTTTACAAAAAGTCTGTGGGAATATTCTAAACTGCGGCGGGTAAAGGCGTAGTAGCCGTTGTCCGGCAGCAAGATACGCATACGGCTTGTGGCAAATTTAGAAATTTCATGCGGATGGCCGATAACAGCTTCATCTTCTCTTGCGGCAAATTCTTCCGGGGTAAGAATTGCATCGGGAATAAACTCCACCGGACCCCATAGATTAAAAATAAATGTTTCGTCTGTGAACATATCCCGGAAATCCCATACTCCGGTTTCGCTACGGAGAAATCCTTTATTGGACTCCCTACTGTATACGGCCCTAAGCCTATGCCAGCCGTTTATAAAGGTAAGCAGTAAAAGGCATACCATTATAAACACAAACAAGGGATGTTTACTTATTTTTTTAATCATGCCCGCCATGCCAACCCAAAACCCAATTTAGACAGCTACCGGCAGGGGTCTTATTTTTTTTAGCTCCGCAGCTATAGAATGTTCTACCCCCTTAAGGTCATAGGCATTCTGAAGGTTAAGCCAAAAATCAGGGCTGTTCCCAAATAACCTGCCAAGACGCAGTGCTATATCAGGCGAAACAGCCTGACGTTCGTTTATTAAACTATCAACTGTCAGATAACTGACGTTCAGAAGTTCGGCTAGCTTTCCTCCTGATATTTTAATTTCCGGCAAAATATCTTCTCTTAAAATTTCTCCCGGATGAACTGCTCTCATAATTAACTCCTCTATACTAATGATAATCTTCTAAATCAACATCCACAGCCCCGTCATCCCAGCCAAATGTAATGCACCAATTTCCGTTTACATGAATCGTATATCGTTCAGGTTTACCAGCAAGTGCGTGGAAATTAAACCCGGGAAGGTTCAAATCCTGCGGCACTTTGGCTGCACTCAAAGCCGAAAGCCTACGCTCTATCCTTGCAAGCAGGTCGTACGGCAACCCCCTTGCATCTCCTCTAAAGAACAGCTTTGAAAGCCTTTTATGCCTGAATGTTCTTATCATGTCAATATTGTAATGTAAAATATAACAATTGTCACCACAAACGCGATTTCCTGTGAAAAATATAACATTTGTTATATGTTTTTTTGCAAAAATATAACATTCGTAATATATACAAATAAAATATTTTATGTTGAAATTTTCTTATGTAAGTAAAATTTATCGTGAAAACATAAGGAGAAAACGATGAAAAATAACGGGAATTCCAATACTAAAAAACGCAAAAACCGCCGGGGGGGGGGGGGGGAAAAAAAATACTTT
>Ga0099364_10008671_pt1 | contig 14259 bp, 9 predicted proteins | sample TergutTh196P3_FD_73070 | JGI IMG/M metagenome (GOLD analysis project Ga0099364, IMG submission 73070) | Microcerotermes parvus P3 segment gut microbial communities from Pointe-Noire, Republic of the Congo - Th196 P3 | ecosystem: Host-associated > Arthropoda: Insects > Digestive system > Gut ... | reverse complement strand
AACAAGATACTACCCATGTATGGGAACTAAATTTTGAAAACAACTATTTAGAAATTCATCCGGCCAATCGTTTTAAAATGCCAAAAGATTGCATCTTACTTAACATGGAACCAAACGAAGAAAATCCCTACCCTTTCAATGTAAGTATTCCCATGCATTTAAAAAGTGAAGATGGAGACACATTGACCACAAATTACATTTACATTATAGACTTAGGAATGTCTCAAGATATCGCATTTTGGACTGACAACAAAATGGAGTTTTTTAGCAAAAAAAATGGCGCTGTATGGACTCAGTCTCCGAGCGGGTATAAACGTCATTATACGGTAAATGCTACTCTTTTTGATAACTTCACTATTGATTCCTTACGCATCTATACCTATAATAATGCTTATAATCAACATATAAAACATCTTATCGGATTAAATTTTCTAAAGAGATTCAATGTGTTTTTTGATCTAAAAAACCGACAAATAGGACTGCAACCGATAAAGAATTTTCAGCGTATTATGAATCCAAACCAAAGGCGTTTTTATTACATGTCACCTCCAAATCAGGAAGGGAAATATATTATCAGCTTAATGGCAGATTATGAAGAGAACTATTTTAAAAAAGCCGGGTTACAGGAAGGGGATGAAATTGTTAGCATTAATGAAATTTCTATCAACGAATTAACTTTAGATCAGAGGAATGAATTTTATGAAATGGATACATTATTTTATCAAATTATTCGCGAAGGAAAACAGATCAAAATAGCAGTACCGGTAGATAATAATCATGATGTAGGAGATTGATTTTTAAGAACATAAAACAACATAAAAATGAATGATAGATTAAGTGTCGCAGTTCCAAAACGAGTCAATTAGGTTTATTTTCGAGCGTAGATTCTCTGTTAATGTGCAAAGCTTTGAAGGTCAATAATGATGCTGAAAAATGGTATAACCAGTTCCACACCAAATCCCGTATTGATGGTTTGCTCTCTGACTTTAAAGGAAATCCTTATAAAGAGGCAGGTGTGAAAGCAGATGATGAGGTTTTCATGATTAATGATATTCTGTATAAAGATGTGAATTACGAAGATGCGCTTAAATTTCAAGGAGAAACGATCCGATGGGTTTTTCTCAGGGATAGAGAACAAATTATCGTTATTAAACCATTTGACGAAAACTATGACATGATTATAGATTAAAAAATGCTGGACGCATACCTGACGGCATGCAAATTAGAAGAATCGACGTAGTCAAAATCATACGAAGGGCGGTTTTGAAACCATTCATTCGACTGATTTTTCAAACAGGTCGTCCATTGTGACTTCGGATTGGATATTGCCCCAGTATTCGTTGTGTTTGATGCCGTAGGTTGTGATCATGGTCAGGTGTACGGCTTTTCTTGTTTTGGATTCGCGTTTGAAGGCGGCTCGTTTGTTGCGGAGGGCTTCGTCCGTTTTTTTGTCAATGACGTATGATTCCTGGGCATATTTCATTTCGCAGAGGTTGATTATTTTGTCGTTGCGTTCGATCAGCAAATCAATCTGTGCGCCGTTACCGGCCTCGGCGCTTTGCCACGAGGCCGTGTTTGTCAGTACGCCTGCTATGCCGAGTTTTTGTTTGATTTGCGGCAAGTGCGCCAGGCAGACCTGTTCAAAAGCATAACCCGACCAGGCGCGGTGACCGGCATTTTCGATAAAATGCGTCCAAAAATGTTCGTCATTATAGGGATTGTCGCTCATATAATTGAAATAGAACAGGGTGAAAAAGTCGATCAGCTGATAGAGGCTTTGGCGTTCTTTTTTTCCAAAAGCTCGGTATTTGCGGATAAATCCGCACTGTTCCAATTCGTTCAGCGTCTCGGTGATGCCGCCGCCATTGGCTAATGAGGTGTTTTTAATAATTTCGTCGCGCGTCATGCCCTTGGCTTTTTTGCTCAGGCATTTCACGATGCTCACATGGTTTTCGGCATTTCTAAACAGCGAAGCATAGAGATTTTCAAATTCATTACGAAGCATCCCCTTTTTGGCAAAGCATAAATTATCAATGTTTTGCGTCAAGTCGAACTTTTTTTGCATCAACGAAAGATAATAAGGAACGCCTCCGAAAATCATATAGCTTTCTACGATCTGATGCCTGTTGAGCAGGATATTGGCGCTTTGAAAATAGGCCTCACACTCGCCCAAAGAGAAAGGATACAAATGAATTTGTTGCGTGATGCGATTATGCAACCCCCCATGGTTTTTTATCAGTTTATTCATGATCCACGACGAGGCAGAGCCGCATACAATCAGCAGCATATCTTTCTGCGCCGAAGCATAAGCGTTCCAAAAATACTCCAATGCCTGTACGAAACCGGAACGCGGCGTATCCATCCATGGCATTTCGTCAATAAAAACGACTTTCTTCCCCTTTTGTTTTTTATGCGAGAGCAAATGAATCAATTGTTCAAACGCTTCTAACCACGTGGATAATTTTGGGTAGGGAATGTCGCCGTATTTATGCAATGAATTATTAAAGTGCAACAATTGTTGCGCCTTGCCGGTGTTTGCCATTCCCGAATGGTAGAAAGTAAACCTGTTACCGAAAAATTCGCGTATCAAATAGGTTTTCCCGACCCTTCGACGTCCGAACACGACAACAAACTCCGCTTTATCCGATTCTAAAAAACGGGTTAAATCTTCTTTTTCCGCCTCTCTTCCAATCATTTCACGTCAATTTTTTGAGTTATAACTTGCCGCAAATATACAAAAATTATTACTTACAGCAAAATATAAAAAAATAAAGTTCGCTGTAACTATATATTTTTTTATAGTTAGAGCGAGATATAAATTTCGATAATCCGCTGTAACTATATATTTTTTCATAGTTAGAGCGGGATATAGATTTCGATAATCCGCTCTAACTATCTATTTTTTTTCTGTAAAAAATTGATTTTCATAAAAAAATCGTATATTTGCATTTTGAAGAACGGAACATGAGTATCAACCTCTAAAAATAAAGCAAGATGAAAAAGTTATTCTATTTAACCCTCTGTATCATGGTTTTATACAGTTGCGGAGAGAAACGTCCGGCGCTGATTGAGCGCCCGGCTTTCGACATAAGCAATACGACAATGATCGAAATTGCCAAAATTGAAATGTCCGATACGGCTACAGTTATCCATATTGACGCCTTTATGATGCCTAACGGCTGGATTCGGGTAGACCAGCAGACCTACATCCGCGAAAGCGGCAGCGATGAAAAGCTGATGATTACCCACAGTGAAGGCATCACTATCAACGAACAACTGACCATTCCCGAACCGGAAATCAAACCCGAACCCGGCGTCAGACCCGAACCGGTCGTCACATCCTTAACGTTGTTTTTCCCTCCATTGAGGCCGGAAGTCACGAAGATAGACTATATCGAAGATATGCCGGAAGGAGGATGGCAAATATTGGGAATCAACCTGTTACCTCATGCAAAAATACAATTTGAACCCATCCCCCAGGATGCGAACAAATCATCGACCGAACCCCTGCCGACGCCCGAATACAGTACAAAACCGGCAGTCGTAAGCGGTCGGATGCTGGGTTACGTTGAGAATTTCGGTCGTTCGACCATTACTTTACGAACCTCCGACATCGTTACAGGCGACGATATCGAAGTAGAAGTGCCGATAGCAAGCGACGGCTCGTTCAGCAGCGAAATAACGCTGGGTAAGGGCGGCTTTGTGTATACGACCGAAGGGTACCTGTTTCTGATACCCGGCCATGAAACGAAATTATATGTCGACCTGAAAAAACGCGGACGCCTTCAGGCACGCTACCGTACCGACAAAGAACCCGGCGATTCTATCTACACGTATGTTTCAGGGGGATATTTTACCTATTCAGAACAGAACGCCATTAACCGGGCTACATACAATTTATTTAGTTATGCGAAATTAGCGGAAGAAACGGTAGAAATGAATCCCGAAGCATTTAAACGCCACTTATTGGGTATCATGGACGCTAAGATAGACGAACTCAAACAAACAGCCTATTCGGAAAATGTACGGATGATGATGGAAAATAACGTGAAGTTGAGCGTTTTTTCGCTACTGATGGATTATGAAGATTTTATCAATTGGGCTTACACGCGCGTAAACGATATAAAACAAGAGGACATGGCAAAAGTAACGTTTAAAGCCGAAAAACCGGACGTCGCTTATTATTCGTTTCTAAATGGCGCACTTAACGACTACATGAGCTATCTGACAAGTTATGCTTCTTTCATCCAGTCGCTCGTCGAAATAGATGTACTCAATGACCCCAATGCAAATGAAAAATCTGCAAAAGAACGGTTCGCCTTTTTCAAGGAAAAAGCGGCGCCCATATTGGGAACCGACAAAGGGATACTGTTCGATGTGATACAAGCTCAAATTTATGGACAACAGCTCAGTGAGATGAAATTATTTGCCGACGCCGACAAACAGGAGTTGCAGAATGTCTTCAGCGCCAAGCCGGTTTATGCCGAAGCATTAATCGCCAAAAACGATAAGTTAAGCTCCATGCTTGCATCCTTGAAGGACAATAAAGAATGTGTACTGCACGAACCGCCTAATGTGTCGCAGGAGAAAATGTTCGACGCGATTCTCGCCCCATATAAAGGGAAAGTGGTGTTTGTCGATTTCTGGGCAACGTGGTGCGGCCCCTGTATGGCAGCCATGAAGTCCATCTTACCGATTAAAGATGAAATGAAAGACAAGGATGTTGTATTTTTATATCTCACCGGCGAAACATCGCCGTTTGGCGCATTTATGCAGACATACCCTACCATTAAAGGCGAACACTACCGCGTGAGTAGCGCGCAATGGAAATACTGGAGCAATACGTATGGCATTCAAGGCATCCCTTTCTATATGGTATGCGACCGGCAAGGCAAAATAATCTCCAATTACACCGGTTTTCCGGGTGTAGACACAGTGAGAAAGGATATTACAAGCGTATTGTAAAGAACTACATCTATAACACATCATTTTAAAAAAAATAAATAATGAAGAGAATCTTATTTTTAGTCTTGGTCGCTTTCTGCACACAGCAGTTAATCGCGCAAAGTACACTATTGGAAACGCTCAAAAGCGAGGCGAACCGTAATTTGAACGTACTGAAGGAACAGCCCGTACCGGCTTATTACATCAGTTACAGAGTAAACGACCAAAATTCGTATTCCATCTCGGCGAGTTTTGGAAGCATAACATCAAGCAGACCTTACAGTCAGCGGTTTTTTAATGTTGGGGTACGGGTAGGAAGCCCCGAATTAGACAACACACATGAAATTAAAGAAGGGAATGAGCGCGGATATGCCGACTATAACTCTTCCGGTTATGGCACACTTGGGTTAGAAGACAATCCCGAAGCATGGAAAATAACCCTCTGGCAGAAAACAGATGCCATGTATGTAGAAGCAACGAAACGCTTCGAGAAGGTGAAAGCCAACGTGGCAGTCAAAGTAAGCTCTGAAGACCAATCGCCGGATTTCAGCATGGAAACGCCCGAAAGGTACGTAGAGAAGCCCATCAAACTGACCGACGTCAAATTCGACGCTAAACCATGGGAAGAAAAAGTGAAGAAATATAGCGCCTTATTTAAGGATAACAAAGACATTTTGGAGTCACAGGTCTATTTTCAATTTGAACTGATTAATAAATATTTTGTAGACACCGAAGGCGCAGAAATATTCGAAAACCGTTTGTGTTATCGTATAATGTTGAGTGTAACAGCAAAAGCAGACGACGGAATGGAATTACCTCTGTACAAAAGCTATTTCGCTTATGACTTGAAAGACCTGCCATCCGACGAACAAGTGATGGCTGACGCCAAATGGCTAAGCGAAACGATCTCGAATTTGCGTGTTGCGCCCGTTGTAGATTCATATTCCGGTCCGGTACTGATGTCGGGACAGGCAGCAAGCGTTTTTTTCCATGAAATATTCGGACACCGGATAGAAGGAGCGCGTCTGAAAAATGAAAGCGACGCACAGACATTCAAGAAAAAAATGGGCGAACTCGTGTTGCCGGCAGATATGTCGGTGATTTTTGAACCCTATACTAAAAAAGCGCATGGTTTTGCGTTGAATGGTCAGTATATATTTGATGATGAAGGCGTTCGCGGTCAACGGGTAGAAATCGTCAAAAACGGGAAACTGACTGCCTTTCTGATGAACCGGTCGCCTATCGAGAATTTTCCGAACTCAAACGGACATGGTAGGGGCATGATTCAATTGAATACCTTTACCCGTCAATCGAACACGCTCATCGAAAGTACGAACCCTAAATCGGAAAAAGAACTGCGTGATATGCTGATAGAACAGTTGAAAAAAGAAGATAAACCCTTCGGTTATTTGATGGACCAGGTAAGCGGCGGATTTACGACCACAGGACGATACATGCCCAATGCTTTTAATGTGTCGCCGTACTTGGTATATCGCATCTATGCCGATGGACGTCCAGATGAAATAGTCAGAGGTGTAGACTTAGTCGGTACGCCACTCGCCATCTTCTCGCAAATTGCTGCCTGTGGAAAGGAATATGATGTTTTTAACGGCACTTGCGGCGCCGAATCAGGGAGCGTTCCCGCTTCCTGCGTATCGCCCACGTTGTATGTTAAAATGATTGAAACCCAGAAGCAAGCCAAATCCCAATCCCAACCTCCGATTTTAGACCGTCCGTGATATTAAATAATTCGTTTAAAAACATATAATATTTTGACTATGAAAACAATAACAAAAAACATAGCGTTTGTCATCCTGCTGGCGCTCAATATGCACAGCATGTACGCACAAACTGAAAACCCTGTCATTTCGGCCATTCAAAAAGAAGTAGACAGAAACAAAACAGAACTGAAAATGGAAGGCATGCCGCCGGCTTTTTTCATCAGCTATTCGGTATTAGATATGCAAGAATATAATCTTTCCGCCTCTTTAGGCTCTATCAGCGCCTACAACGAATATCACCGTCGTTACGGTTTGCCCATGCTTTTAGTGGGAGATTATCTGCGTAATAATCTGAAAATCAACGAAAGGCCATTCTATCCCGGAACTACAACCCTTTATGATAATACGCCGGGTATTGCCATCACAGCTTGGGACCAATTAGATTATGTGTATAAAAATGCCATAGAATTATACCGCATCAAATTGGCGATACAACAACAGCAAACACAAACCCAAGAAGAGAAAAATCTTCCCGATTTTGAGCAAGTCAAGCCTGTGAATATGATTTTGCAGCCATCCACGCTCAATTTCGACAGGAAATATTGGGAAAATTATTTGCGGAAAGCATCTGAGACAGCTAAACAGTATCCCGATATTCTAACCTCAAATATAACGCTCAACGTCAGAAACGTCATGACTTATACCTACAACACCGAAGGCAGTAAATATGCTTTTCCCACAACGTTATTTCAAATGATTTTCACCGCTAATACCCGTGCCGACGACGGTCAAGAACTTTCCCATAGTTTTTATACCGAAAACGCAACTTTTGAGCAAATGCCGGATTTGGAAACCTATATTGGCCAATGTAAATCTTTGATGGAAAACCTCATTAAACTGAAGAATGCGCCGGTCATCGAAGATGCTTACAGCGGCCCTGTACTGATTGAAGGCAAATCAGTTGAATATTTTTTCCGTTTTACATTCTTTCAGTATAATAGAATGATGGCCTCTCCCAAGACAATACAAAATAACCAACCGCAGAGCGGGAATGATTTTGAACTGATGTTAGACAAAAAAATTATATCACGCAGTATTTCGATGAAATCCATCACAGGAGAGGAATTTTACAAGGGGCAACGACTGAATGGCTATTATCCGATTGATGATGAGGGAGTAGTTCCCGACAAGGAATTAATATTAATTGAAAACGGCGTGTTGCGTAATCTGCTGAACGGCAGAAAGCCTACAAAAAGAATTCAAAACTCCAACGGACATGTGCGTTTTGATATTAATACCGGGCAAAGGAGAACTATACCGGGTAACATTTTGATTACTTGTAATCAAACTTTCAGCAAGGATGAATTGCGTAAAAAATTGATTGAAGCGGCTAAAGAAGAAGATTTTGAATACGCTTACATCGTACACGATATGTTTCTCAACCTTATCTCAAGAATAAAGGTAGCCGATGGCACAGAAGAATTAGTGCGCGGAGCAGTTGTTTCGGATATAAATATTAAAGCCTTCAAGCGTATTCTCGGCGCTTCGGATAAAGAACAAATATACAGCTTTGGCACCCCACAAGCAACGGTTATTTTTCCCGATGCGATGCTTTTTGAAGATATGGACATCACACGCATGGCTAATATCGACTTTAAGAAACCGTATATTGTGCCGAAACCGAAATAGAGGGAGGAATGCAGAATGGAGAATGGAGAATGCAGAATGGAGAATGCAGAATGCAGAATGGAGAATGGAGAATGCAGGGTAGATAAGGAGCATACCTCACCATTTTATCCCGTTAGGGATTGAATATCGGTAGAAAAGGGGCATACCCCCCATTTTATCCCGTTAGGGATAACATATTTATAGAAAAAAAACAATTAACATATAATATCTTGTTATGATTTATTTTTGGCAATGTCTACATCCCGTTAGGGATGTATCGCTCGGGAGAATTAATTCAAGCCCTCCAAAACCGGCATCCCGTCAGGGATGCATCCCTCTTTTTCTATTATGCGCATCTCTCATGCTGACATCCTGTCAGCATCTCGTCAAAAACGGTAAAACCGAATTTGCCATCGTGCTGCCCGATTCGCCCCAGCCGGTGGAAGAAACGGCTGCTAACGAGTTGAAAAAATACTTGGAAGCCAGCACAGGAATTACATGGACGATTGCTTCGGAAAAAGACGTCCCGGAAAATAAGCCGCAAATCTTAATCGGGAACTCTGCCCGCGCCGGAAAATTCTTCCCCGAAATCGAGCCCGATAAAATCCCCTACGACGGCATCGAAATCCATCTGAAAAAGGATAAGCTGCTATTGACCGGTCACGAACAGCGCGGAGCGCTTTATGCCGTGAACACCTTCCTCGAAGATGTACTCGGCGTTCGCTGGTGGACTTCTACGGAGCATCTTATCCCGGCTCATAAAACCCTCAAACTCAAGCCGATAAATATCTCCTACGCCCCCAAACTGATTTATCGCGAATCGTTCTACAAAGATGCCTTCGACCCGACTTTCGCAACGCGCATGAAATGTAACGGCGCTCATACCAAAATTACGCCTGAATACGGCGACCATCACAGTTTCGTATTCTTCGTTCACTCTTTCTTCCCGCTCATACCGCCCCGGAAATATTTTTCCGACCATCCGGAGTGGTATAGCGAAATTAATGGCGTAAGAAAGCATGAAGGCGCGCAACTCTGTCTGACAAACGACGAAATGCTGGAAGAATTGACGAAAAACGCATTGGAAGCGCTCCGTGAAAATCCGGAAGCAAAATTCATCTCTATCAGCCAAAACGACTGGTATGGCTTCTGTACCTGCGAAAAATGCAATGCAGTAGCCGAAGAAGAAGGCTCCCAATCCGGCCCCCTGATCCGTTTCGTCAATGCAGTAGCCGAAGCGATTGAAAAGGAATTTCCGGATGTGCTGGTCGAAACGCTCGCTTATCAATATACCCGCAAACCGCCTCTGAAAGTCAAACCGCGTCACAATGTGGTCATCCGCCTTTGTACGATCGAGTGTTCTTTCGTTCAGCCGCTTACCGGCGAGCAAAACAAATCGCTCTGTGACGACATCGAAGGCTGGAATAAAATCTCCAAACAACTGTTTGTCTGGGATTATGTCACCAATTTTTCATCGTCTATCCTGCCCCATCCCAACTTCCGCGTATTAGCGCCTAATATCCGGTTTTTTGTGGACAACGGTACCATTGGACTCTTTGAGCAGGGCGATGCCTACTGCACAGTAGGCGATTTTGTAAGGATGCGCAACTGGGTGATATCTAAATTATTATGGAATCCAACGCTTGACGAAAAGCAGTTGACGCGCGAATTTTTAGACGGATATTACGGGAAAAAAGCGGCGCCGATTTTGTTATCTTACTTTGAAACGCTTCTGAACAAAGCGGAATCGTCAGGGGCTTATATCGGCTGTTTCAGGGATAACACCGACGACTGGCTCGATTATGAAACGCTCAGCCAGGCAACCGCTCTTTTCGATAAAGCCATCGCCGCAGCCGAAAAGGAAAGCGGCAAAAATTCCGTTTATGTTACGCGTTTGCTTCGCGAACGTTTACCGTTAGAGCATGTCTGGCTTAAAGGATATTACAGATTCAAACGATATGCCGAAAAGAAAGGATTGGCGTTTGCAGGGCCTGCCAGCCCGGAAGAAGCCTGTAAAAGTTTCTTCGCAACCTGCGAACAGCATCAAGTAACGGCATACCGCGAATTTAACACACCTAAGCAATTTGCCGACTTCCGCGAGGGTATGTTGCTAAAGTTTGTTGATACACCTGCATCTACCGTCCCCGATGAAATGAAAAATCTCCCTGCCGATTCATGGATTGATCTTCAGGAATATGACTTTGGTACCGTCAATGTAAACGGATGGACGTCGAACGTGAAAGATCCGGAAGCATCCAACAAACGCGCAGTGCAGATGCCGGGAAACCATAACGAATGGGCTGTTCAAATCCCGTTGCAAGACGTTATTTCCCTGTTTGATGACGTTGAGGCGGATACTAAATTCAAAATCATCGCTTACCTGCGTTGCGATGCCACCGCAACCGACGGTCTGGCCATGACTTGTGGCGTCTACGACTCAAAACAGGCCACAGGCATCCTCCATAAGAATCTTGACGTTTCCGCTCTTGCCGGAACTGCCTATCAAAAAATAGAATTTGAACCGATTCTTTTCGCTTCCTCCATGTATCTATGGTTTGCCCCGCCCAAACGGGAAGGCGACGTTCAGGCGGTTTACATCGATCGCATCATTATCATTAAAGAATAAACCATTATGACAAACAGACGCAATTTTCTTAAACAATCGCTTCTTACGGGAGCAGGGCTTGTAGCAATGCCCAATCTGGCTATGCCTAACCTGCTTAGCGCCGCATCGCAAAAGCCTGCGCCAAGCGACCAAATTAAAATCGGCCTTATTGGCTGCAACGGTATGGGATTCAACGACCTGCAATCCTTTTTGAAAAATAAGGAATGTGAATGTATCGCTATCGCCGATGTCGACCGGAATGTATTAGACAGAAGGAAAGCCGCAATCGAAAAACAGCAGGAAACGAAAGTGACCGGTTACGATGACTGGCGACGCCTCATCGACAATAAAGACGTCAATGTAGTGATTATCGGTACGCCCGATCATTGGCACTGCCACCAGTTGGTAGCCGCATGCCAAGCAGGCAAAGATGTGTACGTCGAAAAACCCATCGGAACGACCATCGCCGAGTGCGACCTGATGGTACGCGCCGCCCAGCGCTACAACACGGTGGTTCAGGTAGGCCAATGGCAACGTAGCGCCCCTCACTGGAAAGCTGCCGTCGACTATATACATTCCGGAAAGTTAGGAAAAATCCGAATCGTAAGGGTATTTGCCTATTTGGGATGGGTCGGCGAAGTACCCGTCAAACCGGATTCGGATGTGCCAGCAGGCGTTGATTACGATATGTGGTTAGGCCCCGCCCCGCTTCGCCCATTCAATCCAAACCGGTTTCACTTCAACTTCCGCTGGTTCTGGGATTATGCCGGCGGCCTGATGACCGACTGGGGCGTACATCTGTTAGACTATGCCCTCTACGGCATGAACCAGTCTACCCCTAAATCAATTATGGCCATGGGCGGTAAGTTCGGCTATCCCCAGGACGCCTGCGAAACGCCCGATTCGCTGCATACCCTCTACGAGTTCGACGACTTCACTATCCTTTGGGAACATGGCATCGGCATCAGCGACGGCGGTTACGGACGCGAACATGGCGTAGCCTTCATCGGCCAAAACGGTATATTAATAGTAGACCGCGGCGGCTGGGAAGTCATCCCCGAAACGACGAACAGTCAAACAAAATTAGAAAAATTCAGCTACAAACTAACGGCCAACGAGCCTAACGGCCTCGACCTGCATACGCAAAACCATTTAGACTGCATCCGACGCCGCGACCGCAACACCAACGCCAGCATCGAAATCGGCTCGCATATCTGCAAATTCTCCGCCCTTGGCAACGTCGCCTACCGCACCGGCAAAAAACTCTTCTGGAACGGCTCACGCTTCACCAACGACGACCCCGCCAACACCTTCCTGACAAAAGAATACCGCAACCCCTGGCCGCTGCCGTCTTTCTAATTTCTACATAGATTATGGATAATTTGAATTACAAAGGATACCTTGGTACAATTCAATTCAGCGAAAATGATAATTGTTTTTATGGAAAAATATTAGGACTGAATCGGGCTTGTATCACATACGAAGGAGAAAGCGCTTCTGATCTGCTTGAAGATTTTAAGGGAGCTGTAGATATGTATTTAGATCGTTGTAAAGCAATGAATAAAACCTGAAATACGGAATGTTTGCCGAATAATTATTTCCTGCAAAGCTGACTTCTACTTCAATCGATACTTTTTCCATGTTTCTACTACTTTAATCCCGCTTGTTTTAAAATCAACGCTGTGTGTATAGGTTTAATTTAAACGCTTGCTACTTGATTTCATAGTAACTATCATTAACACAGGGTTCGACATATCGTCGGTCTTTTCAAGTTGTTCGAGCAGTTTTTTATGCTTTTCGACGTCGTAATCTAATTTTGGTCTGTATGATTCGTAATTAAACCCTTTATAATAATCAACGATTTGCCTGCTTAAATAATTCTTAATTTCATCTGGAGACATAGTTGTACATACTTTGTTATCGCTCAATTTTAATATTGGCCAAAAAGGAATTCCTCCATCTATGTCGTTCATTAAAAACCTCTCTATTCCTATAATTCGATTTTCTTTTTTAGAGTAAATCAAAGGATATGAAGTTCGATGGTAAACACAGAAAAGAAAAACATAATCGTCTGTTTCTACCAAACGGCTTATATCAAACTGGTTATATTCTATTAGATTAGCTTTTTCACGGCTTTGTATAAGTGAAGATGGTATTTTACCTGGATCAATTTTGAACCGCATCTCAATTTTTCCCTCTGGTAAAATATTATAAACTGTATCGAAAATATTCCATTCCCAGTAAACAAGCGTATCCTTTTGCCAATAAAATGAATGAACAACAGATTCAACCTCTCTTCCATTGTGTTCCATTTGGTGAAATTTTCTTTTCAAGCTAAAATTTTTGTCGTATTGTGAAAAAACAAATCCATCATTCTGTCTTACCTGTCGATTGGCGGAGGCAAGTAATATATCGCTATCGCTATTTATTTTTAAAAAAGAAGGTCGTTCATCAACGGTGAAAGAGTTGATAAATTTACCGCTAACATCATAAATAAATATTTTTTTTAGGTCATAATCAAGAATATATACTGTGTTATCAAATACATCGAAATTATATATTTCTGTATACTCATGAGGTCCCTGACCTAGCGCGGAAATCTTATTAACATATTTTCCCGTTTCATTAAAAATCAGAATAGATTTTTTAAACCTATCCATGATAAAGAAGTTTGGAGGATTGTACTCTATTCTATGTATTTCTGCGAGCAAACCACTATCATTTGTTTCAAGAAACACATATTCTACCTCTTCAGCGACCTCGCTGAGGAGGTAAAAACTTTTTTGACTGAAACCACTTTCCAAGTCAATACGTCCATATTCGGTTTCCTTATTTCTCTCATTACATCCCAATAAGAAGAAAAAAAACGTAAAATAAATCAATATATTTCTCATAATCAACGATATCCGCATTGCGGTCGTTGAAGGAAAACATTTTTTATTACTGATAGCCATCATATAAACTTCATTTTTATTTAGGGTGGCAAAGAAAAGGGATATTTTTGGAACAACCAAATCTGAAATGTTAAATAATTGAGAATAGGGAGTAGATGTGGAAAATGAGCGGTTTTAGGTTTCGTTTTTACTGCTTTCTCTTTTGACGGGACGTCCGCGCACCTACTCTGAATTGCTGACGAGAGGCAGATGCAGTTCAAATTGTCGTTTTCCGTATAGTCGTCATTGCGAGACCCCAATGAAAGCATCATACAGGCGTAAATGACGGTATATATCGCTCGTCATTGCGAGCCTGCGAAGCAATCCAGAAACTTGAGGTGCATCTGGATTGCTTCGCAAGCTCGCAATGACGTGAAACAAGATTCGT
>Ga0099364_10008670_pt1 | contig 14259 bp, 14 predicted proteins | sample TergutTh196P3_FD_73070 | JGI IMG/M metagenome (GOLD analysis project Ga0099364, IMG submission 73070) | Microcerotermes parvus P3 segment gut microbial communities from Pointe-Noire, Republic of the Congo - Th196 P3 | ecosystem: Host-associated > Arthropoda: Insects > Digestive system > Gut ... | reverse complement strand
AGACGCCGAACGCGGAAAAAGCCTGCAACAAAATGATGGCCGTATGCGTGTTGTTGAGCCCGAACCGCGTCATCATGATAAACTGCGGCACCATATACGCCTGCCAGGGGATGGCAATCGTGCCTATGTAGGCCATGAAGAGAATATCGCGGCCCTTGAACCGCAGTTTGGCAAACGCGTAGGCGCCCAGGCTCGAAGTAAATAATTGCAGGAAAGTCACGATGACGGTGAGCTTCGCCGTGTTGTAGATGAACCTGCCCAGCGGAATAATGGTCCAAATATCCGCGTAGTTTTGGTAACGCGGATTCTCGGGTATCCAACGCATGGGCATCGTAAACACGTCCTTGTTCAATTTGAGGGACGAGCTGAGCATCCACGCGAAGGGAACCAGCATCGCCAGCGCAAGGATCACCAGAAGGAAATATACGGCTATTTTACCGGCTTTGTTTTCTTTGTCTCCTACCATCTCATATCCCCCCGGCTAATAAGTTGCGCGTCTCTTCTCGCCGTAGAACTGGAGGAGCGTCACGGCCAGCACCACGACAAAGAGAACCATCGCCATCGCGCTCGCGTACCCGTATCGCAGGGCGCGGAACGCCGTGGTGTAGATCTGATACACCATGACCCTCGTTGAGTTGCTAAGCTGGTTGTTGCCCCCGGCGAACAGGGTGATGAATATATCGTAAACCTTGAATGAATTTATTATGAGTATCATCGTCACGAAAAATGTGACGTTCGAGAGCTGCGGGATGGTCACGTGCAGAAAGCGCTGCCAGACGTTCGCGCCGTCGATTGCCGCCGCCTCGTAAAGCTCCTGATTGACGCCCTGCAAACCCGCGAGGTAGATGACCATGTAATAGCCCATGTTTTTCCATATCGTGAAAAACACCGCAGTCATTATGGCCCAATTCCTGCTCGCGCCCCAGCGCGGCAATTGCTCGAAGGGGATGCCGGTTATCGCGTTTAACATGCTGTTGACCGGCCCGAACGAGGGGTTGAACAGGAAATTCCATACTGCGGCGACAGCGACGAGGCTTGCCACGTAGGGGAAAAAACAGACTGTCCTGAAGAAATTCCGGGCTTTGATCTTTTGGTTCAGGAGCAGCGCGAGCCCTAAGGCTGCGGCGAGCGTCAAAGGTACGGTTGCCGCCGTGTATGTGAACGTATTGACGAACGCCCTGCGGAACGTCCTGTCCCCGGCCAGCTCCTTGAAATTTTCCAATCCAACGTACTGGACGGGATTCGCGCCGTCCCACGACAAAAAACTCAGCACGAGCGAAAAGGCCAGCGGAACCATGGTAATTATAAGAAATCCGAGGAAGTTGGGCAGGATAAACGCGTATGCTGTGAAGTTGTCCCTGACGGTTTTGGAGATACGGGGCTTTTTCATGTCCATAACTTATCCTCCAGAAATAAACACATGGGCAGGCGGGCTGCCCATGTGTTCAGGATTGGTTCAAGCGGATCGATTACCTGCTTAAAATTTGTCCGACCCTTTCGTTCATGTCCGCGATACCCTCATCGACGCTCATGTCTCCGGTCATGATTTCGATGTGGATCTCGTCGAGGACGACGCCGATCTCGCCGCTATTAGAGTGGATCGGCATTTCGAGATAGACTGTGTGGGTCTTGAGAGCCTCCTTGTTGCTGTCGCCCTCGGGGAAACCGTCGCCTGTCGCGATGATGTCGATGACCTCGTCGTTCATGATCGCCGGGAATTGACCGATATTAGCCATGACCTCGGCGCCTTCGGGACCCGAAATAAAGTTGAGGAAATCGAAGGCCGTTTCTTTGTTATTCGAGTACGAGGCGACAGCGGCAAGGGTTATGACGCCCAAAGTCGTCCCGGCCGGGACGCCCTCGGGATGCGGATACTTCGCGATGCCCCAGTTGGTCGCATGGGATTGGCCGTCCTTGATCATCGCTATTTGGGTGGGGATGAACCATGTTCCCATATTCATCATGGCGATCTGCTGGTTGAACCACACGCCCGAATAGTGAGTGCTAGTGGTCCTGAGCGTCGCGAAGTCCATGACGATGCCGTCATCCTGCTGCTTTAAGACCCACTCGTAAACGGGTTTCAGGAAATCGTAATTGTCGCTTATGATTGAGTTGCCGTCCAGTACGCCGAACAACTGAGTGGGCGAACGCCATGTGTGGAAATGCGCTCCGTAGACCTTATCCGCGCCGCTTCCTCTGGTTACTTGCCTCGCTATGGCGTCGTACTCCGCGAAGGTCATGTCGTTCGTCGGGTATGCCACGCCGGCCGCGTCGAACAGATCCTTGTTGTAGTACAAGATCCAGAAGTCGGAACGGAACGGAAGCGCGTACACTTCACCGTTGAGGGCAAGTTGCTCGACTACGCCTCCGAACAGCGAAGTGTCGGTTCCGGCTGACGCAAGATACCCGTTCAGGGGTTCCAGGCTGTTTTGCCTTACCAGATTCGCGTAACTTGGGACGTCTTTGATGGCCACAACGTCAAAATCCGCCCCGCCCGCCATCTGTATCGGGAGCATGTCTTCGTAGCCCGAACTGCCGAGGTCGATAAGCTCGACGGAAACGTGGGGGTTTTTGGCCACGAAAGCGTCGATCAGGGGTTGATAATAGAGCGTGAGATGCGTGTCCCAAACGGCCCATTTCAATGTCACCGGCTCGGCCGCCTGTGCGCATACGCCGAACAACAACAATGCTGCCATCATCAGAAAAACTACTCTTGTTTTCTTCACGTAAATCCCTCCCGATATTGTATTTTTTGTTCACTAAGTTTCGTGTCCTAAAGTATAGCATACGAAACGGGCGGCAGATTGCCACCCATGCAAACCCTGTCCGCAGGTTATTCCGAAGGCGTTATCGCCATATCGAGTTTATGTGAAAATGATATGAGCAGCCGAAACAAGACGTTCGGCCAGGCTTTCAGCAAAACGGGATCGGTTACGGGAATATCTTCCAATAGGATAGCGTCGGCTCCTTGGATAATGATTTGCCCTCTGCCGGGGATTTGGACGGACTGTCCGGAGATGACGGGACGGCAGCAAAGAAGCAGACTCAGTTCCGCTGGATGTTTTCCCTCATAATCGTCGGTAATCTGGATACCGACGCCCTTTTTCATGCGGACGTCCCGGCGGTAGCGACGGACGCCCGCTTCTTTCGGATAAGCCGCGGCGATGTCCATAGATATGGAGGTTTCCCGGCCACCGATGCTGTAATGTATGTCACGCGCCCTGTAATCGGCCCCGTGCGCCTGCATTATCCCCGCAAAGGTCGGCAGGTTGTGGTAGGCGGACTGCATAGTCCAGATATTGTAACGCCGAGGTGAGAAAGTATCTCGCGTATAGCTGCCAACTCCCGCATCGATGAGAAATGGCTTGCCGTCGGCGTAAAGGGTGACGCTGCCCGTGTCGTTGTGATTGTGATTATCGTTGTTGTCCCCTGTTTTCACGGCCAGGAAAAACCGGTCGTCTCTGGCTGTAAGCATACCAACGCCGGCGAAATACCGATCCTCCGGCGCTTTAGGCTTTGCCTTACATGCTTCGATTTCTGCCGTGGAAAAAAGTTCCGTCAAACGGGTATACAGGGAGAGGTGTTCTGAAGGTTCATAAAGCCCGCGACGGCGCGCTCCCTCCGCCGCAAAAGCGGACAAAGCCTGGTTTTTCGTCCGCTTCCCGAAAAGAAATTCCAGCGCGCCCGGCGGGTTTATTATGGGGGGGCAGTCGGCAAAATTTATGTAGTAATCATCCGCCACATGTACTTGCCTTATATAATCAGCCATGTTACGGATTTTTTCCGTTTTATATAACGGAGCGAAGAACTCATTCGTCATGCCGTTTAATATCTCCGTGGCGGAAAAAAGGCATAGGGCGGCATGTCCGTAATATTTAGCCCCTTCATCACAGCAGCCGTCGTCGTCGTAATCTTTAAGAAAAGAATCCAAACTCAAAACGGCCTGCCGGCAAACCGTACGGCGGATTTCGTCCGATTGGGGCGTGAGCGCGGCGGCAAGCAGCATATTTTGCGTACACCAGGGCGTCCAGTTGCACATAGGCTCGTCCCCGGAACCCATCCACCAGAAGTGTTCATTGAGGTAAGGGGTAATGGCGCGGCGGTTCAATTCCCAGAGCAAACGGTCCGTGATACCGGGAGCCGCGCCTTCAAGGCCGGTCCTCAGCAAGTGGTAAATCAATCCCAGACCGGCAGCCGTTTCGCAGGCGAAGATGTCCAAAACGGGCCGGCTTGGGTCGGGCAGAGGGATTTGAACGGCGTCTCGAATATATGCGTTGTGCGCGGGCAACTGCCAGCCGCTTTCCTCACAAACAGCCCAAACGCCGTCGGCAATGGCGTCAAGATAGAGCCCCTGCCCGGCGACGCATTCGGCAATAACCAAATCGTTTAGAAGATGCCTGCGGGCAAAATACTTCTCCTCAAATAAAACGCGCGTTCCGGTGCGGGTGAAATCCAGGTATTCCGAGGCGCTTAGCGCGGGCCAAGGCGTCTTTAAGGCTGTGTCGCCCTTTTCAATCAGTTTTTCGCATAACGCTTCCGGCAGCGCGTTCCAGGCTGAGCGGTCAATGCCAACCGGAAATGGGGAAAAGCCTTTTGGGTTTTCCTCCAGGGAGTAAAAACGGGAAGCAAACATATGCCGACACCTCAATATATATGTAGTAAAAAAGCGCGCGCCGCGCCCTCAATCATGTTTGGGAGGATGCGGCGTTTTCGCTTTCAAATCCTATGGACTGAGATACAGACCGAATCTTATTCCGATTCGCCGTTCAGGTAACGGTATTTAAGGTGGCAAGCCGCGAAATGGCCGGGGAAAACTTCCCTCAGCTCCGGCGTTTCATGCCTGCAAATTTCCATGCAATGGCGGCAGCGTCCCATGAAGCGGCAGCCGTCCGGCGGTTCGACAGGGCTTGGCACATCGCCCTCCAGTATGATGCGTTCCTTCTTCACGTCCAGCTTGGCAGTGGGTATGGCGGAGAGAAGCGCCTGTGTATACGGGTGCGACGGTTTCACAAACAGATCCTTGTAGTCCGACAGCTCCACGATTTTGCCCAGATACATAACGGCGATTCGATCCGACACATGCTTCACGACGCTCAGGTTGTGTGAAATGAAAACGTACGTGTAGTGAAACTCCTTTTGAAGCTCGTTCAGCAGGTTTAGAATCTGCGCCTGTATGCAGACGTCGAGTGCCGAGACCGGTTCGTCCAAAACTATGAACTCGGGATTCAGGGCAAGGGATCGCGCGATTCCGATGCGTTGCCTCCGGCCTCCGTCAAGTTCGTGTGGGTAGCTGTTCTCCATACGCTCCGCCAGCCCCACCGTGTCCATCAGCTCGCGGACGCGCTGTTTCACGGCGTTTTTGTCCGGAAACACGCGGTTTACGATCAGCGGCTCGGCGATCAGCTCCCAAACCGAGAGCCTTGGGTTAAGGCATGAATAAGGGTCTTGAAAAACAATCTGCACCTTCCTGCGAAGATGCTTCATCACGGATTTAGAGGCTTTCGTTACGTCAATGTCCTCGCCTGTATTTTCGTCGTTAAGAACCACACGACCGGACGTGGCGTCCAGCAAACGGATCAGGCAACGGCCAAGTGTCGATTTCCCGCATCCGGACTCTCCAACAAGCCCCAGAGTTTCGCCTTTTTGTATGGCGAAGCTGACGTCGTCCACGGCGTGAAGCAGTCCCCGCTTAGTGTGAAAGAATTTTTTAAGGTTTTCCACGCGAATGTAAGGCATGATCTCGTTCGTCATTCCCGCTCCCTACCTTTTTCGCCGGCTTTGCCCGCGCGAATCGGACACGCTGTGAAATGTCCGGGGGCGACTTCCGTCATTTCGGGCTCCGACTCCGAGCACTCGCTCGTTGCGTACGCGCAGCGCGGGTGGAACGAGCAGCCGGTCGGAAGGTCCATCGGGTCCGGCATGAGGCCGGGTATTACGTTAAGGTATTCCAGATCTTCGTCGATATCCGGCACGGAATTGAAGAGCCCTATGGTGTAAGGGTGCGCGGGGTTCTCGTACAGGGCGCGTTTGCCGGCGTACTCCACCACGCGTCCGGCGTACATGATGGCGACCTTGTCGCATATTTCCGCCACTATGCCCAGATCGTGCGTAATCAGGATCATTGAGGCGTCGAACTGTTGTTTGAGTTTCTTCATGAGTTCCAGCACCTGCGCCTGTATGGTGACGTCAAGGGCCGTCGTCGGCTCGTCCGCTATCAAAAGCCCCGGATCGCAGGCGAGAGCTATGGCTATCACCACGCGCTGCTTCATGCCGCCGGAAAACTGGTGCGGGTAATCATGCATGCGCTCGCGCTTTATGCCGACCAGTTCGAGCATGTCCCCCGCCAGCTTCAGGGACTCGGCTTTGCCCACGTTCCTGTGAAGCCTTATCATTTCGGCGATCTGGTCGTCCACAGTCATTACGGGGTTCAGGCTCGTCATTGGGTCCTGAAAAATCATGGCGATTTTGCCGCCTCGTATGGCGCGCATCTCGGACTCGCTTTTCGCGAGCAGGTCTTCCCCATCGAATAATATCTCCCCGGATTTCACCACGCCGGGCGGAGAAGGGATAAGGCGCATTATCCCGAGGGCCGTGGTGGTTTTGCCCGCTCCGGTTTCGCCGACAAAGCCGAGGGTTTCCCCGCGCCCGAGGCGCAGGTTCAGGTTTCGAACGGCTTGCACCGTGCCGTCGTCCATCGCGTAGTGTATCGTCAAATCCTTTATTTCCAGCAGAGGATTTTCCCCCGCGTTTTTTGCGTTATCGTTCATGGCCGACGCTCCGTTCTAACGTTTCAATTTGGGGTCCAGCGCGTCGCGGAGGCCGTCGCCCAGGAAGTTCAGCGCCATTATCGTCAGCATTATGGCAAGTCCGGGATAGAGCGTCAGATGCGGATAGTCGCGGATGTACTGGCGTCCTCCGGACAACATCGCGCCCCATTCGGGGTGGGGTGGCTGTATGCCGAGCCCTATGAAGGAGAGCCCCGCCGCATTCAGAATGGCTGAGGCCACACCCAAGGTGGACTGGACGATGATCGGGGCCATGCTGTTCGGGATGATGTGCTTCATGATGATGCGCAGGTCGGAACTGCCCACGGCCCGCGCCGCATCGATGAACTCCATCTCGCGGATGGAAAGCACCGCCCCGCGCACGATACGCGCGTAATTGGGAACGGCCGAGATTCCCACCGCGATCATCAGGTTGAAAAGTCCCGGCCCGAGCGCCGCCGCTATTGCTATGGCAAGCAGCGTCTGAGGAATGGCGAGCAGGACGTCCATCACCCTCATAATGGCGTTGTCGACCCGTCCGCCGTAGTATCCGGCCGCGGCGCCAAGCATGCCGCCCACTAACAGGGCGATTCCCACGGCAATGAAGCCGACCTGCAAAGAAACGCGCGCGCCGTATATCAGGCGGCTCAGAATGTCGCGCCCGAATTCGTCCGTACCGAGCGGGAACTGTTTCGAGGGTGTTTCGAACGTGTGGTTCAGATTTTGACTCCGGTAGGGATGGGGCGCCAGAACGTCGGCAAAAATGGCGACGAATGCCAGAAAAATAATGAACGTCAGGCCGAACATGGCGAGAGGACTTTTCTTCAAACGGAAAAGAACCTCCATTACCACGCCGCGTTTTTTGCGTTTTGTGTTCGTTGGGTCGGCCAAATTCCCCGCCTCCTATTTGTACTGCGCCTTGATGCGTGGGTCAATGTAGGCGTAGAGAAGGTCCACGAGCAAGTTGACCAGGCTGAACGCGACGGCTGTAAAAAGTACGCCGCCCTGCACGATAGGATAGTCGCGCGCTCTGATGGAGTCGACCATCAGCCGTCCGACGCCGGGAATGGCAAAGACGGACTCCGTCAAAATCGCCCCGGCCAAAAGCTGCCCGAATTGCAGCCCGCAGAGGGTAACAACGGGAATCAGCGCGTTATGAAGGGCGTGCCGCCAGATTACCACGGATTCCTTCTGTCCTTTGGAACGGGCGGTTCGGATGTAGTCGGCGCGGATAACCTCAAGCATCGAGGAGCGCGTCATGCGCGTAATCATCGCGATAGATGACGCGGACAAAGCCAGGGACGGCAGAATCATGGCTCTCCACGTGTCGAAGCCCGACGGGGGCAACCAGTGCAGGTGAACCGAAAACAGGAGAATCAGAAGAAGCCCCAGCCAGAAGACCGGCATGGAAAGTCCGATCATGGCGAAAATCATTGCCACGGTGTCGAAGATCGAGTACTGTTTGATTGCCGACAATATGCCGCACGGCAAGCCGACGGCGATGGCGATGAGTATCGCGAACGCCGCAAGTTTCAGCGTGGCCGGAAAGGCCGCCATTATCTCCTGCATCACCGGCCGCCTGGTGATATACGACCTTCCTATGTCGCCCTGCGTGACGGCTTTGTACAGGTAGTTGCCGAACTGAATCAAAAAGGGTTTATCCAGTCCTTCTCTGGCTCTGAATTCCTGGATTGCCTGCTCGGTCGCCATCTCTCCCAGGACCATTTTGGCCGGGTCGCCCGGTGTCAGATACAGCAGCGTAAAAACACAAAAGGTCACCCCTATGAGCACCGGGATCAAAAATAAAATTCGACGAATAACGTATAGAATCACAGGGCGCCGTCCCCCCTTAATATACCCGTCGCCGGACGGGAATTTACTCCTCGAAATAAACCTCGCGGAAGGAGTGTTTTTCGTCTGAGCGCGGAGTGAAACCTTTCACGTTTTTCTGCGTGCCGGCTATGGATTCGTCGTTGTGCAGATAAATCTTCGGGAGTTGTTCATTGATATAGAGCTGCATCTCCCTGTAAAGGGCTGCTCTTTCGTCTCCATCCGGAAGGCTGCGCCCTTTTTCAATGAGCTCGTCCATTTTCGCGTCGCTGAAGAACGTGTAGTTGCTGGCGCCGATGGCGCCGGTCTCCAAAAGGCCGGATACGGCGAAATTGGGATCCGGAACGCTGACGGTCCAGGAGAGAATAAACAGGTCATGCCTTTTCTCCATGAGGCCGTTCAAATACGCTCCCCACTCCAGCACTCTTATCTCGGACGTTATTCCGATTTCGTCCAACTGTGCCTGGATGATCGTTGCGCTGTCCACGCGCTCCTTGCGCTCATTGGTCCATATCTCCAGATTGAGATTCTCCGCGCCGGCTTCGGCAAGCAGCTTTTTGGCCAGTTCGATGTCCTGCGCGTGCGGAGCGGCTTCGTCGTTGATCGAGTACTTGATCGCGGAAGGGATCAGGGAACCGGGCACTTTACCCACCCCTTGATACGAGGCGGCCTGGATGCCTGTGACGTCAAGGGCCGCAAAAATGGCGCGCCGGACGTCAACGTTGTTGAACGGCGGCTTTGTGGTGTTAAAACCGACGTAGGTGGTGGAGTTCTGCGGCTTGCGATACAGCACCAGATTTTCGTTTTCCTCGACGCGTCTGAGATCGTTGTGGACGATAGGGAAAGCGACGTCCGCGTCAGCCGTCTCCAAAGCGATCGTGCGGCTGGTCGGTTCGGGAACGGAGCGAACCTCGAGGGTCTTGAATCCGGGCTTGGGGCCCCAGTAATCATCAAAACGCTCCAATATATATCTGTTGCCTTTCTGCCAGCTCACGAATTTGAAGGGTCCCGAACCGGCCCCCACGGGCTCCATACCGAAACTTTCTCCAAGTTCTTCGAAGGCCCGCTTACTGTAGATGGCGGCCCAACCGTGAGCCAGAGAAGAAAAGAAGGAGTAGTCGACTTTTTTCAGGTGAAGGATAACCGTGTGATCGTCGATAATCTGGACGTCCTTCACGTTTTGAGAGTAGGTCGCTATTCTCGCTCCATCCTCCGTTGTGGCGCGCATGATCGCGTGCCGGACGTCCTCCGCCTTTAATTCGTCGCCGTTGTGGAAATTGACGCCTCGGCGCAGATTGAACCTGTACTCCGTGCCCGACAAAAACTCCCACGATTCGGCCAGGCCGGGGGATATATTTCCTTCGTTGTCGGCAAAAATCAGAGTATCGTACAAGCTGTAAGAAGCGCGGGAGCTGGGGACGTCGTTATGTCCGATGGGGTCCATCGTTGTGGCGTCGTATTGATCGGCCACGATGAGAATGTCTTTAGCGGTTTTAGCGGCCTCGTTTGCGGTCGGCGCGGCGGCGGGCTGGGCCGGAGCAGGATCGAAGCCGGGCTCTTGCGCCTGCTGCCGGTAATAAATAAATCCTGTAACGCACGCGACGATAATTATCAATATTATCCAACGATTTTGTTTCAAAGCAAACCTCTTCTTTTTATTCTCGCTCAACCACGCATACCTCCTTGATTTTTCACTTCGTCAATTATAATCTTCAGCCTTAAATTTGCCAATTGGGCTGAAATCGGTATAAAGCGCTCCCGCCTCAACTCTGTCCGAGGTCTTTTAAAACATGCTCTAAAACCTCTGCGGAGAAAATTGCTGTTCTGTTTACACCATGTGCTTTAGTATTCTTCCCATATTCATACCAGCGTTCTTGCGACATGTTCAAGCTGTAACTTTATATCACTGAAATCTCGAGACACTCAAGACAGGTCAATCGTTTTCACACTGATTCTGTTGCCACCAATGATACTCTCACTATTCGGCGTTATCGCCTCGTCAGTCTTGGTGTAGAGCAGCATACCGTTCTTCTGAGTCAATGCGCTCAAAGTCGATTTTGTAGAGAGTGGTAATCTCTTTAATTTTTGCTGTTACATTGATCATTACGGTGAACCTCCTCAGTGATGGTACCAAATCTATACTGCATCATCTCAGCGATGCCCTCCATTATCAGGACAGAAAACAGGAAAAAGTGACCTCCAGGGCTAATACAAACGTGCTATGCGAGCGTTTCTGGCTTCAACAAACTTAGTCGTGTTATTTTTGTAGATCAAATACTCTTCTAAGCAGCTTGGGATTGGCGAAGTAGTGAAATTGTCAAAAGACATTGCCATTTTTACACTGGAATAATCGTCCGATACAATATCCTGTAAAAGGAAGAAATCTATGTAGCCTTTGAAATCATCAAATAATGAAAAGAAATCGGAGTATCTTTTAAAAGTTTCGTATAGCGGACAATATTCACCTCGATAGTAGCGGCGAATGCATTCAACCGTTAAGTCAAATCTATCAGAAATTTTTCTGTTGAATCCTCGTTCGCCGTTAATGGTCATTTTTTTATCAATTTTATTGCTTGGCCACATTACAATTCCACCGATTGTATCGGTTAGTCGATAAAAATTTTCGATTTCAACTTTTGGCACTTGAGAGATGATATGCTCCGATCGCTTCCGTCTTGAAAAGGTTGCAATCGCTCGATCACTCGATAAGAAAAATTCACCAAGTTCAGATTTGTGATAAAGGCCATTTGCGCTTATTTTTACAAGTGTAAAAATATTACCATTCGGTAATGGTTTACTCCATAAAATTCGATGATATTCTTGCAGGGTGGGACTGTATTTATCCGGATCTCGTCGATCGCCTGCCTCTGCTTGAAAATCAAAATTTATATCAATCAGCTTCCCTTTCATCAAACACTCCTCCTGCTTTTTTACACCTCAAGGCTTCTTGCTTATTCCATCAAGTAACGCCCATGCCCAGAACGGATATTGCACACCCTTTGGCGACAAACCGACACGAGATTTCATCTGCTCGACAAGCCAGTCGTAGGCAGTTTTGAATTCCATGCTATCTAATCCCCAAAAACCTTTACTCTCAGGGTCACAATGGAGAGTACCTTGCGCCAGCAGTTTTTCATAAAGGCTTAAGGGTTGTATCGTCCAAAGAGTCATTGTTTCCTCGTTTTTGGCTTAATTAAGCCGTAATTTCGCCGGATCATCCGTTTTTACGTCATGCACTTCAAAAGTTCTTCTATTTTCTGTACCAACTGCGCTATGGGTTCTTGCGTTATGGCAAACACTCTAGTCAAGTCGATTCCCTCATAATCATGAAACAGTCGGTTGCGCAGACCAATCATTTGATACCAAAAAATTCCGGGGTATTTTTCTTGTTCCTCGTCCGATATGTTAGAGGCTATTTCGCCTATTTGCCCAAGGCAATACATAACGGCTTCCTGCAAAAACTCATCTTGCACGAAGTTTTCTACGCCGATGTTTTCTGTACGTTTCCTGACTTTCTTGGCAAATTCTAAAATGCGCTCCAAACGCCTTTGCGTACTATCTTTCATATATAATCACGCCCTCTTTGCTTATGCTATCAAACATTGATGACGGCCTCTTTACTTCATCCAGTTCAAAAACATCAACTTTTATCGGCATCTTTTTTACTATCATGCCAATAACGCCAAAATACTCAAAGGCATTGAGCCGCCCCTCGCTGTCTATTATTAAGTCCACATCACTGCATTTGGAGGCATCTCCCCTTGCATAGGAGCCGAATAAAATTACACGGCTTATAGGGTAAGGCGAAACCAGCGGCGCGATTATGCTCTTAATTTCGTCTATTGTCATATGAGATTCTGCCTCCTTAGTTTTTTACCCGTACTTCACCGCTGACGAGCTTCGGCAGAAGCGTGTCGCGGAGTTTTTGCAGGGTTAGGATTTGATGAGTGTTGGCTATTATTTTCTCATAATAATTTTTCAATTTTTCATCAGCCTCTACATTGAAATTATCATCTATTGCAGGCAACGCAAGCCTTATTGCCTTAAACGTATCTGTTGTAATAGTGTCAAATACCGCTCCCGAAGCGTTTTGCTGTAACTCAGCGATAGAATACTCTGATGCTAAATACGCAATAAAATTCGGTATTTTGCCTTTTCCTGTAATAGCGTAACAAGATTGATTCATAGCCATTGGGACACCACAAATTGAAAGTTTCCCTACCGTGCCACGTGCTGAAATAAACAATGTTCCAGCGGGATATAGCTTGCTATTACAATGGCTCAAGCCCGATTGGGTAATATGTTTTTCCGTATCCATACAGATAAGGCTGTTTGCATCTTTTGGCGTGAACCACGGTATATCCCCATCCCAATATTCGGGAATCTTTGTGCTTGGTGTGCCGCCGCCAAGTATATTGATTACCGTATACAAGCTCTGTTCCTCCCAATTCTCCCGCGCTTCCTCCACAAACCACTGCCGGAAATATGTCTGCGCCAAGGCTTCCAGCGTGGCGTTCTGCCGCGTGAGCAGGTCGATTTTGTCGTCGAGGGAGGAGAGGACTTCGGCGATGACTCGTTGGTTGTGGAGGGGTGGAAGGCGCAATTTAAAGCTATTTAATATTGTTGCTGTCAGGAATCTTGTAGCAGTTCCAGAAGATAACTGCTGAAAATTATCAAGCTGAAGCATCAAGGCATAGTAAAGAAAATCAATATTGTGTTCTTGCGTAGTAATGACATAAGTCCTTTGATATGCATTAAATTTTCCGTCGTAACGTTTTATGCAAAAGACCCCGTTTGCATTATTCCCAGCGAGAAGAATGGCGTTTTCATCAAATGCGTAGTTATTTATTTTGAGAGTGATGGGAGAACAAGTAAAAAATGGATACTTTCCGTTTTCCACAGCAGCATTAGAATCCAATTTTCCTGTTCTAAAAGAAAGTATATCACCTAAAGCGTACTCTCTCCACTCACTCATTGCCGCCGTCCTCACTTTGAAGTGTTTCCATTTTGGAAATACTTGCGTGTTTCCAACAAAATTGGAATGTGCATATTTTGCACATTCCTTTTTCTACGCATCACTTACCATCTCTATCTTCGCAAGGTTGGCGCGGATACGTTCGTCCAGGTCTATGCCTTCCGCCATCTGCGCTTCCAATTCGGCGGTCAGCGAACGGACGCGCTCGGCGAAGTCGAAATCGTCCTCGTCATCCGGCAAACCGATATACCGTCCGGGCGTGAGTACATAGTCCAGCGCGGCGACATCGGCTACAAGCGCGGATTTGCAAAAACCGGGCACATCCTCGAAGCCTTTGTCTGTTTTCCAGTTGTGGTATGTATCCGCAATGGCACGGATATCGTCATTCGTTAACTCGCGAGTGCGGCGATTGATCAGCGTTCCCATGTTGCGCGCGTCGATAAACAGAATCTTGTCGCGTCGCGGATGGCTTGCGTCGCTTTCCTTCTCCCGTGACACAAACCACAGGCAAGCGGGAATCTGCGTGTTCAAAAACAGCTTTGTGGGCAAATTGACAATGCAGTCCACCAAACCGGCGTCGATTAACGCCTTGCGGATTTTATCCTCGCCGCTGGTCTTACTCGACAGTGAACCTTTGGCGAGAACAAACCCCGCCGTTCCCTTCGGGCTGAGGTGATAAATGAAGTGCTG
>Ga0099364_10008669_pt1 | contig 14260 bp, 10 predicted proteins | sample TergutTh196P3_FD_73070 | JGI IMG/M metagenome (GOLD analysis project Ga0099364, IMG submission 73070) | Microcerotermes parvus P3 segment gut microbial communities from Pointe-Noire, Republic of the Congo - Th196 P3 | ecosystem: Host-associated > Arthropoda: Insects > Digestive system > Gut ... | reverse complement strand
ATGCCGTAAAAGCCTCTGAGGACTTGCCTGTTCTCTTCTGCTATTTTGGGTTCGGTCATCTTGTCAAGTATTGGTTTGTCGTATTCATCTATGAGTACGACAACGCGCTGTTTGTATTTTTTGTGCAGAAGCTCAATCAATCTCTTAAACGTATACGAAGGGATATTGCCCGGTATATCAAACTCCTCTTCTAACATGCGTTCCTGCAAAACAAGCATAATCGCATTTTTTAGTATTTGCGGGGTCTCGTTTGAAATATTGCTCATATCCAGCCGAATAACGGGATGCTTTGGGAATTCATAATCCGAATCATATATCCAAAGTCTTTTGAAAAGCTCTTTCTCGCCTTTGAATATCTCTGCTATTGTGTCAAGCAAAAGCGATTTTCCGAACCTGCGCGGACGTGAGAGGAAGTAATAATTTGCCGTATTAAGGAGCAAGTGGATGTGCTGCGTCTTGTCAACATAGACATATTCCCCCTCAATTATTTTTCTAAAGCTCTGTATACCAAGCGGCAATTTTTTCATTTTGCGTTACCTCTTGAACGAATCTTCGTTCAGAACAGGATTCGTACTCCGGCTTATACATTGACTGTCAACAGTATAACATAGTTGTAAATGAATAGTTGTGATAAGATAAAACGAATGGCTCTACTGCATAGTAAATTGTTGATTATTTGCGAAGAGTAGCCTACTCCAACCAATTGCGCAATACCTCGACAACAAGCCCAATATTGCCTATCAGGTAATGATTTTGCGCGCTTCCCATTCCTCTTTGAGAAACGCGTAGGATAACTCGTCGCCGTATTCTTTTTCTGAACCTTTGTGTGCCGGCCGGCCTTTGAGGAATACGCCTTCGCGGCGCATGCCGATTTTCTCCATTACCCGGTAGGAGCCGATATTCTCCGCGTCGCAGTGGGCAAGGATTCGGTGGAGATTCAAATAGTGAAAGCCGAAGCGAAGTACGGCGGCAGCCATCTCTGTTCCATAGCCTTGATTCCAATACGCCTTATGCAGGATCCAGCCTGTTTCCGCTTCCCTTCCGGATAGGGTAAGATTGATGGCCCCGATCAGCTGATCATTTGCCTTCAACACAGCGGCATACTGATAGTTCGTGCAAGGCGCTTCTTCTGCTTGCGCGATCGCAAACGCAAGGAAAGCCTTTGTGTTTTCTTCGCTATTCGGTCCCCATGTCAAGTAGGTCAAATTGTCCGCGCGGCTTGCGTAACTGTGCACGGCAGCGAAGTCGCTTTCTTGGAATTTTCGCAGGATTAGCCGCTCCGTTTCCAGTGTTCTCATTTTACTTCCCCTCTTGAACGAATCTTTGTTCAGCACAAGATTCGTACCCCGGCTTATACATTGACTGTCAACAGTATACCATAGTTAAAAATGAAAATAATTCGAATCATGGACTGTACAATGCCATAGTTGGCTATTAACCGCACTGGCGCCTCTGTGCGCAAAAAAATGCCGGAAAGCCGGCATAAAAAGGCGGCTTTCCGGCAGTATGCAGGTTAGCTTATTTCCATTTGTCGATGGCGACAGTCCATCTGGGCGTGCCGTTCATGATCAGGCCGCCATAGCTGCCGATGCCCACGAGGATCTGAATGCCGTCCGGATTCGGATAATACTTCACGACTTCGTTAAAGCCGGGCGTTCTCCATTCGGCGGGCCACTGCCCGGAAGGATTCAAAGGGACGCCCTGAATCGAAAACACGGTACCGACCACGCCGGAACCCAGACCCATAGCCGACGCCTTATCGTATACATCGACGCAGTGGTCAGAAATCCATTGCTGGGCCTTCTGACGGGTATAGCCGGCGTCTGCCAGCTGCTCGGCTTGGGCGGGGCTGATAAATACGCAGAGGCCTTGCTGGCTGCGGGATAAGAACTTCGCCGCTTCCGCAATCGGGCCGAGTATCCGTTCGGCTACCGCAGAGTCGGGCGAGTCGCCCGTCGGGCCGGTGTACCTTGCCCGGAAGCCATTCAACATATCGCCAAAGAAGACAAAGAAAGTAACCGTATTCTCGCCGTCGCTGAAAGTAGCTTCCGTTGAAGGCCAGGTTGCGTTCTTTGACAAGTCTGCGGAATATTGTGGCCAGGGGGATTCGTCGCTGGCTTCCGCCATGACGATGCTGCTCTTGTGCGGATTGCCGATCCCTTTCGCTTCAAAGATGCCAGGTTCGATGCCGCCGATATTGATCATCATCAAGCGCATGAAACGGCCGACGGAGGTATTGGCGGGGACGCCCGGGGTCAGCGGCGCCGGGCCGGACAGATTCGGTCCGCCTGTGTTCATGCGAATGTCCGCCGCATAGGGGCCGTTCACGATCGCGCCGAAGCTGAACCAACCCTGGGCGCCCATGAGCGCCTCGGCAATATCGGTATTCGACATGGCTTCCGTGAGGGCCAGCAGCAGGGGCATGGTTTCCGGCTTGCAGCCTGCCATGACGCCGTTCACCGCGACGGACCGCACCGTAGCTTCGGTCATATTCGGACCGAGAGGCCCGACGACTTTGTCCGGAGACTGGGAAGTAGCGGCCAGCATTTTGTTTACCAGGCTTTCGATCGGCAGCTGTACAGGGGAACCGTCTGTGTACTCGGCAGGGGAAAGGGCGTAGACACAACGGTTCAAGTCGCCTTCCATGACGAGCATTGCTTCTTCATAGTCATAGCCTTCATAGATGTAAGGGGGTTCGGGCGCAAAGGAATACGGGCCGGAATAGGCTTCGTCTTCTGTCAGGGGATCGGTCCAGGCTTTGACGATGGCAGCCATCGTAGCAGGCGCCTGATCGACTGCGCTTTCGGACCTCTCGTCGGTAACCATACGAAGCGCGGGCATGGAATTCGCCCTGGTAACAGAAGCATCTTGTTCAACGGAGAGCATATCCGAGTAAGCGAGTGTGCAAGTGGGGAAACCGAGTTTTTCGTACTTCACCGCGTAGGCAACAACTGTTGCCGCTGCGTTCCCTCAGAATCCGTTGCCGAACACGATGGCGTCGGCAATCGCGGGATTCGCTTCAAAATCCCGAAGGGACATATTGACGATAGGGGCCTCCAGCTCGACAGGGCGCGGACTCTGTCCGGCGGCAACCTCCATGTCTGAGATGAAGATCACCGTACCGTTCTTTACTACATCGAGTAGAGCTCTGGCAATAGGCGGCATCGTGTTATTGTAGTTGGCGATAACCGCTACGGTTTTGCCTTCCACCGTAGCCAGACGGGGCGCCAGCCCGACAGCCTCAATCGGCGCCCTGCTAGGACGGGGGTTGACAACCCGAAGCAAGCCCAGTTCGGATGGCGCTTTTGCGTAAGTGATAAAGCAGGAATCCACTTTGGTATTCCCGGAAGTACTGACATACACTTTGTAGTCGCCCACAGTGTATTCGCCGGACGCATTGTTGGGAATAGTTTGATACGTTTCAGCCACAACTGTGCCATCAATGGTAACGGTAATCGTTAGGCCGTTTTGGTTACCGCTAAGGCTGGTCACCTTCGCCGCAGCGACGGCGCCATAGGTATTCGCTGCTTCCACATAGCCGTTTTTCTGCTGCGGCGCGGCGAATAAAGCGGTTGAGGTAAGGAACATAAACAAGACGATATACGTGAGAATCAACCATTTTTTTCGCATGATGCACTCTCTCCTTTCCATTCGATCGGTCCTTCTACCCGATGCTTCCGGCACCTTACTACGAACATGTCGATCCACACTGCATAGAACCCCCCTTTCCGCAGCGGATTTACCTTTTGGCAATAGCGCGCCGGAACAGATAACGGGCAATAGACTTGCCATTGGGTTTCAATTCCACAAGTCTTGAACTTAATAATAAGCGCATTGTGTATAGTTGTCAATCGCAGCGCCGCGAAGGGTCAGGGATGAGCGACAGCGCATCTTAATACTTGTCCAAACCGTTGTTTTCATTGAGAGGATTCGGATACATGCCCTTCGTTTCCGCGGGAGCATAGGTTGCCGGGCTTAGCGCAGATCGGACAGCCGGATGTGCCGGCGCCGCATCGGCCTTGAGCTGAAAGTGAGAAATCAGCTCCTTCAGCAGGTTGGACTGGGCGCTCATTTCCTCTGAAGCGGCGGAGCTTTCTTCCGCGGTGGCGCTGTTCTGTTGGACGACGACCGCTACCTGGTCGACGCCTGCATTCACATTGGATATCGCGCGGGATTGTTCTCCCGATGAGAAGGAGATTTCGCAGACAAGCTCTGTGCTTTCATTGATGCCGGACACGATTTCCTTCAGGCTCTGGGCGGTTTCCTCGGCGATATGGGCGCCCAATTCCGCCTTTTCAATGGAATCGGCAATCAGGTTGCCGGTGTCTTTTGCCGCCTCGGCGCTCTTGGTCGCCAGATTGCGGACTTCTTCGGCTACTACAGCAAAGCCTTTGCCGTGCTGGCCGGCGCGCGCCGCCTCCACTGCGGCGTTTAAAGCCAGAATATTGGTCTGAAAGGCGATATCATCGATCGTCTTGATAATCTTGCTGATATTGCTGCCCGCTTCATTGATTTCCCGCACGGCTTGCATCATGTCGTCCATTTGTCGGCTGCCTTTCTCGGCGATTTTCATAACGGTATCGGCGAGTTCCGCGGCTTTTTCGGCTTTGGCGGCGTTTTCTTTGGTTTTTTCCGCTATTTCCGCAATGGAGCTTGACAGTTCTTCGACGGAGGCGGCTTGTTCTGTCGAGCCCTGCGCAAGGGTTTGCGCACCGTCGGCAAGCTGCTTCGCGCCGGAGGAGACCTGCGCCGTCGCCATATTGATGTCAGAAAACATCGTATTCAGATGCTCTACCATAGCTTGCAGAGATTTTCCCGTTGTATCAACAGGGGAAAGCAAAGGCAGCGACGCCGTCAGATCGCCTCTGGCAATCACTTCCAGCACTTTGTCCACATCCGTTGTGCGGCTGACGAAAGCAGCCGTGCAGGTAATGCATTGGCCCAATTCGTCGCTCTTTTGCCCGTATTTTCCGATAACTTCGAGATCTTCGGGGCGAAGGCTGAGATCGCCGGTTTCACTGGCCTTTTTCATAAAGGAGCTTAAGTGGACCAAGGGCATGGTGATCATATTCTTGATGAATACGAAGATCAAAAACGCCGCGGCAAGTAAGGCGACTACAGTAATCACAAGCACGATCAGCAGCATATTGGTGATAGGCTGGGTGATAACCTTTTCCGGTATTTGGGACACCGTGTACCAGCCGGTGGATCCCAGTTTGCTGGAACCGTAGTAGTTACGCGCGCCGTCTGCGTCCCGATAGAGATACACCCCGTCCCCGGCGGAAACGCTGGCCCATAAAGCGGCATAGCTGCGATTTGCAATGTCGGCTAAGTTTTGATAATCGCCGTTCGCATTGGGCGTGTACGAAGCATCCGGATGGATCAGAATGTCGCCGTTCACGTTGAGAAGCATAATATAGTTGTGGGAATCCAGTTTTGCGGAAAACACCATATCCTGCAGATAGTTGACCAGGATATCGATGGCGACGACGCCCAGCACTTCGCCGTCACGCTTTACCGCGTGAGAGACAGTAATGCATAATTCTTTTGTCGCTGCGTCAACGTATAAAGGCGTAATATGCGCCTTGTTGGTATCGCGCATAGCCAGGCTGTACCAGTCGCGCTCGGTCGCCCTCCATCCATTGGCATATTCCTGCTCTATGGGGAATCCGCTGCCCATGATGGCGGTATTATTCGGGAAACCGATATACACATCCTGATATACGCCATTGCGGCTGAGGATTTCAGCCAGAATGCCGGATAAATTTTCCTTTGAGAAGTCGTCGGTTCGTGCCAGTGACGCCGAAGCGGCGGCTATGGTAGCCATATGATTTGTCAGCCAGGTGTCCATCATCAGCGCTTGTCGAGCGGTTTCGCTTTCGATGCCTTTCAGAGACTCCCGTTTAATCACGTTTGTAGAAAAAATGGTAGAAAAACCGGCTGTTGCCACGATACCCAGTATGATAATACTCAGCATAATAGCGGTCAGTTTCAAGCCAATACTTTTCATTTTATCACTCCTATTTGTATTCCAGGTCGGATTATGCACAAGCAAACAACGCCGTCTTCTAGGTGGCGGAACAGAGCGAAATTGCAAGTATTATAAGCCACAATTATATAAACTTAACGATTCGATCGATCACTAGTGCTTTGCAACTTTTAGCTGTTGTGGAGTACTGGCGTTACGAAGCGCCGGGCTTTCATTCCCTGAGCAATATATTCTGAAGAAGGGCTAAAGCGCCTCCCTGATAGTACTTTCGTTCTGTTGCGTGGTTTTCGTCGCCAAGCGACTCTGGTGTTCGGTATATGAACTATGTGTAGATTATACTGTGAACGAAGTGTTGATGCAATGGATTATTCTACAAATAATTCACCATTTGCAGATCGTGTGTCTATTGTGTACCTACGATAAGGGCTGAGGGATAGCGTCCGGCAAGGCGGTAGGCGCTTTTGCAAGAAAGACACCAAATGGGCGCAAAATAAAAACAGCAGCCGCCCGATCAAAATCGCGGCGGCTGCAGTTCGTATTACCTTAGGTTCAAATCCTGTGCTGAACGAAGACTCGTTCAAGCGGTTTCCTTCGAAAAATCAATCTTTTCCGGCGGCGGCTTTCTCCGCGGCTTTCTTTTCTTTCAACGCTCTCCATACCTTCTCCGCAGTGATCGGCAGTGAACTGACGCTAACGCCGGCTGCGTCCATGATGGCGTTGCGAATCGCGCCCATCGTGGGATTGTTCGCGCCCTCCCCCACTTCTTTCACGCCCCAGGGCCCGGCAACTTCATCGGTAGCGTCGATGAGATAGTTATCAAACTTACACATGTCCTTGGCGGTGATCAAGCGGTAATTCGTCAAGTCCGGGTTAATCAGTTTACCGTTTTCATCGAACAGCACCTGCTCGTAAACCGATTCGCTGAAGCCCATGGCAAAAGCGCCGTGAACCTGGCCTTTCATCAGGTTCGGGTTAATGATCTGACCCGCGTCATGGACGTCCCAGGCATGCAGGATATCGACCTGCCCGGTTTCCTCATCGACTGCCACCTCAGCCGCCTGCGCACAGAAACTGTAGGCGGGCGACGTAGCGACGGCGGCGCCTTTGTAGTAACCGCCCAGCCTTGGCGGGCTGTACACGCCGGTACCCACCAGAGGGCCTTTGATGATGAAGTATTTTTTCGCGACTTCTTCAAAGGTAAGGGGCTCTACTTTGGGGCGGGACCTGGACCAGATTTTAGCATCTTCGCAGATCAGGTCTTCCGGGGGAAGGTTCAGCATAAAGCCGGCAGTCTCCAAGATTTTTGACTTGATCTCTTCTCCTGCCCGTTTGCATGCCCATCCGCCCATCAGGGTCTGACGGCTGGAATAGGCGCCAAAATCAAGAGGCGTGGTTTCCGTATCGCCGGCGACGATTTTCATATTTTCATACCGGTAACCCATGGCTTCCGCCGCCATCTGGCAGTAAGCGGTATCCGAACCCTGCCCGATGTCCACCGACATGGAGTACAGCGTCGCGGAGGTCCCGTCTTCGTTAACCCGGATCATGCAGGAGGAATGGGGATAATCGCTGCGGACGATGGGATAGCCCGCGCCGGAGACGAAAGAGCCCGTAGCCATGCCAAGACCTATGTTTTTCGGCATGCCTTCCTTCCTCTTCTTCTCCCAGTCCGTGACTTCCACGATTTTGTCTATGCATTCGTCCAAGTGGCAGGACTGGATGCCAAAGCCGTTAATGGTGATCGTATCGGCCTTTCTGGTATTTCGCTTGCGCAGCTCGATGGGATCCATACCCAGGTCTTCCGCCACATTATTCAAATGGCTTTCGAAAGCATACTTGGGCTGCGGGGCGCCGTGGCCTCTCTGGGCGCCGCAGGCGGGGAGGTTGGTATACATCCGGCGAAGGTTGAATTCATAGTTTTCGAAATCGTAGGTAAGCGTCAGCAACCCGCCGGAATAGTAGGCGGTGGCAATGCCGAGGCTGGTATACGCGCCGCCGTCCAGCAGGAAGTTGCAGCGTACGCCCAGGATTTTGCCCGTTTCGTCGACGCCGGTTGTGATCTCGTACGTTCCTTGATGGCGGCCCCGGTTGTGGGCGAACATCTCGTGCCGGTCATAGAACATTTTCACCGGGCGCCCTGTTCTCCGCGACAGAATCGCGCTGCAAAACTCAAGGCCCGTCGGCTCCAGCTTACCGCCGAAGGCGCCGCCGATCAGCGGACGGATGACGCGGACGTCGCCCAGCTTAAGGCCGAACTGGCGGGCGATATAGGTCTGAAAATAGTGAACGGTTTGGGTGCTCGACCAGACGGTCAGTTTCCCCTCTTTCCAGTAGGAGATAGCCGAATGCGGTTCGATGGGACTCTGATAGGTGCGCTGTCCCACGAAGGTGTCGGTACGGACGTGATAGGCGTTTTTGAACACTTCGTCCGGATCGCCGAATTTCTGATGGATTTCGGTGTTAATATTTCTCTCATATTCGGCGTGAATCTGCGGCATATCCTCATCCATCGCCGTTCTGTAGTCAAGAACCGGTTTCAGCGGTTCATACTCCACCTTAATCGCTTGCAGCGCTTTATAACAGGTTTCCTCGTCCAAGCAAGCCACAGCGGCGACCTTATCCCCCACAAACAAGACCTTTTCGATGCACAAAATATTTTCATCCCAGCGCGCGGGGCTTATGCCATATTTTAAATCCGGTACATCTTTTGCGGTGATGACGTCGATTACGCCCGGAATCTTCAGCGCTTCCGAAGTATCGATGCTCAAAATCTTCGCGTGGGCATAGGGACTTTGCAGGAGTTTGCCGTAAAGCATATTGGGCATTTTGAGATCGCCGCAGTACTTCCCGGCGCCGGTAGCTTTTTCGCGACCGTCGATTCTGGGTTTGCTCTTTCCGATGACGTTGTACGGTCTTGGGGCATAGATTTTGCCTACATTTTCTCTCTCGTCAGCCATTTGCTTTCTCCTCCCTTCAATAGTTTTCGACTTCTTGCCCGGAAGCCGATAGAATTGCCCGGATGATATTGATATAGCCGGAACAGCGGCAAAGGTTGCCCGCTATACCGTCTGCGATCTCCTCGTAAGTTGGGTGCGGATTGCGCATCAGGAGCGCCTTCGCCGACATGATCATGCCCGGCGAGCAGTAGCCGCATTGGATTGCGCCGAACTCCAGGAATTTTTCCTGTACAATATCCAGGTCGTCCGTAGTGGATACGCCCTCTATGGTGACGATTTTTTTGTGATCCGCTTCCAAGGCCAGGATCAGGCAGGAGTTCATGGGTTTGCCGTCGACCAATACGGTGCAGGATCCGCAGTCCCCTAGTTCGCAGCCCCGTTTCGTGCCGGTGAGATCCAGATCATCCCGCAGAAAGCTGGCGAGGAGCGTATTGGCTTTGACCATTTTCGTATAATCGATCCCGTTCACATTGATGGTGACAAGGAAACGCTTAATCCCGTTGTCATCCAGTAAAAATTTTTCTGACACTTTCCTCACTCCTCTCTTTATCGATGACCGTCAGCAATGGCTTTCCGGATGGCGCGTTTGCTATAGACGCCTACGAGATCCCTGCGGTACTCTTCGGAGGCGCGAAAATCGGTGATCGGTTTGCATTCGTCATGGGCGATAGCGGCTGCAGCTTCCAGGTTTTCTTCCGTCGCTTCTTTCCCTTTCAGGAAAGACTCTGTTTGCGGCGCGCGCATGGGCACGGGCGCGACGGCGCCGAAAGCGAGACGGATATCCAGGATTCGGTTGCCCTCCATCTGCAAGGCGGCTGCGACGCCTACCGTAGCTAAGGCGCCTGCTTTGCGAAGACCATATTTAAAATAGGCGCTGCCCGTCATGGCCTGATCGGGTATGACCACTTCGGTTAGGACTTCGTCTCGTTCGATGACGGTTTTTCCGGGACCAACAAAGAGGGATTCAAGGGAAAGGGAGCGGGCGCCGTTTATACCCACCAGCGTAACGCTTGCGTTCAGTGCAATCAGGATCGGCGGCAGATCAGCCGAAGGCACGGCGTTGATGATGTTGCCCGCAATGGTGCCCGCATGGCGTACCTGATTGGCGGCGATGCTCTGCGCCGCATGGGACACGGAAGCATACTTGCTTTGCAGTACTTCGGAAAAGACAAGTTCGTTATGGGTGCAGGCGCCGCCGATGACCATGCCTCTGCCCTCTTCATAAGAAATGGACTTCATGCCGGGTTCATTGAGAATGACCCGTTTAAGCGAGATCAAGGTTTTTGGCGCCAGAACGGCGTTCTTCATTTTTGGCAGAACATCGGTTCCGCCTGATAGGATCATAGAATCCTCGTACTCTGTCAGCATCCGGCATACATCGCCGATGCTTTCGGGAGCATAGTAGTCAAAATCAGGCAAGTACACTTTTTCATCCCCCTTTGTTAAGATGCGCTCCGCTCCATCATATCACAATTCATAATGATAGAAAATCCTAAAAATGAGACGCTGCGAATATAATGGTAGTATACTGTTCTTATCGATTCTAAGAAAGGATGTTGGGGAATATGGCAGATAGACTGATTGATGTCATGCGCGGCCCGGTAACGGAGTCCGTGCATTGGGGAGATATTGCCGTCGTCGACACAGCAGGAAAATTGCTTTACAGCGCCGGGGACCCGGACAGAGTGATATGCATGCGTTCCTCCGCCAAACCGCTGCAGGCGCTGAATGTGATCCTCACAGGAGCGGCGGACCACTATAACCTGACGGACCGGGAACTGGCGATTCTCTGCGCTTCCCACTACGGAGAGGAGTTCCACTGGAGAACTATAGAGGGATTGCTGGATAAAATGGGCCTTACGATGGACCATCTGCTCACAGGAACAAGGCCAATGGAATCCAGTATCCAAACGGTTCTGGAACACGACGGGAAACTGTGGGAGTGGCGGGAGAACCATTCGGACTGCTCCGGCAAGCACTGCGGCTTTCTTGCGTCCTGCCTGTTTCAGGGATTTCCGATAGAAGACTACGACAGGATAGGGAACCCTGTTCAACAGCAGGTGCTGCAGGTTCTGGCGAAGATGTGCGGCATGGACAAAGAGGAGCTGTACATTGCAGAGGATGGCTGCGGCGTGCCGGTTCACGGGCTGCCGCTGTATAACGCGGCATGGGGATTCGCCAGGCTTGCCAACCCCGGCGACCTGGAACCGGACTACCGTGCCGCTTGCGGGCGGATCACGAAGGCCATGAACGCTGCGCCGGAAATGGTGGCGGGGACAGGCGGCTTCTGCACGGAGCCGATGAAACACACGGGCGGAAAACTGGTCGGCAAGATGGGCGCCGAAGCGGTCTACTGCATTGGCGTCATCGGGAAAGACCTGGGGATTGCCATTAAAATTGAAGACGGCAACTACAACAGAGCTTGCGGCCCTGTTGTAATCGAAACTTTGACCCAATTAGGTTTGCTGACGCAGCAGGAGAGGTCGGCGCTTTCGCGCTATGTTTCTCCGATAGAGAACAAGAACAACCACAGCCGTGTGGTCGGCGAAATCCGGACCGTGTTCACCTTGGCGAAGCTTTAAGATAAGCGGAAGCGCTAACGCTGCGATTCCGCAGCACCGCCTTTACTTCATGCTGCCGGTTTCTTCGAAGCGCTGATGCCAGGATAAGGCTTGCTTCAGGTCATGGGGCGTATGGGCGCCGCCGGTCACCGCGCAAGCCTGGTCAAAGTACGCCTGGAGAGCCGGGCGATAGTCGGGATGGCAGCAGTTGCGGATGACGAGGGCTGCCCGTTCCTTGGGGGCAAGGCCCCGGAGGTCCGCAATGCCCTGCTCCGTAACGAGTATCTTGACGTCGTGCTCCGAATTATCGACGTGGGTGACCATAGGCACAATACAGGATATATCGCCGTTTTTCGCCAGAGACGGCGTGATAAAGATCGACAGGGCGGCATTGCGGGTAAAGTCCGCCGAGCCGCCTATGCCGTTGATGATTCTGCTGCCGGACACATGGGAGGAGTTGACGTTGCCGTAGATATCGGCTTCCACAGCCGTATTCATAGCCACCGGGCTGAACCGCCGGACCAGTGCGTCACAATTGCTGATCTCCTGCGGGCGCAGAACGATCCGTTCTTGGAAGAAGGGCAGCTTGGCGTAAAAGCGGGCTTCCGCTTCCACGGACAGGCAGAGCGAGGTACAGGACGCAGCAGTGATGACCCCTTCTTCGATGAGATGCAGGGCGCCGTCCTGAATGACTTCGGTGAACATGGACAAGCCTCGCAGGGAACTCTCCGCCAGTTGGTCCATCACGGCGTTCGCCACGAGCCCGGTACCGGATTGGACGCAGAATTTCTCAGGAAGCCTGCCCTGCTTGACTTCATGGTTAAGCAGATCCAGGATCATCGCCGCGACGGACTTCGCCGTATCGTCCGGCGCCGGATAGACTGAATGCTGATCCGGCATATCCGTAATGACAATCCCGGCGATTTTTCCCGGATTCAGCGGAATGGCGGGCTTGCCTGCGCGGCCGGCGGGTTTTGTCAGGGAAAGGACGCAGTCGTCCATAGCGGCGATATCATGGATGCCCGAAAGCGCCGCCGGGTGGAAGAGGTTCAGTTCCAGGATGACCTTCTCGGCGCATTCCGCCAGTACGTCGGAGACGCCCACGGACAGCGTAGGGACAAAACTGCCGTCCTGGTGGATCAGGCAGCACTCCAGCAGCGCGACGTCGACCTTCCCCAGAATGCCGCTCCGTATCATCTGCGCCAGCCGGCTCAGGTGGATATCCCCCAGAAGAATGGCGCCGCGGTTGATCCCGTTTTGTACGTCTTTATGCGTCTGAAAGGGATAACGCCGCGCCGTCAGGCCCGCCCGCGCGAAAGCGCCGTCCAGTTCGTCGCCCACGGAAGCGCCGCTGATCAGCGTGAGTCCCCGGGCGCTTTGTTGGTCGACGATCACCCGGGGCACCGCCTTAGGATAGCCGATTCTGGTGAAGCCGCTTACGCCCAGCGTCATATTGTCTTTGATTAACAGCGCGGCGTCCTCCGCGTCCATGATTTTTTCCCGCAAGGCAGCGGAAAGGATTCTGTCCTCATACATCATGCATCGCCATCCTTCAGTATTTGATCGTATTCCTATTGTTCGTGTCAGTTGCTAACGCTGGGGATCGCAGCGCCCCTAAGCGGAAACGAGCGCTTCGCCCATTTCCAGCGCGCTGAGATTGATTTTTTCCGTTCCCGCGGGGATATTTTTTGCGACGGCCTGCCGCAGTTCTTCGGCGGTTGACAGTGAGAGAATCTTGTTGATCGCGCCGACGGCGACGATATTGGCGGTGAGCGCCCTGCCGACTTTTTCGGAAGCGGTTCGCAGAATCGGCAGAAGGATAATCCCCTTGCCTTCCATCCATTCCGGCGTTTCGAGGCTGTCGTCCGCCATCACGATGCAGTTTTCGGGGATATTCTTGGTATACTGCTCCAGACTCTGCTGGGTGAGCGCCAGCAGGAACGTAGGCCTGCGCACTTTGAAGAAACCGATCTTTTCATCGCTGATCACCACTTCGGCTTTGCACATTCCGCCGCGCGCTTCCGCGCCGTAGGACTGCGTCTGGGCGACGTTCTTTCCCGCCAGCAGGGCGGCTTCCGCCAGGATGATGGAGGCCAGGATGACGCCCTGCCCCCCGCTTCCCGCAATGCGAATTTCCATTTTATTCGCCATTTACTTCACGCTCCTTCGCCAGCCTGTCGACCAGTTTCCGGTACTCCGCGGTATACTCCGGATACTCCGTTTCGGCAAGGAGGCCGACAATCAGCTTATCTTTTGGCTCCACCGCGGAAGCCAAACCCTCTATCCCATCCTGCAGAATGGTGTTGTCCCTTTGCCACAGCATCATTTCCACAGCGTCTCCCAGCTTGTTTTTCCGCCCGTAGTAGGTGGGGCAGACGGAGGCGCAGTCGATAAGGGAAAAGCCCTTATGCGCGATACCCCGCTGGATCAAATCTGTCGTCTGCCGGACATGATAGCAATTGCCTCTGGCGGCGAAGGTGGCGCCGGCGCTTAAGGCCAGGGCGGCCAGATCGAAGGAGCGGTCCAAATTGCCATAAGGGGCGGTGGTGGCGCTGTCATTGGTCGGGGTTGTGGGGGAATACTGTCCGCCGGTCATGCCGTATATTTGGTTGTTGAACACGACGACGGTCAAGCCGATGTTGCGGCGGGCGGCATGGGTCAGATGGGTGCCGCCCATGGCGGAACAGTCGCCGTCGCCGGGGGTCACGATGACCCCCATCTCCCGTTTGGCCCGTTTCCCGCCCGGAGCAAAG
>Ga0099364_10008668_pt1 | contig 14262 bp, 10 predicted proteins | sample TergutTh196P3_FD_73070 | JGI IMG/M metagenome (GOLD analysis project Ga0099364, IMG submission 73070) | Microcerotermes parvus P3 segment gut microbial communities from Pointe-Noire, Republic of the Congo - Th196 P3 | ecosystem: Host-associated > Arthropoda: Insects > Digestive system > Gut ... | reverse complement strand
CGATTTGTCGGAATTTCAATGATATCGAGCTTGTATATGGTGCCGAATTCCTCCGACTCTGTGAGTGCCGTACCCGTCATGCCGGAGAGTTTGCCATACAGACGGAAATAATTTTGAAAAGTGATCGTCGCAAGCGTTTTCGTCTCACGGGCAACTTCGACGCCTTCTTTCGCTTCGATCGCCTGATGCAGACCTTCTGAATACCGTCTGCCCTGCATTAAGCGGCCTGTGAACTCATCAACGATAAGGACTTCGCCGTCTTTTACTACATATTGGATGTCCCTGTGCATAGTGCCATGTGCCCGCAATGCTTGATTGATATGATGCGAGAGTGTGCTGTTTTCCAAATCCGCAAGGTTTTCAAGCCCAAAATGCTTCTCCGCTTTTTCGATGCCCCGCGCGGTGAGTGTGGCGGTTTTCGCTTTTTCATCAACAATATAATCGACTTGTAATGTCTCGTCTTCCTGTGCCTTATCATCAATCGTCGCATAAACGTGTTTCTTCAGGCGCATCACAAACTCGTTGACTTTTGTATATAAATCTGTAGACTCACTGCCTTGACCGGAAATGATAAGCGGAGTCCTCGCCTCATCAATCAAAATCGAGTCAACCTCGTCAACGATGGCAAACGAGTGCCCGCGCTGAACCATATCATTTTTGTAAATCGCCATATTGTCACGGAGATAATCAAAGCCCAGTTCATTATTTGTGCCGTACGTGATATCAGAGTTATAAGAGGCGCGACGCTCATCGGGGGTCAGACCGTGGACTATCAGCCCCACTCTCAGCCCCATAAATCTATGTACTTTTCCCATCCACTCGGAGTCACGACGGGCGAGATAGTCATTGACGGTGACGATATGCACACCTTCACCCGAAAGTGCGTTCAGATAAGCGGGCATGACGGCGACAAGTGTTTTACCCTCACCCGTTTTCATCTCCGCGATACGCCCTTGATGCAAAACGATTCCGCCAATAAGCTGAACCACAAACGGCCTCATGCCGAGGACACGGTCGGATGCTTCCCTTGCCGCCGCGAAGGCTTCGGGTAATAAATCGTCAAGGGTTTCTCCCGCCGCAAGGCGTTCCTTAAACTCATCGGTTTTGGAGCGCAGCTGCTCATCGGACAAAACCCGATATTCTTCTTCAAGACCGATTATTCGCTCAACTAACGGATTTATTGCCTTTAGTTCTCTTTCATTACGAGTCCCGAATACTTTTGAGAATGCTTTTTTAATCATCTTACTGAAAATTCCTTAAATCCCATTAATAAAACCGCACTTGCAATCGGCGGCTTAATCGGCGATTAGAGCTCCGCATGAATCTTTGCTCGTTTGGTCATGACCGCGCAAGCTCGGTCGCGACTCTCGCTTCGCTCGATTATATCACATACATTTGAGAAAAAAAAGAGAAAAAAGAAAAGTGTATTTACTGTATGGGCAAATAATGATAAAATACTGCGGTGCATAATTCTGATAATCTGTTATGAGGACGATATGAGGACTATTTTTAAGGCGATACTTGGTTTTTTGCAGGAAGCGGATATTCTCCTGTTGGTTCTTTGTCTGCTTAGCGCGATTTATGGCACATTGCTCGTATCCAGCGCGATAACTAACAGGGATGGCGTAATACTCAGTGTTCAAATCGGCGCGATAGTCCTCGGTGTCGTGCTGTTTGTGTTGTTTTCGTATATTGACATCGATATAATCGCCGATAAATCCATCGCGCTCTTTGTCATAAGTATGCTGTTTATATCAACACTATTTGTATGGGGGATTGGCGCCGAAGAAGTCGGCGAAGTGGGATGGCTCCGTTTTTTTGGTATTGGCGTACAGCCTGCGGAGGTTGTTAAGGTTCCCTTCATTATCATTATGGCAAAAATGATTTCAGACTATAAAGAACGCAGAACTCTAAGTTCTATTGTAAGCCTTGCAAAAATATTATTCGTTGCGGGCATGATTATTGCAATGGTCATTGTAGCTTCGGGCGATATAGGCAATCCTCTGATGTATATCGTGGTGTTGCTTTCAATGCTGTTTGTCGGCGGATTGAAACTACGATGGTTTCTTATCGGCGGAGCTCTGGTCGCCGCCCTTTCTCCGCTTGTTTGGAACTATTTTTTCAGCGATCTTCAGAAAGAACGTATTCAAGCGCCGTTTTGGCCTGAGCAAATCGACCCTACCAGACTGCGCGTCTTATGGCAATCCGACATGAGTATCAACGCTATTGCCTCCGGCGGTTTTTCCGGTCAGGGGTTGGGAAGCGGCACAATCACCCAATCCGCGCGTATGCCCGCTCAACATACTGACTTTATTTTCTCTGTTGCGGGTGAAGAACTTGGATTTATGGGCTGTTTGCTTGTTGTCTTGCTCCTGTCGGCAATAATTATCAGATGTATGTTTGTAGGGTTAAAATCAAACAATCCGCTCGGAATGTTGGTATGTATGGGTGTTGCAAGCGTGCTTATCGCTCAATCAATTCTCAACATCGGAATGTGCCTCGGCATATTGCCTGTTATTGGCGTCACGCTCCCCTTTTTCAGTTACGGCGGCTCTGCCATTGTCACATTTTTCTCTGCGGCGGGAATAGTATCAGGCATAAAAATGCGCCCAAAACCACTAAGATTCCGCTCGCAATTCTAGTGCGCTCTGCGGAGCGCAAGGGGGTAGGGGTTAGGATTTAGGGGTTAGTAGACGAGGGAACTATTCTCTTGTTTTTAATAAAGGGTTTTCTTCTTTTATTGCGTATACTGTATTAGGGGTTTCATTCCATGAGGAGTTAGGAGTTTCATGAGGGTACAACGACAGGAAGTGGAGCGGCAGATTTTCTCACCGTTTGCGTCTTTTTCAGAACAGTCAAAAGGCAGAGCCGTTCCTGAGCCGGAATGTGAGATCAGGACTTGCTATCAGCGTGACATTGACAGGATCACGCATTGCAAGGCCTTTCGCCGCCTCAAGCATAAGACTCAAGTCTTTCTGAAACCGGAGGGCGACCATTACAGGACGCGCATCACGCATACGCTTGAGGTCATGCGAATTGGGCGGACGATTGCCCGCGCCCTTCGTTTGAACGAAGACCTTATTGAAGCCGTTGCGCTTGGCCATGATCTTGGGCATACCCCTTTTGGCCATGCCGGCGAACGCTCGCTTAATGAGATTATTCAAGACGCGGGCGGATTTCAGCATAACGAACAAAGCCTCAGAGTCGTTGACAAATTTGAAAAAGACGGCAAGGGGCTCAACCTCACGTTTGAGGTCAAGGACGGAATCCGTTGCCACACCGGGCATGATATCCCAAGCACACCCGAAGGCAGCATTATCCGTTTGGCTGACAGAATCGCCTACCTAAACCACGATGTTGACGATGCTATACGCGCAGGAATTTTGACAGAATCAGATTTGCCGCAGGAGATCAGCCACGCTTTCGGGGTCGGGCACAGTGAAAGAATCAACTCGCTGATTCTTGATGTGATCCGGGAAAGTGAGAAACGCGGGCAAATCGCCATGTCCCCGCAGGTTGCGGACATCTTTAATACGATGCGCGAATTTATGTTTGAAGCTATTTACTTTAATGTACGGGCAAAATCTGAAGAAGTAAAAGTCCACGATTTTATTTTCAAACTCTTTGAGTATTATTCAAAAAACACCGACAAGTTACCGCCTGACTATAGACGCATTATCGAAAATGACGGTCTTGACCGCGCAGTTGCCGATTACGTATCGGGGATGACAGACGGCTACGCTATTTTCAAATACAACGAGTTGTTTGTCCCCAGAGCATGGGGTGGTGTCAGGGGGTGATGCATTGCCGATTCCGAGCAGTTTTTTAGATGAGCTTGTCAGCAGGACCGACATAGCCGAATTGGTAGGCGACTATGTACGCCTGACAAAACGCAGCGGCAGCAATCTTTTTGGCCTTTGCCCTTTTCATTCGGAAAAAACCCCCTCATTTTCGGTCAACTCCGACAAACAGATTTATCACTGTTTCGGTTGCGGAAAAGGCGGCGGCAGTATCAACTTCGTCATGGAAATGGAGAACCTCGAATTTCGGGATGCTGTAGAGTTCATTGCGAGGCGAGCCGGAATGACGGTGCCTGAAAGCGGCGACAATAACGAAACCGCAGGAAAACGCAAACGGATGCTTCAGCTAAACCGCGATGCCGCAATCTTTTTTCACAAAACACTCACCTCCCCTCTTGGCGGGAACGCTCGCGGCTATCTGGCAAAACGCGGAATATCTGGTACGATGGTCACTCGTTTCGGCATTGGGACAGCTCCCGAAAGCTGGACGCTCCTGCTTGACGCAATGACAGCAAAAGGTTATTCCAAACAGGAACTCATTGACTCCGGTCTAGCCCGTAAAAGCAAAAAAGCCGGTGAGGCATATGATTATTTCCGCGACAGGCTCATGTTTCCGATTATTAATGTTCGCGGTGATGTTATAGGTTTTTCAGGCAGGATTCTTGGCGACGGCGAGCCAAAATACCTCAACTCCCCGGACACGATTGTTTTCAAAAAATCCGCAAATCTTTTCGGGCTAAATATCGCGAAAAAAACTAAAGCCGGAATGTTGATACTTGCGGAAGGCAACACCGATGTTATCGCTCTGCATCAGGCGGGTTTTGATTGCGCGGTCGCCTCTTTAGGGACTTCACTGACAGCAGAACAGGCGCGTCTCATGTCCCGATACGCGGACAAAATAGTCGTTGCTTTTGACTCGGACGAAGCAGGTCATAAAGCCGCTTTAAGAGCGATTTCCCTTTTGGAAAAAACAGGGGCAAAAGTTAAGGTTCTCAGTATGACCGGAGCTAAAGACCCTGACGAATTTCTGAAAAAGCATGGCTCCGCCGCTTTTGACCGTCTCATTAATCTCAGCGAAGGCCATATCGAATACAGATTGATGATGATAAAAAATAATGCCGAACTAACCACAGACGAGGGACGCATTGCCTATATTAACACAGCGACTGATTTGTTGACAAAGCTTGACAGCAGCCCGGAACGCGAGATATACAGCTCTGTAGTGGCGGACGTTTCCGGGGTGTCAAAGGAATCTATCAGCGCAGAGGTCGCGAAGAAGTTAAAGCGCAAAGGCACAAAACAAAAAAAAGATTTTGAGAAAGCCGTGACCCGCCCTAAAACCGCAATATTACCTGCCGACAAATCCCTCCGATATCAAAACGAATACTCAGCGGCAGCCGAGGAGGAGCTTATCAGATGTTTTATGCTAGACACCTCACTGATCAAAACTGCACAATCCCTTGATTTTTCTTCAAACGAGTTCACATCTCCGTTCCTCAGAAAAATATATGATGAACTTTTGCGACGTATAACAAATGAGGAAGATACTGCCACAGCATTAATAATGAGCGCGTTAGAGACCTCTGAGGCGGCGCGTTTGACCGTCATTTTGCAGAAACCCGATACGCTCCCATGCAGTGAAAAACCTATACGCGACTGCATTTTGAAAATAAGAAACGAGCAACTCAAACTGGCAGACCCAAACGAGGATTTACTATTGGAAATAAGAAGACGCAAGGCAGCAGCCACTGAAAGGAATGACCACTAAATATGATAGAACGAGTAATGAGCATGGACGACGCGATCAAGACTATTAATGAAAACGCCGCCGCATCCGCCCATGCAGACGATCATCCCGATAAAACACGCGACCAATATAATGAGGAGAAACTCAACGCCCTCATTGAAGAAGGCAAACGCAGGGGCAGCCTCGGCGCGAAGGAATTGCTTGATGTCCTTGAAGATTTGAATTTGGAACAGGAGCAAATAGACAAATTCTACGATACTCTCGAAAACCTCAATATTGACACCACAGAGACGGATGACTCGGTTTTCCTTCCGGGCAGCGACATCGCTCCGGAAATCGAAGAATTAGACGAAATCGAAACGCTTGCCGAGGATGAAATCATCGACCCTGACTCATTGGTTGACAATTTCAGCATCGACGACCCCGTGCGTATGTATCTCAAAGAGATCGGTAAAGTCAATCTGCTTAGTACAGAGGCTGAGGTTGAGCTTGCTATGCGTATGGCGGAGGGCGATTTGGAAGCCAAACGGAAGATGGCGGAAGCGAATCTGAGATTAGTCGTCAGCATTGCCAAGCGTTATGTCGGGCGCGGTATGCTTTTCTTAGACCTCATCCAAGAAGGAAACCTCGGTCTAATTAAGGCTGTCGAGAAGTTTGACTATACAAAGGGTTATAAATTTTCGACCTACGCGACATGGTGGATACGCCAAGCTATCACAAGAGCGATTGCCGATCAGGCGCGGACGATAAGGATACCCGTGCATATGGTGGAGACTATCAATAAAGTAATGCGTATCTCCCGCCAGCTTCTGCAAGAGCTTGGGCATGACCCCACACCGGAAGACATTGCCGAGGATATGGGGCTGCCTGTAGAAAAAGTACGCGAAATTTTGAAAATAGCCCAAGAGCCTGTTTCTTTGGAAACACCTATCGGCGAAGAAGAAGACAGTCATCTTGGTGATTTCATTCCCGATGAGGATGCGTCGGAACCTTCCGAGGCGGCATCTTTTACATTGCTGAAAGAACAGCTTTCTGAAGTTTTGGGGACATTGACCCCGCGTGAGGAAAAGGTTTTGCGGCTCCGTTTCGGGATCGAAGACGGGCGGACGCGTACCCTTGAGGAAGTGGGCAAGGAGTTTAACGTGACCCGCGAAAGGATACGCCAAATCGAAGCCAAAGCCCTCCGCAAACTACGCCACCCCAGCCGCAGCAAAAAACTGAAAGACTTTTTGACATAGGAGGTAAATATGACTCTTTACGATGAACTTATAGCAAGGGGGCTTATCGCGCAAGTCACTGATGAGCCGGAAATCAGCAAGATGATCAACGAGGGTAAGGCCGTGTTTTATATCGGATTTGACCCTACTGCCGATTCTCTCCATGTTGGGCATTTCATGGCGCTTTCCTTTATGAAACGTCTGCAAATGGTGGGCAACAAGCCGATTGCTTTGATCGGCGGCGGCACGGCGATGGTTGGCGACCCTTCCGGCAGGACGGATTTGCGAAACATGATGACCATTGAGACCATCGAGCATAACGGCGAGTGTTTTAAGAAACAGATGTCAAAATTCATTGATTTTTCTGATGATAAAGCCTTGATGGTAAACAATGCCGACTGGCTGAGAGAGCTTAATTACCTTTCATTTTTACGCGATATCGGCCCTCATTTTTCCGTAAACCGTATGCTGACTGCGGAATGTTACAAAAACCGCATGGAAAAAGGCTTGACCTTCTTAGAGTTTAATTACATGATCATGCAGGCATTTGATTTTTACGAATTATTCAAACGCCATGATTGTACCATGCAATTCGGCGGCGACGATCAATGGTCGAACTTGCTTGCAGGTACAGAGCTTATACGCCGCAAACTCGGCAAAGACGCGCACGCGCTGACAATAACTCTTTTGCAAAACTCAGAAGGCGTAAAAATGGGCAAAACCGCCAGAGGCGCGGTATGGCTTGACCCAAATAAGACAAGCCCCTTTGATTTTTATCAGTATTGGCGTAATGTGGGAGACGATGATGTCATCAAATGTATGAAAGTCCTCACTTTTCTGCCATTGGATCAAATCGCCGAGATGGAAAATTGGCAGGGCGAACAGCTCAACCGCGCAAAAGAAATCCTTGCCTATGAGCTGACCGAGCTGATTCACGGCAAGGATGAAGCGGAAAAAGCGAGCGCCACCGCAAAAGAACTGTTTGCGTCCGGCGGCGCGGCAAATATGCCGACGGTGACACTAAGCGCGGAAGATTTTGAAAACGGCTCAATAGATATCCTTTCCGTACTACAAAAATCCGGCCTGTGCCAAACGAAATCCGATGCCCGCCGTGCCGTAGATCAAGGCGGTGTCGAAGCCGACGGCGAAAAAGTCACATCAATAGCCGCTCGTTTCACAACAGACCAACTCTCCGGCGACGGCATCATCATCCGCAGAGGCAAGAAGAACTTTAGACGGGTGAATCTAGGGGGTTAGGATTTATCCTCCCAACAAAGTTTGATCATATTCAAACAACACATTATTGATTTCAAAGATATCGTATTTTCGGCAAGTGATAAAGTACTCGATGATTACGTCAAACACTACGCTGCGCGACAGGGCATAACCGGCGCGTTCCAATAAATTGCGAGTTTCGGGCAGCGACAGCTCCAACGAAACGGCAAGGGCAACGACGGTTTTTTTGCTTGGCATATATCCCTTACCCGTCCTGATTTTTGAAAAGAGCTTGCGGTCAAGGTTTGCGCGTTTGTATACTTCGATGTCGGTTTTTCCTTTTGCATCAATGAGCCTAAACAACGATACGGAAAAAGGCTCGTCCAGTTTGGCAATAATGTCGTCCGGCTTGCTTGGTTTCACGCCTGCGGGTTTCGCGGCTGCGGGTTTCGCGGCTGCGGGTTTAAGCGCTTGCATGGGTATTTCAGGCAGCTCTCCCATTTGAAACGCATCTTCCGCCCTTTGAAACGCATCTTCCGCCCTTTGAAACGCATTTGCCTCGTGGGCTGTTTCGGTTTCGCCTGCAAAAAGTTCGCTTTCACTCCATCGGAGGCTCCGCTCCCTGCTAAATAAACGATGTTGTTCGTCAACATATTTTTCATTGACAAAAGCCTTTATGTCGCCGAGTAATTTTTGCGAAATTGCAAACGCCGCTTTGTCGAACACCACAAGCGACACATCGAGCGAATGGGAGCTATCGTCTGCCAACAACCATTCGCTTATCGCGCTTGTCGCGGCAGCAAGGGCTTCATCTTTGGGATATCCATATATGCCGCTTGATATGAGCGGGAAAGCTAAACTCTTACACTTGCGTTTTTTTGCAAGGTCAAGCGCATTTTTATAACATGAGCGCAGAAGCGCCTCTTCGTTTTGCGTTCCGTCGCGGTAGACCGGCCCCGCCACGTGAATAACATATTTCGCGGGCAACGCGAACCCCTTTGTAATGACGGCCTCCCCTGTGCTGATGGGAGCAAGTTTGTTGCAAGCCTTTTGAAGCCTATCCACCCCCGCCGCACTAAAAATCGCGCCGCAAACACCCCCGCCCGCCTGCAGCTCTGTATTCGCGGCATTAACTATGACATCAACGTTCATCTTAGTGATATCATTGCGAACTATACTAAACGGCATATTTGCACCCCTCCTTTACACACCGCGAATCCTGCGTTTACTTGATAAATGTATTTTAGCACGTTTTTACGATTTTTCAAATAATGCCCTGCTGCGTTTTTGCAAATTTTCTATTAAAACGCGGGGCTGTCGCTCACGATTTCTCAAAATCGTTTTGCGACAGCGCCAAGAAGATAAATGCCTTCTTTAGCACACCTACAAAATCTTGAATAAAGTCTTTTTCGTCAACAGTCATTATTGTGATTTCTGTATCGTCAACCGTTATTTTTGCCGCCATTCTCTTAGCCGCCTTTCATCATTTGCAATAGAGTGTCCTTCATAGGCAAAACCGCCGTGCGTGGATGCTGCACGGCGGTTTTTTTGGTTTAGCGTTTCGCTTTTCTTTTTTTGAAGTCTGCGGCGATCCCATCGCCCCAGTTATCGGGTATCATCGCTTCTGTAGGCTCTGCTCTGAAACAACAGACTGTTTTGCTGAGGATATCGTAGTTTAGCTCGATGCCTTCGCTGTCATTGTGGAAAGTCTGTGCGCGGTTTCTCGCAATGCCGATATGGGAGGCGACATCAATCGCGTCGATATTCGCGCCGAGGAAGATGAACTCCCACCCGTACTTGCTCTTTTGATGCTCGACCATTGACTTGATTTTGTCATAACTGAACTCGCGGCTTGCGTTCTCCATACCGTCGGTGGTGATGATGAATAGCACCTTTCCGGCTCGGTACTCCTCGGCGGTGTTCTTCTGTACTTCCCCAATTTTGTTGATGGTCTTGCCTATAGCGTCGAGCAAGGCGGTGCATCCACGGACGAAATAGTCCTTGTTGGTTATATTGCCAACGGCCTTGATGTCGATGCGGTCGTGCAGGGTTTTGTACTCGGTGTCAAAAAGGACGGTAGTGATACGGCACTCCCCCGGCTCAGCCTGTTGCTTTTGGAGCATCGAGTTGAACCCTCCGATGGTGTCGCCCTCCAGCCCGCCCATTGACCCGCTGCGGTCAAGGATAAATACCAACTCTGTCAAATTTGCGTTCATTGTGTGTTCCTCCGTTCATTTTGATTATGAATAGAGCATAACACGAGAGATTCGGCGGATGGTCGCTTCCAAAGCGACAAATCATCCTCCCAGCAAAGTTTGATCATATTCAAACAAATTTACTTTTTTTCATCGCCTCATACTGACGGCGATAGAATAACACAGCTTATGCAGCATTGCAATTTCTTTCTTGAACCCGCCTTTGACTTGAAAAAACTGAATAAAACAGATATACTGTCTGCGTGGAAAATCCCTAAATGCGTTATTAGTTTTTAAGACACCCTATTGGAACTACTAAAACATTGTTTTCCGTTGTGTATGCCATGTCTGTCCCCGTTATTATCATTAGGAACTCCGGCTTGCCGAGGCTTTGCTCGTTCTTCAAAATCAGGTCTTTTAACGTAAGTAAATGCTCCTCCGCTTCCTTTATCCTTGCTCCGCCGAGTTTTACTTCGACTAATGCGTATTTTCCGTTGTGAAAATGTATGACATTGTCGCACTCCAAGCCAAATCTATCCCTATAATGTTTCAAATGCCCTCCAATGGAGCGAGCGTATATGCTTAAATCCCTGCTTACCATGTTTTCAAACAATAAACCAAATGTTTTGATATCAAGCATAAGTTCTTCGCAGGAGCATCCTAATGCGGCGACCGCTAAGGAGGGGTCAGTCAAGTTTTTTTTCGGCGATGTCCTGATTGATGTTTTAGACCGTATGTTCGGGTTCCATGCTTCAATTTCCTCAACGATGTAAAGTTTTTTTAATGTTTCAATATAATCTACGACTGTCCGTGCGCTTACTTCTGCATAGTTGGCTCTTATGTCCTCAAAAAGGGCTTTGTCGGAGTCTATCGTGGAAACCTGTCTCGCATACGATTTTAGAATTGCCCTTGCCAGAGTGGGGTTTCTCTTTACACCGTCAACTTTGGATATATCATTTTCAAAAAGTACGTCCAGATAGTTTTTGGGTGTCTCCAATGCCTTATCGCCTTTTAGTTTAATAGAGCTTGGCCAACCGCCCCTGCAAAGCGCATATGCGATTTTTTCGTATGTCAGGGCTGTGTTTTTTCCATCAATATCAGTTTTACCGCTTAGTAAATCCGACAACGATATTGTGCCGTTTGAATCACCGGATTCATACAATGTCATTGGTTTCATCGTAATAATAGCAAACCTCCCCGTGCCGCTGTGCAATGAGCTGTCTTCTACCGGGGTGGCTGAACCGGTAAGTATATATTGAGCAGGTTCGGAGGATTTATCGACAGAATACCTTACCGCATTCCATATCTTTGGAGCTATCTGCCATTCATCAATGAGCCTTGGTTTGTCTCCCGCCAACAACAACGAAGGTTTTGTGTTTGCCAGTTCAAGATAGTTTTCCTGTAAGTCCGGGTTTTGCATTTCCAAAACGCTTTTTGCGACCCGCATCGCGCTGGTTGTTTTCCCACACCATTTAGGGCCCTTAATCAGCAATGCCCCGGACACAGATAGTTTATCCTCAATTTCTTTATCGATGATCCTTTTAATGTAATGCATATTCTAACCGCCCTCACAGAGTTAATATATCGCTATTTTACATCAAATCGAATCGATAAGCAATCCCTTATTGCAAACATTTGGAGTGTTTCGTTGCAAACATTTGGAGTGTTTCGTTGCAAACATTTGGAGCGTTTTGTTGCAAACATTTGGAGTAAATAGCAAGGAGAACATTTATGACCAATAAGAAATTCAAAGGTTTTGTTTATATGATCCTCGCGTCTCTCATTTACGGTTTCACGCCTATACTCGCGAAACTTGCTTTTGAGGACGGGGCGGACAGCATCACGATAGTCTTTTTGCGAGGAGCTATCAGCCTTCCTTTTATCGCGATAATAATGAAGGTCGGGAAAATCCCGTTTAAGATACCTAAAACCCTCGTATTGCCGCTGCTGCTCTGTGGAGTCGTCGGCTATTCCCTCACGTCTATTTTTCTGTATGTCTCGTATAGTTTCATAGATGTCGGCCTCGCTGTTGCTTTGCACTATATCAACCCCGTGTTGGTTACCCTCGCTTGCGCTCTGATTTTTCGCGAAAAAATGAGCAAAAATAAATGGGTCGCGCTTATTCTCTGCGTTCTGGGAGTTATGTGCCTGCTTGAGGCAACCCACTCGGTAAACATACAAGGCATAATCTTCGGCCTCTTATCGGGGGTATGCTGCGCTTTTTATATCATCAGCCTCGACCGCTCAAAACTGGAATCCCTTCATTATCTGACTGTTACTTTTTATCTTGTTGTTATTCAAAGCATTGTCTCTTTCTCTTTCGGCGCACTGTCAGGCAGGCTTTCATTCGACCTCACCCAAGCGGCGTGGATATATGCTGTGATAATCGCGATTTTAGTCTCAATATGCGCCGTTTCCTTGTTTCAGCGAGGCGTTATGTACGCAGGCCCGCCGACCGCCTCCATGCTCTCGACTTTGGAGCCTATATCCGTAATCGCTTTTGGCGCGATCTTTCTGGCAGAACCAATGACCATATCAAAAATAGCGGGCGGAGCGCTGATCATCCTAAGTGTAATCGCGCTGCGCCCGCGTTCGGACAAAGATTCTAAATCCTAACTCCTACGTAGCCGTCGCCGAGCTATGTGTTCCTCCACCGCCCATTATCGTCATCCATGCGATAAAAGGCTCGCTCCGCATCCATGCTCCGCTTTCCGGAATCACATACCACGGCTCCTAACTAATAACCCCTACTTAATCGTAATCAACAGTTCACCCGCTTTTACCGCTTGGCCGCGTTCTACAAAGACCTCATTTACTGTACCCGGCATACGGGCGACGATATTGATCTCCATCTTCATCGCCTCTACTACCGCCATAATATCATTAACTTCAACCTTATCGCCCGGTTTTACGATCAGCTTTGAGATCATGCCCGGAATCGAGGCTCCGACATGACTCTTGTTATCCGGCTCGGCCATGACGACTTGCTTCACTGTAGACGCGAGCGTTGGGTCGAGCATTGGTATTTCACGACGCATACCATTCAGCTCAAACTGGAGGTTTCTTGTGCCGTCTTCGTTTGCGTCGCCGACTCCGCGATATTTGATGATAAGGGTTTTGCCGTCTTCGATATCAAGGGTCGTCGTCTGACCGATGTTCATGCCGTTAAAGAAGACATCGCTCGACATATTTGTGACACAACCATACTCCTGATTATGCTTGAAATAATCTTCAACGACTTTGGGGTATAAGAACCATGAAACCAGCTCACGATTTGTCGGCTCGGGCGTAAACTTGCTCAAATGCTCCCGTGCCGCGTCAAAATCGACCGGCGGCAGCAGCTCGCCCGGACGGCAGGTGATTGGTTCCTCGCCTTTCAATACAACTTTCTGAAGGTCGGCGGGCATCCCCCAAGCGGGCTGACCCATCATACCTTTGAAATAACTGACGACAGAGTCAGGGAAAGTCAAATCCTCACCGCGTTTTACAATATTGTCGGGTGTCAGCTCGTTTTGAACCATAAAAATCGCCAAATCGCCAACCATCTTCGACGAGGGGGTGACTTTGACAATATCACCGAGCATATCATTGACCTTCTTGAACATTTCCTTGACTTCAGTGAAACGGTGCGCGAGGCCCAACGATGCCACTTGCGGCTGCAAGTTTGTATACTGCCCGCCCGGTATCTCATAGCGATATATCTCCGTCATCGGGAATTTCAGGCCCGAATCGAGTTTTTCATAACGCAAACGGACATCTGCCCAATAATTATCCAGTTCTTCCAAACGCTCGATCTCAAAACCGGTATCGCGCTCCGAACCTTGAAGTGCCGCGACAAGCGAGTTCATAGAGGGCTGTGATGTGAGCGATGAGAACGACGGCAGCGCCGTATCGACGATATCTACCCCCGCCTCGGAAGCGTACATATATGCCGCGACTTGGTTGCCGCTTGTGTCATGGGTGTGGAAATGTACCGGTATGCCGATTTCCTGCTTCAGTGTGCTAATGAGTTTCTTGGCGGCAAGCGGCTTAAGCAGGCCGGACATATCCTTTATGGCAAGTATATGTACACCGCGTTGTTCAAGCTT
>Ga0099364_10008667_pt1 | contig 14262 bp, 14 predicted proteins | sample TergutTh196P3_FD_73070 | JGI IMG/M metagenome (GOLD analysis project Ga0099364, IMG submission 73070) | Microcerotermes parvus P3 segment gut microbial communities from Pointe-Noire, Republic of the Congo - Th196 P3 | ecosystem: Host-associated > Arthropoda: Insects > Digestive system > Gut ... | reverse complement strand
CTAATAAAATTTAATAATACATAACTAATAAGATAATCGGACATGCCAAAATCGCTCTTCCCCGTGTATTTCCCGGAGGTCGCGAAATTAATTAAGAAATTAATAAATTTATTTTTACTTACAGTTTCCATAAGATTCTTTCTATCATCTCCCGTAATTCTTTCTGCCCCCTCATGGCTTTGCCGTTTTTTTCTACAGCACAAAAGGGAACAGCATCCGGATAGTTATTTAAAAGCTCTTCTTCATTTTCCACCCGGTCTATTTTATTAAGAACCATAATCATGGGAACATCCTTAATTCCCAGGTCCCTGAGTACCAGAGCTGTTGTTTCAAGATGTGATGCAATATCTTCATCCGAAGCATCCAGAACATTAATTAAAATATCGGCGTATTTTGCCTCTTCCATTGTCGATCTGAAGGCATTTACCAGGCTGTGCGGCAGTCTCTGAATAAAACCCACGGTATCTACCAGAAGAACCAGACCGCCGCCAGGGAGGCCAAGCCGCCGTGAAACCGGATCCAGGGTTGCAAAAAGTTTATTTTCCGCCAGTACGCCGGCTCCAGTGAGAGAATTTAAGACAGAGGATTTTCCCGCATTTGTATAACCGACAATTGCACAGACTGGTACATTCTGACGCTCCCTCTGCCTTCTTTGAACCTGCCTCTGCTGAATAACTTTTTCAAGTTCCTTTTCCAGCCGGTTAATACGCTGCTCCAGCCTCCGCCTGTCAGTTTCCAGCCTGGTTTCACCTTCTCCCCTGGTCCCATAGGAACCACCCCTCTGCCTCGCCAGGTTAATATACTTATGCTGCAACCTGGGAAGGGCATGGGTGAGCTCAGCCAGATTAATCTGAAGTACAGCTTCTCTGGTTCTCGCCCGGCTGGCAAATATTTGAATTATGAGTTCCTGCCTGTCCAGTACTGAAATACCTGTCAGGTTTTCCCAGTTCCGCTGCTGGGAGGGGGTAATATCCCTGTCAAAAATTATGCAGTCTGCTCCAAGGGCTTTAGCTTTCTCAGAAAGTTCCTCCGCTTTCCCGCTCCCCATTCCGTAACGGGGCTGGTTTTCCCTTAGGTTTACAATTTCCATTGAAAGAATTTCCAGTTCCAGAGTAAGAGCCAGACCTTCCAGTTCCTTCAGCATGGATTGTGCTTTCTGAGAGGACATTCTGCCTTCGCGAATTCCTACCAAAAGTGCTTTTTTTGCAGAGGCTTCTATGCAGACTTGTTCCTTCATGCTACCTTTATATCATAAAAAGGCAGAAAATAATATGTCAATTTTTCAGAAGGTAATTTTCAGTTTTCTCTTATCCATATTATTTTTTGGCACTTTTTCTGCCCTTTCATACTCAGGCATTATAGTTCTGACAGGTTTGGAATCATTTTCCCGGACAGAAGAAATCCTGGTATTTTCCCTTGTTTTTTTATTAATGTATTTTTGTATTTTTTTCTTTATGAACATAAGAATAAAACGTACAGAAAATTATCCCCGGAAAAAAAAGATCCGGGTATTAACAGAAAATAATATTAGAGAATCGGAAGAACCATCAGAAGTACCAATTATAGCAATAGAAGATGAATTTGAAGAGGTTCCATGTGCAGAGGAAATTCCAAATACCAATAATTCAAAAGGACCGGGCGGAAGTTTATTTATAACTGATAAAAATTATCTGGCGATTACTGGCAGCAATAAAATAGAAGTTTTGGATACAATAGATTCAGGGGGCAGTGCAATAGAAGAGCGGAACGGCGTTCACTATGTAAAAGCCGAACTATTGAATAAAAATATCAGGCAGAAAGGCAGTATAAACAAAGATTTTAAGGATCTGGTAGATTCCATAATAAAATACTGAAAATAAGCATTAAAATAATTAAAATAACACTGACAGCGATTAGTTTATCGCTGGTAGATGTTTGCAAAACAATACGCAAAACCTGATAATGGACTCCGAATTATGTAAGGAGTTTCCTTTTGAAAGGCAAGAAGCGAAAGAATGAAACAATATTAGGTGTAAATATTAGAGCAATGCTCAGCACCAACCTTAGAAAATTCCGGAAAGATGCAAATTTATCCCAGATATTATTGGCAGAAAAAGCATCACTGGCACCTAATTTTGTTAACGATATAGAAAACGGCAGGAAATGGGTGTCGCCTGAATCTCTGGGAAAACTTGCAAATGCACTTAAGGTAGAGCCGCATCAATTTTTCATCGGAGAGCAGCAGTGGGGTACTCAGGGAAAGGAATACCTCGCCCTGTTTATATCCGATGTGGAAAAAATTTCAAAAGACTACAAAGATCGTTATTTACAGGAAAGTGCCGGGAAGAAAGCAAAAAAGTAAAAACAGCCGGCAGATCCCCGTTTAATCCAGATATTCCAGACGGTTGGCAAATTCCCAGATATCATTTACCTGATGCCTGGAAATCAGGAATTCCATAGAACCTTCCTGTCTTACTGCATAAAAATCCCTGTTATATGGAACAAGGCTGATTGAAGCCCTGGCTCCCGGGAAAATATTCAATTCGTACTCTATTACAATACTGCTTTCACCAATATCAGCAGTTTGAGCATAACCTGAAATTTCCGCATCAAAGACCAGCCCTATTATGGTTTGATACCATCTTCTGAAATTTCTCTGATCCACAACCCTGCCGTTTACAACAAAAACAGACTGATCTCCAGTGCCGTAAATTTCAACATTGAAGGGTGACGGACCTCCTGTAATTGTAAACCTGTCCACATTGTCTACATGAAGAATCAGAGGCATCTTTTCTATGAGATCGAAAGCACTTACATTTAAAATATCATCAAGACCGCCTACTGCAATTACCCTGCTCTGGCCTGGAAGCTGCGCATAATACCTGTTGCTTTCGTAGGAATTACCCACCATTAATTCCAGATAGTCGTAATATGATAAAATACTTAATCTGATGGGATTATCAAGCCCGTAAGGCGCAAGAGATACAGGATCATCATTTACATATTCCAGGAAAAGAATTCTGTTGATATTTTCCAGAAGTTTATCAACTTCATCAATGTTTACGCCCCTTGCTATCTGGTATGGGGAATTAATTGTGTACATTGTAAAGGTGGTTGTAAGGTAAGTGGGGCGGAAATCGGGCATTGGGTTAATTTCTATCCGTCTTTCCGGTGATTCAATGAGAATTCTTAAAATAGATCCAAAATCAAATTCATTGGGGAAATCCACGAAAGGACGAACCCTGTCCAGGCTTATTTCCAGGTTTTCTCCTGTAAAAGCAGAAATCAGGTATACATTGGGATCACCTACAAGCATAAAGTAATATGCTACCCGTGACGGCGTTAAATTACCGCGGATAAACTCCATTTGGTTACCGTCAATATCAGTAATAATTGCCCTGAAGAAAGGATCATCAAGACCATAAACCGAGAGATCTTCCGGATCATCATCAATAATGCCTTCTGTCCAGATCTCGGTGAAAATGAAAGTTAAATTCCATACAAGGTTCTGATCCAGATCCAGTACATAGACAGGGGGAACACCATTAATGGCAGTTACTTCCCATCTGCCGTTTACAATTTCCAGAGTCATAAACGGAATCTCAATTTTGACAATCTGCCCGGGCTCCATATTACCAAGCCTGGGAGTATCAGGCATGGTTATGGTGATTTGTTCCGGGGGACGGCTTCTAATCCACAAGGTGGTACCTATATATCCGGCAATTACCAATACCAGCGCACCCAGAATAATCAAAATATTTTTGGCTTTTTTAGTCATTATAAAACCTCATAGAGAATAATATGCTACAGGTGGCGCCGCTTCAGCCAAACTACAAAACCGGAAATAAAGAAGCCCAAAGGCACTACTCCGATAAACAGGGCAGCAAAGGTTATTACATGCACTAAAGTCATCTGCATGGGACGCATTATATGGCTTCTGGTACGGACAGTATTTGTTTCCGGCCTTTCAATAAGCCAGGTAAGGCTGTTTAAAAAGATATCAATATTTGCATCAAAACCCTGCACTATGCCAAAGGGGAGAAGGTTAGGATCGCCGATTGCAACCAGCCTTGCCTGCGGAATAGGTTCCATTGGGTTAATCCAGGAATCACCCGGTGAAGTTACTGCCATCCCGAAAATAAAGGGGCCTGGAATATCATCCGGAAGCCTTACTTCCAAATCACTGTCTATATCCTTACGCAGAAAGGCAGTGGAGGAGGAAACCATTAAGGGGAAGGTTTCAATCTCCCTCCGCCTCGGCTGAATATCAATTATTGACATTGGTTCAAACAAGACTACAGGAGTTCTTTCCTTATTTACAAGACTGCTTGAAATCTCATGTGAAGTTAAATCCGGCCAGGCAGTTCTGGGATCCAGGGCAACATAAAACGGATCCCTCTCAACTGCGATGCCGTAATCATATGCAATACCAAAACTGCCCAGAAGGGTGTTTAGATTTGTGAGATTCCGGACTTCGAAATTTGCCATAACTAAAAAGCGTCCGCCATTGTTAAGGTATACAGTAAGTCTGTCCACTTCGATGGGGGTTAAATCCCTTCTGGGTCCCATCAATAAAATGGCAGAAGCGTCGGCAGGAATTTCTGACATAAGTAAATTTAAGTTTCTAAATTCAATATTTTCCTTGTCAAATTCGTTATATAAACCAAGTGCGCTTACCGGAATAGTCTGATCATGACCGATTAATTCATAAATTACTGATGAAGTCCCTGTAGCTGCAAATAAAATGGCACTGGATAACCTGCGTTCCACCTGAATTTCAGTAACTTCAAGCCCCGCAGTCTGGAAAAAGTCAAACATCTCCATGGGTGCGATTACCCTAAAACCCATTTCCCCTTCTACAATTAGGCTTCCCTGGGAGATTCCCCTTCTGTCCCTGTCATACCTCATGATAAAGCCGGGGTTTCTGTCGGGATCCAGGGTTTCCAGGCTCAAATTCCGGTTTCTGACCAGGTACTGATTAACTACATCAATTACAACAGGGTTCCCTTCTCCCGGCCGCCAAAGACCATAAATCCTTACCGGAGTTTCCACCCTATCCAATATTTCCAGGGTCTGTTCAGAAATGGAGAAAATCCTGTTTCTGGTAAGATCAATCTGAAGGGGAAGCTGCCCCATCATTAAGTTTAAAACAATCAGACCTATAACCACTGCCAGGGTTATAAGGGCAGCATAACCGCCGTATTTTACATGCCTGGTTTGAAAAGATTCTTTTAAATTGGATAAACCCCGCAGGTTACTAAAAATTTTCATTGCGACCCTCCTAGTTCCACCTGCGTTTTTCAATAATCCTGATGGTCAGGAAAAGGAAAAGACTTGCAAAAGTAGTGTAATATACAAGGGCGTTAATTCTTAACACTCCCCTCATAAAAGGTTCATAACGGTTATTAAGAGAGAACCAGCCCAGAAACCGGGCTATAAAACCAAAAAAGAGATCAGGTCTAAAGAGGTAGAACCCTCCAATAGTGAGAGAGCCGATTATTGCAGTTCCCAGTACTATCACCCAGTTTTTTGTATTTAAGAATATAAATAGCAATACTGCCGCCAGAAGCACAAATGCAGAAATAATTCCTGTGTTTGTATCACTGGGAACAAACATGCTGACCTGGTCTATCATCCAGATAAACATCAGAACAAAAAATGTTACCAATGCTGCTGTAAGCTGATTTTCTGTCCCGGCAGAAATAAAGATTCCCAGGGAGATATAACAGGCTCCCAGGAACATAAATCCAATATAACTTCCAATAGTTTCCATTACCTGAAGATCGCCGTAAACAGCAATTACGATCGCATAAAATATGGTGAAGAGCATGGTGCCGACATATACTGCCATGGCAGCCAGAAATTTACCCAGTACAACCCCGACAATGGAGACAGGACTTGTTAATAAGAGCTGATCCGTTCTCTGGCGTTTTTCCTCGGAGAAGAGCCTCATGGTTAAAAGCGGAATGGCAAAGAGGTAAATTAAAAGGATATTCCCCAGAAAGTGGGTATAGTAAGAACTCTGGGATACGAGGTTATCAAAAAAATAAAATACCCCGGAAAGAAGAAGAAAAAGTCCCATGTAAATATAACCTATGGGTGTCTGAAAATAAGCTTTAAATTCCCTTTTAAATATGGCAATCATTTTTCTTCCTCCCCGCCTTCCTTTGTTGTAAGGTTAAGGAAGATTTCTTCAAGGCTCATGTTTTGCGAACCCATCATTAACACAGGCAGGTCTGCCGCTGCCAGAGCTCTGGACAGTTCCCGGCGTATATCTGCTTCTCCGGAAGCATCTATCAAGGCCTCGACAGTTCCGGCTTCCTTGGACTCCTGGAACTTCAGCCTGGCTATGGAAGATATATTGCTTAGTGCTCTGGAAACTTCATCCTCACTTGCCTCCACCCTGATTACGAGCTGGGTGCCTCCAAGTAAATGCTTTGCCAGGTTATCAGGGGTATCGTCTGCTACAAGCTTACCCTTATGAATTATAAGCACCCTTTTACAAACAGCACTTACTTCCGGCAGTATATGTGAACTGAGGATTACAGTTCTGTCCTTCCCCAGCTCCCGGATTATATCGCGTATTTCCAATATCTGTATGGGATCCAGCCCGGCAGTGGGCTCGTCCATTATCATTACCTGGGGATCTCCGATAAGAGCCTGAGCCAGCCCCACCCTCTGCTTATATCCCTTGGAAAGATTTTTGACGAGCCTTTTGGCATGGTCTGTAACACCGACGATCTCCATCACCTCAGCCATGCGGGCTTTTCTTTTTTTGGACGGAAGTCCTTTTATTTCACCGGTAAAGTTAAGATACTCCCTTACAGTCATATCCATATAAAGGGGAGGACTTTCCGGCAAATACCCGATTTTACGTTTAATTTCCGTGGGGTATTCCAGGATATCCTGACCTTCAATTCTAACCTGTCCCTCAGTGGGAGAGAGATAGCCTGTAAGGATATTCATGGTTGTGGTTTTCCCTGCACCGTTAGGTCCTAGAAACCCTACCACTTCGCCCTTATCGATTTTAAAATTAGCCTTATCTACGGCAATATGCGGTCCGTATCGTCTGACCAGGTTTGTAACCTCAATCACAGCAAGTCCTCCTCAAAATCAATAACAAAAAATATATAAGAAATGTTACATTAGGACAAGAAGGTTCTGATAATTCCAGTATTGACAGCTATTTATATTTATCAATAATCTTTGATGGTTTTCCTTACCAGAAAAACTCCAAACAATACACCCAGAGAACCAATAATTAAGTACCATGCTCCGTAACTTGACCATCTTGCATCATTAACATCCATTTCCGGCAAAATAACGGCTCTGAAATCCAGATTAAAGAAAATTTGAAAGCCGTTTGTAACTATCATTCCAAAAAAGAAGATCAGAAGCGCCCCGATGATTAATTTAAATAAACGCATATAGAACATACTAACATGGAGACTTATTAATATCAAGGAAAATATGGATTGAATATTTTACCGTGATCATGGATAGTTATATTATGAATGAATTCAGCCCCGAAGATCCTCCGGCAGCAAAAACACCATCGGATGATGAAAAAAACCGGCAGAATAATCCGGGACCCAAATTCCCCCTGGGAGAAGGCGGTCCGAAATTTCCAAACTTTAAACCTCCCTTTGGCGGCTGGAAACTCACAATCGCTTATGTAATTATCCTCATAATAGGACTGAGCCTCTTTAATTATACCTTCACACGCCGTACCAATCCCACCATAGATTTTTCTGAGTTTATGGGGCGAATCGCAAGCGGTGAAATTCAAAGGGTAGAATTAAGCGATTCCTACTTCACAGGCTATACAAGCTCACAAAGGCGGAGCGATTCGGCAGCACCGCCGGTCTTTAACAGCCGCACCATGAGTACCCCGGAACTTGTCTACCGCACAGTCCCCATTAATAACCCGGATTTTCTGAAACTAATGGATGAGATGGGAATTTCATATTCAGCCGTATCCAGGGAAGGAACGGCAATATTAAATATAATCTTCAGCTGGGTACTGCCCATAGCATTTTTCCTTTTCGTCTGGCGTTTCCTTATCAAGCGCATAGGAAACATGGGAGGCAATGTACTTTCCATAGGACAAAACAAGGCAGTGATTGTTGCAGAGGGAGATATAAAAACACGCTTTGATGATGTGGCAGGGGTTGATGAAGCAAAAGAGGAATTATTTGAAGTAGTGGACTTCCTAAAAAATTCCAAAAAATATACGGAAATCGGCGGGAAAATCCCCAGGGGAGTTCTCCTGGTAGGTCCTCCAGGAACAGGAAAGACCCTCCTGGCAAGGGCAGTGGCAGGAGAAGCCGGTGTTTCATTTTTCAGAATTTCCGGAGCAGAATTTGTGGAGATGTTTGTAGGTGTCGGAGCGGCAAGGGTAAGGGATCTCTTCAAACAGGCAAGGGATAAGGGCGGCGGAATAATTTTCATAGATGAGCTGGATGCAATAGGGAAGAGCAGAATCAACAATATAGCAGGCGGCAATGACGAAAGGGAGCAGACCTTAAACCAGCTGCTTGTGGAAATGGACGGATTTGACGGCACGAGCGGCTTAATTATACTTGCCGCCACTAACCGGCCGGATGTACTGGACCCTGCCCTGCTCCGCCCCGGACGCTTTGACAGACAGATACTGGTGGACAGACCTGACTTAAAAGGCAGGGAGGCAATCCTCAAAATTCATGCAAAGCCTGTGAAACTGGATTCCACTGTAAACCTGGAAGCCGTGGCACGCATCAGTTCCGGCTTTTCCGGGGCAGACCTGGCAAATATAGTAAATGAGGCAGCCCTTCTGGCAGTAAGAGCCGGACGAAAGGCAGTCAGCCAAAAAGACTTTGATGAGGCAATAGAAAAAACCGTTGCCGGATTGCAAAAAAAGACCAGAGTCCTTAAGCCGGAGGAAAGAAGGCTGACTGCCTATCACGAAGCAGGCCATGCCATAATAGCGGCTCTTACGCCTAACGCTGATCCTGTGCAGAAGATCTCGATAATTCCCCGGGGCTTTGCCCTGGGCTATACCCTGCAGCTCCCCCTGGAAGACAGGTACACAGTCACAAAGTCCGACCTCCTGGGCAGGATAGACATACTCCTGGGCGGACGCATTGCCGAGGAAATGATCTCAGGGGAGTACTCCACAGGAGCTGCCAGTGATATTACAAAGGCCGCAGACATCGCGCGCAAGATGATCACGGACTACGGCATGAGCGAGCGTTTCCGCAATGTTGCATTGACTTCCAGGGGAGTAAGCATGACAGGACAGGAGAGAAACGATCCCCTCTTTCAAAGGGAGTATGCAGAAAGCACCCAGCAATATGTAGACGAAGAAATCGCCCGCATCATAGAAAGGGAATACGACAAGGCAAAAGCTATTCTGGAAGGAAAGCGTGATATTCTGCACAGCGTTTCACAGGCTCTTTTGGAAAAGGAAACCCTGGACGACAGGGAATTTATGGCTCTCCTGGATGAAAAAGAAGATGCCGGTACACCAATGGTAAATGATTCCGATTTTTAAACTTTCAAAACTTCCCCGTTCACAAAAATTAAGAAAAGCGGCAAATCTACTGCGAAACAGGGAAAGGGCTTTAAAATTTTCTCCCCTGCTGGATGAAAGGGAAAAAGAATACTTTTCAAAGCTTCTGGAACATTTAGTTAATGACAATGGCAATCCTCCGCAAATTAAAGCTGTACTGGAAAAAACACTGGAAGAAATTTCCGACGAGCAGTCCAGCACAGAACTTCGGCGCAGCATAAACACCGTATATCATGCGTTACTGGCAGAAACAGGAATATTCCAGGCGGACTGGGATTTTTACGATCCTGACGGAACTCTGGATCCGTCCAAACGCAGATCCTTCACTGGTATGCAGGTTTATTTGGAAGACATAAGATCTCCATACAATGTGGGCTCCATGTTCAGAGCGGCAGAATCTTTTGGAGCAGAAAAAATCTGGCTCTCACCTCTCTCGGCAAGCCCCAGGCATAAAAGAGCAGAACGGACAGCAATGGGCTGCGTAGATGTGATCCCCTGGGAGCAGCTTAAAGAGGAACTCTTTCCGTATGCCCTCAATACTGCACATCAGAGCATGCCTGATACAGAACCCTGTTTTGCCCTGGAAACAGGCGGAACTCCTCTGGAAGAATTTCCCTTCCCGGAGAAGGGTTTATTAATTGCCGGCTCGGAAGAACTTGGAGTAAGCCCTCAGGCTCTGGCTCTGGCAGACAGTTCACTGGGAAGGGTAAGCATACAAACCTACGGGGCAAAGGGCTCGCTTAATGTATCTGTGGCATTCGGCATAGTCATGCAGACCTGGGCAGCAAAACTCTCAGAATAACGGAACTACCGGTAATTACTATTCCACTACGGGCGAATATTTGTTATAATAATTAATAGTTAAAGTAAGCTGGATTAAAATCTGCAATCCCAGGAGGTTTTTATGGTAAGTAAGGGTACCATACAAGAATTGAATTCCATGGCATTAAAATTCCGCATGAATGTACTGGAAATGATAGGAAAAAATAATACAGGCCATTTAGGCGGCTCTTTTTCACTGGCGGAAGCCATGGCGGTACTGTACTTTCACCGCATGAACATAAGCAAGGCAAAGCTGAAGGATCCAAACAGGGACAGGCTCCTTTTATCCAAGGGGCATGGCGCTTTGATTCAATATGCAGCCCTCTGTGAAAAGGGTTTTTTCCCCAGGGAAGAATTAAAGAGGGTAAAAACCTTAAAAGGTCTCCTGCAGGGGCACCCGGATTTAAGTATTCCCGGCATAGAAGCAGTAACCGGTTCATTGGGACAGGGGCTTTCCATAGGCGTAGGCATGGCTCTGGCTTTAAGACTGGATAAGAGTCCGGCGAAGGTCTTTGTCATAATGGGTGACGGTGAACAAAGCGAAGGACAGTTGTGGGAAGCCGCTCAGGCAGCAGCCTACTACAAGGTAGATAACCTCCTCGCCTTCATAGACTGGAACAGGCTTCAGGCCACAGGAGCCACAGAGAAAGTATTCGATATTCCAAACCTGGATACCAAATGGAGTTCTTTCGGATGGGAAGTTACTAAAGTTAACGGTCATGACCCTGCAGAAATTATTACTGCCATAGAAAAAATGGAAAAAATCAAGGGAAAACCTTCTTTAATAATTTTAGACACCATTAAGGGAAAGGGTGCATCCTTTGCAGAAGGAAATGCTGCATTCCACAATGGTCTTCTGGACGAAGCTTCATATAACAAGGCCCTTCAGGAACTGGAAGCGGCAAAAGCGAGGATGTAATGGCTAAAGCAAGAAAAATTGAAAGCCTTAGAAGGGCTTACGGCGAAGCTGTAGTAGAAGCCGGAAAAAAGAATAAAAACATAGTAGTTCTGGAAGCAGACCTTGGTAAATCTACAATGTCGGTACTGTTCCAGGAAGCTTATCCCGACAGATATTTTGAAATGGGCATTGCCGAACAGAACATGACCTCCACAGCGGCAGGTCTGGCACTGGCAGGGAAAATCCCCTTTACAGGGACTTTTGCCGTTTTTGCAGCAGGCAGGGCCTACGATCAGATCCGCTGTTCCATTGCCATCCCCAAGGCAAATGTAAAACTGGTAGGCTCCAGCTGCGGGCTTTCCGATTACGGTGACGGCAAAACACACCAGTCAGTGGAAGACAGCAATATAATCAGAGCCATTCCGAATATGGTGGTTATCAATCCCGCAGATGCCGAAGAAGTGAGAAAAATTGTACCGGCAATAATAGCATATAACGGACCTGTCTATTTAAGAATTAACAGGAACGATCTTCCTGTTTTTACATCTCCAAAGGGAGAGTTTAAAATCGGAAAAATTTATCCTGTAACAGGAACTCCGAAAGACAAGATTTTAATATATGCAACAGGTGCAATGGTAAGCAAGTCTGTAGAAGCAGCAGAAAAATTAAAGACAAAGGGAATTTCCGTACAAGTATTAAATGTAAGCACAGTTAAGCCTCTCAGTAAAACCGAAGTTATGAAATATGCCGCCGGAAGAAAGGCAATAATTGTAGTGGAGGAATCTGTAAGAACAGGAGGACTGGGCGAAACCATTGCTTCATTCTTAATAGGTCAGGTAAAAAGCAAGTTTGATATTATGTCAATTAACGATGAGTTTGGTACTTCAGCACTTAATTATGAGGATCTCCTGGTACATTACGGGCTTTCAACGGATCACATTTACAGAAGAGTACTTAAACTATTAAAGTAAAATCAGAAAGGAGCAGTTATCATGGCAATTATTGGATTTATTGGACTCGGTATCATGGGCAGACCCATGGCAAACAACCTTATTAAGGCAGGTTATAAACTGGTCGTTTATGACAAGTTTGCCAAATTCGACGATCTTGTTTCCCTGGGTGCGGAAGGTGCAGCATCCAATAAGGAAGTGGCTTCCAAAAGTGATATTATTATTACAATGCTCCCAAATTCCCCTCATGTAAAAGAGGCGATACTGGGAGCCGGCGGAGTAATAGAGGGTGTAAAAACAGGTGCGATAGTTGTAGACATGAGTTCGATAGCACCGGCTGCTTCCCAGGAAGTGGGTACAGCCCTTAAGGATAAAGGCGTAAAATTCCTTGATGCCCCTGTATCAGGCGGAGAGCCCAAAGCAATAGACGGCACCCTGGCAATAATGGTGGGCGGAGATAAGGAAGTATTTGAAAAAGTAAAACCAATACTGGAAAAAATGGGATCATCTGTAGTCCTTACAGGGGATATCGGAGCAGGCAATGTTACAAAACTTGCAAACCAGATTGTTGTTGCCCTGAATATTGCTGCTGTTTCCGAGGCCTTTGTGCTTTCCACCAAGGCAGGCGTAGATCCGGAATCTGTGTTTGATGCAATTAAAGGCGGGCTTGCAGGTTCCACTGTAATGAATGCAAAAATCCCCATGATACTGGAAGGTAATTTTAAACCAGGCTTCCGTATTGAACTCCATATAAAGGATTTACAAAACGCCCTGGACACAGCCCATGATCTTGCCGTCCCCATTCCGCTTACAGCTTCAGTAATGGAGATCCTTCAGGCATCCAAAGTAGACGGTCTTGCAGCAAGTGATCACAGCGCCATAGTACGCTACTACGAAAAACTTGCAAAAACAGAGGTTAGAAAATAATGCAGAACGGGAGGCTGGCAGGTAAAACAGCCCTGATTACAGGCGGCGCCCAGGGTTTGGGTGCTGCCATGGCTCTGCGATTTACAAAAGAGGGCGCTGTAGTTTTTATAGGCGACCTGAAAGAGGAAGGCGCCGCTTCCATACTGGAAGAAATCAAAGCGTCCGGCGGCAAAGCATATTTTGTAAACCTTGATGTTACAGATGAAAACAGCTGGATAAATGCAATTGAAAAAACCGTAAAGGAAGGCGGCAGGCTGGATATTTTGGTAAACAATGCGGGCATTAATATCAGGGAACCCATAGAAGAAATGAAGGCGGAAAACCTTGATACTATGCTTGCCGTTAACGTTAAAGGACCCTTCCTGGGCTGTAAACATGCAATCCCCGTTTTACGCAAAGGCGGAGGCGGCTCGATTATCAATATGTCCAGTGTCTGCGGGCTTTTGGGGCACCGTTATACGACAGAGGCCTATACTGTAACAAAGGGAGCCGTAACCCTTTTGACAAAAACCGTCGCAGTCCGTTACGGGAAAGACAATATACGCTGTAACTGCCTGAATCCCAGCACTGTAGATACCCCCCTTGTACAGGAACTTTTTAAGATACCCGGCAGGAGGGAAGAGAGAATAGGCGAAGTTCCCCTGGGACGGCTGGCAACAGCAGATGATGTTGCAAACGCTGCCCTGTTTCTCGCATCGGATGAGGCAGCTTTTATTAATGGAGTCGCCTTCCCGGTGGACGGAGGAACCTCCGCTGACTAGTTAGAGGAAGTGTAAATTGGCCGAGCTGCGCGGATCAGAACAGGATTTATCACAAATACTCAGATCAAATTTATTTTACTCGCTTTCCCCGGAGGAGAGAATCTATATACTGGAAAACTGCGAGCTGATCAATTTAAAAAATGGAGAGCTCCTCTTTTCACCGGAAGAGAAGGCCTTCCATTTTTACTTTTTAAGAAAGGGACGCATTATTGTCCTAAAACCGGATGAAAGCGGAGAGGAAAGCGAAATTGCTCATTTCGCAGAAGGAGATATAATAGGTGACTTTGACTTTGCACGGGGTGCAAGATATGATGCTGTTGCAAAAGCAGGCGAAGACTCCACTCTTATAATTTTCCCCAGGAAAAACAAAAACAC
>Ga0099364_10008666_pt1 | contig 14263 bp, 7 predicted proteins | sample TergutTh196P3_FD_73070 | JGI IMG/M metagenome (GOLD analysis project Ga0099364, IMG submission 73070) | Microcerotermes parvus P3 segment gut microbial communities from Pointe-Noire, Republic of the Congo - Th196 P3 | ecosystem: Host-associated > Arthropoda: Insects > Digestive system > Gut ... | reverse complement strand
TTCCGGCAGAAAAGCATTCAGAAAATCAATGAGCAGGTCTTTGCTCGCCTCTTCTCCGAACAACTTCTTAAAGCCGAAGTCGGTGTAGGGATTGATGTACCGGGCAGTCATGGGTGCGTCTCCTTTGGTCGTAACCATCTTACCTGATTGCATGGGTTTTGCAATATGCCGTAAACGGCACAAAAGGGTACTTTGCGTACCTTGCGGTTAAATCTTCTTTTTTTTACCGCAAAGACGCGAAGTTGTCGCAAGGGGCGCAAAGGGCAATGGTTAGCGGTGCAAGATGGGAATGTCAAGGAACATCCAAATCATTTAACCGGTACTCCGGCTTACAAACCAGAATGAATGGAGAGACCAGTAAGAACAACATTCCACTGTAAGACGACAATACAAAACGACATTGCCGTGCAATACATTCTGAAACGGTTGAAAAATTCGCTTCGGGAAACACACAAAAACAGCAGATGAAACGTCAGCCCAAAACAGAAAATAATCGTATCGGCGTACAACACTATCGAAGGAAGAAGCAACGGCAAATAATCGTTGGGGGATGGACGATAACTCAAATAGGAAACAATAACGTAAATAGCCGCAGTGATTGCAATGCTATGCGAGAAGAGATACAACACTGACAAAGTTTTTAGCAGGCACGTTTTCATTGCGATTGATTCCAAAATGTCCTTTTGCAAAAAATATACTCCCCTATTTCGGACAAGACAAGGGACCAAGACCGGCGGCACAGCCGCCAACTCTCTTGCTGCCTTCTATATTCTAACTCCTATCTTCTAACTCTAATTTCTCTCAACTCCCCTGCCCTTGCCCGAAAAAATCAAATCTGTAAAATTCTTTGCAATGCGGCTCTGTGAACGTTTTCACTCCCCTGCCCTACCCTGCCCCAGCCACCGTGGTAGTTCACTCTCGATGACGAAGGGATTCAACACTCCAACGGCACCGCTGCGCCGGGCGATATTCAAGCCGAAATGCAGCGAAGAGTCCCAATCCCCGAAAGAGTCCCAGTATTGTTTCGGCAGTTCCAATACTTCATCGACCGTTATCACCGCTTTATCAAACGGCATCGGCGTTTTCAATTCCACCAAAAGAATCGTCTCGTGAGAGTCAGGAACATCATCGCCGTATTGCACCAAAGCATACGTTGTTTCCCCTTTCGGTGAAGGATTCGCTGGACAGGAAAAATACTGCTCCGGCACCCCTTCAAGATGATTGCCGCCGAGATACTTTGCGATTTTCTCCGCCCAATTGCCGTCCGGCAATTTGCCATTGTCGAGTTGATACAACTTGATCGCCCATATCAACCGCTGCATGTTGTCTGCACAATCATCGCGGAAAGTAATGCGTTCAAAGTGCAAGTCCAGCACAAAATAAGGAATGAGAAAATCTGCAACAATTTCTCCCCGCCCGCCGGGAGTGAGTATGTAGTGCAATCGGCTCAATCGCTGCGGGTTATCGGAGTCCTTCAACCTCGCGAGAAATTTCTCCCGGGAGTCCGGTTCTTGTAAAATATCATACACTTCGTTCATACGCCGATACACAACGTTCCAGTTGCATGCGTATCGGGCTACGGCAAAATGCATGTCAAGCCCAACGATTTTGATGCTGCCATCTGCTTGAAGCGTCGGGTAACCGAAAGAACCGGTTATGTCAGAAAAGGAGCAGTGCTGTATAAATTGCACGACACACAAACGTGAGAATCGTTCCTGCTCATAAATTTCTCGGAGTGTTACTCGCGGCGGCAGAGCATTAAGTCCCTCAAGTAAACGGCGAATTTGTTTTTCGGTGATCGGAGATTCCGGGTCCGCATCAATCGGCATTGCCCGCGCTGCCCCTTCAATTGGAACAGCAATGAGATAATTGGTCATTCCTTTTGAAGCAGCAGTCAACCGTCCGAGCCGATAGATCGTCAGGTTGTCGTCAATGGCGGCATCAATGTTGCCTTGTCCGATTCGGTAGGCGGCTCTTATCGAAAACATCCGCCTGATTCTCCGGTACAACGGACCGTCTTTAGAAGGAGTGGAGATAATAATTTGCGGGGTTCCCGATTCGACCGACTCCGAAGTTTGCAACAGCGGTGCAAAGAATACCGGCTTTGCGATTGCCGCCGCAATGGTATCCAGCGGTTCATCAATCGCCTCGATCCAATCGGCAAGCATCGGAAAATCGTCAAGTGTCCACGGGCGTTCCCACATGTCAGAGGATAGTTCATACTCGACTCTGCCGCAACAGACACGCGGAGTCAAGTATTTTTCCGGTATGTCTTCTCCGGTTGTTGCGTAGAAATTATTGAATACCGTTATGGGATGTTCGGGGAATATCATCGCCGGCGGTACGTCGGGATCGAGTCCGAGTTTTTCGTAAGTTTGGCGGCGGTAGAACTCAAGGTCTTCCGGGCTGGTGTCGCGGTGGTATTCACAGAGATCGCCGAATTGCCGAACGAACAGGCGGTATCCGTTGTCGTCGGTTGCAAGTTCCGGCGGATAGATGTGTTGTTCGAGTGCTTTGAAGAAGTCGATTCGTCCATCAGCAGTGAGCGGGCTGGTGATACGTGTTGTGTTTTCGGAGATGACCAGCGGCGGTGCAGGAAAGATGAGCACACCCACGAAAGGCAGAAGGATTGCTGCGCAGATCAACAGTTCACGAAACGTTTTGGATTTCCAGAACGATTTTTTGGTAACGGGGGTATTGTCCATAGTATTGTCCATGAGAGGGAGTCGGTTAGAGGGAATAGGTAGATTCTAGCGGTACGGGAATGGAATGTCAAGTTTATACTTGAAACGGCATGAAAGTTTCCCTTTGCGTCCTTTGCGGTTAAATCCTCTATTTTTTTAACCGCAAAGTTCACAAAGTTCCCGCAAAGAACGCAAGGTGCAATTTCAAGCCGTTTACAGTATAATGCGTGCAATAAAGCACTATCCAATCCTCATCTGACCAACAGATATGTCCAAACAAAAAAAAGAGCAGCAAAAAAAGAAAAAACGCGAACAGAAACGGAAAGAACGTCTCGGTAAATACCGGGCAATGCTCACGGCGTTGGGTCGGGATGACGGATTTCTGGAACATATTTCTGACTTGATGCGGGAAGGAGAGCATGAGGAGGCTCGCGGAATGCTCTTCGAATATGTTGAAAAGTATCCGAAAGTTGCCAGAGCATTCAGTGTGTTAGCGACCGTGTGTGCCACCATGAAGGATACCCCCGGTATGTTTTGGGCAGCGGAACGGCTCTTGGAAGTCGGTCAACGTACTCTTGAAGATTATACGCTCTACCATACTGCCTGTATTGCCAACGATATGCTGGCGGTGCTGGTGGCGTGCGAAGAGCAGATGCAACGCCGCTTTCCGGTCAGGGGTAAGGAGGACATTACTGTCCTGCGCGAAGAACTGCTGACCACGTTCAAACGCAATGCCGCCGTTGCCGATGATGATTTAACACCTTACACCGACGAGGACTTACTTGCATTGATGCGGGGACAGGAAATGTCCACTCTCTATCTCGGCTCGCAGCGTTTTGATTTGGCAATTCAAATTTGTGATGAAATGATTGCCCGGTTTCCGTTCTACACTTCCCCTTACAACAACAAGTCTCTGGCAATTCTGTATGACCGCGGACCGGATGCGGCGGAATCATTTTTACAACATTCTTTGGAACTGCATCCCGACAACTTGTTTGCGATTGCCTTCAAGATTCGTCAACTGGCACTGCTCGGTCGGCACGAAGAGTTGCCCGGTTACTGTAAACGGCTGGCAGATTTACCGATGAAGTATCCCAACCCGCTCGATTTTTATATTGGAAAGATCGAAGCCTTCGCTTGGGCAGACGATCTGGAACGAATCGTTGAACTCTACCCTCACGCTCGGAAAGAAATAGGAGAGGAATGGGATATTACAAGACCAACACACGCACAAACAACGCATTATGTTGCCGTTGCCCATGCAAGGTTGGGAGACCGTGAGACGGCGGTAAAACTTTGGAAGTCGATCCCGCCCGGTACACTTGAAATTGCCGCAGAAAATTTGGAGGACATTCAAAAGCCGATAGGGGAGCAAAACGGACCTTGGTTTTTCGAGACCGACCACTGGATACCCAAACAGTTTTTTACCATACTTCGTCAGGAAAGCAGGCGTGCCGGGATCAATGACCAAGACGAAAAAAGGGATGCCGCCAAGTTTGAACGGTATGTCAAGGCACACTTCAAAAGAGCGTTCACCCTTTTTCCCTCCTTTGAAAGTACACTTGCCGAGATACTCCAACGGGGCGGTCCGAAGAGCCGGGACTTTGTGCGTCTGTTTGTGGGAATGCGGGAAACGCCGAAGTTTAAGGCAGCGGCGTTGGAATTCGCACTGGGACAGTCCGGCTCGGACACGTGCCGGAACGACCTTGTCGTCGCACTCATGCAGTCTCAGTGGTTGAATCCGAAACAGCCGTTCCGGTTTTGGCGGGAGGGTGAATGGCGCGAACTTGAAACTTTCAACACCGAAATCTATTCGGAGAGCAAGGAATGGGAACTGCCGCTTTCTCCACAGGGGCACGAGATGGCTGCCGAAGCCAATGAACTCGCACACAAGGGCAAGTATAAACAGGCAATCAAGTTATTGACGGAAGTGAACGAGAAGGAACCGGGCAGGGCTCCGGTCCTGTATAATATCGCCGTGTTCCATAAGGCTCTTGGAGACGAAGAAACACATGACAACATGATCGACGACTTGGCGGAGCAATTCCCCAATTATTTCTTCATCAAAAATGCCCTGGCAAGGCGGCTGATTCAACAAAAGCGGTTTGACGAGGCTCTGAAAATATTGGCACCGCTTCAAAAATTGGAGCGGATGCACATTTCGGAGTTCAAGACATTGTACGGAACGTTGATATTTTGCCATTTGGTGAAAGGGAATATAGACACCGCGAAATCAATTTACGATATCGCTGCCGGAACCGTCGGTGATGAGTTTCCGGCGTGGGAAACCTTTCAACGAGAAGTGTAGCCGAAATTGTCCCTGCGTTATGTTGTAAACAGCATGAATTGTACTTTGCGTCCCTTGCGGTTAAATGCTCTATTTTTTTAACCGCAAAGACGCAAAGAAGCGCAAGGGACGCAAAGTGAAAAACTTTCATGCCGTTTGCGGTATATATTCTAACTCCTATCTTCTAACTTCTCATCTCCCCTGCTCTTGCCCGAAAAAATCAAATCTGTAAAATCTCTCGCATGGGACTCGACTTTGCACATTTTTTACTCAACGTCGATGAGGAATTCAATGTTGATCTCTTTGCGCATGATTTTTCAAAGATCAGTACGCTTGAAGATTTTATCACTCTTCTTGAAGAAGAAACTGCAAAATCGCCGCACACTCAAGTCGAAGCGGATCATCTATTTCAAGAAAAATTCTTGGTGATTCAAAACTTTTTTGCCGAGGAACTTGCTATTGACCCGTCGCACTTGACACCGGAAACGCAAGTCGCTCCGTTGTTGCATTCGCTTTCACGCCGCCGAATATGGAAGAAACTACGAGAGGAAATATCGCCGAACATTCCTCCGCTCCGCTGGACTCTGTTGTTCTCGACCATTCCAAAGGATTGCAATTCATTGAACGGTATCACGCGCTGCATCGTCCGAAAAATCAGTCTTGATTCCGAAAGCAAAGTTTGGACACGGGAAACGATTACCGAAGCCGTTCTGCGGATCGCCAGCGAACAAACAGGTATTCCCAGAGAAAAAATATCGCTCACCGAAAATGTGGGCAAAGTTTTCGGTTGAAAATGAAAACCGGAAACGCAGCAATACTGCATCTGCCCTTGCCCAAAAGCAACGATTCGGATAAAATAATTTTCCTCTCCCCTACCCTGCCCCAACGGAGAAACAAAAAATGCCCTGCTCTACATGCATCAAAGAATGGTTCGCAATCGACATCGACAGGGCGTGTATTCTGTTTTTTTGGATGGTGCTAGACGATTGCTGGATCGTTCAACTCCCCCGGAGACGCTTCGGGCGTTGGGAATGCCCAACGGCGGTGAAAAGATCGATTGGTAATAGATGCCCCATCGGATGACTCAAACGAACGTGATGACGTTTTTACGGGAATCGATATTGAGTTTTCTTCATTGCCCGTTGCCCGCCTCTGCCGAGTTTGCTCAAGGCACCCAACAAAAAATGACCGTGAACGGATACGAAAATAAAAACCGGTGGCACAGCCGCTGGCTCTTGTGCGATCTCTTAATCCCTCCTCCCCCTACCCCATCCTGTCCTACACTCTCCCCTACACTCCCCTCCCCTACTTCTCCCCTGCCCGCGCAGCAAGTGAACTTAACCACTGCGATGCGGCTTGGAGCAGACCGTCCACGACCGGCTTTTCCGGGAGTGTGAAGGACAACTTTGTTTTTCCCTCGGCATCCGTTTCGATATGAACCGCTTCCGAAACCGTCTTTTGTACCAACGGCATCACCTCTCTGGCTGCCGTAACAAGAGAAGGAACCGACATTCCCGCTCCCTCGCTTGTTTTTGTGTTTGTTGCCGAGGATTGACCGGCAAGCGTCCCGACGAACTTAAAGAGTGATTCAATCATCTCGCTGCCCGCCTGAACCATCTGTTCCTGTTGCATCTGTTGGGGATGAGGCGGTCGTACCGCTTCGGCAATCTCTTGCACCGTTATCTTGTCCGTCCGATCTTCCGGTGCCGCTCGTTTGGAACCGAGCAACACTTCCAACCGCCGCTTCAACTCTTCCACGCCTGACCGCATCATTACCGTCGTCGCCTCGCTGCCGATGTCGAGTGCGGCAAGGGCTAAATCATGCTTCGCCGAAAGCGTTGCCAGCATCTGTTCCTCAATCGTTTGCTCTGTAACAAGCAGGAAAACCTGCACCTGCCGCTTTTGTCCCATCCGATGTGCACGACCAATGCGCTGTTCCAGAATCGCCGGATTCCAGGGCAGGTCAACATTGACCACCGTGTTCGCCGCTTGAAGATTCAACCCGACAGAACCGGCATTCGTTGTTACGAAAACCCGGCAGTCAGGATTATCCATAAATTGTTTTACAAGCATTTGCCGTTTCTTTTGCGGCACTTTGCCGTCAAGCCGCACAAAGTCCGCTTTGTTTTTGCGGAAGATCGGCTCGATCAAATCCAGCATTGTTGTCCATTCGGAAAAGAGAACGATTTTGCGGTTCGGCTCACGCAGCAGTTCGCCGAGTAATTCTTCAAGCCGCTCCAGTTTACTCGAAAACGCCGGTTCCGATTTATTGACCAAAAATGTACTGTCTGCCGACATTCGGCAGGCAAGTAACGCCTTCTGAAGCCGGAGTAAATCCATTTCCGAAATGTATGATTTGTTCACGATGCTCATCACGGTCAACATGTGTCCCGCATGCATTTCGAGTTGCTCGTCCGTCGGAGCGACGCGCACGATTTCCGTCGTGCGTTCCGGCAGTTGAAGGCTGACCGATTCTTTTGTCCGCCGCAGCAGAATCGGTTTGAGTTGTTCCCGCAGTTCATCAAGATTTTTATAACCTGCGATGCGGCCCGTATCCTCAACAATCCGGTGCCGATGAAAGAACCGATACGCCGGAAGAAGATGCCGGTCATCAATGAACTGCACGACAGAATAAAGTTCGTCAATGCGGTTTTCCATCGGGGTGCCGCTGAGCACGAGAGCATAAGGAGACTTCAACGCTTTGATTGCCTTACTCGTTTTCGCTTCCCAATTTTTGATTCGCTGCCCTTCATCGAGAATGATAAAGTCCCATTTCGTCCGTTCAATCGGCAGCAAGTCGCGCAGCACTTGTTCGTAATTGCAGATGGTAAAGAAGACATCGTTATCGTATTGCTCGAATCGTTCCTTGGCACTGCCGAGAACGACCTGCGCCGCGCGGTGCGGGGCGAACCGTGCGATTTCGGCTTTCCACTGCGACTTGACCGATGCCGGACAAACGATCAGCACCTTCTTGATTTCGACATGTCGAGACAATAACTCCGCAGTGCCGATTCCCTGAATTGTTTTACCGAGTCCCATGTCGTCCGCAAGGATTCCCCTGCCCGCCCCTACTGCAAATGCAATACCGTCAAGTTGATACGGCAACAGTTCAGCCGCAAGCAGCGACCGGCGCAGCGGATGCTCCTTCGGATTTGCTCTGATTTCGGCAACTGCCGATGCAATGCGGTCTTGATGCAAGCGATCGCGGATCCACTCTTCGGCATCGGGATAAATCGTAACGGCTTGTCCGATGGCTTCCAGTTTTGCAATCGCCTTGAGCAATGCATGAACATCATCAATGGAACCTTCGAGAAAGGGCTTCGCAATTCTTACGGCTTCATGGCAATCCTCGCAGCCGCATTCATCAGTGTTGTCCGGCAGGGCAAAATGCAGCGTGCGTTCCTCATCATAGCGGAGATAGACGATGGCTTCACGGTTTTCGTAAGGTTTATTCAGGTCAAGGTCATCGAACTGTTTTTCGATGCGGCGCAGCAAGTGCATGATGTGCTTGCAGGTACCGAGCCGGTTGGTGCGAAAGTCGGGACAGGAACAGTAAGAGTTGCCGTTTTCAGTGCCGCGCAGAGCGACGCGGTAAGTTTTCCCGGAGATTTCGCTGCTGACAAGGTAATCCGTCCAGGGCGTTGACTTGTCGGAAACCTTGATTAGGTAAGTTTCGACACGGGAACGTTCCGCCCGTTCATGTAAGGCACGTTGCCGCAGTTTTTTTTCGGACAATAACTCCGGCGGCGTTTCGAGGTCGGGCTCTGCCGCGAGTCCGATGAGTGTTTTTTCTTCAAGCAGCAACTGTAATGCTGTTGCGGTGTGTTCGCAAAACCGATTCGGAAGTTGCGCCGGATTGCAGTGCGAACAGAATGCTGAAAGTTTATGTTTAGAGCCGGGAACATGCATGACGACCACCGTTGCCGGTTCGATACCCGGCTCCTGAATCGAGAGCCGGAAAAGATTTTCATCCAAAAAAATGTCATTCTTGACATCAAGCGAATCCAACGAAAAAGGCTGCCGCAAAAGCGGGGCTCCCTCAGGTCCGAGAATATCGCACGCCTGTTTGTAGGTCAAATGCGAAAGCCGGTCATACAGCGTGAGCCGTTCGGTGCGTTTCGTGGCGGGAGCAGAGGACTTGCGCGGCTTGGCAGTTCTGGCAGAGGGCATACTCATTACGGGGGAAAGATGGTGACTCCATTCTAGGATGTTTGGCACATTGTAGCCAAAATGCTGTGAAAAACAAGGGCGGTGCCAATTTTCCTTTGCGGTTGTTTTTTGCGGTTGTTTTTGCGGTTGTTTTTTTAACCGCAAGGGACGCAAAGAAAATGCAGAGTTCGCAAAGAGTGCAGTCTGACAATGGCGGCTCTGCCCCAGTCCTGTCAATGGACTGGGAGAACTTGCAGGCAGCGTAAACGGTAAACGGAGAGAAATTGTACTTTGCGTCCTTTGCGGGAACTTTGTATCTTTGCGGTTAAAAAAAGAGAATTTAACCGCAAAGTACAATGTCATGCCGTTTACAGCCTATGCAATCGGCAACCGGCTAACTAATTATGTAAGGCACACGTTGGACTCGGCTTTGCATCACCCTGGCTTCGGCATCCCCCGCGATTTCTTCCTTGACAGGGTCCCACTCGATTTTGCGCCCGCCAAGCCGAATCGAAATGTTCGTTAAATGACACGCTGTAATGCTGCGATGCTCCACCGCTGCTGATGCCACCGGTTCTTCCCGGGAACGAATACAATCGAAGAAGTTTTGGATGAGGAGCGGAGTCCCGTCCTGTCTTGAATCAAGCGGTGCCCGATAGGGTGCCCGCCAGGCATCTTCCGGTAGGGGATTCTCTGCAAGTTCATCCGCCGGTCTGCCGTAAATACCGCCCCGATTCACGAAAACCCGCCCCTTCTCGCCGACAAACATAATTCCATTGCGGCTGCTATTACGGACTTCCTCCGGGCAATCTTGACCGAACATCCAGTCGAGTTGTTCCGGCGTTGTTTCAACGTGTGCATCCACGGCTCCGTAGGTTGCCCTTTCACCGATAGCGGCAGAGTAGAGAACCTCCAAACCATCAGCATAAGTCATCCGGGAGAAGAAGCGATCCGGCGTGTTGTAACAGTCTGCTTTACCTTCATTCGGAAACAGGGCACGCGCTTCGACAGAAACGGGACCGGAATGTTCCTGATCAATCCCCCATTGTGCAATGTCCACGTGATGGTTGCCCCAGTCGGTAACGATGCCCCCGGCGTAGTCATACCACCAACGCCACACCCCGTAAACCCGATGCCGGGAAAAGGGAGCAAGCGGTGCTTGTCCCTGATAAATGTCCCAGTCAAGTTCCTTCGGCACTTCTTCAGGAAGATAGGGTCCCCCCCTGGTGGTGAAAAACGGCACTGCCACATACACAGCGGTGAGTTTTCCGAGCCGTCCATTGCGGACGAGTTCGATGGCTGTCTGGAAAAAATTATCGGTACGCTGCTGTGTACCGGTCTGGAAAATGCGTTTTGTTTCTTCAATGGTTTTGCAAAGGAGTTTTCCCTCGTCGATGGTGAGGGTGATCGGCTTTTCACCGAAAACATCCTTTCCTGCCCGGAGGGCTTCGACATTGATTTTTGTGTGCCAATGGTCGGGAGCACATTGGATCACGACATCAACCTCTTTGTTGTCGATGACTCTTCGATAGTCCTGAACGATAGCGGCTTTCTCTGCATTGATCTGATTTTTGAACGCTTCGGCATTACGAAGGTCGGCATCACAGATCATCACGACATCGCCATACCTTGCCGCAAGTGCCGAAACACCTTTGCCTCGGCTGCCGACACCCACACAGGCGATTCGGAGTCTTTCGGAAGGTGCTTGTGCCCTTGCGGTCAAAGAAAAAAGAGAAACCGAGGAAAGAGCCGCGATCGTTGCCGAAGCCCCTTTCAGAAAATCACGCCGTAGGAAACCACGCCGTAGGAATTCGCGCCGCTGTTGCATGGGAAAGTATTGATTGTTGTGTTCACCGCTTCTGGAGCCAGTGTACCTTATAGGGCATCAAATGTCTATACCGAAAGCGGCTTGGAAGTTGCCCTTTTGCCCTTTGCGTACTTTGCGGTTATTCTTTTTTAACCGCAAAGACGCGAAGAAACGCAAGGTTCGCAAAGGACAATTTCATGCCGTTTACAGCACACCCTCTACGGCGGGTCGTATCCGCCGGAACTCCACGGATTGCAGCGGCAGATGCGCCAGATTCCTTTGAGAACCCCCCGGAATACGCCGTATTTGCGGATGGCTTCCATCATATAGACGCTGCATGTGGGTTCAAACCGGCACATGCGGGGCAATAACGGACTGAGGCACTTCTTGTAGAACAAGACCAGGGCAATGACGCACCCTCCGAGTATTTTATCTAAAAACTTCATTGTTTTGCGGCTGTTCCACTGCTGTGGCAGTCCGGCTGAAAATGTGGGCGGACAGCCCTTTTTGTAAACTGACCGGTACGCCGCCGGTGTCTGACCGGACGACTTCTGCCCGGATGGGGACGGCTCCTACGCCGTCTGCTTTAACGACCACGTTGAGGGTGATTTCCTGATTCGGCAGGATCGCCGGTATGATTTCAAACGCGACTTGACCATCGTCGGTAACGGTGGCTTTGCTGTTGCCGTGTGTGGCTGTCGGTGTGAATTGATGCCCGAACATGATCAGAACCTCCACGTTTTCTGCTGCTCTTGTGCCGACGTTTTTGACTTGGATTTCGTATTTGACCTCCTGTCCCAGTTCAATCGGTCCTCTGGGTGCGTGGACGGCTAAATCGAGATCGACAATGGCTTCCGTCAAAAAGGTGGTGTTGCTTGCAATCAGTATGTCTCCGCTGGGGTCGGCGGCTTCGACCGAAATCCTGCCGTTGCCTTCACGTTTCGGCTCGCAAAGTATCGTGAAGGTTTGCATTTCGCCTCTGGCGACGGTTTTACCCCGCCATTCCACGATGTTTTGCTGTTGCCGGGTGGCAAAAACTCCGCCGTCATTGCTGCTTTTGTATTGCATTCCCAGCGGCAGTTCCGCTCTGATGGTAACATTTTCCGCATCTGCCGTGCCGACGTTGCGTACCCGGACGGTGAACTCCGCCGGATTGTCCACGAAGTGCAGCGGCAGCGTTTGAACGGTCATTTCCAATCGGGGACGCAGCACCCGAATCCGCCGGTTGACTTCGGCTTTCACATTGTGCATCGCTCCGGCGGCAACAGTAATGTCGATGTGTTCCCGTTCGCGTCCGGCTTGAACTCTAATGTCCAGTTCACGGGTTTCCCCCGGACGAAACGGTTCGGCAAATTCATGAAAACTTTCCCCCGCGCTGGTTTGCAACAAGTCCAAGCGGACATTTTCTGCATCCCCGTTTCCGATGTTGCGGACGAGAAGTTTATAGATGACCGTTTCATTCCAGAGCACTTCGTCGCCGCCGATGAGTTCCAAATCCAATTTCGGCTCCCGGACATTAACAGTGACCAAAGTTGCCGGACGGTAAAAATCATACCGGATGGGCAATTTGATCTCCTGCCGTTCGTGCGGGACAAGTCCCAGTACGAGAATGTTGGTAATACCGGGATTCATCCGGTTGATTTTCCATTCTAAGTCAGTCAAACCGGAACCGTCATTGCGGCGTTGATCGATCAATCCGCCATCGCTGGCATCTTTATGCCCAATGTCGATCCACGCAGGAATTTCTGCATTCACCACAACCTCTTCAGCAGGAGCATCGCCGATATTGGTGATACGAATCCGATATGTTCCCTCTTGTCCGATAACCACACTTTCCGGCGGTTCGACTTCCACCAGAAGTCTCGGACTGGTGCTGACGAGTATTTGTCTTTCATGCTGTTGCGGTTCGATATTCAAGGCAGTGCCTCTCTGAGCAATTTGCCGTGCAGGAACAGCAGTATCGGCAACAAGATTCTGTCCGGGCGGATTTCGCAGCCCCGGATTCACGTTCTGCACCGGTATCGTCAAATCGCCGCGCGAGGGATCGGTGCGCTGAGGCGTTTGCTGGCTCGCCGTTTGACCCGGCGTGCGGTTTCCCTCTGAGAAAATATCGCTGCTCCACGGGGGTGCGGGAGCCGGCAGTTCGGGAAACGCGTTATAGTTATCGACATCAAAAAGGGAAGGAACGGATGGATTTGGAACCAGATTGGTGGCCGTATTTGCCGCCCGCCGCGTCTCTTGCGCTGCGGTTACCAATGCTGCCCTATCGGAAAAAATTCCCTCGCGAAGTGCAGTCAGTCTGGCTTGTGTCGAGGTTTCATTTTCCTCACCGCCTCTCTCTTCCGAACCTCCGCGGGAAGCCCCTGTCCCTGCCCCTATCCCTGTCCGGGACGGTTGAGCGGTATTAGCAGCAGCGGTGCTACTGGCAGTCCCCGTACCGGTACGCAGTCCCTGATTGGGCACCTGCGACTGCCGAATTTCTTCCGCCGTCGGCGGCTTCGGCGGCTGTATCGGACTGGCTGGCGAAACGGCAGCCGGTGAAGTTCGTGTCTCACGCCTTTGTTCTCCCGCATCTTCCTGGAAAATGTTATTGAAGGTATTTCGGAACCAATTTCTCACCGTAGAAGTATTTTGCGCTCCGCTTTGACCTTGTCCGAGAATAATGACATTTCCGAGATCAAAAGCCGTGTTTCTCTTATCGGAACCTTTTTCGCCGGCGACAACGGACGTAGACGCGCTGACAAGGAGCAGCGCGAAAACTGCGATGGCGATGACTGATAATAATAATGTCCTGTTCAACATTCTAGACTCCTTCTGTTGAAAAACTGACGGCATTCCTGGGGGAGGAAATAAAAATACTACTCTTCGTTCGTTTATATCGGCAGAACGTTTGTAACGGTTGAATCGAGTTTGCAATTTTGGTAAAAATTAACGATTTTAACGGCTTTGAAATTCTTCCCACACTGCCTATTTTGCCCATTTCCAGAAAAGGCTTGTTTCCTATTAGAGCGTATTTCTTTTTACTCCGGAATGAACAGAATGGAAAGTTTTTATTTTCTTCCACGAAAGACACAAAAAGCACGAAATTTTCTCTTTTTTCGTGCTTTTCGTGTCTTTCGTGGAGAAAAATTATTCCACAGCAATTTGAAATAGGCTCTAGTGCCTTGTCCCTTCAAAAAATTGGGGTGTAAAATTCGTTTGACATTGAAAATATCGGTGTAAAACGTGAACGTTGTCCCAGTTTTAGAAAGAGACAAGGCACTAGTACCCATCCTCTCTTAAAATTGTAGATATTGCTCTTGACTGTCCTTGGCGGAATTTGTATCCTTCCGCATT
>Ga0099364_10008665_pt1 | contig 14263 bp, 14 predicted proteins | sample TergutTh196P3_FD_73070 | JGI IMG/M metagenome (GOLD analysis project Ga0099364, IMG submission 73070) | Microcerotermes parvus P3 segment gut microbial communities from Pointe-Noire, Republic of the Congo - Th196 P3 | ecosystem: Host-associated > Arthropoda: Insects > Digestive system > Gut ... | reverse complement strand
CCATCCCTAATAATAAGTAATCCGATAATCCCCCCGAACTTTAAACCCAAGCCCAAGGTAGAGCCTGCGTGCGGGTGTGTTATTTTTCTTTACAAAAAGGGTTACCCCCCTGCCCTCTCTTACAAGGGAAGCGACAAACTCCGCCGCCATACGGTGTGCAATTCCCATGCCGCGAAAATCGGGGTGAACATAAACGCCGCCGACAAGATACCTTGTAAATGATACGCCACTTACATTGATTTTCCCAATCAGACGGCCGTCAATTTCTGCGGCTAGAATCTTTTCGTTTGCAAGGATATTTGCAATATTTATTTTGCTTGCGGCGGCGTTGAAAGTTCCCCCTTTGGGAATTACCTCTTCCTGTTCATACGCTGCCTGTAAAGGGGTCATTGCATCTAAATCTTTCAGTTCAGGAATACGCAGTATAAGATTTTTTTGGATTTTCAAATTGTTTTTTATAACAGGTAAAGTATCAAGAGTCATCAGATCATAATCAAATATATCTGTAACAACCTTTCCTGTTTTCTCCATAACATTATCTACAATAAGCACTTCTTCTTTTAAACCCTGAACCGAATGTATATGTTTTTTATTAAGAAAATTTACTAAAAATTTTGGATACGGAATCTCTTTTATTCCGCATAATACAGGCATTAACGTACTTCTGGAATTCATTAACAATGCACGAGGGAAGCCTTTTTTATCAGAAAGTTTCCAGATATAGTCATTTGCAAGCTTTCCCGGCCATTTGCCCATAAAGCTGTCGGGCTGCCGCATCAGAAATCTTGTGCAGGCCGTAACATAGTCATCTTCCATGTCGCGTAATAGATTTTCAACTTGCTGGATATCTTTGTTTTTTACTTTTTGCCAGAGGCAGTTTTCGCGGCTGCGTTCAGCGTTCATAGGGAAGGATTCCCAGAGCAGGAATTCTGCCGATTATTGCGGAAAACCCTGCGGCAAAAGATTCGGGGGCATAACTGTACACGGCGACAGCGCCTGTAACCCAGGGGACGCTTTCTATATGAACAGGGCTTAAAACAGAAAGAACAATTACTCTTTTATCTAACTGCTCCAGTTGGCGCAATACGCGTAAATCGGCATTGTCGGCAAGACAAAAAATAATCGTATCTGCGTTACGCGCATAGGGAATAATCTCTGCGGGGTCTGTTCCCGATGAATATCTGAAATTATACGCATTGGGAAAAGCCGCCCTGCCCGACGCAAAAAAATCGTTATATCTGCCCGCAAGCAAAACCCTGCCGGCTCTTTCTCTTGTAACGGGAAACACGCTTGAGCGGATATCGGGTTTAACAATTGTAACGCTTCTTGCGGCAAGATTCAAAAAAAAGGCGGAAGCTTGAGGGCTTGGGATCTCATCTTCCACCCTTTGAAGATCGGGGAAAAACGGAACGCTGTTTTCACCGCGTAAATACCTTATTTTAAGTTCCAGCACCCTGCGGGCAGAACTTCTTACAATCTGCCGGAAATCTTCTTCTTCCCTCATAGAATCGATCAAGAAAGTCCATACCGAATCGTTTAGAAAAGGCGTGCTGGAAAACATGATAATGTCATTACCTGCAGTTATTGCCTGTTTGGCGGTACGCGAAAGCGATCCCAGATACGATGTTGCACCTACCATCATCAAATCATCGGTTATTACAACTCCGTTAAAGCCAATTCTGTCGCGTAACACATCTTTTAAAAACCACGAAGAAAGCGATGCAGGTGTTTCCGCACCTTGTGTATTCGGGAAGGCAAGGTGTCCGCTCATAATTGCGGGAACGCCCTCCGCTGTCAACATTCTGTAGGGAACAAGCTCTCTTTCCCAAAGCGTTTCATAAGAAATATAAATTCTTGGCAGTATGCCGTGCGAGTCAAGTTCTGTGCCTCCGTGGCCGGGATAATGTTTCGCGGTTGGAATCACTCCCGCATCAAGATGACCTTTCATAAACGCGGCCCCTAAAATCCCCGCGCTTACAGGATCGCTTCCAAAAGCGCGAGGGCCGATAAGGGTTGAATGTCTATTTGTAAAAAGATCGACTGTAGGCGCAAAGTTCATGTTGATTCCAAGCAGAGCCATTTCCTGCCCTATGTAATAACCGGAAAGGTAGGCATCTCTTGGATAACCGGAAGCGCCTATCGCCATATTTCCGGGAGTTTCGCTGGTACTTCCCTTTACATGACGAATCCAGCCCCCTTCCTGATCGGTGGCAATAAGCAGAGGAATATTAAAAGGCCCTTCAAGGCTCGCTTGCTGCAATTCCCCGACCGTCCTTGCAAGCCTTTGGGTGTCGGAAGTATTCCAGCCGAAAATTTTTACACCGCCGATATTTCTTTGCCGTATCCAATCCAGAATAAGAGGCGAAGGTTCTTCTCCAACCCAGCCAAACATAAATAATTGGGCAAGCGCCTGCTCATCTGTCATAGCTCTTTCCAAAGCGGCGGCAAGTTCCTGCGGAGAGCCGGGATCATTAAAATTTAAAGCGTAAACCTGAAAATTAAAAACAAAACAAAAGGCACATAAAAAGCAACTAAATCGCAAAAAGGTGATTTTCATTTTTAATTTCCTGCATGTAATTCGTCGATATATTCAGAAATACTGTGAGCCGCCAGAGCGCCGTCGGCGGCTGCCGTTACAACCTGACGGAAAGCGCCGGAGCGCACAACGCCTGCGGCATACAATCCCGGAACGTTAGTTGCCATTTTATTATCCGTGATAATATAGCCGTTTTTATCAAGGTTTGCTTTTATATCGGGGTCTGCGGCAAGAGACGACTGAGGAACTGTTCCCGCAAAGACAAAGACGGCATCAGTTTCTTCTTCGGTTATCTTACCGCTGATTGTATCTGCAAGTACAACCGAATTAACTTTCTGAGCGCCTTTTATCTCTTTTATAACCGTATTAAGGCGCACTTTTATATTTGGATTATTAAACGTTCTTTCTACAAGGGCTTTTTGCGCGCGGAATTTGTCACGGCGGTGAACAAGCGTTACCTGATCTGTCAGGCGGGAAAGGTACAATGCTTCATCACATGCCGCATCTCCGCCGCCTGCCGCGATTATTTTTTTCCCTTTAAAAAAAGGGCCGTCGCAAGTAGCGCAATAGGAGACGCCTCTGCCTTTAAATTCTTTTTCACCGGGTATACCAAGTACGCGCGGCTTAGAACCCGTCGCGATAATTACGGCAGGCGCTTTTTTGGTTTCGCCGCCGGGGAAACCCACTATAAAAAAATCGCCTTCCTTTTTTAAAAAACTGACTTCTTCCGTCAAAAAAGACGCGCCGAAACTCTCCGCCTGACGGTGCATATCCATAGAAAATTCATAGCCTGTTTTTGGGCCGGAAAGCATATTCCCCGAAGCGTCAAGCTGCCCTGTGTTTCCAGGGTAATTTTCCAGCACATCAATAAGCAAAGCCTGCCCGCCGGGAGCAAGTTGTTCTATAACTAAAACTTTAAGATATGCCCTTGCTCCATACTGAGCCGCTGTAAGCCCAGCAGGACCCGCACCGATAATAATAAGGTCAAAATCAGACATATACACTCCTGTAACAATTTGTATTCTGTGATATTATTAATATAGTAAATTGTGAAAAAGAAACCGTCAATTAACCTGTTTTTAATTCCGCTTTTCTTGATAATTTTACAGGCAGCTCACGGGCAAAGCGGGACATTTCCCCGCCTGGACCCCGATCCAAAAGCCCTTGAATATTACCGTTTAGGCCGGCAAAGAGACTACACATGGGCGGAACTTGCAGAAATCAGCCTTTGGGCTTCTGGGGATTCTTCTGCCTCAAATATGAACAGAATACGCGATACTGTCGATACTTTGAACAAAGCAAGCGATCTTCCGACATCTCCAAAGGAGAAAGCCGAGTTTATCCTAACTTTTTTACATCGAAATACCCTGCGTTCTTATTCGCTCCAGCAGACAAGAATCGATACTATATATTCAAACGGCAGATTCAACTGTGTTTCTTCCGCCGTTCTGTATACGATTCTTTGCGCGGCAGCCGGCATTAATACAAGCGGCGTAATAACAAGGGATCACGCCCTTGTAATGGCGCACATTGGCGGTGAGGATATTGATGTTGAAACTACAAATCGTTTTGGTTTTGATCCTGGCAACAGAAGAGAATTTCACGATCAATTTGGAAGGTCGACAGGTTTCACATACGTTCCGGCAAGAAACTACCGCGACCGTCAGACGATCAGCAAAATACAACTTGTTTCGCTGATTTTGAATAACAGGATCAGCGAGTTAGAAAGACAGAATCGATATTTTGATTCCGTGCCGCTTGCAATCGACCGCGCCGCTTTATTGTTAGGCGATTCGTATGCCGCCGCTCCGGGAACAGCGCCGCAGGAAACGCTTTTTACAGACCCGTACAAGGATATGATGGACAGGCTGTTTAACTACGGCTCATGGCTTTTACGATCTAACAGAGAAGAAGACTGCCTTCGCTGGGCGGTAACCGCGTCCGCCAAATACCCCGATGAAGTCCGCTGGCAGGAAATTATCATGGCAGCAGTAAATAACAGAACGGCAAGGTTGATAAGGGGAAACAACCCGGCGGAAGCAAGAAATTTTCTTGAAGCCCAAAAAACACTTTTAACAGAGACAAATTACAAACAGCTTGATACAACGATATTAGATGCAGAACTTTTAAGAAGCGCAAATCAAATTCGCACTGCTGCAGACGGAGATACCGCAGTTGCCGCCATTGTACAGGCGCAAACAGACGGCAGAATTGCCGAAAGACGAGGGGCGGAGTTATTAACTTTTGCGGTTCAAAGAACAGCATCGATTCTTAGTGCAGCTCCGGCAAGGGATTGGCGAGCTGCTATTACCTATTTAGAAAACGCTGTTGAACGTTTCGGTGCAAACCGCGAGTTTGAACAGGCGTTAAGAACCTACCGGGGTAATCTGGTCGCAGATTATCACAACCGTTTTGCCGCCGAATGGAACAAAAGAAACTACGAAGCGGCGGAACGTATCCTGAACGAAGCCCTTGCCGAATTCCCCAATGAACGCCAGCTTTTGGCTGACAAAGATATCGTTAACAGGCATCATTCCCGCTAAAGAAAGAATTACCGTCAAAAAGCAGTATATACTTGAAAAATATATATATTTATATAATACTAGGACTTTAGGGGTATTCAATGGTATCTGTTAAAACTATTCTTTATAATTTCTTTACAAGCGGGAAAAGCGCCAAAGAAGGCAGCAGGCTGACAAGTGAATTTGTGGCACGTTATGCACTTCTTAACAGTGTTCATATTCTAGGCGGACTTATCCTTTTTATTTACGGGTTAACTGTTCTTTTTGTTGAACAAGATGTTACAAGATCGATGCTGGATTTCGCTTTGGCAATTATCTGCGGTCTTGTCATCGTTGTCCTTAGATCAAAAATACCGTATAGAATACCGGGTACTATAAGCATTTCCTCTTTCGGTGCGCTTTGCGCTTTTTTTCTATATAACGGCGAAATAGGCGGTTTTGGTTCTCTTTGGTTTTATGCTTTCCCGCTGTTAGTAATTTTTACATTGGGTCTTACTTTAGGCATTATACTTTCTGTCCTTCTTCTTTTTGCGATTATGGCTATCACTTTGATACCCGGTTTAGCGGCTGTAGAATACTCGGTGCTTATCGGCAGCCGTCTTGCAGGCTCTTATGTACTGGTAACATCTCTTGCCATAATTTATGAAGTAGTCAGGTTGACAAAGGATCGCAACATCGCAGAGCTTACAAAAAATCTTCAGGTTGAACGCGATGAAGTTTCTGCCATGAAAGACAGTCTTAAAACCGGCGTTTTTCTTATGGATAAGGATCTGCTTATACAGCCTTCTTATTCAAAAGCTATGGAGAAAATTTTAAGTACAGATGAGATTCAGGGGAAAAAATTTACAGATTTTCTTGGGCCTTCAATGTCCAAAAGGGAATTGGAAGCCCTGATTAAATATTTTGAAATGGTTATTAACAGGGCTTTTAACGCAAAAATGCTGGAAGAAATAAACCCCATAACAGACTTTGTTTATAAAGATGAGGATAATACTTATGGAGAAGAAAAACATCTGCGTACCAGTTTTACAACTGTAGACCGCGGAGACGGCCTTTTTATGATTCAGGGTACTCTTGATGATATAAGCAACCAGGTTAGGCTGCAAAGGGAACTTGAAGCCGAAGCTGCCAAACGTGATGAAGAAATGCAGACCCTTTTTCAGATCGTTCAGCTTGAGCCCAGCGCTTTTGAAGATTTTATCAGTTTCACGGAAAATGAGTTTAATAAAGTCAATGATATTTTAAAAAGTAATGACATATCCACCTCTGCCGATGAATCCATGAACGCAATATTTCGAAGGGTTCATTCCATTAAATCTATGGCTCTTGCGCTTGGTATGGAAAGTTTTGGAAAAAGACTTCATGAACTTGAATTGGAGATCAGATCTATACAAAACAAAGGTAAAGTAACTTTTGATGACACTCTTCATACAGTAGTAAGACTGGAAGCCATTATGGAGGAAAAGGATAAATACAGGAAAACTGTTAACCGGATCAGCTCTTTCAGAGAAAATCAAAGCCAACTTGGCAGCCGTCCCAGCAATAAATTGCTGCTCATAGATACTCTGACAAAGATCTGTGAAAGGTCAGGACAGGAAGAAGGAAAAGAAGTAACATTTGTTTCAGATGACTTTGACGAATCAATTCTGGATAACAATACACTCAGTATAATCAGAGAAACGCTTACTCAGCTTGTCCGCAATGCAGTGGCACACGGGATTGAAACGCCAAATGAACGAAAAACAATGGGAAAGAACCCAAAAGGAAAAATAAATCTTTCTGTAAAACAGGTAGACAATCAAATCCACATGAAAATTGTAGACGACGGCGCCGGCATTGATTTTGACAAAATCCGGAAAAAAGCAAAGAGCTTGAACCTAATTACAGACAATGTTTCTGACAAAAATACCCTGATAAAATTCATATTTGATCCGGGTTTTAGCACCGCAGATAAGGTAAATACAACTGCCGGGCAAGGCGTTGGGCTGGATCTGGTACGTGACAGGATTAAGGAACTTAACGGCTCTATCAAAGTGGTCTCCAAAAAAGGAAAAGGTACGGCTTTTAACCTGATTGTCCCTTCCAAAAAGCAGGAATAGGCAGGATTGACATTTTTTTTACTAAAAGGTATAATGTTATTATATGAAAAACATATTAATAGTTGACGACAACCTGGTTATGAGAAACATAGTCAGAAATGCCTTTGAACTGCTCAAGATTCCATGTAAGTATCTTGAAGCAGATAACGGAAGAAGAGCTTTTCAATTGCTTGAAATGAATAAGATTGATTTGATATTGCTGGACTGGAATATGCCGGAAATGGACGGCATAGACTTTTTAAAAAAAGTCAGAGCCATGCCTGAATACAAAAGCCTTCCTATTGTTATGGTTACTTCCGAAGCGGCAAAATATATGGTAATAGAAGCCCTTCAATGCGGCGCAACAAACTATATAGTTAAACCTTTTAAGGAAAAACTATTTATGGAAAAAATAATGGAAATAAATTTCTAGGAGAAAAAAGTGGAACAGTACATTCAGCCTTTTATAAAAGTAAGCGAAAGGGTTTTTGAAGATTTTTGTAAAACAGAAATTAAAGCCAAAAAAGTATTTTTTACAGAAAAAGAAGAATACAGGCTTGATTGGGATATTTCCGGCATAATCGGCCTTTCAGGAGAAGTTTCCGGAGCAGTAGCTATATCCATGAAAGATATTACCGCTTTTAGAATTGCAGAAACGCTTATGGGCACGAAATTTTCCAGCTTTGAAAAAGAAGTTACAGCTTCTGTAGGCGAAATAGTAAATATAATTTCGGGAAATGTAAAAAAAGACTTTGAAGAAGAACTAAGAATAAAAATTTCACTTCCCACCATTATTACAGGAAAAGCGCATAAAATAGACTGGCCTTCGGAAAAAGCCAGAATCATTTGTATACCTTTTTCCGTTTTTTCGGATCAAGAATTATACCTTTCTGTAGCAGTGGATACTACAAAACACTAAACGCGCAAATCTGGAAAAATCCATGTGTTACTTCTTCGCATAATAATTTATTAAGCAGCCGTCGATAAGTATCTGTCTTTCAGGATCAGTTAATTCTCCCAGTGTTACCGTAATCCCGGCTGTGTCTGTTTTTTCACCTAACACATAACCTTGGATATTTTCCGCTTTATTCTGCACCGCCTTTTTAATTCCCGGCAAGAAAATATAATCGCCGTTTGAAAAGGTTTTTTCGTCTGTAACAAGAAAGGGTAAAATACCCCAGTTAATAAGATTAGAACGGTAACGTTTAGTCGCGTATTCCAGCGCAAGATTTGCCGACGCTCCCAGCACACGCTGGCAAGATGCCGCCTGCTCTCTGGCAGAACCGTCGCCGGGTTTACGCGCAAAAATCACACTGCCAATGCCAATATTTGAAAGCTCTATACCGCTGCAGCCTTGAATGTTATTTATTCCGGCCAGCATCGTTTCTATATCGCCTGCCGCTATTCCTTTGTTTCTCTGTTCCTCAAGCGCTTGCACGTCTTTTGCCCGCTGCACATAATCTGGTTCTTTGCGGCTTAATGTAAACTCCGCCAGCTTCAGCGGGTTTGAGCGGTATGACGAAGTTTCTCCCGAAGGAATAAGTTCATCGGTAGTGGTAACAGGATCTGTAATATAGCTGACAACTTTTAATAAAAGATTCTCCTGTAAAGCGGATATTTTTGGCCAGTCTTTAATGTTTGGGCCAAATACCAGTTCTGTTTCAGGCAGCGGTTTACCTGCGCCATTGTATACACGTTTATCATAAATACTTTTATCAAAAAAATATTTGTATTTACCCGGGGTTATGTCAATTTCAGAGGCGGAAGTGATTTTTCCGCCGTTAACCGCAGTTGCGGCAATTGAACGGGCATCCATAAGCGCAACACAGGCAATCTGCCCGTCACCGGGCTTTGAGCCTTCGCGGTTATGAAAATTGCGCGTAACATGACGGATAGAAAGTTCGTTATTCGCAGGCGTATCCCCCGCGCCAAAACACGGCCCGCAGAAGGCTTCCCGGATAAGGACTCCGGCTTTCATCAAAGTTTCCACCGCGCCGTTTTTTACAAGTTCAAGAAACGTAGGTTGACTTTCCGGGTATACGCTCATGGAAAAGTTGCCATTACCTGTCGAGCCGTTTTTTAAGATATCCACAGCTGCCATGATATTTTCGAAAATACCGCCCGAACAGCCTGCTATAACAGCCTGATCCGCCCATACTCCGCCGCCGTGGTACTTTAAGCCTAAATTAAGTTTCAAACCTAAGCCTTTGTTTTCTTCTTCTATTTTATTGAAGTAATCCTTTGCGTTACTCTGAAACTCTTTTATTGTACAAACATTGCCGGGATGAAACGGCAGAGCGATACAGGGTTCAATTTTTGAAAGATTAACTTTGATAAACCCGTCATAATAGGCGACATTGGCGGGTTTTAACTCCTTATAATCACCTGCCCTGCCCCGCTGTTCAAGGTACGCTCCAACATGAACATCGGTTTTCCAAATCGAAGACCAGCAGGTAGTTTCGGTGGTCATTACATCGATACCATTACGAAAATCCACAGACAGTTTTTCAATACCGTCTCCAATAAATTCCATAACCTTATTTTTCACATAACCGTTTTTAAAAACTTCTCCGATTATCGCAAGAGCAACATCTTGCGGACCGACTCCCTTTGCCGGCTCTCCTTCAAGGTAAACGCAAACCACCTGCGGATATGCCATATCGTAAGTTCTTCCAACAAGCTGCTTTGCAAGTTCTCCGCCGCCTTCTCCGACAGCCATAGTTCCAAGAGCGCCGTAACGGGTGTGGCTGTCAGAACCTAGTATCATTTTCCCGCAGCCCGCTGTCATTTCGCGATTATAACTGTGGATCACCGCAAGATGAGGCGGCACATATATACCGCCGTATTTCCGGGCTGCAGAAAGCGCAAATACATGATCATCTTGATTAATTGTTCCCCCGACCGCGCATAAACTGTTGTGGCAATTTGTAAGCACATAGGGCATGGGAAACTTTTCCATTCCGCTCGCCCGCGCTGTCTGGATTATCCCCACGTATGTAATATCATGAGAAGTAAGCGAATCAAATTTCAGGCAGAGGTTTCGCTCATCGCCTTCTGTATTGTGAGCGGCAAGAATTCCAAAGGAAATTGTCCCCTTGCGCCCCTGTTCTTTAGAGACTGTTACACCAAGCTGTTTTAATTTGGCAGAGGCATCTGTATCGTCAGCAATAATTTCACGGCCGTTTATTAGCCATGCTCCTGAATTGTATAGTTTGATCATGGATTCTCCTCCGGTACATTGTAACAAAGGCGGCGGTTTTAATCACTATGGGGAGAGGGGGTGATACTTCCCACATACGTATTGACAATAATACTAAAAATCCGATATATTTAATATGCGTCTGGAAGGAGTCGCCAAGCGTCTCCCAGAGCGGTACAAGTATCGCATCTCCAGTCGCTTTTTTTGTGTCTCGTTGGGGATATTATGGTACTTTGCTATATTGATGAATCTGGGACACCGGATATTCCAGGCAATACTTCTCATTTTATATTAGCAGGATTAACGATTCCGGTTAATAAATGGAAAGAAGCTGAACAAGCTATTAACAGTATCAAGAAAAAATACGGACTTGAGGATAGGGAAATTCATACTGCGTGGCTGCTAAGAAAATATATTGAACAATCAAAAATTCCTGATTATGATAATCTTCCCAAAGATAAGCGTATCTATGAGGTTGAAAAATATCGTAAAGCTGAATTAATAAGACTGCAAAAGGTAAATGGCAAGCAATATAAACAAACGAAAAAAAACTATAAAGAAACATCAAACTATATTCACCTTTCATACAGTGAAAGAAAAACATTCGTTTTAGAATTAGCAAAGGCTATTTCTGATTGGCAATTTGCAAGATTATTTGCAGAATGTATTGATAAAATATCATATGATTCACAGCGTGCAGCCAATTCTGTCTCTGAACAGACATTTGAGCAAATTATAACTCGTTTTGATTATTATCTGCAAAATTACTCAAATAAAAGCAGAGAAAAAATATACGGACTATTAATACATGACAACAATGAAACTGTCGCAAAAAAACATACAGAACTTATGAAAAAGTTTCACGGAAGCGGTACACTCTGGAAAGATATAACCAATATAATAGAAACGCCATTATTTGTTAATTCAAAATTAACCAGCATGATACAGATTGCCGATTTATGTGCTTATGCTATAAGAAGATATTTAGAAAATAATGAAACTGAATTATTTGATTTAATAATAAAAAGAGTTGATACAAAAAATAAAAAATGGGTAGGAATCAGGCATTTCCCCGGAACTGGCTGTACTTGTAAGATATGTCAAACTCACAAATAATTGAGTATTAAATATCCTAATATCCCATAGATATGGAAAACGGCAGACGTCCTATAGGCAAGCAAAATGCTTTAAAATTAGGAAAAGCATTAAATATCAGTTACCGGTTGTTTTTGTAGAGACTGCTATTGATAAATACATAAATGCGACATCAAAATAATTATAACTTTGACAAAATTAATGTCAAAGATACATCTGGATTATCCAGCCAGATAATAATAAATAATAATTTATTTCGTGATAATAAGTAGTACTGTATAAGTACCGAATCTCCATCGAAATCTTCAATAAATATTGTATCATCTGTTGTTCTTTCAAATTCACTTGAACGAAATGATAAATCATCAAATACAATAATTTCATTTTGGCCAAAACGTACCATTTCACTTTTTTCACTAGAGGGCTCAATGATTCCCCAACTTCCAATTATTGAACGATCAAAAGCAAATAAAGAAGAACAAATACAAAACATTACAGAAAAACACATAATTTTTTTCATAAAAACCTCCAAATTATAAATAAGCATGTCAGACACCACTTTCTAACACTATGGGATTTAGGGTTATAGGTCAACCCACGTGACCACTCATCTGCCCACATCAAGATTTACCCCTACGCTAAGACGTACCGGCAAAATAAATGCGAACCCATTATTTACATCTCTAAAAGGGTGGAGCGTAAATCCCGGACATACGTCCATGTTTAAATAAAGAATTCTTCCTATTGCAAAAAACTTTAGTCCTGCAAGTCCTGTTAAACTGACATTATAAGGAATATCTTTATTAAAATCATTATGCATGTACGCATATGCATGTGAAAATAAAAAGTCCGCTCCAAAACGTATGGCTAATTTACTAATAGGGAGTATTTGGTAGGCAATACCAATAAAAACCAAATCCATATAGTTACTTTTTTGCCAATATTGTTCTTTTTCACGAGTTGATGTAAAAATATTTTCTTTTTCATAATTCAGAGTAATTTTTCCAAATGTCATGCCAATTCTAAAAACAAACGCATTTTCATCTGAATTACGGGAAGAAGCTTCTACCATATACCCAATACTCCAAAATGAAGGTTCAAATTGATTATAGCTGCCTATAAAACCTATACTGACGGATTGTGAAAAACCTGATACAGCAGCAAACATCACAAAAACAAAAGTAAACAGTAATTTCCTTTTAATCATCATTCTCCTCCTTGAATTACCTCTCAACCAGATTTGTACCATCGTAGTACAGATTGTTAACAATATCAGAATAAGCCCTTATATCTGCAAATTTTGTCGAATCATCATCAAGCGTTATGGTAACGCGGTAATTGCTGAAAAGAAGATCATAAATCACGAATAACCTGAGTTCATATTCATCAGATTTACCGCCCGGAGTAATAGTAACCCTTTCGTTGTAATATGTAGTGGGATAACCAGAAAAAGGTCTGTCAGAAATGGCTATACGTATTATTGTACTGCCAGATCCCGCATCATTATGGATAATTGTTCTCCCGTTATATTCTTCATGATAGTTTGTTTCAACTTCTTCATCTTTGTTACAAGCTGACAGAGCCACTGAAAATACCAGCAGAATACCAATGAATCCTGCAAACCAAAAATACTTTTTCATGCAAAAACTCCTGATTAAGATAAAATGGTAATAACCACAAAAATATTATAAAAAATATATTTAACGTGTTACATTTTGTCCTTGAGCAACAGGTGTCCTGTTTTCATCAATTCTTAATCTGACTGCCTGTATTCCTCTTGGGCCGGAGTTAGCATAATCAACAATTTCATTTCCTCTTCTGTTAATGAGAACAGGTCTTAAAAAATAAGTACGGCCCGGTAAAAAATTATGATTAATTACTAATCCGTCAGCGCGGATATAACTTGATCTTCCCGGATTATACCCAGGATAATTATTGTAATCCCATAAATACAGGTTTCCATGTAATACATGATTACCTGCAGGAATTTTGATTATGGTTTTATATGAACTACCTGCAAACATCGCTCTCCATGTACTGCCTCTCCCTTCGCCCGGGACAGAACCATTTTGAGCCCAAGACACATCTGTCCCATTAAATCTAGTCACTTTTAAACCACCGGCAATTTCTAGAGTAACAAGTTGATCCTCAGCAACACTTTGATCGTAAATTCCCAAGTCCGGTCCCGCTACGCTTCCGGTATTCCGATCTGGAAGGATTCCACACCCTGCAAGGAATAACCCGGTTATTAACATAATGCCGCAAAAAAATAATGCTTTTTTCATTTTTTTCTCCTCTTCTTTGTTTGATGTAATCTTACGATTCATCGCAGTAATTACCTAAATATAACGTAAATTACTTAGATATAACATATATACACTTAAATACAATACTTGTCAAGAGTAAATTACGTATTTTTAGGTAATATCTAAAATATGGGGTTTAAGGAAAACCTGAAAGCGGAATTGGCATACAAGGATATTTTGGTCAAGGAATTGGCCGAACTTTCCGGAGTGAGCCGGCGCACAATAGACAATTATCTCAGGGAAAATGGGTCCATTCCGTCCGCTGAAGCAGCGGTTCGTATAGCAAAAGCTCTCGGGGTAACTGTTGAATATCTTATAACCGGCCGTGAACATCAGGAAAGAAAAAATCCCCCTCTGTCCCCCGATCCGCGGGTTATCCTTAAAAGTCTGGAATCGCTCGACAGTCGGGACCGAAAAATCGTTCTTGCTTTAATAAAATCCTTCAAAGAAACTAAAGAATCCTAATAATTAAAGAATCCTCCTGCTTTTTGCTGTTAATGCCACCTTTATCACTTTTTTTTGAAAAA